>ERZ1673747.76-NODE-76-length-171289-cov-8.852979_pt1 | contig 171289 bp, 140 predicted proteins | sample MGYA00580220_ERZ1673747 | MGnify/ENA primary metagenome ERZ1673747 (study PRJEB41218, sample SAMN15661769) | gut metagenome | host: Homo sapiens | place: Canada: London | collected 2015-08-20/2019-03-30 | study: EMG produced TPA metagenomics assembly of...
TTAATAAAAAATAAAAATATATAGGAGAAGAAAAAATAATGAAAACAAGATTAACTAAAAGTGAAATGGAAATCATGGAAGTATTGTGGGATGCGGGAAAAGCATTAACGACATCAGAAATCATTCAAAGGTCAAAAGAAAAGGAAAAGGAATGGAAAGACAGTTCTGTCCATCTGCTTATAAAAAGTTTAATGAACAAAGATGTTATCAAAGTCGAGGGATTTAAAAAAACAACAAAAAATTATGCCAGGACTTTTATACCTGTAAAAAACAGGGAAGAGTTTTTAGTAGGTCAGATTATAGATAAAAAAACAACGCTTGCTGCCAGGAAAAGGATATATTCTTATCTTATAGAAAAGGAAAGTAATCTGGAAATGATAGAATTTATTCAGAAGCTGCTTGAAGAACGAAAAGAAGAAATAAAAGTAAAACAAAAATAAATGTGCCGAATTTCGGTACATAGAGAGAAAGCCAGCCCTGCCGGACTGGTCTTTAAGAGGAAAGTATAAGAAACTTATCAAAGAATAAGTATTTCTGTATTTTTTATTATATCAGTAATTTGTGAACATATTGTGAGAAAAATAAAAATCATCTGACGATAACAGCAGGAGGGGAATAATCCACCTGCTTTTTTTGTGCAGATCAGGAGGGAAAAGAAGGAGAAAGAGAATGACACTTGGAGAAAAAATCAAAAAGTACAGGGAATTACGGGAACTAACCCAAAGAGAATTAGGACAAAAAGTTGGATTCTCTGCAGGAACAGAGGATTCCCGTATAAGAAAATATGAAAAAAATATGATGGCTCCCAAAACAGATATACGGAGGAAGATTGCAGAAGCTCTGGATATAGATATGTCAGCATTAAACGATATAGATATCCAGACGGAAAAAGATGCTATCAGAGCGTTATTTTATCTTGAAGAAAAATATGGAATGGATATAAAAAAGACAGATAGGGAGATACGTTTAACTTTTGACATAGATAATACAGATATATGGAAACTGATAGAATATCTTGAAGAATGGGCAACGAAAAAAGAAAAGTATATAAAAAAGAAAGGAAATACAACGGGAGAATTTCAATGGAAAATCTATGAGAAGTATAATGGAATAAAAAAGTTAAAGGCTGGATTTGTGAATGAAATGGAAGCAAGGGAATATGCCAGTTTTTTAGAAAACTGTAATAGGATGGCTGGATATAATGGAAGTAGATTTAGCATAGAGTCCGGTTGTCCTGTATCAGAAGCACAGGAAGAATACGATATATGGAAAGCACAATTTCCAAAGAATTTAGAACGTACCGAAATTCGGCACAATTAAAAAGGAGAGAGACATGAATATTACAGGGATAGCAAGAGAAAATTTTGAAGAAGCAGGACTGCCATTAAAAAATACAATCGAATTAACTACAAAAAATGAATATACAATCCCCGATATATGGGGATTAAAGGTGGGGAGAAAATTTCTGGACACGGGAGAGATAGAATCTCATTTTGAAGAACAACAATTTTTTGAGATCAGAAAACGGGCAACATTACTGGAATATCCCCATACAGTAATCCTGATGGAACAGGATTTTGCAGAGAGAAAAGTCATAGATTACTATGTTATTTACGATATAAAAGAAAGCAGTAAATATAAACCGACCATTGTAAATGAATATGTAGATAATATAATATTGGGGACAGGGGAATATAAGTGCGAATATGAAATATTGCTTAGCTGCGGTGATGCAACAAGAAGGCTTGTTATCCCAGTCAGGACAATCAATATGCCTATGTATGATTTTATAACCAGTATTGAAGATGAGATAGAAGATGTCATGGACAGAAGTTCGGAAGAAAACATCTTTAGCAACATAATAATTGATAGGGTAGACTATTTTCTGCTTGATATGTTTGACGAGTATGGTCGTACATATAAAGTTGAGATTACAGGTGTTTATGACTTTATAAAGATGATTGTATCTATCCGTCAGATTCGATGTGAATTTTTCCCCTACGAGAAGAAATAGGTGTCAGTAAGTGTCAGTAGAAAGGTAAAAAGAGCTGTGTTATAATAAAATCAGTAAATTAGATTTAAATAGTAGAAGAAAGAAAAGCAGAAAGAACACAATCTTCTGCTTTTTTTGTACCGAAATTCGGCACGGATTAAAAAGCAGAGGTGATGGCATGGACATTGTACAAATAACAGACAGAATATTAGTATCCATCGGGATAGGAATGAGTGCTGCATTTCATTTATTTCGATTTTCGATTATGACATTAATGCCAGCAATCGAGGATATAAAAACAGATGTAATGTGTGAAGGTCTGTCATTAAAAAGAGGACTAATTATAACGGTCGGTATTCTGGTCAGTATATCACCGATTCTTTTAGCGATAAAGAATAGTGAACAAAGAAGGAGCCTTTGTCATTTACAGATATTTTTGTTGTTATATCTATTGTGTACTTATTTTTATGATCTGTGGAAAATTAAGCATTGGCTATACGGGTGTATCGTGTTAATCTTCTGTATAGATTTGACATGGTGCGTCATAGAATTTTGTCAGGAATATGTGCCGAAATTCGGTACACATAAACGTAAAAAAGATTCTGAAAAAAGCAGACTGGAACACTGGAATAGTGAAAAATAATGTGATATATTAAAGCTAAACATAAAAGTTGGAGATGGAGTGATATGATAGATAAATATACCGAAAATCTCCGGCAAATCTACTTATAAATGTGCCGAAATTCGGTACGGAACAGGAGGAAGTTATGAGAGAAAAAACGATGAAGAAAGGGCATTTGTTACTGACATTACTTGCTTTTGTATGTTTAATGGGACTGGGAACAATTCATGCAAATGCTGCAACGGTAAAGGCAAAAGTTGATGTAAAAAAATTTTATGGAATTGCGGAGCAAGTTTTGCAGGAGATAAACAAAGAAAGACGAAGTAATGGATTACAGGATTTAAAGATGGATGCAACTCTTACGGAAGCAGCAATGAATATAGCATTACAAAAACAGGGTGGAGACGCATCCGTAAGTGAGCCAGAGATTTATAATGATAGATACATATATAAAAGTGTTGGTATATTAGGTAATGTAGATGGTTATGATGAATATGAGGATAACCTATGGAAAGAAATAACTAAGGGAAAAGAACCGATTACAAAACATGTGTCAAAGTTAGGAAAATTTCTTTATAAAGATGATGACATTTCTTCTAAAATAGGTATAGGAATTATAGCTACAGATAATCCTACAAGTATTCCTAGAGAGTTGAATAATGGAAGTCGTTACAATGTTTCTTATTGTTTCTTATCCAATGATAGCAAACATGATACTACAAATTACAATCCATATGTAAATAATGGAAAAACTGTTCGGACTCAGATGGATTTGTATATTGATTCATCGAATACCTATTTAATTGTAGATGCTAATGAAAATTGTTTGACACCAAAATATGCTTATGATGTGATAAAAAAAGGAGAGAAAAGAAACGCACATCCAGGTATATGGGAAAATATTCCTGACACTGGGGCAAAACGTTTCTTATGCAAACTTTCCAATAATGGTGCCTCATGGAATAGTTCTAATCCATCCATAGTTTCTGTAGATGCTAATGGAAATATAACAGCAAAGAAAAATGGGATTGCAACAGTAACAGTTAGAGTAGGAAGTTTACAGGCAACTAAAAAATATGTGGTTTCTGATATAATTAGTGTGGATACAGATACACTTTTGTCCCTTCCAAATTGGAAATCTAAATCAGATATTCCTAAAGAATATACGGGAAACTGTTATGCCGGGGGATATGCACTGGAAGTAAAAAATGGTCGTATTACATGGTCTAAAAATATGAAGACAAATAAAGTTACAAGACCAGGAAAGAAAAAAAGCGTCACAAAGGCAAAGAAAGTTAAAGGGAACTACTACAAGATTATTTCCAAATCTAAAAAGACAGTCCAGTATGAAAAACCAGTTAATAAAAATATTAGTTCTATAACGATTCCGGCAGTGGTAAAGATTAATGGGAAAAGATATAAAGTAACAGGGATTGCAGCGAATGCTTTTAAGAATTGTAAAAAATTAAAGAAAGTAACGATAGGTATAAATGTTAATAGCATAGGAAAAAGAGCATTTTATGGATGTTCTAAGTTACAGACAATTAAAGTAAAAACTTCCAAGTTAACTGGTAGTCGAGTTGGAAAACAGGCATTTAAAGGACTTAATAAAAAAGCAGTAATTAAAGTTCCAAAGAAACAGTTAAAAGCTTATAAGAGACTTTTTAGAGTAAAAGGTGTTGGAAAAAAAGTAACTATTAAAAAATAGAAAATTGAGTACGGAAAAGGATATTCGAAAGAATGTCCTTTTTTGTACCCATTTTTAGATGTGGAAAGGATTTATTTATGAATTTTTCAGTAAAAAATCCGAATAAGAGAAAAAATACATATTATTCTCAGGTTTTAATCTACCGTCAGCATTTCACGCAAAATTTCACTGCTGATAATGCCTGTTTCTTCTTCATAATATTTATATCATAAGAAGAGATTTAGAAATTTTTATATGAAAGAAAAATAAATTGCTGACTGTGGTTTAAAAAGAAATTGAAGATAGAAAGGAGGATAGACTGGAATTAAGACTAAGAAACTTTTTAGTCTATATCAACAATGGTAATAGCGAGAGGAGTGTTTAATCATGAAAAAGTTAGTTCATGTAAAAAGTTTAATTACGCTGGCATTATGTTTGATGATGTGTTTTACCTTTTTTGCCCCTGCATCTACTGTACAAGCAAAAAAAAGAGTAGTTGATAATGTTTTTATGTATCCAACAGATCCATATAGTTATCCTACGTGTACAGGTTGGGTTCCTTGTAAGAAAATATTTACAAGTTCTAAAAAGGCATCGAAAACTTATGTCAGAGAAACTGCATGGAAAGTCATTGATACAGCATATCTGTATAAAGCTGCTACATCAAGAGGTAAAGTGTTCTATACAAAATATAAAATGAAACAGCTTTATCGGTGTCGTATGCATTACAAAAAAGGATCAAAGAAATACACGAAAGATGAAATGGATCAGATCACAGTACAGAATATGGGAACAACAAAAACGAAACCGAAAAAACCTTACAAAAAATGGTAACTGAAAAGGAGGTTTTTATATGAAAAAAGCAACTACGATAAGAAAACTAATTACTCTATCCTTGTGTCTTATGATGTGTCTTAGTGTTTTTGCACCAGCATCTGTATTCGCTAAATGTTCTCATAAGAATACAAAGTTAGTTGTCTTGAAGGAAGTCACTTGCACAAGAAACGGAAAATGTGTGAAAGTTTGTATAAAATGTGGAAAAAATTTAAAGACATGTTCTGTAAAAAAACTAGGTCACACTTATAAACACATCTATATTAAACCTACCTGTAATAATAGGGGATGGGAAGGAACTATGTGTAAGCGTTGCGGATATAGTGTCGCAGAAAAATCATACCCTGCATTAGGTCATAATTATAAAACAACCGTTTATAAAGGAACTTGTAATACTCCTGGGGTAACTGTTAAAGTATGCAAACGTTGTGGCGATAAAAAATCGTATTCTACTGGAAAAGCTTTAGGACACAAATGGTCAAAATGGAAATTAGTTTCAATCAATGGAGGAAAGGCACGCTATTCGCGTACATGTTCCAGATGTCATAAAACGGAATATAAAAATAATTAATTAAATATGAATCAGAAAGGATGTTAATCATGAAAAAAATCCTTATACTAACATTATGTTTCTTAATGTGTTTCATCACTTTAACTCCGACAGCTTTCGCCAAGTGTTCACACAAAAATACTAAATGGGAAACACTGCAGGAAGCAACCTGTACAAAAGCAGGGAAGAGGGTAAAATTATGTACAAAGTGTGGTAAAAGTCTTAAAACAGAAACAATTACAAAGAAAAATCATACATTAAAACGTTATATCAAAAAAGCCACTTGTACATCTAATGGATTAAATTGGGAACGTTGTTCTCGCTGTAAATATACACGTGTACTTAATAAAATTCCAGCGAAAGGACACGCTTTTGGTGTTACGCATTATGGAGCAAGTTGCACAGCTCCAGAGATGACTATTAAGACTTGTGAACGTTGTGGTAAAAAAGAAACAACAACGAAGGGTAAACCTATTGGTCACAAATGGGGAAAATGGCAGTTGGTTTCAGTAAATGCAAGTGGTGTGAGAAATTATCGAACATGTGTCAGATGTGGCTTAAAGCAATATAAAAACAGTCGTTATAAGTTTTAAGGCAGAAAATGCTGGGGAGTAGTCAGCCAAATTAACTGGAATCGAATTCTAAAAGTTTATAAGAGGCTGTTTAGAGCAAAAGGCATTGGAAAAAAATAAATATCAAAAAATAGAACATTGAATACGGAAAAGGATATTCGAAAGAATGTCTTTTTTTTGTGTCCGCTTTTAGAGATGGAAAAGGGTAATTATATTATGATACGAGGACCACCATAACAATTAATGAAGATATATAAATAGAATAAGAAAATATGAGGAGAGAAGCTATGAAAGCAAAAATGATATTAAAAAAGGGAATGGTATTTCTGTTTGCTATGGTAATGGTATTAACAGGGATTTTTTCCTTGGGCGTAATGGCAGCTTCCGGACTGGAAGGGGCATATATTAGCCCTAAATCAAAGATGGGATTACAGTATGCCAACAATTTTAGCCGAGATGTATCAAAAAGTCAGGTAAGTGTACCAAATTTTATGGCAGATAGCGATACAAATAGTGAGGAACCCAATAAAAGTTTTAACGCACAACAGGTGGCAGCAGGTAATTCCGATGCTGGTCAGAAATGGCGTGGTTTTGCCGCCTACGCAAAAAATCATGACCCATCTGATTTTTGGGTAAAGTATAAAAATGTTACGACAGCAAATGGAAAGTCGGTTGATTTAAAAATAGAAGTGATCGATTGGAAAACACAGAATGACGAATCCAAACCATTGCCATCAAATGGTGATATGTTCGGGCATGATAACAATTCAGCACATCTTGGTTATGCCATTGGGTTTTCTTATAAGAAAACGGGAGTTGTCATGTTCTCTGGTTTTAAATGGGTAAAATTTAAGTATACGTTTTTATATAATGGAACGAATACAAAAGCTCCATTCACTGGATTTGCTACATTCCAGGATATTGATCAGAATCAGTATGTTACCATCACAGATGGGACAGAATGTATCTCTAAAGCCTCCTATATTGGTGGAAGTGATGGGAATACCTGGTGTGAGCCGGATGGATGGACATACAAAGCGATTAAAGATCAGAATGCTTCTTCGGATATGGGAAAAGATACCTTTAATAAAACATGTATTTCACTTTATGTAAAAGACATGACGGATATGTCTATTAAATATGGATGGACAGGGCATACAGCAATTGCTTACTTTGATTTAGCACCATGGGCGATGAATTCTTTTGAAGATAATGCAAATCCTGATGTCCCGAAGAAATTAATTCAGAGTGGAAGCTCATGGATTAGCAATGAAAAAACATCAGCAGTAGCTTATAAATTAGGGGATACCTATTCATATCGTTATGAGGATACTACTCCAACCTATGCAACAGATATTTTATCGAATTTATGGAACGGACAAAATAAAACTGCTATATCTTCCTATGTATGGGAAGATACTCTGGACTCTGGACTTAGTTATGTGGCTGGTTCCCTACAGGTAAATGTGGGAGGAGAAGATTTTACAAGCGAATTTTCAGATTCTTCCAGTGGACAGAATATCAAATTTAGTGCAACAAGCAAGGCTTTAGCAAATACTTCATTTTACGGGAAGAAAGTAACGGTCACATTTAAAGTAAAGATTAAAGATGCATCTTATAACTGGCTTGGACATGAGCGTACTGCAGATAATAAATATCGTCTGATTCCAAATACAGCAAAAAGAAGTATGACATATCTGAAAAAACTGGCATATGATGACAAAAAGGAAGTATATACGGTAACAGATGGAGACTATACATCTATTCCACAGAACACTTCCACCGTCTGGTCAAAAGTCCCTATCGGTGACCCGAACAACCCAGACCCGGACCCAAAGAAAACAGTTTCCGATGAGGACGAGAAAAATGTCCTGAACAATACGCTTACGAATGCGGATGAGACATTCACTTATACCGTTTCTAAGGAAATTGAAAAGAACATGCCTTCTACCGCAAAATATTCCAAGGTTGTAATCAAGGATAACGTTGATTCCTGCCTGACGATTGATTCCGTTAAGTTTTATGCAGGGGATAAAGATGTCACAAGCAGTTTTGCTCCTACTTCCGCAAACAAGGGAAATTATCTGGAATATGCAGCATCTTCTGACCTGCTCAATAACAAAGATTTTTACGGGAACAATGCTGGAACAACTGTAAAAATGGTTATAAAAACACATATTGATGCAAAAAAAGTTTCGATTGAGACACTCCGGGCGCATGGACACCTTATGGAGAACGATAAAAAGACAGAGACAGACATTAAGATTAAAAATGAGACAACAGTTACAACAACAAAAGCCGATAACCAGGGTACATGGGATGTCGATAAGAAGGTAACCCCACCACCTACAACAACGGATTCTCCTGTACCATCTATCAAAGACCCAGTGAAAAAAGTATCGGATAGTGATGACCTGAACTGGGATGCGACAGTAAAACAGGATGGAGAAAAAACGCCAGGAAGCCATAACCGTGTCACAGATGTAACAAATCAGTGGCTCTATACTTTAACACAGGAAATCCCGGCACATACGGTAGAGTTATTCCATTACAAATCCTTTACTATCACAGATGCCGTAGATTCCTGCCTTTCTTATGATGTAAAAGACATTGCAATCAAAGTAGGGGACAAGGATTATACCGATAAATTTGACATAAAGAAAGGGGAAGATAACAGCATTACCCTTACAGCAAAAGCTGACGTGTTAACTTCAGATGAATTCTACGGTGGAAATGCTGGTAATAAGATCGTTGTTTCCTTCCCTGTAAAGATTTCAGCCGATGCAAAGACGTTAAAGGATGAAAATCTTGGACATCTTGAGATTGGTGGAAAGAAAATGGCACATCTGCAGAAAGTATCTGACCTGCAGAAGTTATCTGGCTTTACTGACCTGGTAAAGAGCAAGGATAATGAGTATGTCTATGCGTTCTTAAATCAGGCAAAGAGCCATATTGATTCCCAGATAAAATATGAGGGACAGACAGGTGTGAAAGACCGCAGTACAGATAAAGTGCAGACAGCCGTAGAGACAGCCGACCCAACGATTAAGAAAGAAAGCAGCAAGTATGAATGGCAGGTTGGAGATAAAGTAGATTATACGATCAATGTCGGTGATGCAAACAGCAACAGTATCGCAGATAATGTTGTTGTTACAGATGAAAGCCTTCCAAAGGCAATGCTCCCGGATAAGGATTCTATTACTATCAGCAGCACTTTTGATAAAGAAAAATCCGGGGCACCAGAGGATAGGGACATCAGTAAGGATGCGAAGATTGAATATACAGAGAAAGGATTTGTTATCACTATCCCGAAATTGTACCGTGGAGAAGTTGCAACAATCAAACTGACCTGTACGGCAAAAGAAAAATCCACCTACGATTCCATCACAGACCAATGGGCAGACTGTCTGGAAAAAGCAAATGCAGATAAGAAACTTACTTGTGTAAATGGGGAAGTGATTGAAAACCGGGCATTTGTTACTGCTACTTTAATGTTAAAGGACAAGGATACCCCTCCAGACGACCTGGAACGTGTATGGGTGAACACTCCTCATCTGAACATTAAAAAGTCCGTAGAAAAGAAAGAATACAAGGTTGGGGAGACAGTGAAATATACCCTCGTTGTCACAAATGTACATGAAGGTACTCTGGCAAGAGATATTGTCATCACTGACCAGTTACAGACTCCGGGTGAGACAATCGTTGAAGGTACTATCCGTTTGAAAGATGAGGCAGGTGCTGTATATGACCTTGGTAAAAAGGCTGGTAAAGATGCAGAGAAGCCTTATCTTGAAACACAGGATGATACATCTTTTAAGATTACAACAGGAATGAACTTGCGTTATGATGGGGAATCTCCGTTCAAAAAGTTAGCAGAGATTGATGATAAAGTTCATTGGAAGAATAAAGAAGGACTGACACAGGAAGAATGGGATGCACCGATCACACATACCAAATTTACAGTAACTTATGAAGCTAAGATAAACAAAGAGCCTGCTGACACAAATCAGTTTGTAAATGTTGCGACTGCAAAAGGTTCTAATACAGACGAAGTAAAAGATGATGAAATCGTTTATTTAAAAACTCCAGTCATCAAAACAGAAAAAGAAAGTGATAAAGATTCTTACCAGAAAGGTGAGACTGCAAAATATCACTTAACTGTAACACAGACAAGAGAGGACAGAACTGCAGTAAATGTAGTGATCAAGGATGCCTTAAAAGATGAAGATTCCGAAAAAGAAAGAATCAAAGGCGATACGATCAAGGTCTACTACAACGGCAATGAGTTTACACCGGTTTCTGTAAAATCCGATGATACTTCCTTTACAATCGAGACAGGAAAAAATCTTACAGTAAAAGATAAGCTGGAAGTTACCTATGATGCGGAAGTTCTTTCTGACCTGAATAAAGATTCTATCACTAATATTGTAAAGGCAAAGGCAGATAACGCTTATGCAGAAATTGAACTTGACGTTCCAGTTACAAAGGTAACACAGAATATCTCTGCAAGGAAAACATCAAACCCGGCATCGGGAACAGTCGTAAAACAGGGTGGACAGATTATCTATTACATTGACGTTCATAATGATTCTGAAACAACCTTGAAGAATGTTCTCGTAAGGGATGCCATTCCAGAACTTAGCAATTATGTAGATGGTTCAGCTTCTAATGATGGCAAGATTATGGAAATCAATGGAAAACAGTATATCACCTATATCATTGATACCCTTCGTGCAGGAAGTACGCAGACGCTTTCTTTTGCTGTCACTGTGGATGAAAAGGCAACATCAGAAGATGTTATCTTAAATACTGCAGAGATAAAAGAAACAACGGAGAAAGACCTGAACGAAGATGGAAATATCCCGGATGACCTCTGGAATGAGGACTTCAAAGAAACAAACACAACAAAGCACCCATTATCAAACTGGGCTACGGATATTAAGACCGTAAAAGTCGGTACGCCAGACAGCTATATCGAAAAGAGGGCAGATTCCGCCGTTTATGATGTAGGAGAGACAATCCATTATACGATTGTTGCAGAGCAGACAACAAAGGACGGAAAATTGACAAATGCTGTTGTAGAAGATAAAGACCTTCCTGACGGTGTAGATATTGACTATGATTCGATCAAAGTAGATGGAAACACAGTACCAGAGCAGGATACAATGACATCGGATACAAACAGTATCTATCTTATCCGCACAAAGAAAGGATTTAAAGTAGTCTATCCGGAACTTTCCGAAAAATCTACGATCACATTTGATGCTGTGATCAACAGTGAGAAATTAGTAGGTAAGAAGATTCCGAACAAGGCAACCATCATTTCAGACCAGACACCAGAAAAAGAGGCAGTAGTCAAGGTAAAAGTACCGAAAAATCCAATCGAGAAAGTTATCAAGAAGATAATCAACCGAAAGGGTGTATCTGGCAACAGCTCACCGAAAGGTGTTAAGACAGGTTTAAGCACACATGCAGGATTATTTGCAGGTATCGCAGCCGCACTCTTAGCAGCCGCAGCTATTCTTATTAAAAAGAGACGGAATGCGAAAAAGAAACCAATGACTTTAGAAAAATTCTAAATCTGTAAACAAAGAATGAGGGAGAGCCTGCCGGCTCTCTCTTTTTGTAGGAGGGGAATTATGGAAAAGATACTCCGTTTGAATTTGGCGATATTATTTTTACTGTTTGCAATGATGCTTGTAAGTCCATCTGCGGCATCATTAAAAAATCCAGCAGGCAGTATTACTGTAGAAGCTAAGAGCAAAAAGAAACCGGCAAAGAAAAGCACTACAAGAAAGCCGGTTACAAGAACCAATTATATTACTATGAAGAAAAAAGAAAAATTATGGGTTGGTCCAAGTGTAGCAGCAATGCATCCTGAAACAAAGGATTGGAAAAGCAGTAATTCTAAAATAGCAACAGTATCCACGAAAGGAGATGAAGAAGGTTTTCATAAGGTGACTGTGAAGAAAAAAGGGAAAGTTACGATTAGCTGTACTGTGAAAAAAACTCTCCGAGGATGGATAAAAGGTGATGTCCATAAATGGGTAATTACTATTAAGTAAAAAATAACGTGCCGAATTTCGGTACATTTAAAAGAAAATTTTAAACAAGAGTAAATAGGGGAGAGCCAACAGGCTTTCCCTATTTGATGGAGGAGATATGGAAGATTATGCAATCCTGATCATTTTATTCCTGATGGCAGTATGTTTACTGATATTAACAGTCATCGGCTATTGGGGAGTTTTTTGCAAAGCTGGCGAAAAAGGCTGGAAAGTGCTGATCCCATTTTATAATGAATATCTGTTATTTAAGATAGCATGGAAACCTTCCATCTGTCTTTTCAAATGGCTCTGCCTTTTTTTGTACGAAGTAGTATCTGTAACATTAAATGCAGGTGTCCTTTTAGATACGCTACAGTTTGCACTGCCAAGCATAGCATTTGGATTGACGGTAACGCTTTATTATAGTTTAAGTAGAGCATTTGGACATGGATTTGGTTATACAGTAGGAATCATGTTTTTGCCTTTTATCTTTGTGCTGCTTTTAGGAGTGGGGAGAAGCAGATATACCAGACCAGATAAATATAGAGATAAATTTTAAGGAAGGAGGATGTGCCGAAATTCGGCACATAATAAAATGAGTGAATTATTAAACCGAAACACAGACCCTTTGTTTGAAAAAATGGAAAAGATATTTGCAGAGCGTGATGCGGAATACAAAAAAATGGAAGAGAGAAACCGTGTGCGTGAAGAAGCTGTAAAAGAGAAAGAAAACAGCTTAAAGAAACAGGAGGAGCAATTTAGCAGCCGTGAAGAAAATGTAAGACAGCAGGAAAAAGAGATAGAAGAAAAGATGCAGATGCTCGAAGAAAAACAGCGGGAAACGCAGGAAATGGAAAAGTATCTGCAGAAAAAAAGATTGGAGTTAGAAGCAGACGAACAGCAGTCCTTACTTGATAATTCTATTCTCCGGGAGGAGATCAGAAACGAGAAATTAAAGCAGCAACGTCTTAGCCGGGAACTGGAAGATAAATTGAATGATCTGGGATATTCTTCTGATAATTTTGACCCGGCTGTCTTAGAGGAAAAAGAACTGAAGATAAAAGAACAAGCACAGGAAATCCAGAAACTTAAGGAGGAGATTGAAAAATGGGAAGATAAAGCTGACGAATGGGAAGAAAAAGAGAGTGGGTTTGTCTCACAGATTGATACCCTGAATAAAGAAAAAGCACAGCTTTGGAAAAAGCTGATGGGGGTAGAGGATGAAAGCATTCCAGAGAAGAAAGAGGATGTTCCCGGTAAGGCGGAAGAACCTGTAGAAGAAAGAATATCAGGGGCGGAAGAAGCTGTAGAGGAAGTGGAAGAGGTAGAAGTAGTCCCGGAAGAAGAATCTGTGTATGCAAAGGAAGAAGAAAACCTGAAGGAAGCGATAGAGATGGATACCCCGCTGACAGCCGAAGGATTTTATAATTATCTGCAGGAACAGGAAGTAGGCGGAGTTATCCAGCTCCGCCATGCAAAACAGGGTGATATGGTCAACATTGCTATTTCCCAGATTGTAGTAACAGTTGTTTTTGCAGAAGAAGGCTGGTTTGATATTAAGAAATCTATTGGAAATAACAACCGTAAGTTACGCCGGTTAATCCGTAGCTGGAACAGTAGTCAGAATGACCTTACATTTAAATATGATACATCAGATAACACAGTTACAGCCGAAGGAGATTTTGATAAAGACCAGACAGCCGAAGAACTTTTAAGATATTTAGACCGTCTCCTCGATACTTATTTTGATACAGGAGAAGAAGAATGAAAAATTTTATACTGGCAGTAGAGAATGTTCCAAAACCGATGCTCATTGCAGAAGCAGTTTTGATAGTATTGATAATAGGTGTGGTTGCTATTCGGTTTTTTATCATCAGGTCAAAGCCGGCATATTTAAAAAAATTACCGAGGGCAGTATATGATGAGGAGACAATACACTTATTATTTAATTGTTATAAAGCAGCAGATTCGATTGAGGGAATGCTTCATCTGGCGGTGAAAAAGAGCCGTAATAGGAAAAATAAGAAAAGGTTTAAGGCGGCAATATCCTACCTGTATACGAGCAGGTATAAGGATTACGAAACGGCATTATATAAATATGCCGGAGATGGTACAGAACAGACAGAGCGTCTGTTTACAGATATTATAGGAAAAGAAGCAGCAAAGAAACGCCTGCTGCCTTTAAAGGAGGAATCATAAGTGAGAAGAAATAACTGGAAGAAATATATTATCATCCTGATCGCATTTATTGTTGGGCTGGTGGCAAATCTGGCGGCAAGGGCTATCCTGCCCAGACTGTTACCAGCAGGAATGCAGGCTTGGACGGGTCTGTTAGCGACACTGTTAGAGATCGTAATATCCGTCGGTATCATCTTGATCATTATTTTTACAAATCACATCGGGGAGGACTAGGCAAATGAACAGAGTAAAAAACTTCATAGGAGCAATGAGAGAAAAAGGAGTCAGGACAGTAAAGAGAGCTGTCCCGGCTTTTTTTACTGCATATTGTTATTTCAGTATGTATGTGCCTGTGTATGCGGCAAAAGCAGCAGGAACCTCAGTGATCACATCAGGATTTAATTCGCTGTATGAGATCGTAGCAGCGATTGTGAGCAGTATTGGACAGTTATTACTGTTATGGGGAGTGTTTGAATGGGCAACGGCTTTAAACTCTCAGGATGGAACAATGCAGTCAATGGCATTTAAACGTATCGCATCTGGATTAGTTGCCTGCCTTGCCCCACAGATCGTTACTGTTATCAGTGCATCTTTAAAATAAGGACAGGAGGGATGATTTATGCCGGAATGGCTGTTTGACTTTCTTTCTGGTCCTACGATAAAGATTGCGGAGGCGATATGGAACTCCAGTATGAGACTAATCATAAAGCTGGTCTGCAGTACGCCACAAAAGTTTTCTACAGGAACATGGGCATTTGTAAAAGAAAACCTGTATCCGTGGGCAGAGGGGATCGGACTCTCTGCTCTAAATTTATTTTTTATGATAGCCTTTTTGAAAGCTGTGAGTAACCTGCATCAGAACATCACACTGGAGATGGTCATCGAAGCAATGATCAAGGTGGTCGTGGCAAATGTCTTGTATCTCAATATCTTAAATATAATGACAACCATATTTTCCATCTCATCAGCGATGGCGAAAGAAGTCTTTACGATAGATGCCCCAGATTTAAAAGTAGAGGATATGGATATTGGCTCAGCATTGTTCTATCAGCTATTTGGCTTGCTCTTTATACTGGCAGCGATCGTTTGCAGCTTTTTGATGTTATGGACAGTATACAGCCGGTACATAAAGCTATATCTACTCATGATATTAGCACCCTTTGCGATGTCTGCACTTGTAGGAGGTCAGGAGATAGAGCGTAGTTTCTATGCATGGATGCGGACATTCCTGTTAAATGCATTTGAGATTGTAGTGATTGCCTTAACGATGGTCATATCTTTCAAGCTCATCGGTGCAGGCATCTCGCTATTTGACGGAAAAAACATTGCAACATCTATGGTAGATGGGTTCTGGGATGCATTAAACAGCCTGTTTACTATGATCCTTGTGACTGCAGCCGTAAAAGGCTCCAATGCATTTCTGTCAAAGGCGATGGGATTATAAATGTTATAAATGTGCCGGATTTCGGTACGGGAAAGGAGAGATCATGGGAAAATTTGCAGCTAAAATAGAAAGAATTATCACAATAGCCCTAATATTGTCTGTGATGCTGATACTTACACCGGGAGGCAGCACACAGGCAAAAGCAAAAAAATGTAATCATAAAAGTGTAACATGGATCACAACATCAAAACCTAGCTGTACGGATGAAGGCATGAAGGTTAAAAAGTGTAAGAACTGTGGAAAAATCTTAAAGATAAAGAAGATAAAAAAATCAGGACACCGCTTACGCACACAAATAGAGAAAATGCCTACATGCACAAAACCGGGATTAACGGCAACGTATTGTTTAAATCCAGATTGTATTTATGGATATAGGAAATATTACAAAACAGAAAAGATAGCTCCTTTGGGACATTCCTATATTGCTAAAACTTACAAGGCTACCTGTACTGCACCAAAAACGATCGTAACTTCATGTAAGAATTGTAAGTACAAGTCAACTCATAAGGAAGGGAAAGCTCTTGGACATCACTGGACTAAGTGGAAGTTAAATACCGATAGTATGATAAAAAAGAAACCGAAAAAGACACGTATATGCAGCAGATGTGGAAAGAAAGAGACGATTTATGTTAAATAGCTGGAAAGAGAAACTTCATGCTATTTGATACAAGGAGAATTTATGGAAAAATTAAAAAAGGAAGTAACTATAGTGTTACTGGCTATAATGATGACTATGGTATTTTTTGCAAATGCACAGGCAAAAGCAGGGTGTAATCATAAACATACAGGCAGAACGTGGATCATTGCAGAAAAAGCAAACTGTAATCATACAGGTAGAAAAAAACAACTTTGTGTGAGATGCAGAAAAGTGTTGCTGGAAAAAGTAATCCCTAAGACAAAACACAAATGGAAACTTACCAGAAAGAGGAGAACAAGATATGACTGTTTGAAATGTGGCGGAGTTAAGTTAAAAAATGAATATGGAGGCTGGAGCTATTATTTTCCATGATGGATCTTGAAAACAGAGAAAAAGAAGGAGAAAAAGATTATGAAGACAAAAAGACATATTGTTGTGGTTTTAATGGTACTTATGCTACTGGTACTTATGCCAGGAATCAGTATACAGGCAAAATCAAAATGTAATCATAAAAATATCACATGGGTAACAAAAACAAAAGCAACCTGTACCAACAGGGGATTAAAGTATAAAAAATGTAAGTCATGCGGAAAAAAATGGACAGATGTCATAAGAAGGACTCCGGCATTGGGACATAAACCTGGAAAAGTAAAGATACTGAAGCCGGGCTGTACTTCTGTTGGGTACAAAACTACAAACTGCACAAGAAAGGGCTGCATGAACAGTTACGGAGGAGCAGAAGATGGGTATCTTACAGTAGAAACGATACCTGCCCTGGGACATTCTTATGATAAAGGTACAAGCATAAAGATAGGAAAGAAACGTGGGGGAAAGATGCAGTATCAAAAAACACAGAAATGTAAACGCTGTGGAAAAAGAAAAATTTCTTATTACTATAAATAATGAGGATATGAGATGAAGATTGATATTAATAAAGACTTTGAAAAAGCCTTTCCAGACGACCTTTGGAAGGGCTTTACTTTAAAACAGATCATAACATTTAGCGTTGGTCTTATCATGGCAGCAGGCACGATAATCGCACTATGGGTTTTTTTAAAGATTTCCCCGGTCACAGGCAGTTATATTGCAATCCCTGTCATGCTGCCGATCTGTTTCATCGGTATCTACGAATACCAGAACCATTCCCTGTGGGCGATGTACAAAGAGATGCGGTTTTACAGGGCAACTAAAAAACTTACTTATGGGGCGGAAGAAGCTCCGAAGACAGGCAGGATATTTACCATGCGCCATCCTGTTGTAAAAAAGAAATAATAAGATGACAGAGCCGGAAAATAAAGTTTCTGGCTCTTTTCGATTAAAGGAGGAATAAACGTGGCGGTTATCAATGCGAGTGGAAAGTTCCGTTCTTATCATTCTAAGAGTATCCCAATCGTTCCTGTCCCGAAAAATGTACGGCAGGCATTGAATATCGAACGGATGTATAAAAATGGAATAGCCAAGATCGAACCATCGAAAACAAACAGTCTGTATGACAGATGCTATGTTTTTGAGGAGATCAATTATATCAACAAGGATGAAAGTGAAAAAGATATTTTCCTGAACCAGTTCATGTCCTGGTTAAAGTCGATGAGCGTTGATTTTAAGATTACTATAGCAAACGAATTTCAGAGTATTGACGAATTTTTAGAAAAGATACGGGGAAAGCAGAACAGCAAGGCTTACCCGCAGATTGATAAAGGGATAAAAGAATGGACAAGGGAAAAACTGGAGAATTCTAATCCGAACGTAACGACACTCCGTTATCTTACCGTTTCCTGCCGGGCAAATTCTCTGGAAGAAGCGACTATCCTGCTCAATGCGCTGGATACAACGATACAGCAGATGTTTGCAAAGTGGCGTGGAAAGATACTTCTCTTAAACGGTGAAGAACGGTTAAAATGCCTGCACGCATTACTACGTCCGGGCAAAAAAGACGAAGAACAGTATATCTATCTTGATGAGACAGGAAAGCATGACTGGAAAAATGATGTGATGCCACAGACAATCAAGCAGTATTCCAATTTTATGATTTTTGACAAGACACAGTATGTATCGGTCTTATTTGGGTGGAAATACAGCAGGGCATTAAAGCCGGATGAGCTGATGCGGAGTTTTTCCTATGTGGATTTTCCATCGTTTATCACGTTAGATTTTTCCCCTGTCCCTGCCGATGTTATCAATGAAAAACTGGTGGCTGCAGCGATGAACAATGAAAAATCCATCAGTGAGGAAGAAGAAGCAAAAAGGAAAAAGAATATCATTGTATCAGGACCTTCTTACGCAAAACAGAGAAAAAAAGATGAGATAGAAGGATACATGGATTTAGTAAATGACAATGATGAGACAGGGTTTTTCCTGAATTTCCTGTTCGTGGCAACAGCAGCAGATGAAACAACCCTCGCACAACGAGTCGAGCAGTTAAAAGAGACAGGCAAGGCACAGGGAGTAGTCATAAGTACAGCAGACTATACCCAGTTAAAAGCGTTGAATACAGCCTTGCCTTTTGCCGGACGGCAGGTAGACTACATGCGTTTCTTCCTATCTTCCTCAATGGTTGCGATGCAGCCATACTTTGCCCAGGATATTTTAGACCCAGGCGGATATTTTTATGGGTTGAACCTCACGACAAAACGATTGATATTCGGAAACAGGAAACTGCTGATGAACCCTCATGCAATCATTGTTGGACACACGGGTTCTGGTAAGTCGGTGCTTATCAAGGCAACAGAGATATTCCAGACACTTATCTCCACGTCGGACGATATTTTAATCTTAGACCCTCAGAACGAGTTTAAAGAGATCGTAGAAAAATACGGAGGTTCTTATTTTGACCTGACCCCAAAATCAAAGATATATATCAATGGATTTGAGGTGTCCGATGCGGTATTTTATGCGGACAAAGACACAAAAGAAAAATTTATCGCTACGCAGACAAAGTATGCAAAAAGCCTTGTGGCAGCTATCATGACAAATATCCTGTTTACACAGGAACACGCTACCGTAGTCAGCAGGGCAACAAGAAAGATGTTTGATAAAATCTTTGCACAGAAAAGATTAAAGAAACAGGCAACCTTACGTATGTTGAGGGAAGAGATAAAACTGGAATTAGAGAATGCAAAAGATGATTATGATAGATCAATCATAAAGCCAATCTATAATTCCCTTGAAGAATATACAGAAGGAAGCTGTGATATGCTGGCTTATCCATCCACAGTACGTCTGGATAACCGTATGATTGGATTTGGACTTAAAAATGTACCGCCGGACAACTGGGAGCCGGTTATGGTAACAGTTATGCATTATACCTCTACCCGCATGGAATACAATCAGGAGGCACAGAGGGCAACCCACTTTATTGTGGATGAAACGCAGGTTGTCAGCAGGAAAGGTACTTCTGCCGAACAGCTCAATACGGCGGTTGCAACCTTTAGAAAGTATGGCGGCATCTGTACGATGGCAATGCAGAATATCACTGCCGCCTTAGAAAACAAAATGTTAAAAGAACTGTTCAGCAACTGCAACTATAAGTGTTTCCTTGACCAGGGAGGTGCAGATGCGAATGCCCTTGCCCAGATCCAGGAATTATCCCAGACAGAATTTAATGCACTGAATTCTGAAGAAGTAGGAAAGGGAGTCATGGTATGGGGCAAAAAGGTTGTCCTCTTTGATGCAAAAATCTCAAAAGAAAATGAACTGTATCCGCTTATCAATACCAATTTCCATGAGAAAGCGAAAGAAGCAGAAAAGAAAAAACAGAAGCAGAGACAGGAGCAGCAGGAGAGCAATGACCGTATTGAGGAGATTATCTTACAGATGGCGGAACTTGCCCCGGTTACTGTCCGTGACCTTTTATCCGTATTGGAGATCACGCAGGAAGAAGCCGAAAAACAATTAAGTTTTCTATGCCAGCAAGGGTATCTTATAAAATCGGAAGAAGCAGGCAATATCCGTTATCAGAAAGCAGGCTGATGCTTATGGCAGTAAAAAAAGCAAAAGAAGCGAGTTTTAAAAAAATGGACAGTGCGTTTGCTACTTCCCAGAGTGCTATCCAGAAAGTGAAGAACACCGACCCTCTTAATGGAAATGAGGAACAGGAACAGGGGAACGAAAATGTCAGCATAGACCCTGCCCATTATCTTTCCAAAAAAGAAAAAAAAGAATGGAAAAGGCTGTCTTATACCGCAAAGCAGCGTTATATCAGGCAGGCAGAACGGCAGTTAAAACGGCAGAAAAAACGGAACGGGATTGCAAAGACAGAACCCAGTTCCGTCCAGGAAAAAGAAAAGCAGGCGGCAAAAATCTTTTCAAAGGAAAGAAAATATCAATCAAGTACATGGAAAGAACCTGTTGATAAAAAAGAGATCGGCAGCCATGGTGGAAATGGAGAGATCGCATCGAAATCAAGGGACAGCCGGGCAGCTATCCGTTCCCAGAGTACCGTTGCCGGAGGAGAAAAGGCAGTAGATATTGCTTCTTCTGCTTCCGCAGAAACAGCAAAAGCTGCAGGAAATGCTACAGCAAAAACAGTGGATACAGCAGCTGCATCTACGGGTGCTGGTCTGGCTGCACTGGTCGCAAAAAAAACGGCAGAAAATTTCAAAGAAATGCTGCAGCAGAAAAATACAGCGATCGAAAGCCAGAGGATAAAAACGCAGACGAAGTTATCCCAGCTCATCGAAGAAAATAAAACAGGTGCAGGAAGCCCTGGCGTGGCAGCCGCAGCCATGCTTGCTTCTGTCGTAGTTACAGTGATGTACTTTGCTGCACAGATTGCCGTGACGATCTTTTTTGTTTTGTTGATCCTGTTAATACCGATCATTGTGATCGTATCTTTCCTTGGAATCATCATCACTTTGCTGTCAGGTTTTGCAGCCGCAGTAGATAATACAGATTATGCATCGGGTTCCGGGGCAAGTATTGTTGCGGTCGCTGTACAGGAAATAGGTTATCACGAAGGGGCAGGCAACCATACAAAGTATGGAGTGTATACAGGAACAGACGGAATGTCCTGGTGCCATGCCTTTGTTTCGTGGTGTGCGAATGAATGTGGGTTTATCGAGAGCAATATCATACCAAAGACAGCCGCCTGCGAGACAGGACGGCAATGGTTTATCCATAAGCAGCAGTATCAAAAAGCAGGAAGTTATACTCCACAGGCAGGAGATATTATCTATTTTGATAGAGGCGGGGTGGGAGAATCCCATCACGTTGGTATCGTTGAATATGTCGAAAATGGAATCGTACATACCATAGAGGGCAACAAAAATAATCAGGTCATGCGTGGACATTATGAACTTACTTATAAAGGCATCATGGGATACGGTACTCCGGATTATCCAGACGAGGGACTCACTTCCTCGACCGCATCAGAGATTTTATCAAAAGCACAGGAGATTGGTAAAATGATGGTGGAGGAAAAATGGGTGTATTCCAATACTGACCTGAAAGGTTCACTTGCAGCAGCAGAACAGTCTGCTAAGAGGACAAACTGTGCCCATGGAGTCTGTCTTGTGCTTCAGGAAGTTGGACTTCTGAAAAAGGGGCAGATATTCTTCGGAAATAAATCGGGAGAATTAAGCTGTAACGGAACGGTAAGAAAGCAGATTGAAAAAGGATTTGACATTATAAAAACTGGCGGGAAAAAATCAAAAGACCTCGACTTAAAGCCGGGGGATATTTGCCTTTTCAAAGGGCATACGAACATCTATGCCGGAAAAGATGAGAACGGTAAAACATACTGGTATGATTTTGGACGTGACCAGACAAAAGACAAAAAACCGGGAAGTGTTTTTGTAAAGTCTGTCCGTAAAGGTGAGATCAACTGGGCGGTCATCACAGTGATCCTCCGTGTAAAAGACCAGGATAGTTATGGCTCAGGAAAAACAATCAACATCCCATCGCCATACGGGGATAGTTTTACTTATATGGGATGGTCACTCATTACTTCAACAGGAAGTAACCAATATAAGCTGCGAGTAAAAACGGGAGAGCATTATGATGCAAATGGTTTCGGAAAGATTGGAGACAGATACGTGATAGCCTGCACGCCAACCTTCGGAAAGATCGGTGATGAGATAGATTTTGTATTAGCAAATGGCAGAGTCATACATGGCGTTATGGGTGATGAAAAAAATATGTCTGATGCAGGCTGCAACAAATGGGGACATGATGGTGGACACAGTGTCGTTGAGTTTGTTGTAAACAAATCCATGTGGTATCACACAGGAAAAACCGTCACGAGGTTTCATCCAGAATGGGCAAAAAGCCGGGTTGTTAAAGCAGTCAATCTTGGAAAAAATCATTTGAGATAATGATGAAAATGTGCCGAAATTCGGTACAGGAAAGGAGCAGGATGAAGAAAAAAATAGTGATATTTCTACTGGCAGTCTTTCTGGTTTTTGCTTTACTTGTTTCCGCTTTATGTTTTTTCGCTCCCAAAAAAAATCAAAACAGCAGGGAAAATATAACGGAACAACCTAAAACAGAAGACTCTGCAGAACAGACGGAAAAAGAAAAAAGAGAACAATATCATTTCACAAATCTGGAATATATCTATTATATAAATTCCGAAAATGAAACAGATTTTGAAGAACAGGCAGCAGAGTATGTTGAGAAAAATTATAAAAATGTACAATGGATCAATGCTCTTTCAAAGTATGATGATGATGTGTCGAGTAATGCAGGGACAGCAACTTTTTATCTACAACTAGATGATGATGATAATTCTATTATTCTTATTTCCTATGATAAGAGAAAAGAAATTTTTTCATTTGCCCCATATAAAAAGCAGATTGAAAATATTGAAGATTATGGAGGAATGCCACAGGAAAAAAATACAATGCAGGATGACGAAGAAGATTATAACGAGATTGGCACAGAGCCAATCAATCTTGGTAATCCACAGATTACCGACCAGGATAATTCATTAGAAGCAGTAGCCAATGAAAAAGAACTGTCACAGGAATTATTAAAATTTTTAGAGAAAGAAGGGGAAGAACGAAGAAATTTTTATGTTGCTTCTGTTGAAAATACAGGGAAGAAAAATTATAAAGCTGTACTGGATTTTGTAACAAAAAGAAGTGACGGAAAAAACATCATGGTAACTTTTGAAGATGGTACCTATACATTTTCACTAGAATAATACAGGGAGAGAAAAAGAAAGGCGGTGAAATTTTGGAGGAAGATTTCACATTTGCATACGAAAAATTTTTAATGGACTGTACACTTGGGTCTAAAACAAATCTGATTATCCGGGCTGAGGAAATCAATATTAAGCAAAAATTTTTTGAAAGATTAAAGAAAAAGTGCGGAGCCGAAGAAGCAAAAATCCTTTTAGAAAATGCAGGCGAAGCTGCAGATTCTTTTTATCTTTTCTTTCAAAATAAATATGCGGCACAGATGCAAAACTTATATGATAAGGCTGTGGAGGAATGGATAAATTCCTCTGGTCAGCATTGAAAGAAGGGGATGCAGATGCCGTTGGTTGTTGAAAGGGGGTTTTAGGGGTTTCCCCCCTAACAAGATGTATTTTGTGTGTACAAAATGCGTATCTTGCAATAAGCCTATCGGCTTATTTTTCCCTTTTCTGGGATATGGTTCCCGAAAATGGGATATGGTTTTTTCCCAGAAAAGGGATATGATTCCCGAAAGTGGGATATATAAAATTCCCGTATTTGGGATATAGTTCCCAGAAATGGGATGTGCATTTTCCCGGAAAAGGGATATAATTCCCGAAAATGGGATATATAAAATTCCCATATTAGGGATATAGTTTTAGGAAATATATTACAAAAGGAGATGTTTAAAATAGGAAATGATAAGCATTATAGAATGACAGAAGAATCATTGAAATTTATTGAGATGAGAGATAAACAAAAATATCCAAAGGAAAGTTTGTTTGTTAATGCAGCAATACAATATTTTGGAAGGGGGATTGAACAAGAAAATTTAATGGATGAATTAGAAGAGATGCAGGACAAACTGGACAGGATTGAAAACCTGTTAGAAGAAAATGCAAGCAAGAAAAAAGAATTAATCGGAAAACCCGATTATTTTTAAAACTGGATAGGAGATGGATGAGATGGATTGGAATAAACAGATTGAAAAATTAGAAGATGAGCTTCAGAAATTAACAGAGAAAGAAAATAAGATTTCCGAAAGAAAAAAAGAGGTAGAAGAAAAACTGAGAAAAGCAAAAGAGCAGAAAGAAAATGAAGATAACAGACAGCTTGCAGATATTGTTACGGAATATCTTGGTCCAATGGATGCTAAAAAAATAGAAGACCTGCGGACAGTCCTGGATATGTATATGTCTGACTTAGCCGAAGAAAAAGAAGATTTAGATGCAACAATAGGAAAAGAAGAACAGGAGAGTGAGGACAGATAAGAAAAAGAAGAATCGACATCCGGCTGACAGAAAAAGAGTATGAATTACTTCAACACAGGGCTGCAAATGATTCGGAAACAAAAACAAAAAAAGGAAGTAAGGCAAATACTTCTGCGTACATACGAAAGTGTATTTTTTCACAGGAGCATGATTCTGTCAGTTTGAAAAAAGAGTTAAAAAACCTTTCTTATCAAGTCAGAAAAATAGGAGTAAACATCAATCAGGTTGTTGCAAAAATCAATGCCGGATACGGGAACCAGACGGATATTTATAACCTGGAGAAAGCATTGAGCCAGATAGAATCTGAAGTAGAGAATCTCAATAAGAAGGTAAAAGATTATGGCAATCACTAAACTGTCGAATATAGGAATGCCGCAGGGAGGAGGTGCAGCACATTTAAAAAACTGCATTACTTACATCATGAATCCTGCTAAAACGGAAGGAATGATCGGAGGAAATTCCGGGACTACTCCGCAGGAAGTTTATCAGGTCATGCTTGAGACAAAACAGGAGTGGGAAAAAGAAGGAGGGAGACAGGGATACCATTTCGTGATTTCTTTTCCACCCGGAGAAGCAACAAAAGAAGAAGCCTATGCAGTAATAAATGATTTTTGTGACGAATATCTTGGAGAAAATTTTGATTATGTATTTTCTGTTCACACTGACCAGAACCATATGCACGGACATATTGTTTTTAATTCTGTTAACCGAATGGATGGATATAAATATCGTTATGAAAAGGGAGACTGGGAAAAATATATCCAGCCCCTTACAGACCGCATCTGCGAAAAATATGGTCTTCCGCCCCTTATCTATGATAAAAATAATAAAATCGGTAAATCTTACGCAGCTCACTATGCGGAGAAAGAGGGACGCCCATCTTCTGAAAAAATCATTAAGGCTGATATAGACTTTATGATTGCTTCATCAGAAAGCTGGGACGATTTTATAAAACAGATGGAGGCACTTGGATATAAAATCCGTCAGGGAAAATATGTAACGTATATCCCACCCGGTTTTGAACGGGGAAGGAGAGATTCCCGTCTTGGAACAGGGTATAGAAAGGAAGAGATTCAGGAGAGAATAAAAAATAAAGGACAGGAAAAGGGGACAGAAAAAATTCTGTCCCCTGAATTGTCTAAAGAATACGAGAGAGCAATCTTTCGATATACAAAAACAAACCTTACGGTGTTTCAGATTAAAAAGATCAAAATTTTTTATCAGGCAGGACATTATCTTGAAGAAAAAAATCCTTACGCAGTAAATCAGAAAGATGTACGGAAAAATGCGATCCGTATCAATGAGTTATATGAGGAATGTAAATACATTCTGAATAATGAGATTAAAACAGAGGGGGAGTTACTGGAAAAACAAAGTATGTTGGTGGTTAAAGAAAAGGAGCTTATGAAACGACGCAGTTCGCTTCGTTCTCTGGAAGACAAAGAAATGTTAAATGAAGGAGAAGAAAGACGGCGGATCAATGCAAAACTCCGGGAAATACGTCATGAAAAAAGGATTGTAAACAGAATAGTTGAAGAAGAAAAAAATCTGAACAAAGAGCAGAAGATTTTAAAAGAACGTACCGAAATTCGGCACAGGAGGTAAAAGCATATGGAACAAAAAGAGAAAAATAATGCGGTCAAAGAATTTCTAAAGAGATTTCTGGAGAGTGCAAAATGCAGCCCGGAAATGATTGCATATTTAAACGAAGTCGATGAAGCAGTATTTTGTGAATACTATTGTTTTTGCTTTCTGGATGGAATGTCTGTTGAAGAAGTGCGCGAGATTGACAGTATTCCTGCTCAAAATTGGGAAGATAAGATTAGAAGGATAAGAGAAGCAAGACGGGATTATCTGGAAAAATTGTTTGTCCCTAATTCGGAGATGCAGCAACAGATTTCTGAACTGCATGACAAAGCAGGCAAGGTGTTCCATGAGACAGAGGAATTAAGGACAACATTAAATACTACATTGCAGCAGGCATTAGAGATACAGAAAAATGCCCTTACAGAACAGAAAGAATCGTATCAAAATATGATAACAGCAAAAGAAGAATTGATAAGGGAAAGGGATGGGAAGATACAAAGTTTATTACAGGAAATAGAATGGAATAAGGCAACATGGGAAAAAGAGAAGAAAGCACTTGCTTTGCAGTTAGAAGAAAAAAAGTCTGCGGATGAAGAGAAAAACGAGAAAAAAGAAACGGAGCCTGCAAAGGAAAATTCCCTAAGTGATGCGGACAGGAAAAAGAAGCGATGGCATTTTTTTAATAAAGATGGGAAAAAATCAAAAGAACCAGATAAATTTATTGAAACTTATCTGGCAGGCGATACTTTTAATGAAGCTCAAAAAGAATTCTTAATCAAATGTCTTGAAGAAGGAGACAGTGTGGAAGAAATGAAAACGTATGCTTCTGCAAGCCTTACTCCGGCGATGATGCAGAGACTGCGGCAGGTGAGAAAGAAACGGAGGGAACAATAATGGTAAAGATAGAGCAGACTGGCGGGAGATTGACTGAAGAAGAAATCCTGCATGGAAAAAATGATGCGTATGGAATTTATCAGATCAACTGGAAGGGAGAAGGACGGGAGTATGCCTTTCTCTCCTTTGATTCTTTACGGGCAAAAGGAAAAGCACCAGAAAGAAAAGATTATCAGCTTGTGTACAGTGACATTTTGGAAACAGACGAAAACAGAGACAGCCTGTTTATAAAGTTCAACCTTGCACATCCAAGTGATTTTACTGGGCATTCCCTTTCTATCAGTGACATTCTTGTTTTAAAGAAAAATGGAGAGATACATGTTTCCTATGTAGACATGATAGGATTTGTTCCATTAGCAGATTTTTATAAAGAGCCAGTATTAAGATCGGTGGAACAAATAACAAAGACTACAAGAGGTTTTACAGCCGAAGGACACTCTGGAACGTGGCATACAATACAGATGCAGGAATTTCATAATGAGAAATTTTTTCAGATGCGGCATGATGAATTTGGAAAACAGGTTGCAGATATTATCGTTAATGAACAGGGACAGGTTATAGCTGAAGATTTATGGCATGGATTTAGTCCAGAAGCGATGAAATTGATCGGAGAATATTTATTAGACAAATCACTTCATGACAAAAAAGAAGCTGCCTATATCTTGTCAGCAGATAAAGGATACTTTCTCATCCATGAGACGGATGAAGGATATGATTATACTTTTTATGACCAGGAGCATCAGGAACTGGATGGAGGTATTTACGATAATCCGGATGTTTCCCTGAAAGAAGCCATAGAGGATATATTAAATGATGCTGGAGAAACGATTGAAAATATAAAAGAAACTGACTATGAAAAATTAGAACAGGAAATTGAAGAAGCAGAAGAAGCAGGATTATTAGAGTCAGTGATCCAGGAATCTAAAAGACGTTTACAGGAAGGAAATGTTGCTCTTACATCAGAAGTGTATTATGAGGAAAAATCTTTAAATGGGATGAGCCGGGCAGATATTGAGGAGATTGTCCTGTCGCAGGCACAGATCATATTAGATGAACTGGGATTACATGATGAAGTAGAGTTAATTGGAGCAAGAGTATACGGTTCACGCAGCAGGGAAGGTTTATACAGACCGGATTCTGATATTGATGTTGCTCTTAGTTATGAAGGGACAATAAGTGAGGATACGTTTTTTAATTATTTAAAAGAAGATATGTTATATGCCAGGAATATTCCAATAGACATTAATCCCATACGAAAAGAAAAATCCGGGACATTATCTGAATACATGCAACGGGCAGAATATTATCTGGATGAGATGGAGATTAAAAACTTTGCGATAGAAGTGGATTCTCTAGCACGTTCTTATGATAATCTGTATGTCTATAAAACGATGAGCCAGGAAGAAGCAGCAGATGCAATCACAGAAGATATTTTACACAAAAAATCGGATTATATTAAGGATTTTCTGAAAGCAACAGAAAAATCGGAAACAGAAAGTGATGTGAAAAAAGGAAAGGATATGTTTATCCAGATGGAGAAACTCGAAAGATTATCTATCTTTGAAAGAGAACCTGAAACGATACCAGAGGTTGATTTTTATGTCGCAGAATGTTCAGAGTTTCCGACACTGGGCGAATATTATGACGGTTTAACACTTGCTGAAGCAATCGCCATCTATGAAAAAATACCGGGCGAACGGCTTAATGGTGTAAAAGGAATCGGTATTGACCTGCATTTTCCAGATGACGATATGTATTCTGGAAAATGTGATCTACTGGCAGGCGGGAGAATCTGCCGGGAAATGTTAGATGCAGTTCCTCGTTACAAAGAAAACCGGGAGGTAAGAAAAGCCGTAAAATATCTGGAGAATCATTTTAATAAAAAAGAAGAGTTATCCTTATCAAAACCTAAAAAACAGGAACAGGCTCCAAGATTATAAAGGGGGGAATGATGTATGGCAATGACATTACCAACTGCAGAAGACCTGTTTGAAGAAACTGTCCGAAAAGTTTCTTCTACACCACAGGAATGGCTAAAGTTTTTAAATACAGCATCTCGTGTATATCAGTATACTTTTGATGCCCAGCTTATGATCTATGCCCAGCGACCAAATGCAATAGGATGTACAAGCTTTGAAAAGTGGAAACAAATGAATCACTATGTTAAAAGGGGAACACAAGGAATTGCCCTTATTGTCAGAAATAGCGAAAATAGAAAGCTTCGTTATGTATATGATTATAGTGATACAGGGGTGGCTTCCAATGTTCCAGAAACCGATATAAGAAAACCTTATATCTGGAGTTTGGGAGAAGACGGGCAGGAAGATTTATGTGACTATATTAATAATAAATACGATATACGACCACAAAATAAAGATTTAGGTTTGGTATTAAAACAATTAATAGAAGAAACGGTTAATGATGTGATAGATGATGAAATATCAGAAATCTTGAAGGAAAAACAAGGGTCTTATCTTGAAGATTTAGATATAGATACTATCCGCAAAGAATATCGGGAGTTATTTATTCATTCTGCCTGGTATATGCTTTTAAGACGATGTGGGATAGAACCCGGAGACTATATGTATTTAGAGGATTTTCGGGCAATTACTGATTTTAATAATATCAATGTGATTTCTTGTTTAGGAACACCTGTAAGTGAGCAATGTTCTTTTGTATTGAAAGATATATCCCGGTATTTGTGGCAGAAAAATTTACAAAAAAACAGAGCAGAGTCTATTGTACAAAGCAATCAAAGGGAATATAATAAAGATAATAAAACACAGGAACAAAAGAGAGGGGTGAACAGAAATGACGTTGACATACACAAAGAAGGAGGACGGACTGCTGTATCCGGATCTGGAATTAAAGGAAGCTCCGAAGGGATACATCGGGAAATACGGAGTAATGAGAGCCGATTATCTGGAGCAGCATCGGAAATCAAGGTATACGGCGATGATGATGACCGGGGAAATCAATCAACATATGATAGACATTCAGAAACAGGCAGAGGAGAGAATGGACGAACTGATGCCAGAACTGATGAAGATAGCAGGAGCAACAGAGGAACTGAAGGCAGCCGATCAGATGAAGTGGGTCGGACTCGTAAACAACTGCAAACAGCAGGCGGAGGAGATAATCAAAGAAGAGATTATATACAGTTAAGCCTTTTCCCGGAAAATCCACAAGAGCAAGCTGAGTATGGAACAGCAGCAGGTAATACACCTGCTGCTGTTTTTGCATTCCCGGATAACTATATTGATGAATGTCTGAGAACAGGTGGTAACAATGAACTTTCGTTAGAGTATGTCCTGCTTGATCTGGCACAGGAAAACCCTCAAAAAATACTTGCAAAAGATTTAAAAGAAAACTGGAAAGGTGGAAAAGGGCTTGCAATGCCAGACGGCATAAAAGTGAGTGTCTGGTATAACGAAGAAGGGATTTCTTTTCGCAGAGGCAATGGTGCAAGAAAGAATACTGAAAGGCTGTTATCATGGGAGGAAGCTGCCGAACGGATAGAAATTCTTTATAGAAATGGGCAGTTTACCACAAGAGAATTATCAGAAAATGCAATAAGTACGATTCGGGAAGAAACGGCAGGACTTATTGCATTTTTTTATAAAGAAGATATGGGACAGTCCCGATGGGGAAACATCCATAGTGAAGCTGTCATATCAATCATTGAGGAGTTAAAAGCGACTGCCGGTATAAAAAAGTTATACGATGAGATTTCACTTTTTGGAACAGCTAGAGCAGGTAGCATAAGCCAATGGCAGGAAAAAAGATGTGAGAATCTGGCAGAGAGACTCTATAAGTTAGGGAATCTGTCTCCTCTTGTTCCACAAAATGTACAGGAAATAGCTCCAATGGTATTTATCACAGCAGATGAGATAGATAGATTATTGCAGGAAGGAGGTATTGTTGAGGGAGGAAAAAGAAGAATACTTTCTTTCTATCAACAGGAGCCTGCGCCGGATACCAAAACAGCAATTAATTTCCTGAAACAGGAGTATGGTATGGGAGGTCATTCCCATTCTATATCAGAAAGCCGGAATTCAAACGAATGGCACGATGCCAAAGGATTTCATTTAGAAAAAGGAAACGTACAAAAGAAACTGACATGGAAAGAAGCAGAAAAACGTATCCGTACTTTAATAGAAAATAAAGAGTATCCGTATATACATCAGGAAGCAAAAACAGAAACAAGGGAGAACGTGCCGAATTTCGGTACACAGGAAGAAAAAAAGGCAGATACCATTCAGTTCCAGATTGATTTCTCTGAACATGATATTTTAAGCCACTATGATAAGGAAAAGAAAGCCTATGTTACTGCTAAAATGTCTTTTGCGGCAGCAAACAGACTGTTTGCGGAGTTAGATGAACAGGAGATGGAGCAGCAGGAGAATGAGGGAGAAGGTTATTCTTATTACAAGACGGCATTTTCTATTTATGCAATTATAAATGGAGAAGAATATTCTTTCCAGGGAAGATATGACATAGGAAGTGAAGGAAAGTCCCTGATAGAACATATCCAGGAATATTATGATTACTGTCTGTCCCCAGATTGTATGTATAGACAATACTGGGAGGAAGATGGCATATTAGAGGAAAAGATAGAACAACTCACAAAGTATAATGAAAACTTTTTGCCGTATCTTGAAAACCACTTAGACCTGACACCTGTAGAACGGAAACAGATCACTGCGTTGATACATAAAGAAGAACCAGAAGTTTTACAGGATAAAAAGTATGAGATTATGGATACAGGTCGCATAGACTTTCCATTTGATGTACAGGAATGGACAAGGGAAAATAACGAGTTTGTTTTTTCTGGACGTAATAAATACTGTAAAAGCAGGAAAGAAGCCAGTGCATGGATAGAGGAACAGCAAAAAGAATCAAATCTTATTGAGGTGGCTGTTGAAAGCAGCGAAGATTATGAAGATATTGCAGGTTCTTTTGTCACAGCAGTCGATACGGAAGGAAGCAGAAAGCCTGTTTATCGTCTGATACAAAAGGGGAATGACGGGTTAGAAACGTATCTTTCAGAAACGCTTCTCTTTTATAGTGAAAAGGAAGCAAAAAATTATATTAAAAGTCATGCAGATGAGATAAGAGAGATCAGTTATGATGAAATGATAAACTGGGCTGCAGAAATAAGAGAAGACAGGATTGCAGCAACAGAACTTCAGGAAGAAATCTTAGATACGGATAATATAGCCATCACTCCTGTTTCAAATGACAGAGGACAAAATTATCATATTCCGAAAGAAGAATTAGGGACAGGGACAACCCGTGAAAAATGCTGGAAAAATATCCTTGCGATTGAGACTGTAAAACAATTAGATCAGGAACAGCGCAAGGCAACAAGAGAAGAACAGGATATATTAGCAGATTATGTTGGCTGGGGTGGGATTGCAGATGTCTTTGATGTGAACAGATCACAATGGCAGGAAGAACGGGAACGGATACACACAGCCCTTACCCCGGAAGAATACCGTTCTGCAGAAGAATCTGTTTTAAATGCCCATTATACGCAACCACTTATCATTAAAGCAATGTATCAGGTATTAGAAAATATGGGATTTAGCCGAGGAAGGATATTAGAGCCTTCCTGTGGGATTGGGAATTTCTTTGGTCTTGTTCCAGAAGATATGGATGGTTCTACTTTATATGGTGTTGAATTAGACCGAATGAGTGCAAAGATAGCAGGCTACCTTTATCCTGAAGCAAATATCCAGAATATAGGATTTGAACGTACCAACTATCCAGATGGATACTTTGATGTAGCGATCGGAAATGTACCATTTGGAGATTACCGGGTAAATGACTCAGTTTATAACAGTCATGGATTTTTAATCCATGACTATTTTTTTGCAAAAACTCTGGATAAATTACGTGCTGGTGGTGTTGCTGCGTACATTACAACAAAAGGTACAATGGATAAAGAAAGTACAAAAGTCAGGGAATTTCTTTTTAAGAAGGCAGAATTACTGGGAGCTATCCGTTTGCCTAATACGGCATTTAAAAATGCCGGAACGAAAGTAACTGCGGATATTTTATTTCTGCAGAAACGGGAAAAAGAAATAGAAAATCCTGAATGGATCGCTGTTACAGAAGATGCACAGGGATTCCGTATAAACAGCTATTTTGTACAACACCCGGAAATGATATTGGGAACAATGCAGGAAATATCAGGACCATATGGAATGGAAACTACTTGTGTAGAAAAAGAGGGAGTTCCTTTAGGAGAACGGCTGCGGGCTGCTATATCACATATCACAGGACATATACCTGAAAGAGTGGAAGAAGAACGTGCCGAATTTCGGTACGGGGAAGAACAGCAGGCAGATGCACCCAATGCTTCCGAGGTACGGATGTACAGCTATGTACTATCTGACACGGGAGAGGTTTATTATAAAAATGAATCTGGTCTGGAACAAAAAGAGACAGCGAAAACAGCAAAAGCACGTATCACAGGTATGGTCGCAATAAGGGACTGTGTCCGTGAACTGATTCGATTGCAAATGGAGGAAACAGAGGATGCAGATACAAAGATTTCTGCAGAGCAGGCAAGGCTCAATGCGCTTTATGATTCGTATACTGCCAAATGGGGGCTGTTAAATAGTACGGCAAACAAAAGGGCTTTCTCGGAAGATTCCTCATATCCCCTGTTATGTTCTTTAGAGAAATTAGATGAAGATGGAAACCTTGACAGAAAAGCGGACATGTTCACGAAACGTACTATCCGAAAGAGCGAAACGATCACTCATGTAGATACTGCAAATGAAGCATTGGCAGTATCACTGGAGGAAAACGGAAAAGTTGACCTTGCTTTTATGTCAGGTCTGTGTGGAAAATCTGCTGAACAGATCACAGAAGAATTAACGGGAGTTATCTTTAAAAACCCGGATACGCAGGTATGGGAAACGGCTGATGAATATCTGTCGGGAAATGTCCGGGAAAAACTGCGTGTAGCAGAGAGAATATCAGAAAATGATACCGGCTATAAAAGTAATGTAGAAGCATTAAAGAAGGTACAGCCAAAAAAACTGGATGCTTCCGAGATTGAAGTCCGTTTGGGAACGATGTGGATTCCTCTGGAAGTATATGACCAGTTCATGAGAGAAACTTTCCAGCCACCACAATATATTAAAGATATAATCAAGCTGCAGTATTCCAAATATACAGGAGAATGGAATATCGAAGGAAAAAACACGGACAGAAGTATTTTAGTAACAAATACTTACGGAACAAAAAGGGCAACGGCATATCGTTTACTGGAAAGTTCTTTGAACCTGAAAAATATCCAGATATTTGATACTTACACGGATACAGAAGGAAAAGAACATAGAGAATTAAATAAAAAGGAAACGATATTAGCCAGTCAGAAACAGGATATGATAAAAGAAAAATTTAAAGACTGGATTTTTCGGGATAGAGAACGGCGGGAAATGCTGGTTTCTATTTATAACGAAAAATTCAATTCAATACGTCCAAGACAGTTTGATGGAAGGCACCTGGAGTTTCCTGGCATGAATCCAGAGATCACTTTGAAACCCCATCAGAAAAATGCAATCGCCCATCAGCTTTACGGCAGAAATACCCTGCTCGCCCACTGTGTAGGAGCAGGTAAGACGTTTGAAATGGCTGCTGCTGCAATGGAAGCAAAACGTATCGGACTTGCTCATAAATCCCTGTTTGTCGTGCCAAACCACCTTACAGAACAATGGGGAGCAGAATTTCTTACTCTATATCCTGCTGCCAATATCCTTGTGGCAACAAAAAAAGATTTCCGCCCAGAAAACCGAAAAAGATTCTGTGCGAGGATTGCAACAGGCGATTAAGATGCGATTATCATCGGTCATTCTCAGTTTGAAAAAATCCCTCTTTCTGCAGAAAGACAGCGTGCTGTTTTAGAAAGCCAGATTGATGAGATTGAAATCGCTATCACACTGGCAAAAAAAGAGCAGGGAGAAAACTATACTATCAAACAGATGGTGAAAAGCCGGAAAAGTTTAGAAGTAAGGCTGGAGAAATTGAATGAAAAGAAAAAAGATGATGTTGTTACTTTTGAAGAATTAGGTGTAGACAGGCTGTTTGTAGATGAATCGCACGGTTTCAAGAACCTATTTTTGTATACAAAAATGAGAAATGTTGCCGGGGTTGCACAAAGTGAATCCCAAAAATCAATGGATATGTACAATAAATGCCGTTATATGGATGAAATCACAGGTGGAAAGGGGATCACTTTTGCAACAGGTACTCCAGTTTCAAATAGTATGACAGAATTATATACTATCCAGAGATACCTGCAGTATGACCGTCTGCAGGAAATGGAGTTAGGAATGTTTGATAACTGGGCATCTGCATTTGGGGAGACGGTAACGGCTCTGGAATTATCGCCAGAGGGCAGTGGATACCGTATGAAGACCCGTTTTGCGAACTTCTTTAACCTGCCGGAATTGATGTCTGTTTTTCAGGAAGTAGCAGACATACAGACTGCCGACATGTTACGGCTGCCTGTTCCGGAAGCAGAATATGAAAACATCGTACTGCCTGCAAGTGAAGAACAAAAAGAAATATTAGAATCCCTGTCAGAACGTGCGGACAGGGTAAGAAACCGGGAAGTAGATCCATCGGAAGATAACATGCTCAAGATTACGACCGATGGACGTAAACTGGCATTAGACCAGCGTCTCATAAATGATATGCTCCCAGATACGGAAAATAATAAAGTTTCTGCCTGTGCAGAAAAATGTTTTGAGATATGGAAGGAAACAAAAGAGCAGAGGTCAGCACAGCTTATCTTTTGTGATTCTTCTACACCTAAAAAAGATGGGACGTTTAATGTCTATGATGCCCTGAAAGAAAAACTGATGCAGAAAGGAGTACCAGAACAGGAGATTGCTTTTATCCATGATGCCAATACGGATGTACAGAAAGCAAAACTCTTTACAAAGGTACGTTCTGGACAGGTACGTTTCCTGCTCGGTTCCACTTCGAAAATGGGGGCAGGAACCAATGTACAGGACAAACTCATCGCTCTGCATCATTTAGATGTGCCGTGGAGACCTGCGGATATAGAGCAGCAGGAAGGACGTATATTAAGGCAGGGAAATCAAAATGAAAAAGTGAAGATATTCCGTTATATCACAGAAAATACGTTTGATGCCTATTCCTGGCAGCTCATCGAGAATAAACAGAAGTTCATTGGACAGATCATGACTTCAAAATCCCCAGTCCGCTCCTGTCAGGATGTGGATGAAGCTGCCTTATCTTATGCAGAGGTAAAAGCCCTGGCAACGGGAAACCCTAAGATTAAGGAAAAAATGGACCTGGATATACAGGTAACGAAGTTAAAGATGCTGAAAGCAAACTATGAAAGTAATCTGTTCCGGCTTCAGGATGCGATTGCGGTAGAATACCCACAGCAGATTGCAAAATATGAGGAACTGACCGCAGCGTATGAAGCAGACATAGCCCATTTAGATACTGCCATGAATACGCCTTTTTCCATGGAGATACATGGGATCACTTATGATAATGAAAAGACAGCAGGTGAGATTCTTGTACAAGCGTGTACCAAAATGAAAAAGGAACATACAGATGCCGCAGACATCGGGACTTTTAAGGGATTCAAAATGAAGGTCTCGTATTCTCTTTTTGATAATAGTTTTTATGTAAAGCTGACAAGAGAATCCTCCGTTACTGTCGAAGTAAAGAAAGACCCTGTACGCAACATAGAACGTATCCTTACGGCATTAAGAAAAATGCCAGGACAAAAAGATGTTGCAGAAGAACGGCTGGAAGGGGCAAGACAGCAGCTTGTTCAGGCAAAAGAAGAAGTAAATAAACCTTTTGAAAAGGAAAATGAATTACGGTCTGTACAGGAACGTCTGACGAAAATAAATGCAGAACTGGATATGAAACCAAAGGAAGAACCGAAAAAGATGATTAAGAAGGAGGAACTGAAAAAATGTCTGTAAGATTAGAAAAAATGGGAGAATGTATCCTGCGATTAAGAGAAGAACGGGGATATAGTCTGGAAGAATTAGCCGGACTCACGTTGTCATCGCCGGATGAATTAAGAAAGATTGAGAGTGGTACACAACAGCCGGACAAAATGACACTTACCCTTTTAAGCAATGTTTTAAATGTATATCCTGACAGTCTGCAGAACGGAGAGATTCATTACCGTGCTTCACAATCCAATCTGATAAATCTTATGAAGGAAACATTAAAGTATCTGGAGGGAACAGAAGAATATAACAAAGAGATTGAGGAACATATGGAAAAGCTGCAGAAAGAATATGATATACAGCGAGAGGAAAAGCAGGAAAAAGAAAAGACGGAACAGCCAGAAAAAGAAGAACAGGTATTACCGAAAAGAGAGCCGGAAAAAGCTGCACCCAGATTATAAATAAAATGTGCCGAATTTCGGTACGGATAGGAGATGGATAAGATGGAAGATAAAAGCAGAGAAGTCGTAATGGCAATTTCTAACGCAGCAAGGTATATGGACCCATTTTTTAAATTAACAGCAATGGGGACAGTGCTGTTGATTCAGTATTTTGCCCGCATGGTAAAGGAAAAAAAGCTTAAGGTAACTGAATTTACTGACTTTCAGAAATTTCTCAAAGCAACAGATGGAAAATATGACATCATGAATGTCCCGGAGATTCCAGAAGGACAGTTATCAGAAGAATTAGATGCACTGGGTATCCATTATATGGTATTACCCGATCTGGAAAAAAATGATGGGATGCTGCAGGTAGCAGTCTACCAGCCAGACAGGGAAAATTTTGGAGCATGGTATCAACGGCATATCCTGTCGCAGATGACAGGAGGGGAAAAAGATTTACAGCAGTTAAAGAATCTTACTTCTGGAAAAACAACAATCATTTCCTTCCCTCTTGAAGAGGAAGAAGAAGTGGTAAAGGAAGATTTTGAAAAAATGGGGATAAACTATTCCCAGCTTCCAGACCTTCACGTTGGGGATGGTGAGATACAGGTTGTTGTAGCCAATGCTGACCTCCCTAAAGTCGAATCATGGTATAAATTATATCGGGAAGATTTATTAAAAAAGGGCATGATAGATGTGCCTGCTATGAAAAAAATGTCGATGGACAATTATATGCAGACAGGACAGCAGACAGAAGCAGAGTATATTGATACGGCTTCGCCTGAATTAAAAGCAGCGAATGCAAAGTATGAGGGAAAACAAAAAGGAAGAATAGAGCAACAGATAGAAGCAGCCGAACACAATGCCATGAGACAGGAATCCTCAACAGCATATCTGCGATATATCAATGACCCATCATATATCCCGGTCAGTATTGATAAAAGAACACTGGTTGAAAAATCAAATGTGATAAATAAGGATGGGCTGGAGAGATATAACCAGTTCTCGTGCAGGATACCAGGTACATACGGTAAAAATGAAAAGCAACTGGTCATTCCTAATGAACAGGTTTTTGAAAAGCAGAATGGCTCTTATATTGCTTTCTTGCAGAAAGATGAATCTCCGTTTGTTTTTGATGTGATAACAAAACAGGTAGACCATGAGATGAGAAAACTGACAGGAGAGGAATTTGTAAAACGCTATTTTGATAAAGTAGATAAAACTGTTGAACGAAAAGTGACATCATTACAAAAATATAAGGAAAACACAAAGGCGAAAGATTTAAGTGATCTAAAGATAAAGATGCCGACTCCGCCGATCAAATCAAAATAATGTGCCGAATTTCGGTACAAAGAACAGGCAGTGATGCTATGCTGCCTGTTCTTTTTTATAGAAAAGGAGAAAGATTTTATGACACAGAAAAGAAAACCACCCTGGGGGATGTTTCTTATCGGCTTAGTTCTTGTACTTCTTGTTTCCTATTATGCAGCAGGGCTTTTTTCGCTGGATGGTGTGACAATGCAAAATTATCAGGATAAATTGACGTATATATTGCTGCACCCTTTCCGTAACTGGTTAAACAGTAAGACATCAGCAGTCATGGGGATTGCCCTGGTCGCATGGGCAATGTTTGTCTGTTATTACCTTACCTATTACCGTAATTTTCACCCGGATGCAGAACATGGTGTTGCAGAATGGGCAGACGTTGCTAAGACAGCAAAAAAACTCTATGGAAAAGGAGAAGAACCAGTTACTTTACTTAGTAAAAATATCAAGGTGAACGCAAAAGCCTTACCAAATATGCACATCCTTATCTTAGGAGGCTCCGGCGATGGAAAAACAACCTCTCTTTTGATACCGAATATCCTGCTTGCCAATATGACGAATATCATCTTGGATGTAAAAGGTGACCTGTTGAAAAATTACGGGGGATACCTGAAAGAAAAAGGTGTGACAGTAAAAAGCCTTAACTTTAAAGATATGTTACAATCTGACCAATATAATCCATTTGTATATATAGATAATTATACCGACATGGTAGAGCTTATCACAAATATCCAGACATCAGTAAAACCGCCAGATGCCCAAAAGGGTGACCCGTTTTGGGATGACGGTGTTGGTCTGTATCTGCAGTCTCTCTTTGAATATGAATGGCTTCAGGCGAAAGAAGAAAACCGTGTTGCATCCATGCCAGGAATTTTGGAACTGGTAAACAGGGAAACACAAAAGATAGATGAGGAAGGGACAACACAGTTACAGCAGGATATGTACAGATTACAAGAGAGGTATGGAGTAGATTATCCACCTGTGCGGGATTATAGAAAACTGAAGGAAGGAGCATCGGAAACAGTTCGTTCTATCGTTATCATGGTAAATGCACAGTTACGCCTTTTTGAAATCCCAGAAATCAAGAGAATCTTTGAAGGAACTGACGATATAGATATTCCATCACTTGGATTAGGAGTAGAGGGAAATCCAGAAAAAAAGACTGCCCTTTTTCTTGTTATGCCATCAGGGGATTCTTCCTATAATCTTTTTATCAATATGTTCTACACACAGTTATTCACTGTTTTAAAACGTATCGCAGATGATCGGAGAGATGGACAGTTACCTATCCATGTGCGGTTATGGGCAGATGAGTATTACGCTGGTCCAAAACCTTTAAACTGCGAAACGCTTCTGGGAGAGATACGAAGCAGAAATATGTCCATTGTTCCTATTTTGCAGGATATAGCACAGATAAAGACCTTGTATCCAAATGATAAATGGGAAATATTCACGGGAAACTGTGCAACAACGGTATTCCTCGGCAGTGGTGCTACTGCACATACAACACATCAGTGGATATCTGATATGTTAGAGGATATGACGATTGACAGCCGTTCCGAAAATTTAGGACATTCGCAGGGAGGAGGAAACCTGCAGATGAGCAAGGGTGGAATGAAGTTAATGACTCCGGGACAGGTCAGCCGGATGCCGAAAAATGATTGTATCCTGTTTCTGAAAGGAGAAAGACCAATCTATGATAAGAAAAACTGGTCATTTGATACAGAAGTATTTAAAGAAGCACAGGAGATAGCAGGGAAAAATGGTTATAAAAATCCTGTATATGTATCGTATGATGAAGAAAACAGGCAATACACTACAACCCGTTTCGAATCAAGACTAAATTATATCTCACAGGAAGATTATGAATTTTATGAAGAAAAAGCCAAGACGGATGATAACATACAGACATTCCAGATAGACGAAGATGCTTTTCTATATCTTAACTTCAACGAAACTCCGCAGCCAAGCCTTCGGGAGTTAGAGAAGATGGTGAAAAAGATACAGGTTTCAGAAAACAGTGAAGATGATGAAAATGAGGAGGACGAAAAGAAAGAAGATACTGTGCAGGATAGAAAAAAATGGGATTTATCTGGAGATATTATAGACTGTTTTCAGCGATATTCCAGTGAACTGTCGCAGGAAGAGCAGGAGGAAATCATAAAAGGTATCGAAGATGGCTTAACAGATCAGGAGATAAAGAGATATTTTGCCTTGTACGGAGCAGATAAAATGCAACAATACAGAAGGGTTCTCACGGCAAGAAAAAACAGAGGGTAGATACAAAAAAGCAGAAAAGACTTTAAGTCCTTTCTGCTCTTTTTTATCTCTTCTCTCCTAAATCTCTTTACGCCTGTCAACATGAAAAAATAAAATGTGCCGAATTTCGGTACACAAATAGCAAAGCATAATATATTTAAAAATTTAAATTTTTCCTCATAGAATTTATATAAAAATCCTTGATTAAAGAAATATTTGCGTTATTATTTTAAGACAAATGAATCAGGAGAATAACGATTAAAAAAGCCCCGGAAACAAATTGACATGTACTATTAAAGTAAGATATACATGTAGTACAAATGTAGGTATAGGCATAAAATTAAGGTGGGAATAATTTATGGGGAAAAAATGGAGACAATTAAAATATGAAGATAGATTAAAGATATATGCCTGGTTGCAGGATAAAACATCGGTTGCAACTATTGCAAAAAGGTTAGGTGTCTGCCGTCAGACAATCTATCGTGAAATAAAACGAGGGGAATTTGTAAAAAGAAATACGGATTACACGGAATCAACGGTATACGATCCATATGTTGCAGAGGAACATTATCAAAAAAAATTAAAGGAACGTGGACGAGATCTAAAAATAGGCAGTGATTTAAAGTTGTTACATTATATAGAAAAAAAGATAGTAGATGAAAAGCGTTCTCCGGCGGCTGCCTTACATGAAATAAAAAAAGAAGGAAAAGAATTTACAGTTACATTAAGTACCAATACTATATATAGTTACATAAAGAAAGGTATCTTTTTAAATATAACGATGGAAGATTTGCCGGAGAAGAAAAAGCAGCACAAAAAGAAAAAAGTAAAGGTACAAAAGAGAGTGCAGGCGGGGGATAGCATCAGCCAGCGTCCAGAACATATTGATTTCAGGGAAGAATTTGGTCATTGGGAAATGGATACGGTTGTAGGTCCTCAAGGTAAATCCAAAAAAGTCATGCTCGTTTTAACGGAGAGAAAAACAAGAAAAGAAATCGTGTATCTGATGCCTGACAGAAAGGCACAAACAGTTGTAAAAACATTAAACATGATTGAAAGAAAGTATGGAGAGCGATTATTCCGTGATGTATTTAAAACAATTACAGTAGACAATGGAGTAGAATTTTCTGATGCAGAAGGTCTGGAAAAATCGAGAAGAAATAAAAAGAAAAGAACGAAAGTATATTATTGCCATCCATATAGTAGTTGTGAACGAGGTTCTAATGAAAATGCAAACCGACTAATCCGACGTCATATACCAAAAGGAGTTAATTTTGATAAGAAAAGTAAAACCGAAATCAAGGAAATAGAAACATGGATAAATAACTATCCTCGTAAGATATTTGAGTATGATACAGCAGAAAATCAATTTATTAATGAAATGGAAAAATTAACAGGATAAAGCTAAGAGGTGCATATAGAAAATGGCTGCCGGAAGACAGTCTTTTTTCTATGCACTTTTTTAAAAAAGATGACAAAAATAATTGTAATTGAAGCCGAATTATGTCATTATAAATAATGAATAACAGGTAAACAATGTTAAAAATTTTTTTGAAAAAATGTTGCAAAAAAACTTGACATTTTCGTAAAGTGAACATATTTTGAAAGCTTCTTGCATTTTTTATTCAAAATAGATATAATAGAATGGTGAGTATAAAATAATAAGAATTAAGAAAGGAAGGATACATTATGAAAAAATTCTTATCTGTAGCTTTAGCAGCAGTTATGATGTTATCATTAGCAGCATGTGGAAGCAGCTCAAACAAGGCAGAATCCAGTTCAGAAGGAGGCAGTGCTTCTGATAAGACTTATATTATCGCGACAGATACAACTTTTGCACCATTTGAATTCACAAATGATAAAAATGAATTCGTAGGTATTGATGTAGATATCTTAGCTGCGATCGCAAAAGATCAGGGATTTAAGTATGATTTACAGTCTCTTGGTTTTGATGCCGCTGTAGCTGCTCTTGAGTCCGGACAGGCAGATGGAACAATTGCCGGTATGTCTATCACAGAAGAAAGACAGAAAAAATATGACTTCTCCGAAGCTTACTATGATTCCTATGTATGTATGGCTGTAAAGAAAGGCAGTAACATCAAGGGATATGAAGATTTAAAAGGTAAGAAAGTTGCAGCGAAGACAGGTACACAGGGAGCTGACTGTGCTGAGTCTTTAAAAGATAAATATGGATTTGATATCACATATTTTGATGATTCCGCAACAATGTACCAGGATGTTAAGACAGGCAATACCGTTGCATGTTTCGAAGATCAGCCTGTAATGGCTTATGGTGTTTCTCAGGGTAATGGTCTTGAAATCGTAGCAGAAGAGAAAGATAACTTCTCCACACCTTATGGTTTTGCCGTATTAAAAGGACAGAATGCAGATTTACTCAAGATGTTTAATGAAGGTTTAAAGAATATTAAAGCGAACGGTACTTATGATGAGATCGTTGCAAAATATACCTCAGCGAAATAATTGAGAGACAAAGGTTAGGTAAGAGGTTAATTTATGAATCTATTTGGAGTTTTAAGTGAAGTCTATCCAACATTGTTGACTGGACTTACTATGACAGTTAAGATTACGATTCTATCTCTGATCATCGCTTTGGTTATCGGTATTTTCGTATGTCTTATGAATATTTCCAGTAATATTGTATTACGTGGAATCGCAAAGTTTTATATTTGGCTGATTCGTGGTACTCCGATGCTGGTGCAGGCATTTTATTTCTATTTTGCCCTGCCACAGTTAATTCAGGCGGTTACAGGCTCACAGTTCCGCATTACCGTATTTACAGCCAGTTTAGTTACACTTGCCCTGAATGCAGGCGCTTATATTTCTGAGATTTTCCGAGGTTCTATTGAGTCCGTTAATAAAGGACAGATGGAAGCGGCAAGGAGTCTTGGTTTAAGTTATGCAAAGTCAATGCAGAAGATTATTCTTCCGCAGGCAGTGCGTATCTGTCTCCCATCTCTTGTAAACCAGTTTATTATTACGTTAAAGGATTCTACGATTCTTTACGCAATCGGTTTATCAGAGGTTATGTATAATGCAAAGATTTATGTAGGAAGAACGATGGAATCATTTGCAACATATACATGGGTAGCAGTCTTCTTCCTTTTGATAGTGACAGTTCTGTCATTTATCTCAAGATATGTTGAAAGGAGGATGAATGCGTAATGACAACTGAAAAAGATGTAAAGATTCATGTAAAAGGTCTAAAGAAGAGTTTTGGACATGTACATGTTTTAAAGGGAATTGATGCAGAGATTAAAGCCGGTGAGGTGATCTGTGTCATTGGACCTTCTGGTTCTGGTAAGTCAACATTTCTTCGCTGTCTGAATCGTTTAGAGGAAGCAACAGCCGGAGAGATTCTTGTAGATGGACAGAGTATTACGGAAAAGAATTCAAATATTGACAAGATTCGTCAGCATATCGGAATGGTATTCCAGCAGTTTAACCTGTTCCCTCATTATACAGTAAAAGAGAATATTATGCTTGCTCCTGTAGAACTTAAGTTAAAGTCTAAAGAAGAAGCAGAAAAGAAGGCTCTTGAGCTGTTAAAGCGTGTTGGCCTGGCAGAGAAAGCAGATGCGAAGCCAAAACAGCTTTCCGGTGGACAGCAGCAGCGTGTAGCGATTGCCCGTGCGCTTGCGATGGAACCAGATATCATGTTATTTGATGAGCCAACTTCAGCACTTGACCCTGAAATGGTTTGTGAGGTTCTTGATGTTATGAAAGAGCTGGCTGCAGAGGGTATGACTATGGTTGTAGTTACTCACGAGATGGGATTTGCCCATGATGTAGCAGACAGAGTATTTTTCATTGACCAGGGTGTTATTATGGAACAGGGAACCCCGGAAGAGGTTATGGACCATCCAACAAATGAGAGAACTCAGAGTTTCTTAAGTAAAGTATTATAAAATATTTATAAATAAAAAGGCATCTGTTCGCAGCAGGTGCCTTTTTTAGGAGGTTATTATGCGAATCGTTGTAAAAGTGGGAACATCAACATTGACCCATACAAGCGGAAGAATCAACATCAGAAGAACAGAAAAGCTTTGCAAAATCTTAAGTGATGTAAAGAATGCAGGACATGAGCTTATTTTGGTATCTTCCGGTGCTATCGGTATGGGTGTCGGTAAACTGAATATGAAAAGTAAGCCCGAAGATATGCCCACAAAGCAGGCCGCAGCAGCGATAGGACAGTGTGAACTGATGTATCTTTATGATAAATTATTCAGAGAATATAATCATATCGTTGCACAGATGCTGATTACCGGGCTTGACTTTTCAAATGAAGAAAGCCACAAGAATTTTCAGAGTACATTAAACCGTCTGTTAGAGTTAAATGTTATTCCGATTATCAATGAAAATGATACCATTGCAACACAGGAAATTTCTGTGGGTGATAATGATACAATGGGAGCAATCGTTGCAGAGAATGCAAATGCAGATTTATTGATTATTTTAAGTGATATTGATGGTCTTTATACCGGCGACCCGCGTAATAACCCGGATGCTCAGTTGATTGATACTGTATTTTCTATTACTCCGGAAATAAAAGAATTAGCAGGTACAAAAGGAACAACACTTGGTACTGGTGGAATGATTACAAAGATTCATGCGGCAGAAATCTCAATGAATGCCGGCATTGATATGATTATTGCTAACGGAACAAAACCAGAACTTCTCTACAATATCATTGATGGAGAAAAGGTGGGAACAAAGTTTATCGGGAGGAAAAAAGCATGACAACAAAAGAGATACTGACACAGGCAGTCACAGCGAAAAATGCGATTAACTCAGCAGATACCGAAACCAAAAACAAGGCACTTGCCAATATGGCAGATGCCCTTTTAGCACATACAGATGCAATTTTAGAGGCAAATAAACAGGATGTGGAAGCAGCAAGAGGAAAGATTTCTGATGTCATGATTGACCGCTTAATGTTAGATGCTGGTCGAATCGAGGGAATGGCAAAGGGAATCAGAGAGCTGATTGACTTAGATGACCCTGCCGGAAAAGTATTAAGAACTGTAGAACGCCCAAATGGAATTGTCATTGAAAAGACAGCAGTTCCAATGGGAGTTATCGCAATTATTTACGAGAGCCGTCCAAATGTAACAAGCGATGCAGCAGCCCTTTGTATTAAGAGTGGTAATGTCTGTGTTCTTCGAAGTGGAAAAGAAGCGTGGAAGAGTGCGAATGCCGTAGTTACTGCCTTAAAAGAAGGTATGGTAAAGTCAAATCTTCCAGGAGAAGGCATCCAGCTTATCGAAGATACCAGCAGAGAAAGTTCTGTAGAATTGATGAAAGCAGTCGGTTATGTGGATTTACTCATTCCAAGAGGAGGTCCTGGCCTTATCCGTTCCTGCGTAGAGAACGCCAAAGTACCATGTATTCAGACCGGAACAGGAATCTGCCATGTCTATGTCGATGAAAGCGCCGATTTTGAGAAGGCATTACAGATCATTGAAAATGCCAAAACCAGCCGTCCAAGCGTTTGTAATGCAGAAGAAGTTCTTCTTGTTCACAGCGCAGTTGCTGAAAAGTTCCTGCCATTATTACAGAAAAAATTAGTAGAAGAACGAAAAGAAAAAGGTGAAATTCCGGTGGAACTGCGTCTTTGTGATAGAGCCGCTAAAATTATTTCAGGAACACTGGCTGGGGCAGATGATTTTGATACAGAATTCCTTGATTACATTCTTGCGGTAAAAATAGTAGATAGCGTGGAAGAAGCAGTAGAGCATATTTCAAAACATTCTACAGGTCACAGTGAAGCAATTATTACAGAATCAAAAGAAGCAGCAGACTATTTTACTATGAGAGTAGATAGTGCCGCAGTATATGTGAACGTTTCTACCCGCTTCACAGATGGAGGCGAATTTGGACTCGGATGCGAGATGGGAATCTCCACCCAGAAACTTCATGCCAGAGGACCAATGGGCTTAGAAGAATTATGTACTTATAAATATATCATCCGGGGAGAAGGACAGATTAGATAGTCTAGAGCATTTTTTAAACACGCTCTAAACCAACGAAGGCAGGAAACGAAATACTCTATATTTGTGACTTTAGTCGCGGCGCGTTGAATGTTCGCTTAAGCGCTCACATCCAACACTTGCTCCGAGGCTACAAATATAGAGTATTTCTTTACTGCATTAAGGTTAAAAATAAAACAGCCCTCATAAGTTCTTATTATATAGAAACTTATGAGGGCGTCTGTTTATTCTCAACCTTAAGCAGCAAACTCCTGTTGTCGTTTGTCAAGGATTGCCTTATATTCATCACAGTTATCTGCAGTAATATTTTCAAGTTCATCGTCTGGAAGTACGCGTCTATCGTAGTTCCTTCTGAAAAATCCCCTTAAATATATGAGAAATGCAGAATTGTAAATCTTTCTTGTAAGTCTTAAAATTTCATCGTAATCAATCTCTTTTAAAGCATGATATAAAGCGAAGAAATCATCAGTATCAAGATGTGCAAACTGTAAAGTCTGCTCTAATAAAACATCATCGTTCTCAAAAAGAGAGATATAACCGAGAAGATACATTAACTGACGGAAAGTCATAACGAAATCATTCGGTTCAAGTGTTTCAAGAAACTGTTCAAAACAAACTTTTACTCTCCAAAGCCCCTCCTCTAAAAGATGACGGATAGAAATCTCATTAAATGGCCCTGGAATCTGAATCTTGTCTATATGTACAGTTTTTAGGGTAAGGCGCTCCATAAAACGTGCCAGTGTAACACGGCAGGCATGAAATTCAGAATAGGCATTCATATAAATAAATAAGTCTTCTGTCTCATCAAAAGAACTGTTTATGAAATCATAAAAATGAGTAAATTCATGGAAAAGGATAAAACGGGCATAACTGTCACTATAAAGATGAAAACGAGGATTCAAATGCAGAATGTACTTGCCGTCAAGAAGCTCTAAAATGTTAAAAAAACCCTCAATATATTTCTCTGCATCATATTGCACAGCCGAAATCTGCACATCCTTTGGTAAGTCATACTTTTCCTTATATTCATTCCACAATTCATTAATCTGTCTTAAATTCATATGTAACCCGCCTTCCCATAACATATTGCTTATATTATATAACACTCATATAGAAATAACAACGCTCAAATAGGAGGAAGACGGATAAATTATTGTGATTTGATTCAATAGACGGAAAAAGGGAGGCTAGAGCATGTTTCAAACACGTTCTAGAAGGTTTTACATAATTTCTATTATTTGAATTGAAATAGCAGGTGGAAGGTTTGTCAAATCTTTCCTTAAAAACTTATTTTCCAATATCTGTACCAATACTACATTGAGGCGGCCAAAAAACAGAATCCCGAAAGCTAAGTACTGTATATCTGTGGCCTGGGAGCAAAGGTTAGATGTGAGCGCGTAAGCGAACGTTTAACCTGCCGCGACGAAAGTCACAGATATACAGTACTTAGCTTTCGGGATTCGTCTGTTACTTCAATACTATTCCGCTTTATAGTAGAAAAAAGTTTGCACCATCAATGCACCTTCTTCTAAATCCTTCTGGCTTACCCAGTCCCCGAAAGAAGAAGTCCCTCTTTTTGGGAGATAATGGGGATCCATTAACAGATATTTATCTTTTTTTGCATTATAATCAACAATAGTACCGTAATGTCCTGGAAGATAGGCGATAGCAGTATCTCCTTCTTTTAACTTTTCCTTTAATTCTTTAAAGGATTCGCCGCTTCCATCGTAGGAGAATCCATATTTATAGCCAAATTTTTCGGCAGCTGCCTTAAAGAATCCGCTGTCAGTACCACAATCTTCGATGCGGTAATGCTTATCAGAAGCGTAATGTGCCAGTTCATAAGGATCAGGAAAATGGCCACTTAAAGAGTAGATAGCATTTACTGTGGCAAAAATACCGCAGCCGGAAGTGCAAAAATTATTTGTGTCAGTATCTTTTGTGGTTTCATTGCCGTAATGATGCTTTGCCCAGACAGGGTCAAACTGGACAAAAACCTGAAGATTTTCTTTTTCGATTGCTTTTTTATTACGGGTCAGACGCCATACGGCATTAGAATCTGTTGTGAACTCTAAAATACTGCCATCGTTTTGAGAAAGATTTCTTTTGGTAGTTTCATCGCAGATTGTATAATAGTCCTTTTTTCTTGTAATAAGAAAAGTACCAGCTTCCTGTTTACTTCCCCAAAGTTTATTTGAAGAAGGTGTGTTTGATAATGTATCTGCTTTTAAATATTTTTCTTCTCCTGCTTTGCGTATGGTGTAACGGTTGTCACCAGCATATTTAAAAGAACAGGAAAAATTTTCTGAGATAATAGAAGCTGTATTCATAGCAAAAGAAGAATCCGAGGAATTCTCCTCATAAAAAGAAAGCTGATAGGTACCGTTTGAAAAAGGCTGTTTTTCTCTGCCATCATAAATCAGGCAATCAGAATGAAATTCATCTCTTGTTACCCAGCCATTCTTTGTTCCGCCTTTTTTAGAAGCATACTGAATTTCGTACCAGGAACCGGAAGAACCGATTACTTTGACACCGGTATATTTAGGGAGTACAGTTTTTAAATCATTGCTGTAATCAGAATAGTATACGGGCAGTTCATTTCTTGCTAGGGCATAAATAAAGTCAGATTTGCTTTCGTAGGCATGTTGAAAAGCGAAAGTTTTTGACGGAATAAAGAAAAATCCGGTCAACATTAAAAGAACGCCTAAAAAGATATGTTTTTTCACAACAATTCCTCCATTAATGTATTATGTGTTTGTTCCTAAAGTCTTTTCTACACTTGACTTTGTAAAAAAGATTCCAGGAGAACATGATTATAAGATGTTTTTACAGATTTAAAATAAAAAAATAAGAAGCATCTATTCATTATTTTGTATTTTGAAGATATTTAAATAGTTACAAATGTCTTACAAATATTAAAAAAGTATTACAACTTGAGGTATTATAGCATAGAATATCGAATTTGCAAACAAACATCTTTAGAAAATTGTATAAGGAATTGTGAAGTAAGATATAGAAAATGAATTGAGGTAAACAACAATTTATGGTAAAATTAGACAGAGTATTCTACTTGTCGTGGAAATACGATATGAAAGGAATGAAGAAGAATGGAACAGAGAAAGAAAATTTTTGGAGCATTAGATGATTTAATGCGTTCACCAATCGGGGATAGACTCAGAGAGAGGGTGTTCCGGGAATTATCTACAAAAGAAATACATGATTTGCTTCAGAGAGAGCAAAAACCATATAAAGAATTAATGGCATATTACCAGTGTGCGCTTATGGAAGTAGAGACAAAGTTTCGTGTGCTGAATGAACAGTTTTCACTGGCACATGACAGAAATCCGATTGAGTCGATTAAAACAAGGGTGAAAAGTCTTGAGAGCATTACAGAGAAGTTAAACAGAAGGAATCTTCCTTTTTCAACGCAGAGTATTGAGGAGAATCTTACAGATATTGCAGGAATCCGTATTATCTGCTCATTTAGAGAAGATATTTATTTTCTTGCAGATTGTCTGCTAGAGCAGGATGATATCACATTGATTCAGCGTAAAGATTACATAGAGAATCCGAAGGAGAATGGCTATCGGAGTTTGCATCTGATTGTGGAAGTCCCTATCTTTTTAGAGCATAAAAAGAAAATGATGAAAGTAGAAGTACAGCTTCGTACAATTGCAATGGATTTCTGGGCAAGCCTTGAACATAAATTAAAATATAAGAAAGATATTGCTTCTGACCAGCTTACAGCAGATTTAAAGAAATGTGCTGATGAGAGTGCCGCCCTTGATTTGAAGATGGACGCAATCCGCAAAGAAATAGAAGTTTTGAAAGCACCGGAAGCAAAAGCAATAGGAAGAGAAGTGAAGCATCTGCCGGGGGGAATTCTGAACGAAAACCAATAAAAATATATAAGGCATATAAAAAAAGCAGGTATAAATACCGAAAAAAGACATATGAAAGAGATATAGGGCAGGAGGGCTGTATATGATTTATATGTCTTTTTTTATTGGACTGATTCTTATTTGTAAGGGAGGAGACTGGTTTGTTGATGCTGCGTCAAAATTATCGGAAATACTTGGAATACCGAAATATGTGATCGGAGCAACGATTGTGAGTTTTGCAACAACGATGCCGGAAATCATTGTTTCTGTGGCGGCTGCGTTAGATGGGCATTCTGCCATGGCAATAGGAAATGCAGTTGGTTCTGTTTCTGCAAATACAGGAATTATTCTTGCGCTTAGTTTATTTTTTCTTCCTGTTGCAATTAAAAGAGAAGAATATTTGTTTAAAAACAGCTTATATATTGGAACATTACTGTTGTTATTGATTAGCTTCAAAGATAGAATATTTGACAGGGCTGATTGTCTCCTGCTATTACTTGCCGGGATTTTATTTCTTGTAGAGAATGTCAAAAATGCAGTTTGTAAAAAAGAAGTTTCCAACAGTAAAAGAAAAAAAGAAGATATGATATTACATAAAAAAATACAGGCTGGGAAAAACGGAGAAAAAAAGGTAAAAAATAAAAGAAGTAAATGGAAAGAAAAACAAAGTAGTATATGGGAAACATTTTTCTGGTTTTGTATAGGCGCGGTGTGTATTGTAGCAGGTTCAGAGTTACTAGTACATTCTGCCTGTAAAATAGCGGAAATTCTGCATATCAGCGAAGATATTATCTCGGTAACGATTGTTGCAATGGGAACATCTTTGCCGGAACTTGTAACAACAGTTACAGCAATCCTAAAAAAAGAGTCTTCTTTGTCTGTCGGAAATATTATAGGTGCCAATATGATAGATTCCGCTTTTATTTTACCAATCTGTACATTACTTAGTGGAGAGAAACTTCCAGTTTCACTGCAGATGGCACAAATTGATATGCCTTTATGTTTCCTTATTTCAGTACTTGCGCTTCTTCCTATGTTAATTCGTCAGAAAATTAAAAGAAGAGATGGTATCCTTGTTTTTTCCATTTATGCTGGATATCTATTATATATCTGCTGGGCTATATGATGTGAACATATTTGCTTTACCCTCTTCTAACAAGAAAATAAAAAGAATCATTAGCTTATAAAAATACCTGTCTGATAAACAAAATAGAATGCTACTCATGTCACAGACAGGTAAATTTAATGAAGCAATGCTTCTTTTATTAGAAAATTATTTAAGACCGTTTAAAATACTTATAGCATAAGAGTAAATCTTCTTATTTCCCTTAATACTAGGATCTGTAGGGTCAATTCTTTTCTTTTTATTTTTAATCTTTCCAGTAGTTCCGGCTAAAGTATAAACACCGAAAGGTCCTTTTTCCTTGTTCTTTCTGATTACTTTAACCCAGACACGTTTCTTCTTGTTTGTCTTTGTAGCAATATCATAGATAAGTTTTGCATTGACAGCCTGAAGACGAACGCTTGTTGTTGTCTGGTTTGTTCCAAGGTCGTTATATAAACCAACTTCTAACTTTCTGTTATTTGTAGTAGTGTATCGTGCAGAATGGAAATAGAAGTTACCATGTTTTACCTTAACACCCCACTGGTAATAATGATATGGACGGCTTTTCTTGTAGATGAACCATCTTACAGCAGAAGTTTTTTCCAGACGGCATCCAGAATAAGCCTTTGTTCCTTTTGCCTTTCTTGAAGTAGAGCAAACCATAGTCTTTAATGGAATGTTATACTTGCCAGTCTTTTTATCTTTGGCATAAAGAGTAGCATTATGTGTCTTTGTGTTAACAACGATCGTAATGTCTTTCTTAATCCATTTTTTGTAGTTAAGTGTAAATAAATCCTTAACTAATACTCCGTTTTTGTTAAAGTAGAATTTGTACTTTTTCTTGTCATAGTAGCTCTTTAATGTATGCCAGCCAGTAACTTTCTTACCATTTTCGTAGTAATATACTTTTTTACCCTGCTGATACCAGCCAACAGGAACTTCTGTAGTAGCTGCTGAGGCATTCATTGGAATACTGCCCATTAAAATAGTAACAGACAGAATAAGTGCCATTAATAACGATGTAACTTTTTTCATTATACCTTTCCTTTCTTTTGTGATTTAATATCTATAACAGTATAAAGGAAAAGAAAGATAAAGTCAATAAAAGAGCCTTTTCTGAAATTTGCGTGGAAGAAGATGGAAAGGCTTTTAAGAGCGTGTTTTAAAGAAAGAGTTGACAATAAGAAAATACAGTGTTATATTTCAACTAGAACAAATAGAATTCACAATGAGAGGGTGAAGATTATGGTAACAAAAACAGATTATTATGATGTTCTTGGAATAAATAAAAATGCAGATGAGAAGACTATTAAAAAGGCCTATCGTAAATTGGCGAAGAAATACCATCCAGATATTAATCCTGGGGATAGTAATGCCGAAGCAAAATTTAAGGAAGTGACAGAAGCGTATGAAGTTTTAAGTGATCCAGAGAAAAAGAAACTCTATGATCGTTTTGGTCATGCCGCCTTTGATGGAACGGGAAATGCACAGTCTGGCCCGTATGGTAACGATGGAGGTTTTGGAGGTTTTAGTGACTTCGGGGGAAGCGGAGGTTTTCGCGGAGGCACATACCGCTCGAATAACGGCAATGGTTATCAGGAGTTTCATTTTGAAGGCGGTGATATGGGAGATATCTTTGAAAACTTTTTTGGAGGAGGCTTTAAAAAATCTGGTTTCAGAGGCGGCTCTGGTCAAAATGGAAACTTTAATAATGGATTTCACGGCAATTTCCGGCAAAATGGAGGATTTGGAAATCGGCAATCTTATCAAACAAAAGGAAATGATATTCATGCAGATATACAGGTAAACTTTGATGCAGCCGCATTTGGAAAAAAAGAAACAATCCACTTAAAAGATGAGAATGGCAAAGTACAGGCATTAGAAGTTAATATTCCGGCAGGAATAGAAACGGGACAGAGTATCAGATTAAAAGGCAAGGGAACTCCCGGCTATAATGGTGGAACTGCCGGTGATTTATTCTTGAAAGTAACCGTTTCAGAAAAGCCAGGTTTTAAGAGAGACGGTCAGGATATTTTTAACACAGTAACTATCCCATTTATCACAGCCGTTCTTGGCGGAGATGTCACCGTACCGACCATTTATGGTAATGTCCGCTGTAGCATAAAACCGGGAACACAATCCGGAAGTAAATTAAGACTCCACGGAAAGGGTATCGTCTCCATGAAGAATTCTTCTGTACATGGTGACCAGTATACGACGATAGAGGTGCAGGTTCCGAAGAATCTGTCTCCAAAAGCAAAACAGAAGTTGAGGGAATTTGCTGCGGAACTGTAGCAGGCGAAGTTGACGAAACATAGCAGGCCAATACCTACTATTTGTGACTTTAGTCGCGGCGTGTTGAATGTTCGCTTAAAGCGCTCTCATCCAACACTTGCTCCGAGGCCACAAATAGGAGGTATTGGCCTGCTATATTTCTGACGGTGGCTACTGAAGTAACGCCAGAAATTCCTGTTGGGAATTTGGAGATTCTCCAGAACATTGTGAATTTTCAAAATACATTTTTCCTATGACAGAGTACAAAAAAGATAAGGCTACAATTTATTTTCTCAATTTTTTTCACTGATTTGCAGAATAGAATAAACCTATTCTTCGAATACCATGTTATAGAATTGCTATATTTTTCGTAAAACCGCAACCTTCTGGCGAATCCCCAAATACTTGAACATGAATTCTGATTTAACTTCAGCAGCCAAAGACAGCCTTTTACGAATTTCCAAATTCTTTAATAATAAATTCCATTTTTTTCTTCCACATCCAAAGCACAGCCCTCTGAGAATGAAAGAATCCTTATTTGTGGCCTCGGAGCAAGTGTTGGATACGAGCGAGTAGAGCGAGTATTCAACACGCCGCGACTAAAGTCACAAATAAGGATTCTTTCATTCTCAGAGGGCGTTTGTTTGGCGTCTATCTTGCCTGCGGCAAATCAGATTTCAACTTCTTCTCCGCTGTTGCCAGCATCAATTTAATTCGATTTACCTGGTTTACTTCGCTTGCTCCCGGATCGTAGTCAATTGCGACGATATTAGATTCCGGATACTTACGGCGCAGTTCCTTGATAACACCCTTACCTACAACGTGATTTGGCAGGCAGGCAAATGGCTGTGTGCAAACAATATTTGGGGCACCCTGTTTGATAAGTTCAACCATTTCACCAGTTAAGAACCATCCCTCACCGGTCTGGTTACCGAGGGATACGATTGGTTTTGCGTACTCGGCAAGTTCCTCAATGTGAGGTGGTGCAGTGAAACGATCGCTTCTTTCTAATTCTTTTCGCAGGAAGCCTCGGTAAGCTTCGAGTGCGGAGATTGCCATATTACATAACTTAGCAGCTTTTGTAGATTTTCCGAGATATTCTGCTTTAAAATTACTATTGTAGAAGGAGTAGAACATAAAGTCTAATAAATCTGGCATTACTGCCTCTGCCCCCTCTTCTTCTAAAAGTTCTACCAGATGGTTGTTTGCGTCTGGAAGGAATTTTACGAGGATTTCTCCAACGATACCAACACGAGGTTTCTTCTCATCTGTGATTGGTAATCTGTCAAAGTCGCGGATAATGCCGCGGATATTTTTCTTAAATTCTCCATATCGTGCTTTCTCAAGAGATTTAATACAACGCTTTTTCCATACTTCATGTAAATGATTTGCAGAACCTTTTACTTTTTCGTATGGGCGGACGCGGTAGAGAACACGCATAAATAAATCTCCGTAAATAACTCCCTGAAGAGCACGAACTAAAAGTGCCGGAGTGAATTTAAAACCTTCATTCTTCTCAATTCCCTGTACGCTTAAACTGATAACTGGAATCTGACCGTAACCGTTCTTAGCTAATGCACGGCGGATGAATCCGATATAGTTTGTCGCACGACAGCCACCACCAGTCTGGGAGATGATAACGGCTGTTTTGTTCAGATCGTATTTGCCGGAAGTTAAGGCAGTCATAATCTGTCCAACAACGATAAGAGATGGATAGCAGGCATCGTTATTTACATATTTTAATCCAGTATCTACTGCCTGTTTCCCCATTTCCGGCAAAATCTCTACGTTATAGCCACAGTGACGGAAGGCAGGGGTGAGCAGGTCGAAATGAATTGGGGACATCTGAGGAATCAGAATGGTGTAGTCCTTTTTCATTTCTTTTGTAAATTCTACTTTTTCGATATTTGCCGGAACCGGATGTGGCTCAATGTGCTTACGGTTTCTGATCTTTACGGCAGCAATCAGAGAACGGATACGGATTCTGGCAGCACCTAAGTTATTTACCTCATCAATCTTAAGGACGGTATAAATACGTCCGGAATTCGTCATAATATCATTTACCTGGTCGGTAGTTACCGCATCAAGACCACAGCCAAAGGAGTTAAGCTGAATGACTTCTAACTGCTTGTTCTTCTTTGCGTAGTTTGCGGCAGCGTACAGACGGGAATGATACATCCACTGGTCAGAAACGATTAATGGACGCTCAACATGACCTAAGTGACAGATGGAATCTTCACTTAATACGGCGATGCCAAAAGAGTTAATCAGTTCAGGAATACCGTGGTTAATCTCTGGGTCGATATGGTAAGGGCGACCACAAAGAACAATACCCATCTTTCCAGTTTCTGCGAGATAAGCAAGTGTTTCTTCGCCCTTTGCCTGTACATCTTTTCTTACCTGTGCAGCTTCTTTATAAGCTTCATCTACGGCATGGTCAATCTCTTCTTTTGTCACATCGAAATGTTTAGATAACTCGTCATAAAGACGTACCTTCAAGGCATCTGCATTATCGAGTGCTAAGAATGGGTTCATAAAAAGGACATTCGGATCACGGAGCTCTTCCATGTTGTTTTTAATATTTTCTGCATAAGATGTTACGATCGGGCAGTTGTAATGGTTGTTGGCACCTTCCATCTGGTCTTCCTCATAAGGAACACAAGGATAGAAAATGGTGTTGATACCCTTCTTTAAAAGCCACATTACATGTCCGTGTGCAATCTTTGCAGGATAGCATTCGGATTCACTTGGAATGGACTCAATACCAAGCTCGTAAATCTTTCGGGAAGACTTTGGAGAAAGCAATACCCGGAAAGAAAGGTTTGTAAAGAATGTATACCAGAATGGATAGTTCTCATACATATTCAGTACTCGTGGAATACCGATAACACCACGTTTTGCCTCGTCTGGTTTTAATGCTTTATATCCAAAAATTCGTTTATATTTATATTCGTAAAGGTTTGGTACATGCTCATGATTCTTTTCAAGGCCAAGACCACGTTCACAACGGTTACCAGAAATAAACTGACGGTCGTTGTTAAACTTATTAATGGTAAGGATACAGTGGTTGTTACATCCCTGACAGCGGCTCATGGAAGTGCTGTATTCCAAGTTGATAATCTCGTCGATGGAGAGCATCTGTGTATCTCCAGTTTCTTCCTCACGCTCTCTTGCAATTAAGGCTGCACCGAAAGCACCCATGATACCGGCAATATCTGGACGAACGGCGTGACAGCCGGAAATACGTTCAAAGCTTCGAAGTACCGCATCATTATAGAATGTACCACCCTGAACAACGATTTTTTTACCAAGCTGTTTGGGGTCGGTTAACTTAATAACTTTTAATAAGGCATTACGGATAACGGAATAAGCAAGGCCAGCAGAAATATCACCAACGCTTGCGCCTTCTTTTTGTGCCTGTTTTACTTTGGAGTTCATAAATACAGTGCAGCGGGAACCTAAGTCGATTGGAGATGGGGCAAACAGCGCAACCTTTGCAAAATCAGCTACAGAATAGTTCAGAGATTTTGCGAAAGTTTCGATGAAAGAACCACATCCAGAAGAACAGGCCTCATTTAAAAGTACGTTATCTACAGCGTGGTTACGAATCTTGATACATTTCATATCTTGTCCGCCGATATCTAAAATACAGTCTACATCTGGCTCGAAGAAAGCGGCAGCATAGTAATGTGCCATTGTCTCTACTTCGCCGTGGTCAAGCTGCAGTGCAGCCTTAATTAATGCTTCACCGTAACCAGTAGAACAGGAACCGGAAATCTTCGCAGCAGGAGGAAGTAACTCCTTTAACTCTTTCATAGCACGAATTGTTGTATTTAACGGACTTCCGTTATTATTATCGTAGAAACGGTATAAGAGGGAACCATCTTCTCCAACTAAAGCAAGCTTTGTTGTCGTAGATCCGGCATCAATACCGAGATAGCATTTGCCACTGTAGGTAGCTAAGTCTGCCTTTTTCACCTTGAATTGGTTGTGCTCTTCGATAAATTCATCATATTCTTTTTCGTCTTTAAAAAGAGGCTCCATACGTTCTACTTCTACAGCAAGCTGAATGTCGGATTCAAACTCTTTTAAGAGATCATCTAATGTGAAGGAACATTCTTCTTTTGCGTTTAATGCGGCACCTTTTGCTGCAAAAAGATGAGAGTATGGAGGGTCGATAATATGTTCTTCGTCCAGATTTAAAGTACGGATAAATGCATTCTTTAATTCTGGCATAAAGTGAAGAGGACCACCAAGGAAAGCGACATATCCCTTGATTGGTTTACCACAGGCAAGACCACTGATTGTCTGGTTTACTACAGCCTGGAAGATAGAAGCAGCAAGATTTTCTTTTGTTGCCCCCTCATTGATTAATGGCTGAATATCAGACTTTGCGAAAACACCGCAACGAGCGGCGATTGGATAGAGGGTATCGTAATCACGGGCATATTCATTAAGACCGGTTGCATCTGTCTGTAAAAGACTTGCCATCTGGTCGATGAAAGAACCAGTACCACCGGCACATACACCGTTCATACGCTGCTCAATTCCGTTATTAAAATAAATAATCTTGGCGTCTTCACCGCCAAGTTCGATTGCTACGTCTGTTTTTGGTTCATAATCCTGTAAGGCATTCGCCACACAAACTACTTCCTGACAGAATGGAATATGTAAGTATTCTGAGATTGCCATCCCACCGGAACCAGTTACGGTTGGATGGATTGTGAGATTGCCTAGCTTTTCTCTCGCCTCAGATAATAAGGTCTGTAAAGTTCCTTTAATATTTGCAAAATGTCGTTTGTAATCGGAAAAAAGGATATCATGGCTCTCATTGATAACTGTTACCTTAACGGTAGTAGAACCAATATCAATACCTAATGCGTGTTTCATGATTAATTAATCATCTCCTTTAGTAAAATGTGTATTCATGTTGTGTATTAAAATAAGGTAATCTAATGTTCAGAATACATTTATAACACCGTCCGCGATACACTTCGCTTGCCGATGCCACCGTATCGTCTTGTTCAGTCACTTTGTTGATGAAAAAGCATTCTGCGTTATTTGACAGAAAGGCAATGAGACAGACACTATGGCTCTGAATCACTATATATAGATAAATTTCTCAATATCCAAACCATTATAAACGAGTTGAACGTAAAATACAACAAATTTCGAAAAAAAGATATAATGAATGGAAAATGTTTACAAAAAGCAAAAGAAGAGGGGAGTATTTGTATGAGGAGTTTTTCACGATAAAGTACCTTTTTCTCTGACTGTCATATTTTATAATTGAGGAAGAAAAAGGAAGAGCATCTATGAGTGAAAAAGTTTATGTAAACATATGTGACACCAAAAAATGCCCCGGCCCGGTGTATGCAGTAAAGACAGGAGATACGCTGTATAGCATTGCACAAAGGCATCATTGCCGGGTAAGAACACTTCTTGATCTAAACCCTTTTGTAGATATATATAATTTGCAGCCGGGTGAGGAAATCTGTGTACCAGACTGCAGGGGACAGGGGAAAGTAGATTTCCGGCCTTATGTAGTAAAAGAAGGGGATACATTAAAAATTATCCTGAAAAATGTTTCAATGACCTTTGAAGAATTAGCAAAGGTAAACCGTATTTTGTATAATCTTACTGTACCAGCGGGAACGATTCTGCTCGTTCCTGCAAAAAAAGAATAAATGAAAAAGAAAAGCAGTTAAAAAATAGTAAAAAAATCACAGAAATGCGTTTGACAAAGTATTAGATATTTCTTATAATAAATTTAAACGGTTTCAGTTATGTAAGAGTCCGCGAAACGGACTCTTTCTTTCGTTTTGCCAAGATAGAGAAGATGCAGACTGAGATACGATAAACTGTTGAAAGAGGGAAGTCTCATGATAAGAATTTTTAAAACGACCGATTCAGGGATTAGCAAAGTTGCAGTGGCAGAGGAAGGATGCTGGATAGCCCTTACCAATCCTACGGCAGAAGAACTAAGTACCACAGCAGACCAGTTTAACATTGATGTTGACGATTTAAAAAGCCCCTTGGATGAGGAGGAACGTTCCCGTATACAGGTGGAGGAAAATTACACATTAATTATCCTGGATATTCCAACAATCGAAGAGCGTAAGGGAAGAGAATACTTCTATACGATACCGTTTGGAATTATCTTTACTGATAAGTATATATTTACCGTCTGTCTTGTAGACTCACCGGTACTGACCGTATTTATGGATGGAAGAGTGAGGGATTTTTATACGTATAAGAGAACTCGTTTCATCTACCAGATGTTATACCGCAATGCGACGATGTTTCTGCAGTATCTGAAGATTATTGACAAGAAGAGTGATGAAGTGGAGAAGAAGCTTCACATTTCTCAGAGAAATCAGGAATTGATTGAAATGCTTGATTTAGAGAAGAGTCTTGTATATTTTACAACTTCTCTGCGAGGCAACGAGGTTGTTCTTGAGAAACTGATGCGTAATACATCCATTCCACGTTATGAAGATGACGAGGAGTTACTTGAAGATGTTATCATCGAGAATAAGCAGGCGATTGAGATGGCGAAGATTTATAGTGATATTTTAAGTGGAACAATGGATGCCTTTGCTTCTGTTATATCGAATAACTTAAATATTGCGATGAAGTTTTTGTCAGTTATTACCATTGTGCTTACTGTACCAACGATTGTTACAAGTGCGCTTGGTATGAACGTAGCAGGAATTCCATTTGCGAATAATCCATATGGATTTTGGATTGTTGTAGGAATCTCTTTATTACTGACTCTGATTGCCGGAGCAATCATTGCCAAGAATAAACATTTTAAATAATTGAATATGTATGAGACAGCCGGGATTTCCGGCTGTTCATTTATAAACAAAAATATTTTATTAAGAATGTACGCTTGGGATTTTTACTGCACTTGTTTTTGCAGAAGGTTTCTTGTCAGTACATTGAAAGTTAAAGGAGGAGTGCCATGAATTGGCTAGATAAGCTGGAACGTAAATTTGGAAGATATGCGATACGAAATCTGCCGCTGTATATCGTTATGCTGTATGCGATAGGAGCGGTACTTAATATTTTGACAAAGGGTTCTTATTACTATTATGTCGCATTAAATCCGTATATGATACTTCATGGACAGATTTGGAGACTGCTTGGTTTCCTTATTGTGCCACCGAATGCAAGTCTCATTTTTATTATTTTTGTACTGATGTTTTACTATTCGATTGGAGAATCTTTAGTACAGGTATGGGGAGCATTTCGCTTTAATATGTATATCCTTATAGGAGTTCTTGCGACAATTGTGGCATCATTTATTGTATATTTTATTTATCCATCAACAATGATTTTCATGGATACTTTTTATTTGAACTTATCCATGTTTTTAGCCTACGCCACGATATTCCCGGAGATGCGGGTATATCTTTATGGTATTCTTCCGCTGAAAGTAAAGTGGATGGCGTGGTTTGATGTGGCGCTTTTAGTTTGGCAGTTTGTCGTTGGAGGACTTGGAGCAAGAATTGCTATTGTAGTAAGTTTACTGAACTTTCTGCTGTTTTACTTCTCATCAAGGAATTATAAAAAGGTTTCTCCAAAAGAGATTCACAGAAAGAGAGCATACCGGAAGGCATCATCTGTGGCTTCAAATAAACCATATCGTCATAAGTGTGCAGTCTGTGGTAAGACAGAATTAGATGACCCAAATTTAGAATTCCGTTACTGCTCAAAGTGTAATGGAAATTATGAATATTGCAATGAACATTTATTTACACATACGCATGTAAAATAAAGCAATATTAAAAGAGTTATATTCTTTCAAATAAATCTGAAAAATTAATGGATAGAATAAAGATATAATATAAGTTGCAAATAAATCATGACAGGAGGCGGTCTTTTGTTGACAATATCAGAACATATAATGATTGGGGAGACGATTTCCCACGATGCGAAGGCTATATTGCGGGGAGTCCGCCATCCTTTTATATGGAAGAAAGGACTTTGGTATGGTATTACGACTTCCTGTGGGAAAGATGTGATCATGTATATTCTTTCTTCACGAGAGATGAGACAGAAGTTTTATCAGAACAATGATTTAAAGCTGTTGGGACTTGCAGGTTCTATGAAAGAGGCTTATGAAATCGTGTTAAAACTTGTGCAGATGGGATATAATAGTGATTGTATCTATGAGATGAATGATTATCTGGAGAAGTTTTAAAACAGGAGGAGAAATGTGCTGTATGTATTATTATTACTATTAAAAATACTTGGAATACTGCTCCTGTTATTTATCGGACTTGTTTTGCTTGTTCTGCTAACTCCGATTCAGTATTCTTTTGAACTCGAAAAGGAGGAACAGAGGGAACCAAAGTTTATGGTAAGAGTTACCTGGCTGTTCTGGCTTTTTTATTTTAAGACCAGTTACATAGAGAAGGTCTTTGATTACCGGATACGTATACTGGGGTATCAGATTGCCGGGAATCAGCCAGAATTTCTTGAAAAACAGAAAGAACGGCAAAAAAAGAAGTCTCAAAAGGAAAAAGCAAAAGAAGAACGTAAAACAGCAGAGACACTGGCAGAGGGAAAAAGTCGAAGCATAGATTCTGTTTCTAAACAGAAAGCGGAAAAGGCAGCCCCTAAAGAGAAATCCTCAGATGTGTCAGAAGGCAGAGAAAAAACAAAAGAGAAAGACTCTGGAGATGATAAAAATAGTAAAGATAAGAAAAAGAATAAAGAAAAAAAGCAAAAAGATGGAAAGAAACCAAAGAAAGAGTCTTCTTTAAAGAAAATAAAAAGCAAAATAAAAAGCTTAAAAGAAACAAAGGTTAATTTAGATAAAATGCCGTGGCGGGAATGGTTAGAGCTGGGAAAGGACGTTCTTATTCACTTTCTAAAGCATGCTCTTCCGGGAAAGCTAGAAGGAAACATTGCATTTGGAACTGGTAATCCGGAATATACAGGATATATTACAGGAATCGCGGCTGTTTTTTATCCGAAGTATGGAGAACATTTTTCTTTATATCCGGATTTTGAAAGAAAGATGTTCGAGGCCAAGTGCAGGGGAAGAGGAAGAATCCGGCTGGGATATATGCTTGTTCTGGCTGTTTCTATATTAAAAGAGAAAAGTGTAAGAACAATGATTAAAAACATCGTTTTAGGTTAAACAGGAGGGCGTACAATGGATAAACAAAACTTTGATACAACAGTGAATTCTTTATTTAGTGGAATGGACCACGTATTATCTTCAAAGACAGTTGTTGGAGAACCACAGGTTATTGGAGATACGATTATTCTGCCACTTGTTGACATTTCCTTTGGAATGGGAGCAGGTGCCTTTAATAAAGAAAAGGGAAGCAGTGCAGGCGGTGGAATCGGAGGTAAAATGTCCCCAAGTGCTATTTTAGTTATTCATAACGGACAGACAAAGCTTGTCAATATCAGAGATCAGGATGCCGTTACCAAAGTACTTGATATGGTTCCAGATGCCGTAAATAAAGTTGTTTCTATTATTAAGGGAGAGGACGCAGAGGACAAAGTTGACCCGGAAGTAGAATCTGCGGTGAATAAAGCAGCACAGGCAGAGGCTTCTGTTGTAGATGTAGATGGCGCAGGAATTTAAAAGGTATTCGGTATTCAGTTAACGTGAGATTACCACGTTACTTTCGTGCAGGAAAAATCTTCCACGAAGTGTAATGCATATCGTATAGAAAGCGGTTTTTAAACACACTTTGGGTTGCCTTAGATCAATCAAATAAAAAAAGTGAAGATTTTTAAAAGTTTTCCTTGCAATTTGTTTTGATTTCTGATAGTATAGACTCGTTGTAAGTCTGTCAGACTTAAGTATATTCGCGAGGAGGTGCTATCATGGCAAGATGCGCTATTTGTGACAAAGGTGCTCATTTCGGTATCAAAGTGAGTCATTCACATAGAAGATCAAACAAAATGTGGAAATCCAACATTAAGTCTGTAAGAGTGAAAGTGAACGGAGCTTCTAAGAAAATGTATGTTTGTACTTCTTGTTTAAGATCAGGTAAAGTAGAACGTGCGTAGTTTTACTGTCACTGAGGATAAGAGAAGACTCTAATCTTTGTCCTTACAGGAATGTATGCAGATATGAGTTAAGAGGGAATCAGTGATTCCCTCTTTTTTCTTTTCTGTTAAAATCGGTCACAAAACAGCAGATATCCAAGCAGGATGCTGATGACCAGAATAATGAACTTTACTGCAAAGCCGGTGAGAAAGCAGCTCAGGAACAGACCAAAGGAAAAGCAAAAAAGAGCGAATCCGCATAATTTTTTCATAAAATCTCCCCAATATGTTCCTTATAATAATATATGGGAAGATACTTCTTTTGTTTCAGGAGAAAGCACTTAAAATGGAAGAATTTTATGTTTGTGGTTCCAATTTCACCGAAAAGAGGTTATACTATAGAAAACGATAATAAAACGGAGGGATAGTATATGAAGGGACAAATGCACACCGATTTAGGTCAGGTTATTATAGATGAAGAGGTTATTGCAACTTATGCCGGAATTAACGCGATTGAGTGTTTTGGTATCGTTGGAATGGCATCTGTGAATATGAAAGATGGTTTTGCCCAGCTTTTAAAGAGAGACAATGTAAGCAAGGGCGTTCATATCAAGATAAATGATAACAAGATTTATATAGATTTTCATATTATTGTAGTATATGGTGTCTCCATAGCTACAGTTACAGAGAATTTAATCCAGAATGTAAAGTACCGCGTGGAGAAGTTTACCGGTATGAGTGTAGAGAAAATTAATATTTATGTAGAGGGAGTCCGTATCGTAGATTAGAACGTGTTTGAAAAATGCTTTCTGCAAATTGGGGCGTGCAGGTTGTTGGAATGATTTTTCAAACACGCTCTAAGATAACGCTTTAGAAGGGATTCCTTTTTATAGAATAAAAGAACAAGATAACTACTATGAATTATAGATAAAACAGGTAAATAAGGAGGAAATGTTGTGAACAGTCACACCATAGACGCAAAAACTTTTCAGAAATTGTTTTTAGCCGGTGCAAACCGTATTAATTCCAGAAAAGATTATATCAACGAACTGAATGTATTTCCGGTTCCCGATGGAGATACCGGAACAAATATGTCCCTGACAATTTTAGCAGCAGCTAAGGAAGTTGGAGCAGTTGCTGAACCTACAATGGCTACAATATGTAAAGCTATCAGCAATGGTTCTCTTCGTGGAGCCCGTGGTAACTCTGGTGTAATCCTTTCCCAGTTATTCCGAGGATTCACAAAGGCAGTTTCCAAAGCAGATTCTCTTGGTAAGGATGAGATTACAGCCGGATTTACAAGAGCAGTAGAGACAGCGTATAAGGCAGTTATGAAGCCAAAAGAAGGAACTATCCTTACGGTTGCAAAAGGAATGGCAGATAAGGCAGAAGAGTTAGTCGATGAGGATATGGATGTTATCGCATTCTGCGAGGCAATCGTTGCCTACGGCTACGAAGTCCTTTCTAAGACACCAGATATGCTTCCGGTATTAAAAGAGGCAGGTGTAGTAGATTCTGGCGGACAGGGTCTTATGGAAGTGTTACAGGGAATCGTTGATGCTCTTACCGGCAAGGTAACAGACATTGAAGTTCCGGCAGAGGCAGCGTCTATGTCATCTGCAGTAATCAGTGCACCAAAAGCAGATATTTCTACAGCAGATATCAAATTTGGCTACTGTACAGAATTTATTATTTTGTTAGATAAGCCGCTCACAAAAGAAGATGAGAAGGGATTAAAGAAGTTCTTCCTTTCTATAGGTGATTCTTTAGTATTAGTTGCGGATGAAGAGATTTGTAAAGTACATGTACACACAAATCATCCAGGAGAAGCCTTTGAAAAGGCCTTAACATTTGGTGCGCTTTCTAATATGAAGATTGACAATATGCGCTTAGAGCATCAGGAGAAGCTCATCAAAGATGCAGAGAATGAGGCAGCCCGTCAGAGACAGCAGGAAGCAGAAGAAGAGAAACTTGCCGCTAAAGAAGCAGCTGCAGAAAAACCAGCCAAAGAAGTTGGATTTATTGCAGTATCTGTTGGTGAGGGACTTACCGATATTTTCAAAGGTCTTGGTGTAGATTACCTTATTGAAGGCGGCCAGACGATGAATCCTAGCACAGAGGATATGCTTAACGCAATCGAGCAGGTCAATGCAAAGAATATCTTTATCCTGCCAAATAATAAGAATATTATTCTTGCAGCAGAGCAGGCCAGAGATTTAACAGAAGATAAGAAGATTATCGTTCTTCCAACAAAGACAATTCCACAGGGAATATCCGCAATGATTGGATATATGCCAGAAGCAGGTGTGGATGAGAACGAAGAGAATATGAAAGAGGCTTATCAGGATATTGCAAGCGGTCAGGTTACTTACGCGGTACGAGACACAGTAATTGATGGAAAGGAAATTCATAATGGAGACATCATGGGAATCAATGATGATGGAATCGCTGCAGTAGGAAAGAATCTTACTGAGACAACATTAGAATTACTTTCTACAATGGCAGATGAAGATTCGGAACTTATTTGCCTTTACTATGGAGCCGATGTAACCAAAGATGATGCAGATACACTTTCCGATGCAATTGAGGATAAGTTCCCAGAATGCGAAGTAGAGGTCAACTTTGGCGGACAGCCAATCTATTACTATATGATTTCTGTCGAGTAAGATAAATGAAATAATGATATAATGAAAAAAGAGGGAATAAATCACTCCTTTGTGGCAGCAATTCCGTGTATTGACATGGAATCGCTGCTATTTTCATATAAGAGTGTTTTGATTAAGATAAAATAATATTACCACATGATGCATGTGGAGGAAGGAGAATCTCAGTTGGGAATACCAGTAAGGGAAATTAAAGGAATTGGAGAAAAGACGGAAAAGTTACTTGCAAAGCTTGACATAGAGACCGTAGATCAGTTGGTGCATCACTATCCTCGTTGTTACACGACTTATCCAGAGCCAATTTCCATATCAGAGATAAAGACAGGACAAAGATGTTCGATTGAGGCAGAAATCGCTTCCCCGATTCATCTAAAGACTGTTCGGAAGTTAAAACTTTGTACCGGGCTTATCGCAGATGTCAGCGGACAGCTTTTTGTGCGCTGGTTTAATATGCCGTATCTTCGAAATACATTAAAACAGGGAGAACAGTGGATTTTTACAGGAACCCCGATTTATAAAGATGGACGTCTTATGTTAGAACAGCCGGAGTACTGTAAGAGGGAAAAGTATTTGCAGTTAATGGAAACATTTCAGCCGATTTACCCTCTCACAACAGGATTATCGAATAAGACAGTACAAAAAGCACAGGCAGCTGCATTTGAAATGTACAGAGAAGAAGAGTATCTTCCGGAAACCGTTCGAAATTATTATGATTTAGAACCAGTGAATACAGCACTTAGAGAAGTACATTTTCCTACAGGGACCGAACATTTGATGGAGGCGAAAAAGCGAATCATTTTTGATGAATTTTTCCGTTTTTTCAGTGCGTTAGAACTTGTCAAAGACAGGGAGGAACAAGCACTCAATCACTATATTATTCCAATGGAAGAACCCGTAAAGAGGTTTGTAGAAAATTTACCGTATCCTCTTACAGGGGCACAAAAAAAGGTGTTAAATGAAATTCGCCAGGACTTTTCCGATACAATGGCAATGAACCGCCTTTTACAGGGAGACGTTGGTTCGGGAAAGACGATTGTAGCAATGACAGCGATGTATGCTGCTGTTCTTGCCGGTTACCAAGCGGCGTTGATGGCTCCGACAGAGGTACTTGCAGAACAGCATTACCAGAACTTTGTGAAACTCCTTTCCCCACTTGGGATTACCGTTGCCCTGCTTACCGGTTCCACAAAAGCAAAGGAAAAAAGAGAGATAAAGGCAGCCTGTGCCTCTGGTGAGATTCAGATTTTAATTGGAACGCATACAGTGATACAGGACGATGTAGCTTTTGACAATCTTGCATTTATTGTTACCGATGAGCAGCATCGTTTTGGAGTAAAACAAAGAGATGCCTTTATGAAAAAAGGGAAAGATCCCCATGTTCTTGTAATGAGTGCGACGCCGATTCCACGTACACTGGGAATTATTTTGTACAGAGATTTAGATGTTAGCATTATGAATGAAATGCCGGCTTCCAGACTGCCGATTAAAAATTCTGTTGTGGGAACTTCCTATCGTCCGGCTGCATGGGAATTTATAAGAAAGCAGGTAGCACTTGGACATCAGGCATATGTGATCTGTCCGATGATTGAGGAAAATGAAAAAATGGATTTGGAAAATGTGGAAGAGTATGCAAGAATGCTTTCGCAGGCATTACCGCCTTCTATTACCGTTGAAGCTTTAAATGGACATATGCGCCCGGCAGAAAAGAATGATATTATGGAACGCTTTTCGAAGAATGAAATTCAGATTTTAGTTTCTACTACCGTTGTAGAAGTCGGTATTGATGTTCCAAATGCAACCGTTATGCTCATAGAGAATGCGGAACGGTTTGGCCTTGCTCAGCTCCATCAGCTCCGCGGACGTGTTGGAAGAGGAAAAGCACAGTCATACTGTGTCTTTATTTCTGGTTCAGAAAAAGAAGAAGCGATGGAACGTCTTTCCATTATCGGACATTCTAATGATGGATTTGAGATTGCCAATGAAGATTTAAAACTTCGTGGTCCGGGAGAGTTTTTTGGTGTAAAACAAAGTGGAACGATGAATTTTGCACTTGGCGATATTTACTCGAATGCAGATATTTTAAAAATGGCTTCTGAGGCAGTGGATTACTTAAAGAAAGAAGGATATAATTTCCAGAAATTGCATCAGTATTCTCTGGAGAAGAATTTGAATTTTGCAAAAAATATTTAAAAACCGAATGGAAATTGCTATAGTAAGAGAAAACAATAAGAGAAATTTTATGAACGATAGAAGGAGATTACTATATGAAGAGAAATCCGTATTTAAATTACACTCGCCTTCCTATGGAAAACGCATATAATGTACGGGAATTAGGAGGCTATGCAACAAAAAAAGGGTCGATTACAATACATCATCAGTTTCTCCGCAGTGAGAATCTTACCGATATTACAGAAGAAGATAAAATGTTTCTTATAGAATACGGCCTTTCTGGTATTATTGATTTAAGAAGCAGGGAAGAAGCATTAATCTATCCGAATCCTTTTCGGGGAAATAACGCAGTAAAATACATAAACTGTCCGCTGATCACAGATGGAATCCTGGATTTAAGAGCGGTAAAAGAGGTAGGATTTGACCCGGGAGAGTTTTATGTGAAGCTGGTAGAATACAAAGAAATGTTGTATAAGATTTTCCATTTTATTTTAGACAATATTGATGGTTGCCTGTTGTTCCACTGCCAGGCTGGAAAAGACAGAACAGGAGTCCTTGCTATGATTCTTATGGGACTTGCAGGGGTTTCTAAGGAGGATATTGTGGCGAACTATGAAGTAACACATACCTATTTAAAAGAGAATGTAAAACTACGTTTAGAAGATGGCCTTGAGGAATTAGAGTTTTCGAAGCCACAGTGGATAGAAAAAGCGTATGATCATATTATAGAGCATTATGGCTCTTTTAAAGTATATCTTATGGCAGTAGGACTTACGAAAAAAGAGATTAAGAAAATAAAGGGAAAGCTGGCAGGCTGATATTAAAAAACTGGTTTTAATAACTGGAAAAGAGGCTATGATAACAGGAATTTTGCTTTTTAAACACAGAGTATTTTCTAAGAAAGGAAGTGCCTTGACAAAAATATGATATAGTATACAATAAATATAATTATACAAGAAAAAGGATGGACGAAAGATATTATGAGAGTTATCGCAGGTTCAGCACGTCATTTAAAGTTAAAGACGATTGAGGGAATGGGAACACGGCCGACAACGGACCGAATTAAGGAAACGTTATTTAATATGCTGTCTTTTTATGTGGAGGAGAGCCGGTTTCTTGATTTGTTCAGCGGAAGCGGCGGCATTGGAATTGAAGCATTAAGCAGAGGGGCATCACAGGCGGTCTTTGTGGAACAAAACAGAAAGGCAGCTGCCTGTATTGAGGAGAATCTTAATCATACGCACCTTGGAGAGAAGGCAGTAGTGATGTCTAAAGATGTTATGACAGCACTCCGCATTTTAGAAGATAAAAAACAAGCATTTGATTACATATTTATGGACCCACCATATGGAAAGCTTTTGGAAAAAGAAGCTGTTTTATATTTAGATGGTTCGGTGCTTTGCGATGAGAACACAACAATTATTATTGAGTCAGATCTTGATACAGAATTCTCCTGGGTTATGGACACTGGATTTACCATTACAAAAGAAAAGATTTATAAGACGAATAAGCACACTTTCCTTCAGAGAAAGTAAAGAAAAGAATATTACGAAAGTAGAGGAACAGACGAAATTATGGCAACAGCAGTTTACCCGGGAAGTTTTGACCCGATTACTCTAGGACATTTAGATATTATAAAACGTACCGCAGCAGTTTTTGACAAAGTGATTATAGGTGTATTGATTAATAAAGCGAAGAAACCACTTTTTTCTATAGAAGAAAGAGTGGAACTTATTAAGGAAGTGACGAAGAATATTCCGAATGTGGAAATTGTATCTTTTAATGGACTTCTTATTGAATTTAGTGATAAAATGAAAGCAGATGTCATTGTCAGAGGAATCCGGGCAGTATCAGACTTTGAATATGAATTGATGATGGCGCAGACAAATAAACAGTTAAACCCGAACATAGAAACGATGTTTTTTGCTACCAGCGCAGAATATTCTTTTGTAAGTTCCAGTATGATAAGAGAACTTGCCGCATTTGATGGGGATATTACACCGTTTGTACCAGAAGAAGTCAGTAAAAGGGTCTATGAGAAGTATAAGCAGAGCTAACTGCGGTATGGGAGGAAAAGAATGGCAAATATGAGTATCGAAGAATTGATTGAAGAAATAGAAGTATATGTGGATAATTGTAAAACTGCCGGAGTCTTAAGCAGCGGAAGTATGATTAAGATAAACCGGGAGGAACTGTTAGCAATGCTTGATGAGGTGCGCACCCGCCTGCCAAAAGAACTGGCAGAAAGCCGCCAGATTATAAAATCCAAGGAATCCATCATTGCGGATGCAAAGGCCCGTGCCGAGCGTATCGTAAAAGATGCAGCCAAAGAGGCTGGTGTGATGATTGATGATAATGAGATTGTTGCACTGGCAAATATGCGTGCAGACTCCATCGTAAAAGATGCACAGAAAGCTGCTGATGAGCTGAATGGAAAGGCGAGAGAAACTGCAAGAGAGGTACAGACAGGCGCTCTGCAGTATACACAGAATATGTTAGAAGGCCTTGAATATATGTACAGTACAATTATTAAAGAAGAAAAAGAATACTTTAATTCCGTACTCGAAAAGTTAAAGTCAGAACATAAACAGATTGTTGCGGACAAACAGGAGATTGACCTGCAGCTTGGAGCAGGCATTCGGACAGGCCGGAGAAAAGAAGATTTTGAAAAGAAAGAGGAACGGGCAGAAGAGTAGATTATCGAACACGCTCTAAAAGAAGAAAGCAGTTCTTTAGGGGAAAATAAAAAGTGTACCCCCTTTGCTAAATATGGCAGGAAAAATAGGGATGAGAATCTGCCCTTATTAATACTGAAAATATAAAGACAAAAGGTCAGCGTAAAAGAATCAGGCATAGAAGAAAGCTCACAAAAGCAGTCCCTGTCTTTATAACAATATATCTTTTTAAAGACAGATCTGTAGCAGAGAGAACTGTCTGGACCTGGGCCATAGTACATAACCCGCCAAAAGATGTAGCAGCTGCAATGAGGGCATATTGTATCTGAGGTGTGATAAATGGTTTTAAGGCTAATAAGTGAATTCCTGTAGTGACCTCAAGATTCGCAAGCACAAAGGTGAATACAGGTACCTGAAAAAGCGGAAAGCTTGTAAGCATTCCTGAAAGAATGGAGAAGATCATCATATAGATTCCGATAATAAAGATGATTTCGAGAGAAGGAAGAAAGACTTCTTCTGATAAAGAGAGGGCAGGAGACTTCTTATTTGAAAGTTTTGTGACAGACTTTGCAGAATCTTTTCTGGCGAAAGAGGATGAGCTGGTCTGTCTTCGCTTTTTTTGTCTATGATATATAGCAGAAATATGTGAGTCTGGAATCAGGAGTAGCAGATAGCATAACAAAACAGGCAGGTAAAGGCAAAGAAGATAGTATATCCATAATCTTTCCTGCAGATTTATCTGGGAGCGGACGTACCCTGCCACAAACATAGGGCTTACGAAGGAGGCCAGAGGAAGCAGTGATTCTGCCTGCCTTTTGTTTAAGAGATTCTGTTGATAATAATGCGAAATAAATATAGCACCAACAGGGAAGCCAGAGCAAAGTCCAAGCAAGAAGACAGGAAGCGAAATAGCGATGGTTGTGCCTGCGGGAACAAGGCGGTGTACTTGCTTAAAGAAAAGTTGTGGTATTTCGTACCGAATCCAGAATTTCGACAAAATGATAAATGGCAAGAGAAGCGGAAGTACACAGGAGGCCCATACAAACAGACCTTCTTTTGCGTACTTTAATACGAGAGAATACTGTAAAAGCATAAGAATAAAGGATAAGCAGCAGAGTACTTGTGCTAAACGAAAAATAAGTTTTTTCAAATCAGATCTCCCAGCAGTTCATTTAATAAAATATATGCGAAATATATGAAAATATTTCTTGACAAAGAAAAAGTAACTGTGTATAATACCAAGAGTATGAGAAAAGAGAGGTTGCGATATTATGAAGATAAATATATCGGAAATCTTATCTAATCCATCTGTTATCAAGAATTTTAAAGTTGAGCCTGATTTTGAGAAGCTCAAGCTTCGAAGAAGCAGTTATCCGGTATCCTATAAGGAGCCTTTTCTTTTGACTGTTTCCAAAGCAGAAGATAAACTTCATGTTACAGGTGAGACGACGATTCGATTGATAATACCATGTGATCGATGTTTGGAGGATGTGGAGAATACATTCCATATCACGATTGATCGCAGTGTTAATCCCAATACAGAGTCAGATGGCATTGAAGACGTGGATGAATTAAGTTTCATAGACGGATATATGTTGGATGTAGACAAGCTCATCATGGATGAGATTGTGGTTGCACTCCCTACAAAGGTTCTTTGTAAGGAAGATTGTAAAGGATTGTGCAGCATCTGCGGTACCAACTTAAACAATCACACATGTGATTGTCACAAGGAGAGCCTTGACCCGCGGATGGCGGCTATTCAGGATATCTTCCGTGACTTTAATCAATAAGATATTAAAGTATTGAATACTGCATAAGTAATATATCCCGAACGTCACAAAAGAAGTAATTACAAGAGGAGGTGTGACCATGTCAATTTGTCCAAAGAATAAATCTTCTAAAGGAAGAAGAGACCGCCGTAGAGCAAACTGGAAGATGTCTGCTCCTACATTAGTAAAATGTAGCAAATGTGGTGCATTAACTATGCCACATAGAGTATGTAAAGCATGCGGATCTTACAATAAAAAAGAAATCGTTTCTGTTGACTAATTGTTGACGAACAGTAAGCCGGGAAATGGTTTTAAAAAGGCAATATTGCATGATAGATAGGCCAGACATTATGTCTGGCCTATTTTTTGTATATAGATTGTATTCGAAAAATGCTTTCTGGTTTTTACAATGCATTTTTTAGAAGCAATCACAAAGCTGATTAATTTCCACATAAATAAAGAAGTAGTTGCATGAAATTATAAAGCTGACATAAAAGAAAGATGTACGGATAGCAAAGGGGGATTTTAAAAGTAACATTTGTTCTTGACCTTATATATTGCAAAATAGTAAAATAAAACTAGAAATTTTACAAAGTAAAAGAGGTAAAATACTATGGAGCATACGAAATTAACAGAGCTTTTGAATAAGGTTGCACAGGGAGAAGTCAGCGTCGAAAAGGCAGCGTTAGAATTAAAGACAGAACCTTTTGAAGACCTTGGTTTTGCCAAACTTGACCATCACAGAAAGATTCGTCAGGGAGCAGCGGAAGTCATTTATGGTGCTGGTAAGACTCCGGAACAGATTTTAAAAATCACAGAAGCTTTCCGTAAAAAAGGAGATAATGCTGTCTTGATTACAAGAATGAGTCAGGAAGCGGCCGATTTGGTTGGTGCCAGTCTCCCTCTCAGATATGATGCATTAAGCCGAACAGGTATCGTCGGAGAACTGCCAGAAAAGGATGGCAATGGAAAGGTAGTCATTGCTACAGGTGGAACCAGCGATTTGCCAGTGGCAGAAGAAGCAGCCCTAACGGCAGAAGTTCTCGGGAATGAAGTCGTAAGAATCTATGATGTCGGCGTAGCAGGAATTCATCGTTTACTGGCTTACTCTGAAGATCTGATGAGTGCACAGGTTATCGTTGTTGTTGCAGGAATGGAAGGAGCACTTGCCAGCGTAGTCGGCGGCCTCGCAGACTGCCCGGTAATCGCTGTACCGACAAGTGTTGGTTATGGAGCATCTTTTGGTGGTTTATCAGCTCTTTTATCCATGCTTAACTCCTGTGCCAGCGGAGTCAGCGTTGTAAACATTGATAATGGATTTGGTGCGGGATATATGGCAAGCATGATTAACCACGTATCCATGAAAAATGCAGAGAATTTGAATTGAGAAATGCATATAAAAAGATAAGAACATAAAGGAGTCAACAACAATGAAAACATTATATTTAGAATGTAACATGGGAGCTGCCGGAGATATGCTCATGGCAGCACTCACAGAATTAATGCCGGATAAAGATGCTTTTGTAAAAGAATTAAATGATTTGCAGATTCCACAGGTAAACATCGAGCGGACAACAATTGCAAAATGCGGTATTATGGGAACACATATGGTAGTGACTGTTAATGGGGAAGAAGAAAAAAGTATAGATGTTCCAATGCACGCACATACACACAGTCATGTTCATGAAGAACACGAACATACTCATGAGCACCATCATGAACATAGCGATGAGGAACATTTCCACGCGCATCATCATGAGCATTCGGACGAAGAATATAGCCATCATCATCACGAGCATGGTGATGATGCATGTAGCCACAATCATACGCATGAACACCATGAGGAGCATCATACTCACAGCCATGTTTATGAAGAACACGAACATACACATGAACACAGTCATGAAGGACATACACATGCACATGGACACAGCCATCACCATACCAGCATGAAAGATATTGAGCATATCATCGGACATCTGAACGTACCAGAAAAAGTAAAAGAAGATGCTATTGCCGTATATAAATTAATCGCAGACGCAGAAAGCCATGCACATGGCCGTCCGGTAGAAGAAGTACATTTTCATGAAGTTGGAGCGATGGATGCCGTAGCAGATATCGTAGGTGTATGCCTGGCAATTTATAAACTTGCACCAGAGCAGATTATCGCTTCTCCTGTCCATGTAGGTTATGGACAGATTCACTGTGCACATGGTATTCTTCCAATCCCAGCTCCGGCAACTGCACACATTTTACAGGGAATTCCTATTTATGGCGGAAGAATTGAAGGAGAACTCTGTACTCCAACTGGAGCAGCACTTTTAAAACATTTTGCCCAGTCTTTCGGACAGATGCCAATGATGGCAGTAGAACAGACAGGCTATGGTATGGGAATGAAAGACTTTACCGATGCAAACTGCCTTCGTGCGATTATCGGAAACACCGTAGAAGGACAGGAGCAGACAGGCTGTCACGGAGCAGTGCAGGAAATGGATTCCATCATAGAACTTTGCTGTAACCTTGACGATATGACACCAGAAAAAATCGGTTTTGTCACAGAACTTCTTATGGAAGAAGGAGCCTTTGACGTATATACAACCAATATCCAGATGAAGAAAAACCGTCCAGCCGTAATGCTTACCTGTATGTGTGCAAAAGAGGATAGAGAAAAATTCCTCACACTTATTTTAAAGCACACAACGACACTCGGTGTTCGTGAATATACCTGTAAACGCTATGGCCTGAAAAGAGAAATTAGAGAAGTAGAAACTATTTACGGAACCGTTCGTGTAAAAGCAGCCTCCGGTTATGGTGTTGCAAAAGAAAAGCCAGAGTATGAGGACATGGCACGAATCGCAAAAGAGAAAAAGATTTCTCTGGCGGAAATTGAAAAAGAGGTTTATAAGAATTTAAAATAGACACTTATTAATCTAAAAATAGAATTTTAGTCCAGCTCTCTTTAATTAGGAAGCTGGGCTTTTTGTATCTTCATTTCAAGAATGCCCAGCATTCTTCTGCGAGATGCGCGTCATGCAATGCATGATATACTTATTTCACTTATCTATTTGAGAAGGACTAAAAGGTTCTGACAACATAAATATTAAAAGTTTCTTCAGGAAAGTACTCGGCAATTAAATTACGATATTAAGTGTCGTAATCTATGTTAAAATAAAGAACGATATTTTATTTTGATACTTTGTAATTGACAGAGTGTCAAAATAGCTGTAAAGTATACTTGTAATGAGAAAATATTTCATTTCAGACTAAATATTATGAGAAAGGGATTGCGAACATGGAAAAATCAAAAGTTTATTTTACCGACTTCAGGGCAAAGTTAGGAGAGGGACTTCCACTCAAATTAAAGAGACTTCTGAAGAAGGCCGGAATCTCAGAAATTGATATGGAGAATAAGTTTGTAGCAATTAAGATGCATTTTGGTGAGCTCGGCAATGTAAGTTTTCTTCGTCCAAACTATGCAAAAGCAGTTGCGGATGTTATAAAAGAATTAGGTGGTAAACCATTTTTAACAGATTGTAATACGCTATATCCTGGAAGCCGTAAGAATGCTTTAGAGCATTTACAGTGTGCCTGGGAGAATGGATTTACTGCAATGACTGTCGGATGTCCTATTTTAATTGGAGATGGATTAAAAGGGACAGATGATATTGAAGTACCTGTAGAAGGTGGAGAATACATAAAGAGTGCCAAAATTGGCCGTGCGATTATGGATGCAGATATTTTTATCAGTTTAAGCCATTTTAAAGGGCATGAGACGACAGGATTTGGTGGTGCGATTAAGAACATCGGTATGGGATGCGGTTCTCGTGCTGGTAAGAAAGAGCAGCATACAAATGGTCAGCCAACGATTCACGAAGATATGTGTCGAGGATGCCGCCGCTGTATGAGAGAGTGCGCCAATAATGGTCTGGTCTTTGATGAAGAGACCAAGAAGATGCACATTGATGGAGCTAACTGTGTTGGTTGTGGAAGATGTATCGGTGCCTGTAATTTTGATGCTATTGAATTTGAGAACTGGGCAGCAACAAAGGACTTAAACTGCAGAATGGCAGAATATACGAAAGCAGTAGTAGATGGAAGACCAAACTTTCATATTTCTTTAGTTGTTGATGTATCTCCAAACTGTGATTGCCATGCAGAGAATGATGCACCAATCCTGCCGAATATCGGTATGTTTGCATCCTTTGATCCATTAGCATTAGACCAGGCCTGTGTAGATGCCTGTTTGAAGATGCAGCCACTGCCAAACAGCCAGCTTTCTGAAAATATGCATAAAGAAGGCTTTTGCGATCATCACGATCATTTCGAAAATTCCACTCCGGAATCTGAATATAAAACATGCTTAGAACATGCAGAAAAGATTGGCTTAGGAAGCAGAGAATACGAGCTTATTGTGATGAAGTAGTAATTTTATCTTGCTTTTTTCTGACAATAAGTGTATATTAAATACAATTGAACAACAGGGGAGCTTGTATTACAGGCTGAGAGGAAGGTATGACCTTCGACCCATTAACCTGATTTGGATAATGCCAACGTAGGGAAGCATAAAAGTTTTGTATAGTTTACGGGAAGTTACCGAATCGGTGGTTTCCTGTTTTTTTATGTAATTCATTTTATATAATCGGAAGTCACTTTTGAATCTCCTATTATGTGAAAACCCTTCAGGCAGAATTCTTTTCTTAGTCTACAGGAGGTGAAAGTGTGGTAAGAATCAATGGACAGGATTGTGAAAAAACAGGAATTTCTGTTTCAGATTACCTGGAACAGGAAAATTATAATGTGAAACATATTGTTGTGGAATATAATCTGGAGATTATTCCAAAAGAACGGTATGCACAGACAATTTTAAAAGATGGTGATGAGGTAGAAATCGTAAGCTTCATGGGCGGCGGCAGCAAATAAGTGTATACCGCCAAAAAGCTTATAAGAAGGCAGTAATGCATTTTTATGAAATGATAGCAAATGTATTTATGTCGAAAGTTTATGGTTTTACAAAGTAATTACTTAACTGCGAGAAATATGTGAGAAAGAAGGGCGTTTTATTATGAAGACAAAAGATAAATTAGTGATTGGTGGACATGAGTTTGATTCCCGTTTTATTTTAGGTTCTGGAAAGTATTCCATGAAGTTAATCGAAGCGGCTGTAAGAGATGCTGGTGCGCAAATTATTACGTTAGCAGTGCGCAGAGCCAACACAAAAGACCATGAAAATATTTTAGATTATATTCCAGAGGGTGTTACTCTTTTACCAAATACTTCCGGAGCGAGAAATGCACAGGAGGCGGTAAGAATCGCACGTTTGGCAAGAGAACTTGGCTGTGGAAACTTTGTAAAGGTAGAGATTATGCGTGACAGCAAGTATCTTCTTCCAGATAACCAGGAAACGATTAAGGCAACAGAAATTCTTGCAAAAGAAGGATTTGTTGTTATGCCATATATGTACCCAGACTTAAATGCTGCCAGAGATTTAGTGAATGCGGGAGCAGCCTGTGTTATGCCGCTTGCTTCTCCAATTGGCTCTAACAAAGGGCTTGCCACAAAGGAATTTATCCAGATTTTAATTGATGAGATTGATCTTCCGATTATTGTAGATGCCGGTATTGGTAAGCCATCACAAGCTTGTGAGGCGATGGAAATGGGAGCGGCTGCGATTATGGCGAATACTGCTTTGGCAACTGCCGGTGATCTTCCAATGATGGCTGCGGCATTCCGTCAGGCAATTGAGGCAGGAAGAAAGGCATATTTATCTGGTCTTGGACGTGTGCTTACAAGAGGAGCATCGGCTTCTGACCCACTGACAGGATTTTTGCATTAAATGATAACTTGTGAATTATCTCATTGATATTTAGTCAAATAACCTATCTGTTTTTTCATCAAACTGTGTTATTTATCTGAAAGTCAATGGGATAGCAAACCAGAGAGTGTTTGAAAAATCATTCCTGCAAATCAAATTGTAGTGAACATCTTGCAGGAAACATTTTTAAACACACTCTGGCAAGTTTGTAGCAATATAGAAAAATCAGCTTTGTAGAAAAGGTTTTTTAGGATTTTAGTAATTATAAAAATGTGAAAAGATTTACTGGAAAAGAGGTAGCAAAATGGAAAATCAGTTTTTAATTGATTCAGAATATTTATCAGCCGAAGCTCTGGAGAAAAAGCATCGTTTGGAAACGGACCCTTCTTCAAGAAAAAGTCATATGGAATATATGCCAGGAATGGAACAGATTACATCAGATGTTATGGAAAAAGTCATGAGTCAGATGAACTCTTATGATTATGAAAAATACACGGCAAAAGATGTAAAAGCAGCATTAGAACATGAAACTTGTTCTATCGAAGATTTTAAAGCGTTATTATCTCCTGCGGCTGCACCATTTTTAGAGCAGATGGCACAGAAAGCGAAAATAGAGACAAGTAAGCATTTCGGAAATACAGTATATTTGTTTACACCGCTTTATATTGCAAACTATTGTGAAAATTATTGCGTGTACTGTGGATTTAACTGTTATAACCATATTAATCGTATGCAGCTTAATATGGAACAGATTGCCCATGAGATGAAAGTAATTGCTGATTCTGGTATGGAAGAAATCTTGATTCTTACTGGAGAAAGCCGGGCAAAAAGTGATGTAAAATACATTGGTGAGGCATGTAAACTTGCAAGAAAGTATTTCCGCATGGTCGGTCTTGAAATCTATCCGGTAAATACCAACGAATATCGTTATCTGCATGAATGCGGAGCAGATTATGTCACTGTATTTCAGGAAACCTATGACTCCGATAAATACGAAACTTTGCATCTGATGGGACATAAACGAGTATGGCCATACCGTTTTGAGGCACAGGAACGTGCTCTTATGGCAGGTATGAGAGGAGCGGGTTTTTCTGCACTTCTTGGATTATCTGATTTTAGAAAAGATGCGTTAGCAAGCGCACTTCATGTTTACTATTTACAGAGAAAATACCCACAGGCAGAACTTTCCCTGTCCTGTCCAAGACTTCGCCCAATCATCAATAACGATAAAATTAATCCTTTAGACGTTGGTGAAAAACAGCTTTGCCAGGTCTTATGTGCTTATCGCATCTTCCTTCCGTTTGTTGGCATTACCGTTTCCTCAAGAGAAAGCGAAATCTTCCGAAACGGCATTGTAAAAATCGCTGCCACCAAAGTTTCCGCTGGTGTCTCTACTGGAATCGGTGATCACGAAAGCAAATACACTGGAAAGGAGGAAGACGGCGAGCAGGGTGATGAACAATTTGAAATCAATGACGGAAGAAGCTTCCAGAAAATGTATGAAGATATTTCGGAAGAAGGCCTGCAGCCAGTCTTAAATGATTATCTTTATGTGTAAGCGAAGAAATCAAAATTCCACCAAAGATCTGAAGCAACAGCTTATAAAAAATGGAACCTATCAAAACAGAGACTATCAAGGTAAAACCTTTGAAAAGAAAAATACTACAGGAGGAGAGTTCAATTCTATATTAAAAAATTCTGTAATGGAAAAATCAGATATCCTGTGTATTACAAATCGGAAACTTTGTAAAGATGACTTTTTAAAAAGAATCCAAATTATCGCAGCAGCGCAACCCAAAGCGATAGTATTAAGAGAAAAAGATTTATCAGAAGAAGCATATACAATATTAGCAGAAAAAGTAATGCATATTTGCGAGAAGTATAGCGTGCCATGTATCCTCCACAGTTTTGCAAAAGCAGCAATGGCCCTTAATGTAAAAGCAATCCATATGCCTCTGCCACTTCTTCGGAAAATGACTCCACAAGAAAAAAATCATTTTGAAATAATTGGTGCCTCCTGCCACTCTTTAGAGGAGGCAAAAGAGGCAGAAAGACTTGGATGTACTTACATTACTGCCGGGCATATCTTTCTTACAGATTGTAAAAAGGGACTACCGGGAAGAGGTCTTACATTTTTACAAAATATTTGTGAAAATGTATCTATTCCGGTGTATGCTATTGGCGGAATTTCCAATGAAAACATAAATGACGTTAGACAAACAGGAGCAGCAGGGGCATGTATAATGAGTGGCTTTATGAAATGTAATAATATAGCGGAAATTATATAAAATTTATGTAGAAGTGCCATAGATTTCTATGCGTATGCTGTAAATTTTCTTTACGAAAAGAAGGCGGATATTATGTGAATTTTTTATGCGATAGGTTCTTCCTTTTTTGCAGGTATCACAGCAATCCTTGCAAAGTGTGGAATTCGGAAGACAAACTCAAATGTGGCCACAGCAATCCGAACAATAGTTGTTCTTATATTTGCGTGGCTGATGGTGTTCGTTACAGGTGCAGAGGCAGGCATCAGTAATATTAGTAGTCGTACATTGTTATTCCTTGTATTATCTGGATTGGCCACAGGAGCCTCATGGTTGTGCTATTTCCATGCTCTGCAAAAAGGAGATGTTAATAAAGTTGTTCCGATTGATAAATCCAGTACGATTTTAACAATTTTATTAGCACTCATCTTTTTACAGGAAGGGCTTAGCCTTGGAAAAGGTGTCGGTATTGTTTTGATCGGTGTTGGAACAATGCTGATGATTACAAGAAAAGGAATGGCAAATCAGGAGAAAAGTTCCGATGGAAGCTGGTTTATTTACGCAGTCTTTTCCGCAGTATTTGCCAGTCTTACCGCAATACTTGGAAAGGCAGGTATCGAAGGAGTTGATTCTAATCTTGGTACAGCCATTCGTACAACTGTTGTCCTTGTCATGGCGTGGTTTATGGTTTTTGTGACCGGAGAACAAAAGAAAGTACGGACTGTCGAGAAAATAGAACTACTCTTTATCTGTCTGTCAGGACTTGCAACCGGAGCTTCCTGGCTATGCTATTACCGTGCATTACAAGAAGGACCGGCAAGTGTTGTTGTTCCGATTGACAAATTAAGCATGCTTATAACAATTGCATTTTCTTACATCGTATTTCATGAGAAGCTTACTAAAAAAGCAGCTTTTGGTGTTGTACTTATTACTGCAGGAACAATACTTCTGGCAATGATGTAAATAGGAATTTGCCGGGGTGAGTAACAGACGAAGTCTGAGAATCAAATCACAAATATAGATGGTTTGATTCTCGGACTTTTGTTTCTTGGCTACCCGAGCAAATTAGTGGAAAGATTAGTGGAAGAAGTCAGGAGAGATAGAAGTAATTCGGAAATTTAAATCTTTCAGGATTGATACAAAACCTAAAAAAAATCAAATTTTCAGCGTACTACAACAATAATTCGAGTCAATCTTTCAAAAAACAACTCCGCAGAAAGCCAAAACCTTCTGGCGATTCCCCAAATCACTTCAACAATAAATAGCAATTTTCCCCCCCACAGCCAAAGCACAGCTCCCGAAGAGAGTCTAACCCCTATATTTGTGGCCTCGGAGCAAGGTTTGGATGCGAGCACTTAAAGAGAGCATTCAAACCGCCGCGACTAAAGTCACAAATATAGGGGTTAGACTCTCTTCGGGGGCGTTTCTTTGGCTGTGGAGAGGAAATTCCTATTTAGTTGCTTTTTCCGACAAAAAATGTTAATATACATGAGACAAAATATAAATTTTTCTATTATTTATGCAGGATTTTTCATATAAGATGCAAATTTTCGATAGCAGAATAATAGAAAATCATAGGAGGTATTATGAGTAGACCGACAAACAACATGTCAGAAGAACTATTCAAAGTGGATGGAAAAACATCTGTAGGTGAGACCCTTCCACTTGCCCTGCAACATGTGGTGGCCATGATTGTAGGATGTGTTACACCGGCAATTATCGTAGCTGGTGTGGCTGGACTGTCAGAACAAGATTCTGTTATTTTAATTCAGGCAGCCCTTACGATGTCAGCAATTACAACATTGATTCAGGTATTCCCTCTCCTTCGGACAGGGAAAATTGCAATCGGTTCTGGACTTCCGGTAATCATGGGTATCAGTTTTGCCTATGTACCGACTATGCAGGCAATTGCAGGAAGATTTGATATCGCAACGATATTAGGAGCACAGATTGTTGGAGGTATCGTAGCGGTTTTCGTTGGTATTTTTATTAAGCAGATTCGTAAGTTTTTTCCACCGTTAATTACAGGTACCGTTGTATTTGCTATCGGTCTTTCATTGTATCCAACAGCAATTAATTATATGGCTGGTGGTGCGAGCAATGAAAGTTACGGTTCCTGGGAGAACTGGCTTGTAGCGATTATCACACTTTGTATCGTAACAGCATTGAATCATTATGGAAAAGGAATCTGGAAGCTGGCATCCATATTAATTGGAATTATTGCAGGATATATCATTTCATTATTTTTTGGAATGGTTGATTTTTCAGCAGTAGTAAATGCATCCTGGTTTGCGCTTCCAAAGCCAATGCACTTCGGAATCAAGTTTGAACCATCTTCCTGTGTTGCAATCGGCGTATTATTTGCCATTAATTCCATTCAGGCAATCGGAGATTTTTCCGCAACAACAACTGGCGGACTTGACCGTATGCCGACAGATGAAGAATTAAATGGAGGTATCGTAGGATATGGATTAAGTAATATTGTCTGTGCATTTTTTGGTGGACTTCCAACTGCAACATACAGCCAGAACGTAGGTATTGTAGGTTCTACGAAAGTTGTTGCAAAAAGAGTATTTGAGACTTCAGCTATTATTATTCTGATTGCAGGATTAATTCCAAAGTTTTCCTCTGTACTTACAACGATTCCGTACTGTGTACTCGGTGGAGCAACCGTTTCTGTATTTGCATCAATTGCAATGACTGGAATTAAACTCATCACAACAGCACCGATGGATTTTAGAAATACAACAGTCGTTGGATTATCAATTGCTCTTGGCATGGGTGTGACACAGGCAAATGCAGCGTTGGCAACTTTCCCTGCATGGGTAACAACTATCTTTGGAAAGTCCCCTGTTGTATTGGCAACTATTACTGCGGTATTCTTAAATCTTGTGTTACCAAAAAACAGTGATTAAAGAATAATTTATTACAGGCAAAACACGCGAACCATCAAAGAGAATATACCCTATATCTGTGACTTTAGTCGCGGCGGTTTGAATGCTCGCTTATGCGCTTATATCCAAACCTTGTTCTGAGGCCACAGATATAGGGTATATTTTCTTTGGTGGTTCTATTTGTTCCAATTTGGCAAATATGCCGTCGTCTGTAGCTTACCTAATGAATTAAATAGCAATCTCTCTCTTGACAAATCTTGAAAGATGAATATAATAGATACAGCGCAAAAAAAGTTTGATATTGAACAATTCAATGTTGAATGGTTTGATTCTAAACAATTTATACAAAGGAATAAGAAGATAAGGAGGTACCGTGAAGAGAGAAGAAATGATAGGATTTATTGTGCGCTCTTTGGACAACATGATGATGCGGAATGCAGTGGGCGATGAGAAGTCCGAGAAGAAGGGGATGATGCCGGTGATGCAAGGATGGATCATCGGTTATTTATATGACCATAAGGAAGAGGAGATTTTTCAGAGAGATATTGAGGCAGAGTTTTATATTGCCCGTTCTACGGTGACCTGTTTGGTGAAACAGATGGAGCAGAAAGGGTATATCGCAAGAGTGGCAGTAGAGAGAGATTGTCGCTTGAAGCGTCTTTGTCTTCTGGAAAAAGGAGAAAAACTTCATGAATGTTTTCTACAAAATATTGATAATGTGGAGAAAAAGGTTCGTGAGGGAATCGATGAAGAAGAATTGCAGACTTTTTTTAAGGTGGCAAAGCAGATTCGAGAGAATCTTGAACAGATGCAGTAAGGCAATGCAAAGTGCTGTGTGCATCAAGAGAATATATAATTAAAAAAGAAAGAGAAAGGACGGTGGTTTAGAATGATAAAGACTCTTGCAGGACAGGTTAAAGAGTTTAAGAAAGATTCTATTATTACACCAATTTTCATGATTTTAGAGGTGATCATGGAAATGATTATTCCTCTTTTGATGTCATCAATTATTGATGATGGCGTGGAAAAGGGAGATATTCATCATATTTATATTATTGGTATATGGATGGTTGTGGCAGCAGGCATAGGTTTGTTTGCCGGTATTATGGGAGGAAAGTACGGTGCAAGGGCATCAACAGGTTTTGCCCGTAATTTACGACAGGCAATGTTTGAAAATATTCAGACATTTTCTTTTTCTAATATTGATAAGTTCAGTACCCCAAGTTTGGTTACCCGTATGACAACAGACGTAACAAACTTACAGAACTCCTATCAGATGCTTCTTCGTATGTGTGTGCGTGCGCCATTTAGTTTAATCTGTGCAATGATTATGTCATTTTCGGTGAATGTAAAGCTCGCAAGTATTTATCTGGTTGCGGTTATTATTCTTGGTGCGCTTCTTGCAATTATTATCTGGAGGGCAATGGGATATTTTACAGCAATGTTTAAGAAGTACGATGACTTAAATGAAAGTGTGCAGGAAAATGTTTCTGCAATTCGTGTTGTAAAAGCATATGTACGTGAAAAATATGAAAAGAGCCGCTTTACAAAGGCAAGTGGTAATGTATATCGTATGGCGGTAAAAGCGGAGAGAATTGTTTCTTTTAACGCTCCATTAATGATGCTTATAGTATACTCCTGTATTCTTGGTATTAGCTGGCTTGGTGCAAAGATGATTGTACAGTCTGCACTTACAACAGGGGAACTCATGATGCTTCTTGCTTATTGTATGAGTATTTTAATGAACCTTATGATGCTTTCCATGGTATTTGTTATGCTTTCTATGAGTGTGGCAAGTGCAGAGCGTGTATCTGAAGTGTTAAATGAAACACCGGATATTGTGAATCCAGAGAATCCTGTTTATAAAGTAAAAAATGGAAGTATTGTCTTTGACCACGTTTCTTTCCGTTATAATAAAGAGGGCAAGAAAAATGTATTAAATGATATTGACCTTTCTATCAAAGAAGGAGAGACAATCGGTATCATTGGTGGAACTGGTAGTGCAAAGTCCAGTCTTGTTAACTTAATCAGCCGTCTGTATGATGTTTCCGAAGGACGTTTACTTGTTGGCGGAAAAGATGTAAGGGAATACGATATTGAAACACTTCGAGATGAAGTTTCTGTTGTATTACAGAAAAATGTTCTTTTCTCCGGTACAATTCTCGATAACCTCCGCTGGGGTGATGAGAATGCAACAGAGGAAGAGTGTAAGAGGGCCTGCCATCTTGCCTGTGCGGATGAATTTATTGACCGAATGCCAGATGGTTATCATACATATATCGAACAGGGTGGTTCGAATGTTTCTGGTGGGCAAAAGCAGCGTCTTTGTATTGCAAGAGCCCTTCTTAAAAAGCCAAAGATTCTGATTCTTGATGACAGTACAAGTGCCGTAGATACCGCAACCGATGCAAAGATTCGTGAAGCATTTGCAAAAGAAATTCCAGATACAACAAAATTGATCATCGCACAGAGAGTCTCCAGTATTCAGAGTGCAGACAGAATTATTGTTATGGATAACGGAGAAATTTCCGGTTTTGATACCCATGAGAATCTTATGAAATCCAATGAAATTTACAGAGATGTCTACGAATCCCAGACTAAGGGTGGCGGAGACTTTGATGAGAACGGAGGTGAATAGAGATGGCACGGATAAAGAATATGAAAAATGCTAAAAAGATAGAGAATCCCGGAGTTTTATTAAAACGTCTTATGGGATATATTATGAAGCATTACGGGGCTGCCTTTGTTACAGTATTGATCTGTATTTTGATCAGTGTTATCTGTAACGTACAGGGAACGATGTTTATGCAGACTTTGATTGATGATTATATTGTTCCAATGCTAAAAGATGGAAGTCGTGATTTTTCCGGTCTTGCACACGCAATCACAAGAGTTGCTGGATTTTATGCGATTGGAGTAGCTGTTACACTGTTGTATTCACAGATTATGGTAAATATCACTCAGGGTACGTTACGAAGCCTGCGTGATGATTTGTTTACGCATATGCAGGACCTTCCGATTAAATATTTTGATACACATGCACATGGAGATATCATGTCCGTGTATACGAACGATATTGATACGTTGCGCCAGATGATTTCCCAGAGTATTCCACAGATTTTTAATAGTGGAATTATGGTTGTCAGTATTATCGTATGTATGCTTGTGTTAAGTGTTCCGCTTACTGTTGTCAGTCTGGCTATGGTCGGCATTATGGTTTATCTTTCTAAACGTATTGCAACTTTGAGTGGAAAATACTTCGTACAGCAACAAAAAGACCTTGGTGCGGCTAATGGTTATATCGAGGAAATGATGCAGGGACAAAAAGTTGTCAAAGTATTCTGCCATGAAGAAAAAAGTATTGAAGAATTTAAAGAATTAAATGATAAACTGTTTCATAGTGCGGATAATGCAAATAAATTTGCCAATATTGCCATGCCAGTAAATGCACAGGTTGGAAATATCAGTTATGTTATCGTTGCGATTGTTGGTGGTATTCTTGCTATCAATGGAATTGGCAGTTTTACTCTTGGTGGATTAGCAAGCTTTTTGACATTTAATAAGAGTTTAAATATGCCAATCGGTCAGGTCAGCCAACAGGTAAACTTTGTTGCAATGGCACTTGCCGGAGCACAGCGAATCTTTGAGCTTCTTGACGAAGAACCAGAAGTAGATGAAGGCTATGTAACTCTTGTCAATGCAACAGAAGATGCAGATGGAACGATTCACGAAACAGACAAACATACTGGAACCTGGGCATGGAAACATTTTCATAAAGAAGATGGAACAACAACGTATGCCAAGCTTCTTGGTGATGTAGAATTCCTCGGTGTAGACTTTGGATACGATGAGAAGAAGATTGTACTTCACGATATCAAAATGTTTGCCACACCAGGACAAAAGATTGCATTCGTTGGTTCTACCGGAGCTGGAAAGACAACGATCACTAACCTTATCAACCGTTTCTATGATATACAGGATGGAAAAATCCGTTACGACGGCATTAACATCAATAAGATAAAGAAAGCCGATTTAAGACATTCCCTCGGAATGGTGTTACAGGATACGCATTTATTTACAGCAAGCGTCAAAGACAATATCCGCTATGGTAAATTAGATGCGACCGATGAAGAGGTTATCGAAGCAGCAAAACTTGCCAACGCAGACAGCTTTATCGAACGGCTTCCACAGGGATATGACACTGTTCTTACTGGAGATGGTGCCAACTTAAGTCAGGGTCAGAGACAGCTCCTATCTATCGCAAGAGCAGCCATCGCAGACCCACCAGTATTAATCCTTGATGAAGCAACCAGTTCCATTGATACCCGTACTGAGAAAATCGTACAGGAAGGTATGGATCGACTGATGCATGGAAGAACTACCTTCGTTATCGCACATCGCCTTTCTACTATCAAAAACAGTGATTGTATTATGGTATTAGAACAGGGGCGAATCATTGAGAGAGGCTCCCATGATGATTTGATTGAAGAACAGGGAAGATACTACCAGCTTTATACAGGAAATAAGGCTTAGCTTATTTAGCATCTATTTCTTTATCACATCATAAAGCACCTTTATCGCGTCCTCCACCCCCGTTGTATTGAGATAGGAATAGTTTATGATGAAGGTATGTGCCGCAAAATCATCTGGGCTGTCGTGATAGTAGGCGGAGAGGCTGTTTAGTTTGACACCTTTTTGTAAAGCTCTCTGCATGAGTTCTTCATCGGACAGTTCCGTATTGACCTTGAGTAGAAAATGTAGTCCAGAGTCTTCTTCCATGATGGTGACATAGGAAGCGAGCGGGCTGTTTTTTATGGCATCAAGAAGGCTGTCTCTTTGTTTATGATAGAAGTTTCGCATTCGATTAATATGTTTTTCGAAGCAGCCTTCGTTAATAAAGCGCATTAGAGCGTACTGTTCAAAGTTTGAGACGGTACAGGAATAGAAACTTAACCGTTCCAGAAAGCGGTTGGCAAGTTTCGGTGGGAGTACCATGTAGCTGATTCGCATTGTTGAAGATAGACTCTTAGTAAAGGTATTAATATAGATGACTTTCTGTGTGATATCCATACTCTGTAAGGACGGGATTGGCTTTCCAGTCAGGCGGAATTCACTGTCATAGTCATCTTCAATAATGTAGCGGTCGGTAGAGGCGGCGGCCCAGCCAAGCAGCTCGTAGCGGCGGCTTATCGGGGTAACGATTCCAGTAGGAAAGTGGTGGGATGGAGAAATATGTACCACATCGGCTTCACTTTTTTCTAATTCATCGACAAGGATACCGTTATTATCCATTGGAATATAGTGATATGCCACATTGTAGCTGTTGTAGATTGCGGCAATTTTTTCGTAGCCTGGATTTTCAATGGCATATTTTTTGTCAAATCCCAGAAGCTGGATTAAAAGTCCGTATAAGTATTCGGTTCCGGCTCCAATAAAAATCTGCTCCGGCTGTACATGCATTCCACGAAATTGTTCCAGATGGGTGGCGATTGCCTGGCGAAGTCCCATAATTCCTCCGCAGGGTGGTTTCGTCATCAGTTCTGGACTGTTTGTATTAAAAGTCTCACGCATCAATTTTGCCCAGATAGAAAATGGAAAGTTTTCCGGACGTGTCTGGTTGCTGGAAAAGTCAGCAAGAAAGTCAGACTGCCCAGAGGAAAGTTTCACATTTTCTGTTGTCAGTTTGACTGGTTTTATCACATTATTTTTAAAATCAGAGACATAAAATCCCTTCTTTGGAATGGAGTAAATATATCCTTCCGATAAAAGCTGAGCATAGGCATTTTCAATCGTAATCGTACTTACGCCGAGATTTTTTGCAAAACTTCTTTTGGAAGGGAGCTTTTCCCCGGAAACTAACTTGCCATCAACAATATCCTGACGGATACATTGATAAAGATGCATGTATAGAGATTCATTTTTTAAGTTTGTAAAAGAATAGGTTAGCATTCGAATTCTCCTTAATGTATGTAATGTGCTCTCGGTGTTTTTCTTACAATTACTTTTGTGACCGATTTTCCATCAGCTGCACCTGAAATTTATCAACATGCGTACCGCGTATGCCTCAAAAATTTTGACACAACTGACAAAAAAATCTCATAAAATCAAAATTAAAAAGATTTCAAGAGTACATATGTATTATTGTATACATCTGACCATACTGGCTGTATGCGAATTGGCTATTTAAATATGGCTAAAGTGTACTATAATATTATACTTGTTTCTAATATTTTTACAAGGAGGATATTTTAGTATGGAAGAAAATAAAACATCGGTCCTCAGTAATGGACTGATCTGGTTTGGTGCAGGAGTTTCAATGTCAGAAATCCTGACAGGAACATATTTTGCACCACTTGGAATGAAAACTGGCCTTCTGGCTATTTTAATTGGTCACGTTATTGGATGTATTCTGTTATTTTTAGCAGGATATCTTGGAGCAAAGACAAACAATAATGCTATGGAGACCGTTGCAGTCAGCTTTGGACGAAAGGGAAACCTGCCATTTTCTATTTTAAATATTTTACAGCTTGCAGGCTGGCTTGCGATTTTAAATTATGACGGAGCTTTGGCAGCGAATGGTATTTTTTCTGCAGGAGCAGGTGTGTGGTGTGCCATCATCGGTGTGTTACTGCTTGTGTGGGTTCTGGTCGGTTTAAAACGTCTTGAAAAAATCAATATGGTTGCGATGACGGCATTATTTTTAATGACAGTCGCTTTATGTTTTGTTATCGTGACAAAGGGCAACGCAGGGGCATTTTTAAACGGCGGTAGTGTGAGTGGTGAAACCCTTTCTTTTGGTGCAGCGATTGAACTTGCCGCATCCATGCCATTGTCCTGGATTCCGGTAATCAGTGATTACACTTCAAACAGCACAAAGCCAGTAAAGGCGACGACAGTAAGCACAATTGTTTACGGACTCGTAAGCTGCTGGATGTATATTATCGGAATGTCTGCTGCAATCGGTATGGGAACTTCTGATATCGCACAGATTTCTCTTCGTGCAGGTCTTGGTGTAGTCGGACTTCTTATTATTGTTTTTTCTACCGTTACCACTAACTTTTTGGCAGCACATTCTGCAGGTGTTTCTGGTGAAGTTGTTGGGGAGAGTTTTTCTAAAAAAATCAATGGAAAATACATTTCTGTCGTTGTAGTTATCGTTGGTACGATTGCAGCAATTCTTTATCCAATGGACAATATCGAAGAATTTCTTTATCTGATTAACTCCGTGTTTGCGCCGATGATTGCAGTTATGATTGCTGATTTCTTCTTTAATAAAAAGAGAAGAGCTGTGAAAGAATGGGATTGGGCAAACCTGGCTGTATGGCTTATTGGACTTATTTTATACCGTGCATTGATGCATGTAGATATCATAATCGGTTACACACTGCCGGATATTGTAATTACTGCTGTGTTATGCATGGTTGTACATCGGATTTTACCACAGAATCACCTTGACAAAGCCATTTAAATGTATGACAATATATCCTAAAAGAAGTACCGCTTTTGTGTAAAATGGTATTTCTTTTAGGATTTTTTATAGCAAGAAAGGCGATAAAATTATGTATAACGGAAAAATGGAAACCATTTATGAATCAGAATATATGAACCTGTATGATTTACAGTACAGAGAGGGTGGTCATTACTACTGTGCCAGCCGAAGAAACAAGGATAGAATGGTTGCACTGACACCAGATGAAGAGTGTGGAACCATGCAGCCAGATGCAGTAAGCTGTTTCGTTGTTCTTAATATTAAGGGGCAGCCAAAGAAGCTTCTCTTAAACTGGGAGTATCGTTATCCGGTCGGACAGTATATGTTAAGTGTTCCGGCAGGACTCATTGATAAAGGAGACTGGAATAATCCGAATGCTCTTGTAGATACTGCCATTCGTGAGTTGAAAGAGGAGACAGGAATCGAAGTGGAGGAATCCGATGAGATCAAAGTTGTTTCTCCATGCGTATTCAGTACACCGGGCATGACAGACGAAGGGAACGCTTTAGTATACATTTCCATCAACCGTGATGAGATGCCAAAGATGAACCATGATGGGGCAGAAGGTTCAGAAGTGTTTGAGGGATTCCGTCTGGTAAGTAAAGAAGATGCCGAAGAATATCTTTGTAAAGGAAGAGACGAACATGGAATGTATTATCCATTATTTACATGGGCTGCATTGATGTTCTTTATGGGAGTATAACTATATATGATGTATGGCAACTAAAAAGCAGGGGGAAGTTATATGAGAAGGATATTGTTAATTGGAAGAAGTGAAAGTGGGAAGACAACACTAAAGCAGGTTTTACGTGGGGAGAATATTACCTATAAAAAGACACAATATGTCAGCCAGTATGACTGTGTCATTGATATGCCGGGCGAATATGCGGAGAATCTGGATTTGGCGCATACGATTGATCTGTATGCTGCAGAATCCGATGTGGTAGGAATTGTGTTAAGTGCGACAGAACCCTATTCTTTATATCCTCCAAACATAACACCGCTTGGAAACCGCGACGAAGTGGGAATTGTAACCAAGATTGACCACTGGGCAGCGAATCCACAGCAGGCAGCCGAATGGCTAAAACTCACTGGGTGTAAAAAAATATTTTTTACAAGTGCCTATACTGGAGAGGGAATCGAAGAAATCTTTGAATTCCTGCGGGAAGAACATGACATTTGCCCAGTAGAAAAAGTTATGGATGCCCTTCATAAAGAAAGCTTTGGAAAGCAGGCAGAACTTCCTCACTATCACCTTCAGTAAATATATTCAAATATACTCCGAAATGAAACAAGAAGCCTTGACTTTTGTAAGTTACACGCTCTAAGAGTAGTGTACTCTTGGAGTATGTTTCAAGCACGCAATGAAGAATTTTCACACACGTTTTAAAATGTCTGCTTTTGCATTGGATTTTGAGAATGTACAGAATTTCGAGAGTAGATAAATATTTAGAAGGAGAATGACTTAATGATACTTCAGATTTTACTTTTATGTGTCGGATTTGTCCTTTTAGTAAAAGGAGCAGATTTTTTTGTAGATGGTGCAGCAGGAATTGCAGGGAAGTTGGGAATCCCGCAATTGATTGTCGGCCTTACTATTGTAGCAATGGGAACAAGCCTTCCGGAAGCGGCGGTCAGCATTACTTCCGCATTAAAGGGAAGTGCCGGAATCACTATCGGTAATGTAGTAGGCAGTAATATTATGAATGTGCTTGTTATTCTAGGAATCACAGCCGTTATAACAAATGTTGCGATTCAAAAATCTACTTTGTATTGTGAGATTCCATTTATGATAGGAATTACAGCTTTAATGATTGTTTTTGGAATAACTAGACGGGCAGTCAGCTTTCCAGAAGGCGTTATATTTTGGATATTGTTTATCGCTTTCCTGGCCTATCTTTTTGTGATGTCGAAAAAGAATAAAGCGGCTGAAGAAGAAGCTGAATGCCAGATGTCCTATTTAAAATGCATTATTTTCATTATCGCTGGAGGTATTATGGTAGTCTGGGGCAGTGACCTTGTTGTAGATGCCGCATCGGAGATTGCAAGAGCTTTTGGCATGAGTGAGCGTTTCATCGGTCTTACTATTGTAGCCTTTGGAACATCACTTCCAGAACTGGTTACTTCGGTTACTGCTGCTAAAAGCGGTAATGCCGGGATTGCCATTGGAAATATCGTTGGAAGCAATATCTTTAACATTCTTTTCGTAATAGGAACAACTGCATTGATTTGCAATGTACCATTTGAAAGCAAGTTCCTGATTGACTCTGCGGTGGCAGTAGCGGCAGGTGTTATCCTATGGCTTGGAACGATACGCCATAAAGAACTTCGCAGACCATGCGGGGTTGTAATGCTTGTGGCGTATGTGGGATATTTTGCATATCTTTGCATGAATTAAACTTCTTAATTTTACACATTAGATTTTATAAGTTAGCGAGCTATGCCAGTCGCTTTATTTCAAAATAGTAGTAGCTTATGTTATACAAATAATAAGTTGTAAAGGAAGGAGCGGATTAGGTTGAAAGAAAGGTTATATAATCAAATAATAATTTGCTGTAGATAAAGCAGATGTCTTTCAATAATTTCATCTCCAGCCCAAAACAGCTCTCAAAGAGGAAAGCCCCTATATTTGTGGCCGTTAAGCGAACATTCAATTCTCACTTTAAGGGCGCAAATATAGGGGCTTTCCTCTTTGGGGCATCTGTTCGTTTAGGAGCATCTCTCCTGCTTGCGGCAGATCAGTGTTTCACACAATATCCCGCCGCATTACAACCCGTATCCCAATACCGGCTGCTACTACTAAACGTACTAATCTTCACTTTCCCCGCAGTCTGTGAAGCATGAAGAACCTTTCCATTTCCAAGATAAATCCCAACATGATTAGAGCCGTTCTGATGGAACACCAGGTCTCCAACTGTTGCCTGTCTGACAGAAGAAATCGAATACAGATAAGAATGCATCAATTCTAACTGTTCATAGGTTGTGTTTCCGATATATTTGCCGGAAGCACTCTTATAAGCGTCACGCATCAGACTAGAGCAATCAGCATATCCTTTCTGGTTTCTTCGAGACTGGCTGTATTTATCGCCAACTCTTCTTTTTGCGTAGGAGACTGCTTTTGTTCGGTAACTGCTAGAAGAAGCAGTAGTAGTTTTCTTGGCTGTAGTCTTTGATGATGAAGCACTTTTCCTAACATAAATTCCGTATACATAGCCTTTTTTGCCCTTGGAAGTTTGTACTTTTTTCCAGGAGCCATTTGTAGAACAAACCGTCACAGCCTGACCTGCAGATAAACTACCCTTTACACGGCTAGAAAAAGAAGGCTTTGCGCGCAGATTCACACTACTTGCTGTAATGACTGCACGGTAAGAAGTACTTTTAGAGACTGTGGCAGTAGAAGTATTTTTACTTCCAGACAGATAAGATTTGTAAATATAACCTTTTATGCCATTTACCCTGACGGCAATCCAGTTTCCACTTCTACCAGTTTTCGTTACAGATGTTCCGGCAGAAACAGATGTAAGTACTTTCGAAGAACTGTTTGGTTTTGCGCGCACATTTACACCGTCTGTCGTATATAGACGTTGTGCGTGAACAAAAGTTACAGGGAGCATCAAAAAAAGTAGAAGAGAAAAAAGTATTGCCGTATGATTCTTTTGTATGAATTTCGGCAGATGCACAACTTTTTTCGAGTGTTTGTTTGCGTTCATAGATGACACATCTCCTCATATGTAATTTGTAATAAATTGTAACACATTTTTAGGAGAAATTTAAGAAAAAATTTGTTGAAAAGGGCAAGAAATTTGTTCTTTTATTAAAATGTTTGTGGGATGTCGGATAACTGTTGAAATTGTGTAATGCTCTATGCTACCATGGATGAGAAAAGGAAAGGAAGGTAATGATGAAAAAGAAATACATAGCATGGATATTGATAGTATCAATATTATTTTTGGGACGGGGAGCAGATGCGATGGCAAAAACAAGTTTAAGGAAACCTCTTGGTGTGCTGGCAAATGGAGTAGATGGCCAGGTGGTACTTTCCTGGGAATCAGTGCAGGGAGCGGATGGTTATGAAGTGTTTGAAAAAGCGGAAGAAGAAAATGTTTTCCTGAAGTTAAGGGCGACAAAGCAATGTAAGCTTGTCTTTAAAAATAAGAAAAGAGGGAGTGTATACCAATATAAAGTAAGGGCATATAAAATATACAAGAAGAATGGCGAAGAGAAGCGTATCTATAGTTCTTTTGGGGCGGTTGCCAGAACAACGGTAGCAAAAAACTCAACTTCTACGATTAAAAATTTTCTGACAACGGCACTTGCTCCTGTAGGTTCTACCATGTATATCTGGGGCGGTGGCTGGAATAAGGCAGATACCGGGGCAGGTACAGACGGTCTGCGAATTGGACTGAATGCGAGCTGGAGGAAGTTTTGTGCAAAGCAGAAAGCAAGCTATAATTATAGAAAGCACAGGTTTGCATTTGGAAATGGACTGGATTGTTCTGGATTTGTTGGATGGAGTGTATACAACATAAATAAAACAAAAAATGGAAAACAGGGTCAGGGTTATGTTACAAAGGCATCGAAAGCAGCATCTACTTATGCAAAGTACGGCTGGGGAACCTATAAAAAGACGATAGCGGTAAAGGACTGGAAACCGGGGGATATTATGAGTTCACCTACGCATATCTATATTGTTGTGGGAAGCTGTGCAGATGGCAGTGTTGTTTTAGTGCATTCGAGTCCGGCAGGAGTACGCCTGTCTGGAACCCCAGATAAAAAGGGACGAACAAACAGCGAGGCAGTAAAGCTTGCCAAAAAGTATATGAAGAAATATTATCCATCCTGGTATAAGAGATATCCATCCTGCAAAAAAGATAAGAGTTATCTGACGGATTATGCACAGTTCCGCTGGAGAGCAGGAAAGGGAAAGATGATAAGCGACCCAGATGGTTACCAGAAGAAAAATGCAAGACAGGTGCTTAAGGATTTGTACAGTGATAAGTAAATGTTGTTGTATGAAGTAAAATATAAATATTTTATCACAGAAGAAGTATGTCATGCAATTGCATGACGCGCACCTCGCAGCAAGAATGCCGAGGCATTCTTGAATTGAAGAAGAAAAGTAGAAAAATAAATAGAACCAAAGAACAGAAATTCACAGGCAAAGTAAAAAATAGTTTATGTTCAGTATGGCAATTTCGTGGTAAAATACAAATAAAAACGGTAGAAGGCTATTTTACCGTAAAGTGAATGAAATGAGGAGGGCAAAATGAAAAGAAGGATTGATGCCCATGTAGTGATGGAGAAGCTTGTTCCACGGATTACGGAAGAGTATCGAAAGATTTATGACATCCCGGAGAATCATGAGAGCATGGCTATTTTTTCGGCAGACTGCGAGGATGTTATGTGGCTTGCAGTGGATGATGCGACTAAGAAAGCCAAGATTAAAGTTATTCAGATTGAGACGGTTTATGGCGGAGTGGATTATTCGTGGAGCAGATATGGCGGAGAGATTACGGCGATTATTTCCGGCGAGAAAGTTGCAGATGTGAAGAGTGGACTTCAGTATGCAAAGGATTATATAGAGAATAAGTCGGGAAATTATTCTTTAAATGAAGAGGGGACACTTGGCTATTATGTGGATTATGTACCACGGATCGGAAAGTATTATCAGGAGTCTTTGGGACTTAGTGAGGGAACTTCTATTGCCTATCTTGTATCTGCACCGGTGGAGAGTATGTATGGACTGGATAAAGCGTTAAAAGCAGCCGATGTGAAGATTGCAGAATTATCCGAGATTCCTTCCCGTGTTAATACAGGTGGCGCGATTGTATATGGAACGGAATCGGCATGCCGCTCTGCAGTTGAGGCGTTCGCAGAGGGTGTGGAGTATTGTGCGTTTCACCCAATGGATATTGAGTGATTGAGCAGGATATTGCTTATGTTACATACATGATATGCATATAAGTGTTATGAATGTAATCAGGTATTAAAGTGATACGGTGTTATAAAAGGCAGAATACATTATTTAGAATGATTATTGAAAATATTGTGATGTTTAAAATGATAATAAAAGTTCTGTCGGAAGCGAAAGGATTTTGTTTATGAAAATTGTAAAAATGGAAACGCATATGCTCAGCCAGAAAGTCATTGCGAATGTGACACCAGAGTTTGCGCGTGTGTATAATATACCGGAAGGACATACGAGTGTCGGATTTTTCTCGGCAGATAATGATGATATTGGTTATCTGGCAGTGGATGATGCCAGCAAAAAGGCAAATATCAAGCTGATTCACGCAGAAACATACTATGGAGGAACAACATGCTCCTGGAGTAAATACGGCGGCAGTGTATTTGTATTGTTTTCCGGACCGAAGGTAGAAGATGTGAAGAGTGGACTTCGATATGTAAGAGACTTTATCGAGAATCATTCGGAACTTTGTAACTTTGACGGGGATGAGGGAACCGCATTTTATGCACAGACGATTCCAAGACCGGGAAAGTATTTTCAGGAATGGTGTGAGCTTAAGCCTGGCGAATCTTATGCCTATCTTGTTGGTGGCCCGATTGAGACAAACTATGCATTAGATAAAGCATTAAAGGCAGGCAATACCCGCGTGGCAAGATATTGGTATCCGCCGTCACATGCGAATTCCAGTGGAGCGGTTCTTGCGGGAACGGAATCTGCCTGCCGGGCAGCGACGAATGCATTTGTGGAAGCCTTAGAGTATGCAATAAAGAATCCTCTTGAGGTATAAAATATATTTCAAAAAAATTCTGGACATTTTTTTTAAGCTGTGGTAGACTGATTAAGATTTGATGTAAAGGCGATGACGAAGAGAAGTAGTGGGAATTATCGCTTCCAGAGAGTGGGGATAGCTGAGAACCCTGCAGAATGAATTCCTGTGAATAACACTTTACCAGCCGCAATCTGAACGAAATCTGTCAATACGGACACAGGCAGATTCCTTAGTAGGTGCGCCGTGACTGTGCGTTAGACAGAAGTTGGTTTTGAGTGACTGCTTTTCATAAGGCAGTAATTCAGGTGGTACCGCGGAATAATCCGTCCTGAACTAGTTTTAGTTCAGGACGTTTTTTATTGCATAAGATTTTTATCTTGTGGGCTATTAAAGAAGAAAGATAGATTTCCTTTGAGAATGAAATTGTGACTTTATTCTTTTTCAGCAAGAAGACTCCTACCTCTAAGATAGGAAATGAATTGTATTTGTTACCCACTTAATTGATAAAAATATGATGAAAAGCTGTATTATAAGAAGGGAGATTTAGATAAATGAATATTGCAAACATTTACAGAGACAGGACTCTTGATATGCTTAGCGAAGAAAACGTTGGCGAAACTGTCCGTGTGGCAGGCTGGGTAGAGAATATCCGTGACCACGGCGGAGTATCTTTTATTGACTTAAGAGATATGTATGGTGTTCTTCAGGTTGTAATGAGAGATACTACTTTATTAGAGGGAATTAACAAGGAAGACTGTATTTCTCTTGAGGGTGTGATCGAGCACCGTGATGAGGAGACTTACAATCCAAAGATTCCTACAGGAACCATTGAATTAGAGGCTCATAAAGTAGATATGCTAGGAAAGGTATATAAACAGCTTCCATTTGAAGTAATGACTTCTAAAGAAAACCATGAAAATGTACGTCTGAAATACCGTTATCTTGATTTAAGAAATAAAAAAGTAAAAGATAACATGATTTTCCGTTCTAAAGTAATCAGCTTCTTAAGACAGAAGATGACAGACATGGGCTTCTTAGAGATTCAGACCCCAATTCTTTGTGCTTCTTCTCCAGAAGGGGCCAGAGACTATATCGTACCATCCAGAAAGTACAAAGGTAAGTTCTATGCACTTCCACAAGCTCCACAGCAGTACAAACAGCTTCTTATGGTGTCTGGATTTGATAAATATTTCCAGATTGCTCCTTGCTTCCGTGATGAGGATGCCAGAGCAGACCGTTCTCCAGGAGAGTTCTATCAGTTAGACTTTGAGATGAGTTTTGCAACACAGGAAGATGTATTCCGTGTAGGTGAGGAAGTACTTACAGCAACATTTGAAAAATTTGCACCAGAGGGAAGTGTTGTAACTGCAGCACCTTATCCAGTTATCAGCTACAAACAGGCAATGCTTGAGTTTGGTTCTGATAAACCAGACTTAAGAAACCCACTTCGTATCGTAGATGTAACAGACTTTTTCCAGAGATGTACCTTTAAGCCATTCCACGGACAGACTGTTCGTGCTATCAAGGTTTCCAATAAGATGTCCAAAGGTTTCCATGAGAAACTTCTTAAGTTTGCCACATCGATTGGAATGGGTGGACTTGGTTACTTAGAAGTAAAAGAAGATTTAAGCTATAAGGGACCAATCGATAAGTTTATCCCTGATGATATGAAGGCAGAGATTCGTGAGATTGCTAGCCTTAAGGCAGGAGATACCATTTTCTTCATCGCCGATAAGGAAAAACAGGCAGCACTTTATGCCGGACAGCTTCGTAACGAATTAGGACAGCGTCTTGATTTATTAGAGAAGAATGCATATCGTTTCTGTTTTATCAATGACTTCCCAATGTATGAGTATGACGAAGAACAGAAGAAGATTATCTTCACTCACAACCCATTCTCTATGCCACAGGGCGGTTTAGAAGCGTTAACAACAAAAGACCCATTAGAGTTACTTGCTTATCAGTATGATATCGTATGTAATGGTGTAGAACTTTCTTCCGGAGCCGTAAGAAACCACAACCTTGATATCATGGTAAAGGCTTTCGAAATTGCCGGATATACAGAGGAAGACTTAAAAGAAAAGTTCGGTGCGCTTTATAATGCATTCCAGTATGGTGCACCTCCACACGCAGGTATGGCTCCTGGTGTAGACCGTATGATCATGCTTCTTCGCAATGAGGAGAATATCCGTGAGGTTATCCCATTCCCTATGAATGGTAATGCACAGGACGTTATGTGTGGTGCTCCAAATGAAGTTTCCGAAATGCAGCTTCGTGAAGTACACATCAAGGTAAGAAAATAAATTCAAAGTATTTTCAGATATGTTTTCATGCGCTGTAATGTTAATGAATGACGTAACTTTTATCTGGACTTTTAATATATTTCCTACAACGTGTTTGAAAAATCTGCCAGAACATTTTTTAAACACGTTATAGCAGAGAATTATTAGTATTTATACAAATGAAAATGGGGGTTTATCTTTGGCATAGGGTTAATTATGGAAAAATATCTTTTTATGTTATATTTTTCTGTATTTTAGCGTGCTATAGATGAATCTCCTTTTTTTGTGCGGTTAGTGCAGCCTGCAATGGGCACCTATTCAGAAAAATCAAAAATATCTATAGGCATTAAGTAGTAGTTTGTTTCAGCTTGATGAATATCGTTTACGAAGCGCTTTTGTGCATTTGTTCAGATGAACTTTTCTATAGATTATGATATATATATCTGTTGGAGCAAAAGTTATTTTCGAATGCAGAAATAGAATTTATAAATAAACTTTCTTTTGTATTTATGAAAATATATATAAAGAAAAAATATGATTTCAAATGAAAAGATAAAGGTAAATTTTAATTGCTAAAAAAGATACTTTTTGAGAAAAAATACATAAAAGGTAGAAAAATATGTGTGGAACTTTTAAAAAAGTAACCAAAAAACAAGAAAAACCGTCAATATTCTTGTTTATAACAATAAAAAACATTTACAAACAAAAGCATTTTTTGGATAATGATATTAACATTTCATGAAGAAAAATAAGTTATAGGAGGATGAGTATGGAACGTTTGATTTATTTTGCACCGGTTCTTGGAATCTGCGCATTGCTTTTTGCGTTTTATCTTACAAAAAAAGTAGGAAAACAGGATGCAGGAACAGATAGAATGAAGGAGATTGCAGCATTTATTCATGAGGGAGCAAGAGCTTTCCTTACTGCAGAATATAAGATTCTTGTCGTTTTTGTTGCTGTATTATTTGTACTGATTGGTATTGGTATCGGTAACTGGGTAACTGCAGTATGTTTCTTAGTCGGAGCATTATTTTCCACTGCAGCCGGTTATATCGGAATGAACGTTGCGACTAAGGCGAATGTAAGAACAGCCGCAGCGGCAAAAGATAGCGGAATGAATAAAGCTTTATCTATCGCATTTTCCGGTGGTGCCGTTATGGGTATGTGTGTAGTAGGTTTTGGACTTTTTGGAGCAGGTGTTGTATATATCCTGACAAAAAATCCAGATGTTCTTTCTGGTTTCTCTTTAGGAGCTTCTTCTATCGCATTGTTTGCCCGTGTAGGTGGCGGTATCTATACAAAGGCTGCCGACGTTGGAGCGGATCTCGTAGGTAAAGTAGAAGCAGGTATCCCGGAAGATGATCCTCGTAACCCAGCTGTTATCGCTGATAACGTAGGTGACAACGTAGGTGATGTTGCCGGAATGGGTGCTGATTTATTTGAGTCTTATGTAGGGTCTTTAGTATCTGCCATCACTCTTGGTGTTGTTTACGCAAAAGAGAGCGGAGCTATTTTCCCATTAGTTATTGCAGCACTTGGTGTATTAGCATCTGTTATTGGATGTTTCTTCGTAAAGGGTGATGAGAATTCCAGCCCGCACAAGGCATTGAAATACGGAAGTTATTCTGCAGCAATCGTGGTAATGATTGGTTCTTTAATTTTAAGCAAAATGTTCTTCAACGGATTCAAAGAAGCTATCGCGATTATCTTTGGTCTTGTTGTTGGTCTTTTAATCGGTGTAATCACAGAGATTTATACGTCTGGAGATTACCGTTTTGTTAAAAAAATCGCACAGCAGTCTGAGACTGGTCCTGCAACAACAGTTATCAGTGGTATTGCCGTAGGTATGCAGTCCACAGCCGTTCCGATTATTTTAATCGCTATCGGAATCATTGGGGCATATTCTTTCAGCGGTCTTTACGGAATTGCTTTGGCAGCAGTAGGTATGCTCTCCACAACAGGTATTACGGTAGCCGTAGATGCTTACGGTCCAATCGCAGATAACGCTGGTGGTATTGCTGAGATGTCTGGCCTTCCATCAGAAGTTCGTAACATCACAGACAAATTAGACGCCGTTGGTAACACAACAGCCGCTATGGGTAAAGGTTTCGCTATCGGTTCTGCAGCCCTTACCGCATTAGCATTATTCGTATCTTACGCACAGGCAGTTGGATTATTCGAAGAAGGAATCAACTTATTAGATTATAAAGTAATTGTAGGTATGTTTGTAGGTGGAATGCTTCCATTCCTCTTCTCCGCATTTACAATGGATTCTGTATCCAAAGCAGCATATAAGATGATTGAAGAAGTAAGAAGACAGTTTAAAACAATTCCTGGAATCTTAGAAGGAAAAGGAAAGCCAGATTATAAATCCTGCGTAGCAATCTCTACACAGGCAGCATTAAAAGAAATGCTTCTCCCAGGTGTTATGGCAGTACTTGCACCAGTATTTATCGGCGTTGTACTTGGACCTGATGCGCTTGGCGGACTTCTTGGCGGTGCATTAGTAACAGGTGTTATGCTCGCGATTTTCATGTCAAACTCCGGTGGAGCATGGGATAATGCGAAGAAATACATTGAAGATGGACATCACGGCGGAAAGGGAAGCGAAGCACATCGTGCGGCAGTAGTTGGTGATACAGTAGGTGATCCATTCAAGGATACTTCAGGACCTTCTATTAATATCCTTATTAAGCTGATGACAATTGTATCATTGGTATTTGCACCATTGTTCCTCAAAATCGGAGGATTATTCTAAAATCGGATTTGCCGCAGGCAAGAGAGACGCCGCTGTAGAAGATATTTCTTGCCGGATTTTCCTAGATAACTTCAAAAAGAAGGGGCTATTCTAAGCTTGATTTTGTTCCGTTGCGCTAAACGTTTCATTCTGCCTGATAGGACAACCTTGCTCGAAAACGAGCTCGCAAGGTTACAGTCAGAATTCCACAGCGCAAAGTCACAAAATTCAAGCTTAGAATAGTCCCTTCTTTTCAATTGTTTCTGAGAAATCCGGCACAAAAACTTTTACAGCGGCTGTCTACTCCGGATTCTACAAATCAGTTGAAAAAGATTTGGGGAAGGGGACAGGAGAAATAGGAACTCTGGTAAATTATTTTTAAGAGGGATTGACACTTGAAGCAACTTATCAATCTCTTTGAATTAACAAGGAAAATACTGATTTTTAGCTACATTCCAATATGGATTCTAATATTATCCACTTATAATTTGGGCTATTATTGTAAAATTGCTATGATATTATAATAATAGTTTGCGTGTCAATCTTTAATATCTCATTTTTCAGAAAGCCATAATCTTTTGGAGAATCCCCAAATTCTCCAACATTAAATTCTGATTCTTCTCAATAATTCTTATAGTAATCCAGCTACAGATTCTTCAACAGCCAACAAACAGCCCGCAGCAAATTAGAATTTGATTAAACTACTGGAATGCTTTTAAATGTCATGATATTATAGTGTTAGAAAACATAACAGGGTGAGATATATGAGCGGAGAATTGATAAAGGTAGGTAAATATGATCTTAAATATAATAAAATATTAGACATTGATATTGCAGAGTTAGATATATATCGTTCTACAGGATTGCCAGCACATATGGTTAAACGTAAACATTTCAATTGCCTAAAATATATAGATGATATTCCTGATATTTTGGAAAATCCAGACTACGTGGGAGTAAATCCTAATGAAAAGGACAAGTCCATAGAGTTTGTAAAAAAGTATTCAAAGAATGTTTTGCTTGGCGTGAAGTTAGAAAAAGAAGGACAATATCTATATATTTCAACAATGTATGAGGTACAGGAATCCAAGCTTAACAGACGTTTATACAGCGGAAGACTAAAAGAAATGTCCGTTGACAATGTAAAAAAAATATAGTATATTGTTAATATAACAGAATATAGTAATACTGAGCATGATTATTTTGAGGTCGGAAATGGTTCCCGACACACTCCATAAGGAGTACCTGAGATGATGGATACACCGCCCATCCAAAGTGATTGTGTTTTTTATTATTTAAAATAAAAATGCCAGAATTAATATTGTAATGTGACTGAAAATCAGCCTTTCTTTATTTGTTTCTATATTAGTCTTCTGAAAAGTAACATATGACAGAGCTTTTATTTTTACTGTCGTCATTTTCAAATCTTTTCAACCAATTTGTAGGTTTTGGCATAGTCAGCCTCTGTAGATACGCTTCTATCGGTTTGCTCAAAGGAAATCAAAGAGAAGGAGTAGTCTAAGCTTGAATTTTGTGACTTTGCGCTGTGGAATTTTGACTGTAACCTTGCGAGCTCGTTTTCGATGCCTTAGCAGGTCGAAAGAAGCTCCAGTGGAGGTTCCTTCGAGCCAAGGTTGTTTTATCAGGCAAAATGGAACGTTTAGCGCAACGGAACAAAATCAAGCTTAGACTACTTCTTCTCTTTGTTTTTTTGAGCAATCGGCTATTTCTTCGCAGCGGCGTCTGTTTAGTTCTACAAATCAGAATTCGCTTGTTTTGTCACCGTATAGATGGTATTATATAGATATGAAAGAATTTGTATAATTGTAAAATATATGAAAAAATCAAAAGGGCAAAAGAGAGGGATAGAAGATGGTGAAAAATATCCATTGCTTAAGACCTGGGACAAGATTAATTGGCCATTATGTGATCTATAGTGTTCTTGGCCAGGGCGGTTTTGGAATTACCTACATGGGAATGGATGAGCTGCATCAGACAAAAGTTGCGATTAAAGAGTATTTTCCACAGGGAATTGTAACGAGGAATGTTGACTATGGGGATGATGTCACCATTACTTATGTTGGGCAGGAGGCGAATTACCTTAATGGAAAGCAGCATTTTATTGATGAAGCTCATATTATGCTTCAATTTGATAAGAATCAGGGAATTGTCGATGTGATTGACTTTTTCGAGGTGAATAATACAGCATATATTGTTATGGAATATTTAGATGGTATTACATTAAAACAATATTTGAAAGAAAAGGGCAGAATATCTGCAGAAGATATACAGATGTTGATGGTTCCACTGATGGAGTCGCTTGATGAGATACATAGTCAGGGATTGATTCACAGAGATATTAGTCCGGATAATATTATGGTATTAAGTAATGGAGATATCAAGCTGATGGATTTCGGGGCGGCAAGAGCCTATACAGATTTTGGAGAGAGGAGTCTTTCTGTTGTTTTAAAGCCGGGATACGCTCCGCCGGAACAATATCAGACACATGGGGTACAGGGGCCGTGGACGGATATTTATGCTCTTTGTGCCACTATTTATAAATGTATCACTGGAAAAACACCGCCAGATGCGATTCAGCGTGTGATGGATGACACTTTACAGCTACCATCTGATTTTGGAGTTGTCCTTCCTGCATCTATGGAGATGGCACTTATAAAAGGAATGAGCATTTCTCCGCAGCAAAGATACCAGGATATCAAAGTGTTTTGTGATGATTTCTACAGAATGACAGAGCCTGGAATCTCTGAACAAAGAAATAAAGAAAAAGCAGAACTACAGGAAAAATCAGCAAAAAGTAAAAAGAGTTTTATAAAAATAGTAGCAGCAATTCTTTGTATTGTGTTAGGATGCGGTGGAATCGGATATTATTACGCAACAAAGGATCAAACAAAAGAAGCTATTAAAACAGCAGTACAATCCACAGATACGTCCGAGGATGTACAGCTTTCTATTAAAAGTCCGGTCATTGAGGAGGCTTCTTCTATGGAGGGAGGACAAAAAGTGACGTGGGATTGTCTGTGGTTTGGAAGTTATCCGCAGAAGGAAATCACTGAAGATGACGGAACAATTTATATAGATTTAAAAAATACAGAGGATTGGGATCAGAAAAATGATGTCACGCTAGATGGCATAAAATATCATAAAAGGAATGGATCTTATTTTCAATATAAACCGATAAAATGGCGTGTTTTAAAGAAACAGGAGGGTGAAGTCTTTTTGATGGCGGACACTGTTTTGACAAAGAAGCCATACAATGAAAAGAGAAAAAGTGTGACATGGGAAAAAAGTACGTTAAGAACATGGTTGAATAAAAATTTTATGAATCTTGCATTTTCGGAGGAAGAACAAGCAGCGATTAACCAGACGGAGATGAGAAACAAGGATAATATCAAGCTAGGAACCAAAGGCGGAAATAAAACATTCGACCGAATTTTTCTTTTGTCGCAGTCTCAAGTGTATGGAACAACGACGGCCGAAGAGTACGGTTTTGTAAAAGATTCTACATGTAAAGATGAGGCAAGAAAGGGGAAGAACATAACAGGAGAAAAGATATCCTGGTGGCTTCGTTCTCCAGGAAAAGCGGGTGATTATGCGGCTTGCGTGAGCTATGATGGATGGATTCATCACGATGGCTGTAATGTGAGCTGCCAAAATGATGGGGTTCGACCAGTGCTCCATTTAAACCTTGCATTTTCGGATGTATACTCCTATGCCGGAACAGTATGTTCAGATGGGACGGAGGAAGTAGAATTACAACAGTGAAAAAAGATATGGTATACTATGGTTAACAATTAAAAATATATTACAAAAGGGGAAAGTTATGAAAAAAAGTATGAAAAAAATCATGATGTTTATGGTATGCTTAGTGGCGCTATGTTTTTGCAAATCTGTAAAAGCCAATGCGCAGGCAATGATCAGTGCAGGATATTATCACACGGCGATGATTAAAAATGATGGAAGCCTGTGGATGTGCGGTCTGAATCAGAATGGCCAATTGGGAGATGGGACAACGACCAATATTTCTAAATGGAAAAAAGTTATGACAGGAGTCCGCTATGTCAGTGCAGGCGGCTGGCATACAGCAATAATTAAGAATGATGACAGTTTGTGGATGTGTGGACTGGCACAGGCAGGAAGACTTGGCAATGGAGAAGATGGGTCTGTTAGTCAGGCAACACCGGTAAAAATAATGACAAATGTAGCATCGGTCAGTTCAGGTGCATGGCATACGGCTATTTTAAAGAAAGATGGAAGTCTATGGATGTGTGGCTCTGGTGAAAATGGAAAGCTGGGCGATGGAACAACAACATCAAAAGCAACGCCAGTAAAAATAATGACAGATGTTAAAAAAGTATATTGTGGCCGCAAAAACACAGCAATTATTAAAAAAGATAACAGTTTATGGGTATGTGGCCTAAATAATTATGGACAAATCGGGGATGGGACAACAACGAACCGTTATACACCGGTAAAAGTAATGACAGGCGTAAAAGATGCAAGTATTGGCGGCTATTTTACAGGAGCTTTAAAAAATGATGGGACAGTATGGACCTGGGGGATTAATACTGATGGGGAACTAGGAGATGGAACGATAACAAATCGGACGAAGCCGATAAAAGTAGCAAGTGATGTTGCTTCACTTAGTATAGGACATTCTCATAGTGCAATTGTTAAAAAAGATGGAAGCTTGTGGACCTGGGGATATAATGAGTATGGAGAAATTGGAAATAATACAACAACAGATTGTTATGCACCACAAAAAATTATGACAGGAGTTTCTTTTGTTAGTTTAAGAGGCTGGCATACTGTGGTAATGAAGAAAAATGGAAGTTTACAGACCTGGGGATATAATCAATATGGTCAATTGGGGGATGGAACAACAACGAATCGCCTTGTACCAACGAAAGAAGTATTTTATTTTGTAAAGGCACAGCAGATTTCGGCGTCCTCAAGAACTGTTTCAAATAAAACTAAAAGTTTTTCTTTAAATGCCAAAACAAATGGAAATGGAAAGCTTTCTTACAGTTCTTCTAATAAAGGAGTCGTTACTGTAAATAGTAACGGTCAGGTAAGAGTAGTGAACTGTGGAACAGCAGAAATTACAATTAAAGCATCTGCTGCAACAGGGTATTTTGCTGCGGCAAAGAAGATTACAATACAAGTAATCCCGTCAAAACCTTCTTTAAGAACTGTAAAATCTCCAGCCAAAAAGATTATTACCGCAAAGTGGAAAAAAGATAAAACAATTACTGGTTATCAATTTTACATGAGTACAAATAAATCCTTCAAAACAGGTACCCTTACCAGAGAATATAAGAGCAATAAAACACAGTTCAAAATATTTGGATGGAAGAGTAAAAAAACATATTATTTAAAAATGCGCAGTTACAAAAAAGTGGGTGGAAAGAAAATTTACAGCGACTGGAGTTCAGTAAAGAAAGTAAAAGTAAAATAACGCTTGTTTTGTTAGAGTATTTTTCAAACACGATCTAGAGAAGGGAAAACTATAAATTTGTAAATATAACGGATTAAAGTTTAATCGACTCAAATAGTCTATGTAAATCTACGGAAATTTATTCTATTTATAAAAAGGAAGATATCTACTATAATAAGATGTTGTAGTATAATCGAAAAGAATGCAAGGTACCTATTAATGAAAGGAAAGAAAACAATGAAAAATAAAATATCTGGTAAGATAGTGGCACTCCTACTTACACTTATTATAGTAGCCACTTCAGGCATGCCACTTTATGCAAAAGAGACAGGAGATAAGGCAAACAGTTTCCGCTATGAGAATGGACAGCCAATTATAAAGGCAGTACCATTTGCAACACTTTCTCCGAATGCCTGGAAGAAGATTGATGGAAAGTATTATAGCAGCGATGGAAGCGTAATTGAAGGAGCTGTTGCAAAGGGAATTGATGTTAGTCACCATCAGGGAACGGTTGACTGGAAAAAGGCAAAAGAGGATGGTGTGGAATTTGCCATTATTCGCTGTGGATTTGGGATGAATCAGACAAAACAGGATGATGCACAGTGGCTTAATAATGTAAAAGGCTGTGAGGAGAATAATATTCCATATGGTGTGTATTTATACTCCTATGCGAATACAGTAGAAAAGGCGCAGAGTGAGGCAGAGCATGTACTTCGATTGATAAAAGGACATACATTAACGTATCCAGTGTATTATGATATCGAAGAAAAAACGGTTTTGAATAAATTGACAGCAGAACAGTTAGGGAAAATAGCAGCAACCTTTGTAAATAAAGTGAAAGCAGAAGGATACCAGACAGGTATCTATTCTAATAAGAGTAATTTTGAGACATTTCTTACGGACAGCCAGTTTAGTCAGTGGAATAAGTGGGTAGCACAATATAATTCACCATCATGTACATACAAAGGAACGTATCAGATATGGCAGGCAGCCGATACAGGAACAATCGATGGGGTAAATGGAGCAGTAGATATCGATTTTGCCATGAAAACTATCTCATCAAGCGATAACAATCCAGGAACATCCACGGAAAAACCAGCCACATCAGCCACCAAACCTACGACAACTGCAGCAAAAAATAATACCAGACCAGCACCTGTAAAACTACGCATCCCTACAATAAAAGTGAAATCTTCTGCAAAGAAAAAGGCACAGATTATATGGAACTTAAAAGGAAACGGCGTAAAATACCAAGTATATTATTCTACAAAGAAAAACAAAGGCTATAAAAAAGCCGCAACAATAAACTCATCCAAAGGAAAAGCTACTGTAAAAAAACTAAAATCAAAGAAAAAATACTACTTCAAAGTCCGCTGTTCAAAAACAGTCAAAGGACACACCTACTATAGTGCATACTCAAAAATAAAATCAATCAAAATAAAATAACTCTTAAACAAACCAGAGCGTGTTTCAAACATCCCCCGGAGAGGGCCAAAATCACTCAGCAGTTTACATCCCCCCTTCCCTTATGGTATAGTATAATCGTTTGATTACAGGCGGATGAGAGGAAGATACTATGAGAAAAATTATGTTTATCGGACGAAGCGAGGCAGGCAAGACTACTTTGACCCAGGCGATGAAGGGGAATACAATTACTTACCATAAAACACAGTATGTCAATCACTATGATGTTATCATTGATACTCCAGGAGAATATCTCCAGTCAAAGAATCTGATCTCAGCATTGGCTGTTTTTACAGCGGAGGCAGATGTTATCGGACTTTTGATGGATGCAACAGAACCCTTTTCCTTATATTCACCCAATCTTACACCAGTCTGTAACAGAGAAGTCGTGGGTGTTGTGACAAAGATTGATCACTGGGCGGCGCAGCCGGCACAGGCAGCGGCGTGGCTTGAACTGGCTGGTTGTAAGAAGATTTTTTATACAAGTGCCTATACAGGTGAGGGGATTGCAGATATTCTTTCCTATTTAAAAGAAGAGAGAGATACACTTCCATGGGAAGAAGTAAAGTCTAAATATGATGAACTTGGCTTTGGTGCAGGTGAAGATGCGAAAGATCAAAATAGATTTCACAATATATAAAAAGGGTGGATTATTTGCAAAGATTGTTTTATAATGAATACAGAATTTTATTTAAATAAAACGGGAGGCTTACTATGAGAGGTTATGAAGCAGCACAGATTTTAAAAGAAAAGGGAATTACGGTAGAAGATGTCGCAGAAGAAATCACATACCGCAAAGAGACGAACGCTTTTAGCAATAATCCAAAGAACGAGGCATTCATGAATATGACCCTGAATGAACTTGTAAGAATTAAAGAGATGTGGAATATCTAATTGCACAAGTGTATACGGAAAAAAGAGCTGTCCTGTGAATGGATGGCTTTTTTCTGTACTATATGAAGTCTGCTTTTACCATGCTCAAATATAGGGTTTTTTCGTATGATGCAAATGAAAGGATTTTATTTATGAAACTAGGTTCAGGTATGTATAAAGAGATTGCGCGGGATGCGCTGAAAGGAAATTGGATGAAGGCGATTGCAGCAGGATTTGCAGCAGGATGGCTTGGCGTTTTTTCGTCCTCCTTTTTGTTTATTGCAGGATATGTTTTAGTGGCGGTTATCCTTGTTTATTTTCTTGAATTCCTTCCGGGATTTTATCCAATTTTATTTCTTGGTACGACAATCATAGCATTGATTTACTTTTTTATTGGAGGAGTAATACGTCTTGGTTATATTGATTTTAATCTGGCTCTCTTAGACAGAAGAAAGAACGGAATCTATCGTCTGGGGAGCAGAATGTCTGATTGGTGGAGAGTGCTTTGTGCAAAGATTACATTGTTTTTTGCTCTGTCACTGGGATATGTCTTGCTGATTGCGCCAGGAATTATCACAAAATATTCCTATGCGATGGTGCCATATATTCTTGAGGAAAGACCAGACTTTACAGTGCACGAGGCATTTAAAGCATCGAAACAGATTATGAAAAAGCATAAATGGGAACTATTTTGTTTAAGATTCAGCTTTATTGGATGGTATATTATTGGAATATTAACGCTTGGAATAGGACTTATTTTTATTAATCCATATCGTTATGCGGCTGAGGCAGCATTTTATAATGAGATATCTGGACGGGCCGAAGCGTATTATGGGAGAAAAGAGGATAGATATTAGTAAAAAATAGCAGAGGAAGGAAGGGGGAGAACAAAAATCTTCCTTGCATCAGAGAAAGTATTTTGTTAAAATATGAGAAGTTTATTACAGGATACGAAGGAAGGAAGAACAATAATGGAAATTTTAGGGAAAGTGCTTTCTGAAAAGACAGAAGCCATTTATAAAGACATTACAGGAGGACTGATTTATCCGATTAAAATCGTAAAGTTAGATCCGGAGAATGAGGAAGACTGCAGCCGTCCGGTTGCAATGGATACCGGAAAGAAAGAATTTATTGTAAAAGTAGATAATACTTTAGCAGATAACCTCTTTGAAAATGCTCTGATTCGTGATATTATTTATTGTCAGCAGATGAGTAATAACGCACCGGTATTAACTGCGAAGAGTAGAAATGATATTGATGGATTTCAGGTGGCGATGATGATTAGCTCTATTATCATGGATATTGATGTAGAGAATAAGTTAAAAAGCTATGATATGCATATTGATGATATTGATACGATGCGTTTGAGTGATTTGTACGCATTTTTGAAATCTGGAATGGCAGACTATAACAGAGAGTTATATAATGTCTTTACCGGACTTCAGATTACACTGTTATATTTTACGACATCAAAGAGAAGTAATATAGAAGAGATTATCGAGACGTTCTATCTTTCTGATAAGAGTGCGATGGATGCGATTGATAAATATGTAGATATTATTGACCGTTACGGGGTAGATGATAACCGCTCTATGATGCGCTGTATGAGAAAGCTTGCAATTGCCTGTGGAATGAAAGGCAGATTGCTACTTGAGTATGAAGGTAAAGTAACAGAAATTTAATGACATAGATCCTGTAGCTGCTGCGACAAGTAATTTTACCCCGACAGAAGTTACAGGATTTTTTGTAACTATGACAATGTATAGTAATTCCATAGGATAACGATAGTATAATGGGTTTTCTGATGTATTATATGGAATTATTATAGATTCAACAAAACGTTTTATGAACAGGATGAATGAGGATGAATATACGGGAATATTTAGAAAATCATAAACTATTAACAGACGGAGCGATGGGAACGTATTTTGATTCTATAGAAAAAGAAAATTACATCTGCTCTGAGGAAGCCAATATTACGAATCCTGCGTTGGTGAGAGAAATACATAGAAGTTATGTGAAAAATGGGGCGCAGCTTTTAAGAAGTAATACTTTTTTGGCGAATGAAGGAACTTTCTTGTCTTTGACACAGGCAAAGGCAGAAGCGTTTGAAAATATAACATTGAAACAATTAATCATTGCGGGTTACCAATTGGCAAAAGAAACTGCGCAAGAAGTATATCAAGAGGAATATCCGATATTTGCAGCGGCAGATATCGGCCCTATTTTAGAAGAAAGAGACAGTGAAGAGGCAGACATTTTACAACAGTATTATGAAATATGTGACAGCTTTTTAGAGGCTGGTGCTGATATTTTTGTATTAGAAACATTTCCGGATACGCAGTATGTCTTAAAAATGGCAGAATATATCAGAAAGAGTTGTCCGGAAGCCTTTATTATCGGTCAGTTTTCATTGACACCAACGGGATATAGCCGTACTGGTTTTCATTATAAAACGATTTTGCAGGAGGCTACCCAGAGTGGACTCCTTGATGGAGCTGGTTTAAACTGTGGTGTTGGTGCAGCTCATATGAAGAAATTTTTAAAGAGTTACATTGAAGAGTTTGGTGTGCCGGAGGATATGGTTCTCACATCTTTGCCAAACTGTGGCTATCCACAGATTGTTAGAGGCCATGCAGTATATTCGGACAGCGTGCCTTATTTTGGAGAGAAACTTGGAGAAATTTCTGAATTGGGTGTGCAGGTTCTTGGTGGCTGCTGTGGCACAACTCCAGAATATATTGGAGAAATTTATAAAACGGTATTTCAGGCGAAGAAAACAGAAGGTGCTGTTAAGATTCCAACAAAAATAGTGTGGGGGGATGTGACAAAGCGAGTACAAAAAAGAAAAGAAGCAGCTGTACACATCACACAGGCAGGAGAACAGAAAGAGGCTATAAAGGAAAAGCAGGTAACAAATACATTTCGTCAGAAATTAGAAATGGGAGAACTTGTTTGTGCTGTGGAACTTGACCCGCCATTTGATACAGATGATACAAAGCTGCTTAATGGTGCGAAGGCGCTGCTTTCTACAAAGGCAGATATCATTACGATTGCAGATTCTCCGCTCGCCCGTTCAAGAGCGGATGCTTCTCTGATGGCAGCAAAAATAAAAATGACAACAGGAATGGATGTGATGCCGCATCTTTCCTGTCGTGATAAAAACAGGATTGCAATCCGTAGTGGATTACTTGGAAGTTACGCAAGCGGTATTCGCAATTATCTGTTTGTGACAGGAGACCCGGTAGCACGAGAAGACAGGGAGTTTACAAAGAGTGTATTTGACTTTAATTCCATCCGTCTTATGAAGTTTGCACAGAGCATGAATCAGGAAGTATTTAAGGACGATACGATTTTTTATGGCGGTGCGCTGAATCAGAACGGGGCGAGTCCTGAAAATATTGCCGGAAGAATGCTTAAGAAAATGGAGGCAGGCTGCAGATATTTCCTTACACAGCCGGTTTATGATAAAGAGGGAATTGAGCGTCTTACATTTTTAAAAGAAAGGACAGGAGCAAAGATTTTAATCGGAATCATGCCGCTTGTCAGCAGAAGGAATGCACTTTTTATCAAAAATGAGATGCCGGGAATTCATGTGCCGGATGAAGTGGTCGCAAAATATAAAGAAGGTGCCTCAAGAGAAGAATTTGAGGAAGCGGCAATTGAGATTTCAAAACAGATTATTGAGATGGGGAAAGGTATCGGGGCAGGATTTTATTTTATGACACCATTTAACAGAGTTTCTCTGGTTAAGTCAATATTAGAATATGTATAATCGGTGCTTTTGAGATAACAAAAAGAAAAATCAATCAGCATCATAAAAAAATTTGAAAAAATGGATCAAGACAAAACCAGTTGAGAAAAATTTGAAATAAAGAATAAGTTAAATAAGCATAAAGAAAATATAAATATAAGTAAAGGGAAAACAAAAAATGAAGACAGAAGAACTTTATACCATGATACAACAAAAACCGGTTATTTTAGATGGAGCGACCGGTTCAAATCTCCAGAAAGTTGGAATGAAACCGGGAGTATGCCCGGAAGAATGGATCCTTGAAAATGAAGATAAGTTAATTGATTTGCAAAAGTCTTTTGTGGAGGCAGGAACCAATATTTTATATGCGCCTACCTTTTCTGGAAACCGTGTTAAGCTAGAAGAATATGGACTGGCAGACCGCGCAGAGGAAATTAATAAACGCTTAGTTGGCCTTAGTAAAAGAGCAGCAGGAGATAAGGCTCTTGTGGCCGGAGACATGACAATGACTGGTGTGGCTTTAGAGCCGGTAGGTCCGATGAAGCTTGAGGCTTTAATTAATATTTATAAAGAACAGGCAAAGTATTTGTTAGAGGCTGGTGTTGATCTGTTTGTTGTAGAGACGATGATGAGTCTCGCTGAGACAAGAGCAGCTGTTATTGCCATTAAGGAAGTGTGCAATCTTCCTGTTATCGCTTCTCTTACTTTCCAGGAAGATGGAAGAACTTTATATGGAACAGACCCAGTCACAGCAGTTGTTGTGTTACAGAGCATTGGAGCAGATATTATCGGTGTGAATTGCTCTACCGGTCCGGGAGAAATGATTCCTGTCATTAAGAAAATGAAAGAGTATGCCGAAGTTCCTATTCTTGCAAAGCCGAATGCAGGACTCCCTGTGTTAGAGGATGGCGTAACGGTATATCCGATGACACCAGAAGAGTTTGCTTCCTGGGGGCCGGCTTTTATTGAAGCAGGTGCAGGACTCATCGGCGGATGCTGTGGCTCTACCCCAGAACATATTCGAATGCTTGCTGAAAAAGTTTCGGGTCTCACAACAAAAGCTCCATGCAACATACATCCAATTATGCTTGCTTCAGAGAGAAAGAGTCAGGAAATCGCTCTTGATGGAAAGTTCCTTGTTATTGGTGAGAGAATCAATCCAACTGGAAAGAAAAAACTGCAGGAAGAACTTCGTGCCGGAAAACTCGACCTTGTAGAAGCGATGGCAGAACAGCAGGAAGAAATGGGGGCACATATCCTTGATATTAATATGGGAACAAACGGTATTGATGAAAAGGAGATGATGTTAAAGGCTATCTCTAAAGTAACAATGGTATCAAGCCTTCCTCTTTGTATTGATACAAGTTATGTGGAAGTTATGGAGGCGGCACTTCGCGCTTATCCGGGACGTGCTCTTATTAACTCTATTTCTCTTGAAACAGAGAAAATTGAAAAACTTCTTCCTTTGGCGAAAAAGTATGGAGCAATGTTTATTCTTCTTCCACTCTCTGATGAGGGGCTGCCAAAGAGTCTTGCAGAAAAGAAAGAAATTATTAATACAATTTTAGAAAAGGCAAAGAAACTTGGCGTTTCTAAGAATCAGATTATTGTAGACGGATTAGTAACGACAGTTGGAGCAAATAAAAATGCGGCATTAGAAACGTTAGAAACCATCCGTTATTGTAAAGAAGATTTAAAACTTTGTACTACAATGGGCCTTTCTAATATTTCCTTTGGATTACCAGAGAGACCATATGTGAACGGAGCTTTTGCTTCAATGGCGATTGCAAGTGGACTTACGATGGCAATTGCGAATCCATCCAATCAGCTTTTAATGGGAATTTCCTTTGCTTCTGATTTGCTTCGCAATAAAGAAGGTTCTGATATTGCCTATATTGAACAGATTCAGCGGATGGAACCTTTAAAAGAAGCTGCAATTGCAAAAGCAGCAAAGACAGCCGGAAATGGAGAAAAACAGCCGAATGAAAAGAATGCAGCTGTCGGGGAGGCAGATGGGAATATTAAGAAAAATCCAGTATTTGAGGCGGTTTTAAAGGGAAATAAAGATGGAATCGTTGATGTTGTAAAAAAAGAACTTTCTAAAGGAACAAAGCCAGGAGAAATTCTTGATGGTTTGCTGATTCCTGCGATCAATGAAGTAGGAGTGTTATTTGACAAACAGAAATATTTCCTGCCGCAGCTTATTTCCAGTGCGAATACAATGGAACAGGCGGTAGAATATTTAGAGCCGCTATTAAAAGAAGGCGGCATACAGGAAAAAATGCCGACAATCATTATTGCTACAGTAGAGGGTGATATTCACGATATCGGAAAGAATCTTGTTGCCCTGATGCTTCGCAACTATGGGTATGATGTAATTGATCTTGGAAAAGATGTTCCTGCCGATGAAATTATTGCAGCAGCAAAAGAACATAATGCGTCAATTATCGTGTTATCTGCATTGATGACAACAACAATGATGCGTATGAAAGATACGATTGCCTTAAAAGAAAAAGAGCATCTTGACGTGAAAGTGATGATTGGCGGAGCGGTAACGACACAGAGTTTTGCTGATGAAATCGGAGCAGATGGATATTCTGCAGATGCAGCCGATGCAGTACGTCTTGCCAAAAAGCTCTTAGCAGAGTAAAATGTCTATAAAATAGTTACTCGGAGTCTTTTCTTATACTTATTTTTGCGGCCGTTTTTTTGTCGGCTGCACCCGGTTTTCATGTAAAATCAGTACAAAAAGATTCTACGAGTATATAAAATTAAAAAGGGAGATAAGAATGAGCGAGACACGAAAAATTGATGTCATTATTCCGACATATCATCCAGATGAAAAGTTAGAAAAATGTCTTCGTATGCTAAAAAGACAGACAGTACAGCCACAGAGGATTCTTTTAATTAATACGGAAGAAGAATTTTTTCATAGCAAGGTGTTTTCTACGTTAAAACAGGGGGAGATTATCCATATCACCAAGCCGGAATTTGATCACGGTGGTACCAGAAACCAGGCAGCAGCAATGTGTGATGGTGAGATTATGATTCTTTTGACACAGGATGCCATTCCTGCGGATGAACATTTAATTGAGAATTTAATTAAGCCATTTGAAGATGAAGAAGTCTGTGCGGCATATGGCAGACAAATGGCAGATAAAAAGGATAATCCAGTTGAGGCGTACACAAGAATTTTTAATTATCCAAAAGAAAGCAGGATTAAGAGTAAAGAAGATTTGCCGAAGCTTGGAATTAAGACATTTTTCTGTTCTAATGTCTGTGCGGCATACCGCAAGTCAGAATATAATGCGCTTGGAGGATTCCCTCTGCATACGATATTTAATGAGGATATGATTTTTGCTTCTCATCTTATTGAAGCAGGAAAGAAGATTGCCTATGCGGCAGATGCAAAAGTATGGCACTGGCATAATTATACCGCGAAGGATCAGTTAAAGAGAAATTTTGATCTTGCGGTATCCCAGGTAGATGCCGGCGGGCTTTTTACTCAGGTGAAGTCTGAATCTGAAGGAATCCGTCTGGTTAAGATGACGTTAAAACACTTTATTAAAAAGGGACAATTTTATTATATTCCAAAGATCATTACACAAAATGGTGCAAAGTATATTGGATATCGTCTTGGAAAAAACTATAAAAAACTTCCGAAAAAGTGGATTCTTAAGATTTCTCTTAACCCGTGGTATTGGAAATAAAAATTGGGGAATGCAGATTGCAGGAATGATTTTTCAAACACGCTTTAGCATAGCAAGATATCATATTTGCAAAAAGAAGGTATTACAGACATCATTTTGCAAAAGAATTCGAAATAGTTTAAATAAACTTTAAGAAATTTTGACTTGCAATAGAGGAAAAATTAGTATAATGTATAAAAAGAGTTTTTTTGTACAGGAGGTTTTAAAGTTTGAAAGAGACAGATAAAAACAAAAATATAGACAAAAAAGAAGCCAAAAAAGCGAAAAAGGCCCGCAAACGTGGAAGAGCAGGCCGGAGAATTGCGCAGGTGCTTATGTGCTTTCTTCTTACAGTAGCTTTTGTTGCTTCAGCAGCTGGAGGAGCGGTGGCAGCCTATTATAAAGCAGCAACGAATACGATTACGACAGATACAAAGACAGCATTGAAGAACGCGGATGTCGTAGATGCAGATCTTGAGTATGATCAGGATGTAGTCAATATTTTACTGATTGGCTGTGACAAGCGTTCCGATGAGACAGAAGCCGGACGTTCGGATTCGACTATGATCGCAACGATAGATTTGAAGAATGGTAAGTTAAAGCTTACGTCTCTTATGAGAGATATGTATATTGATATTCCAGGATATGGATACCATAAGTTTAATGCAGCTTATTCTTACGGTGGTGTACAGCTTGAGTATGAGACTATTGCAGAAACATTTGGCATTAAGCTTGATGGCTATGTGGAAGTAGACATGGAAGCCTTCCGTGAGGTAGTTGACTTGATCGGCGGTGTTCCAATGGATCTCACTGAGGCAGAAGCTTATTTCTTGAAGACTGCTTATGTAAATTCAAAACATGGAGAAAAGAATGTAAAGGCAGGGGAGAATATGCTTACACCATATCAGGCATTGGCATACTGCCGAATCCGTCAGGATATTACTGGAGAGTTTGGACGAACAGATCGTCAGCGTAAGATTCTTATTTCTGTATTTAATGAATTAAAGAGCGAAGATGTTATGACAATTACAAATATCTGCATGAAAGCATTAAAATATGTTACAACAGACCTTACGGAAAAGCAGATAAGAAGTCTTTTAACTTCAGTGATCACAATGGGAGCGACCGAAGTAGAACAGTTCCGTATTCCATATGAAGGCTCTTATACAGAAGGACGTCTTAGTGGCAATGGAGCATGGGTAATGCAGGTAGACTACGAAGCAAATAAAAAGGCGTTACAGTACTTTGTTTTTGGTATTGGAGAAGATCCGGGAATCAATGATTCTTATGGAGTTGGTAACGATAAATTTATAAAAGGATACTATCCGGAGAAGACGGAGGGTATCTCTACATATTAATTTATGTTAGTGGAGGAAAGTATTATGAGACAGATTGTTTTATCTCTTTTAGTAGATAATAACCCGGGAGTGTTAGCAAGAGTTGCTGCTCTGTTCAGCCGTCGTGGATATAATATCGACAGCATTACGGCGGGAATCACGAACGATCCGAAGTATACCCGTATTACAGTAGCAGTAAGTGGGGATAACCAGATTCTTGAGCAGATTCGTAATCAGATTGCCAAGCTGGTTGAAGTTCGTAAAATCGTAGAACTTGAGAACAGCCATTCTGTATGTCGCGAGCTTGTCCTTGTGAAAGTGATGGCAGATAAGAAAGAAAAACAGGAGATTATTGCGATTGCAGATATTTTCCGCGCAAAGGTTGTTGACGTAGCTGCTAACTCCCTTATGATTGAGCTTACTGGTAACCAGAACAAACTAGATGCCTTTTTAAATCTTATGGCAGACTTTGAAGTCCTTGAAATGGTTCGTACAGGAATTACTGGGCTTGGAAGAGGCGTAAGTACACTGAATTGATTTTAATATAATAATATACTGTAGTTTGAAATAAGAGCAATAACTATAATTTTTTACTATTAAAGAAAGGATATGCATTTATCCTTTCTTTTTTTACGGGAAAAAGGCATTTTTTTTAAAATAAATGCAGGAAAACCGGTAAGTTGATTCATTTTTTAAGAAAATTTTTAAAAAAATAATCAAATATCCCTTGATTTCTCCTATAAAGAGGAGTATTATAACGATTGAAATTCTTATCAGAAGAGATAAAATCAATTTTGATAATTGAATACATTTATTTTTATAATTTTTACAGGAGGAAACAAAAATGGCAGCAAAAATTTTTTATCAGGAAGATTGTGATTTATCTTTATTGGATGGAAAAAAAATTGCGATTATCGGATACGGTAGCCAGGGACATGCTCATGCATTAAACTTAAAAGAATCTGGCTGTGATGTTATCGTTGGTCTTTATGAGGGAAGTAAATCCTGGGCTAAAGCTGAAAAGCAGGGATTAAAAGTTTATACAGCAGCAGAGGCTGCAAAACAGGCTGACATCATCATGATCTTAATCAACGATGAGAAACAGGCAAAACTTTACAAAGAAAGTATTGAGCCAAACCTTGAAGAAGGTAATATGTTAATGTTCGCTCATGGTTTCAACATTCACTTCGGATGTATCGTACCACCTGCAAACGTTGATGTAACAATGATCGCTCCTAAGGCTCCAGGTCATACAGTACGTTCTGAGTACTTAGCAGGAAAAGGAACACCTTGTCTAGTTGCTGTAGAGCAGGATTACACAGGAAAAGCTCAGGAACTTGCATTAGCTTATGGTGCTGGTATCGGTGGAGCAAGAGCAGGTCTTCTTGAAACAACATTCAGAACAGAGACAGAAACTGACTTATTTGGTGAGCAGGCAGTACTTTGTGGTGGTGTTTGTGCTCTTATGCAGGCTGGTTTCGAAACACTTTGCGAAGCTGGTTATGACCCACGTAACGCATACTTCGAATGTATCCATGAGATGAAGTTAATCGTAGATTTAATCTACCAGTCAGGTTTCGCTGGAATGAGATATTCTATCTCTAATACAGCTGAATACGGTGACTACATCACAGGTCCTAAGATCGTAACAGCTGAGACAAAGAAAGCAATGAAACAGATTCTTTCTGATATTCAGGATGGTACATTCGCAAAAGACTTCTTACTTGATATGTCTGATGCTGGATCTCAGGTACACTTCAAAGCTATGAGAAAACTTGCTTCTGAGCATCCATCAGAAAAAGTTGGTGCAGATATCCGTAAGCTGTACAGCTGGAGTGATGAAGACCAGTTAATCAACAACTAATTTTTGAACATATTTTAAAAGCCCTAAAGCCGCTTAAATAGTGGCTCTAGGGCTTTTTTCTTTTTCTGAGAAGTACTAAAAAGATACTAGGACTACCTACTACCTACGAATAGAATTGTATAATTATGTAAATTTATTTAGTTCAATTTAGCTATATTTATAACCCAATTCAGACAAAGATATGAGAATTTATGATGGTTATGCCAAAATTCTTTGATTTAATATGCTTGACAATTAGAGTAGCTTGAGGTATATTGTATTCCACTTTGACGATAAATTCATTTTATGAAAAGAGAAAAGGTGGGAAATTTATGACATTTTATCAAGAGCTGCAACTTAGCTCAACTGGTTCAAAAGAATTGATCAAAAAGACAACAGACCCGAAGGAAAAGAGAAGGCACATCCTAATTTATAATGTTAAGGTATACCTTGTTGTGGCTTTCTGCTTTGCTTTAGTAACGCTGTTTAGCGCAGTATTTGGTTCTGGAAACAGTGTTGCAGGAGTTGTTGTTCTCTTAGCATTGCTTGTATTAAGACAGGCGGATTTCGGAATTAAAACAACACATGGTCTTTTGTGTATTGCAGGAATTTTCGGGATTCTTATCATAGGGCCGAGATTTACAAACACTTTAGCCCCGATACCTGCATTTTTTGTAAATCTTGTTTGTATTATGTTACTGATGATTTTAGGCTGCCATAATGTGATCATGTCTAATCATTCAACATTTGTATTAGGATATTTATTATTACAGGGATATGATGTTACTGGAGAAGAGTATAGTATGCGAGTAATAAGTTTACTCATTGGAATGGCTATCTGCATGGCAGTATTTTATAAGAATCAGAGGAATCGGCCATATCGCCGGACATTTCTTGATTTGTTCAGAGAATTTAATCTTCATTCTGCAAGAAACTGGTGGTATATTCGACTGACAGTAATGGTTTCTACCGCATTACTCATTATGTCTTTATTAGGATTACCAAGAGCGATGTGGGCAGGAATTGCCTGTATGTCTGTATGTCTGCCATTTTCCAGTGATTTAGTTGCAAGGGCTAAATTAAGAGGGCCTTATAATATCTTAGGTTCCCTCATTTTTGTGGTACTTTATATTGTTCTTCCAAAATCAATGTACCCATATATCGGAATTATTGGTGGAATTGGAGTGGGATATTCTGCAGGTTACGCGTGGCAGACCGTGTTTAATACCTTTGGTGCGTTGTCCATTGCTTCTGGGTTATTTGGAATGACAGGAGCGGTTGTGCTTCGTATTGGAGCCAATGTATTTGCTTCTATTTATACGGTTCTTGTGGATAAGGTGTTAAATAAGATATTTGAATGGACAACACAGATAGCTCCGAAATATGAGTCTTAAAAAATATAATGGAAACAGAAGAAATACATTTTCATATCTAATTGAATAAATTAATCTCCATCAGAAATAGAATCTTTGAAAAAATTACAAAAACCCCAGAATTTATGGTAAAATAGATTTAAAAAGAAAGAGGGGTGGAGCATATGATTAAAGTCTTGATGATATGCCATGGCAATATCTGCAGATCACCAATGGCGGAATTTATTTTAAAGGATATGGTGAAAAAAAAGGGAATGGAGGATTCGTTCCTTATTGCTTCCTGTGCAACGAGCAGGGAGGAAATTGGTAATTCTCTGCATCCGGGTGCAAGAGCGAAGCTTGATGAGATGGGGATACCTCATAAAAAGCGTGCGGCGGTACAGCTTACCAAAGAAGATTATACTACCTATGATTATCTGTTGTGTATGGATCAGTGGAATATCAATAATGTAAAGAGGATCATTGGTCATGATCCAAAGCACAAGGTACATCTGCTATTAGAATATGCAGGGGTTAAGAGGGATATTGCAGACCCGTGGTATACTGGTAATTTTGATGTGACTTATGATGATATTGTTCAGGGATGTGAGGCATTTCTTGAGGAATTAGGTGTATAATTTGTCGATACAGGAAGGAAAATATGAAGATTATTATCAAATGTACGGACGGAATCATGACCGGCAAGGAATGGCGATTTAATGGAAGCGGACAGATTACATTAGGAAGGGAAAAGGGCAGCATGGTTACAACTGCACCCGAAGATAACAGTATTTCAAGGCATCAGTGTGTGATAGATGTCGTGCCGCCGAATGTTTATGTTTCTGATGCAGGAAGTACACATGGAACTTATGTGAATGGTCAGCTTATCGGTAAGAAAGGTCAGGGAGGACAGTGCCCGGTCAGAGATGGTGCATTTATTGGTGTAGGTTCCGGTGGAAGAACAGCAGTATTTCAGATTCGTATTATAGAAGAAGAACGTGGAACAGTTTCACCGGATTATATAGCTGACAATATGGACAACCACTACAATAGAAGTTTCAATGGACAGAATCTTGGGAACGATTTTGCTTCTTCTTTTCAGTTTGTCGTTCCAAGAATCAGGGATATATTTATTCGTCCAGTACATACTGCGATAGAATTTGGCAAGATGAATAGCGCAATACTCGGAACGACAATGATATTAATTAATATGGCTGTTTTACTTGTATTAGCGGTTATTGTTATGGCGATTGCAAAAGATAAGCTATTTGGTTTTGGTGCCTATGTGCCGTGGGGAAGAATCATCATTGGTGTAGAACTTATGGCAGCATTTAGCTATTTTGGACTTGCAGCTTTAATGCTTCTTTCTGCAAGAGTATTTTTCAGAGCGGAGATAACATATGCACAGCTTTTGTCATTCTATGGAGTACAGGCTATATGGAGCACAGCGTATCTTCTTGTAGAGAGTTTCCTACTTATGATTGGAACAGAGGGAAGCATCATGTTATGTCTGTTTGTTTTTTGGATAAGTATTCTCCATACATTTTTAATTGGTATTTTCAGTTATGGAGAAGTTGTGCATTTGTCACCCGATAAGAAAATGTATTCTTATTTTGTGTTTGTGATTTTATACATTATTACATATGCAATTATTCTTGCAATTTTGGGAGGCGGAGTAAGGGATAGTCTTTTTGGACTTATCTAATTATTCATCATATTGGTAGGATTGCCTTTTTAAATGTAATTCAACAAGGCAATATGATTAAAATTTTCTACCCTCATAGATGTATATTCCGTTTGGGGGATAGGAAGTCTAACTAAATAAAAAAGAAAACTCTACCATACGATATATTAGAGTAAGGAAAGGTTATATAGTAGCATATTTCCTCACAAATAATAGTAGTCGTTGGTAGAGTTTTTTTATTTTAAGAGGCAAAAAGGGTCAAGTTATGAAACGGTATGGCATTGTATGTAAAAATAGAAGTATGAAAAGCACGCATTTAAGCCCTTTTTGCAATGTACGAAAATCTTTTCAATTTTATTAATAAAAATTGTTTGGTTTTTTTTAGACTATTGCAAAAATTACTATAAAATGGTATTTTTATAGTAACAATTTTAGCGAATAAAAAGAAAATTAAAAAGGAGAGAAAGTATGGGATACAGAGAAAGAAATAACAGCCAAAATGGTGGGTGGAACACAGGAAATAACCTGCAGTCAGGCTGGAATGCCAGGAATTCTTCACAAAATAGCTGGAACCCTAATAACTCGCAGTCGGGTTGGAATCCGGGAAATAGTCAGCAGCCAGGTTGGAATCCAGATAATTCCCAGCAAAACTGGAACAATATGAATCCAAACAGTCAGTGGAATCCTAATATGGGCGGAGGCTATCAGGGGGATCCGGGAAGGAAAAATCGTGGGGGACTGACAAAAGAAGTAATTATTGCCCTTCTTATCGCAGTAGCAGCCATTGTGTTTGTTGTTATTTTATTTGTGGTTAGTGGAAAAAAGAGTAGCTCTCAAAAGGACAATAACAGCACGAAAAGTTCCACCCAGGCAGTAGCAGAAGCAACAACGCAGGCAGCGACAGAGGAGACACAGGCTACAACAGCCGCAACAACACAGGCAACTGTAGCAACAACAGCTGCAACACAAAGTCAGAACACGACAACAGCCGCAATGGACAATACGTTTATTTTCTCAGATAGTAATTCCAGGAAACTTACAAAAGAAGAAGTACTTAGATTAAGTGCATGGGATACAAAGCTTGCGAAGAATGAGATTTATGCCCGCCATAATAGAAAGTTTGATAATCAGAAAATCCAGGCATATTTTGATTCGCAGCAGTGGTATCATGGAACCGTCGCACCATCCGATTTTGATGAGGATGTTTTTAATGAGTATGAGAAGGCCAATGTAGAGCTCTTAAAGAAAGCAGAAGATGGAACACTGACAGCAAGTACATCCTCAGGAACATCCAGTACAGATGATGGGTATATTATTTCAGATAGCAGTATCAGGGAACTTACAGATTCTGATCTTAGCGGACTATCTAAAGGTAAGTTAAGGATAGCAAGGAATGAGATTTATGCCCGTCATCACAGAAAGTTTGACAGTGCAGATCTCCAAATCTATTTTGATAAAAAAAGCTGGTATTCAGGAACAATTGAGCCATCTGATTTTGATGAAAAGAATGAGCTTAGCCAGATAGAAAAGAAAAATATCGACTTGATAAAAAAATATGAATAAAAATATTTGAAATAATCTTTAATTATTTTAAAATAGAAACAAAGTAACAGACACGAGGGGAAAAAATATGAGAAAAAGATTTAGTTTATGTAAGAAAGTGGGAGTATTTCTTCTTACAGCAGTGATGTGTACAAGCCAGCTCAATGTTCAGGCAGAGAAAAAGTATGATTTTGAGACAGAATATCAGGTGGTTGCCGGAGCAAACGGATATTTTATCGCGAAAAATCAAAAAGGAGAGTACGGTCTGCTTGATCGTGAAGGGGAAAAAGCGGTTGGTTTTGACTACAGTGAGATGGAGTTTCCGAAAGATACCATGCAGTATCAGTACATAAAGGTAAAGCAAAACAAAAACTGGGGAATTGTAGATTATGATGAGAATCCATTAGTTCCTTTAAATTTTGAAAAAGTATCCGAATACAGTAATGGAAATACCATTGCAGCCGGATATAACGGAAATACAACATATCTCTATGATTTAAAGGGAAAGGAACAAAAGAAACAGCTTACAGGTTCTGGAAGTTATTCTGTTATTTCAGATACTGTTTTCTGGGGGAAAGAAGACATTCGTAATGAGAAGGATAATACCTTAGTAAAGTTAGAAGAAAACAGTCTTTTAGATAAGAAGAAAAATAGTCTTGCCGTAAAGGTTGGAGATACCCACTATGCAGTACAAAGGTATACAACACAGCTGACAGGTAATTTAGAGACAGACCAGAATATTGAAGTGTATGAAAAAGATGAAAAGACACAGGATATTCTTCCAGAGGAAGAATGGGTAAAGGATAAAGACAGTACAGTAAAGGGAAGTCTTAAACTGATTAAAGCGGTATCCGATAAAAATATCATAGCAGATATGCAGATGGATGATGGATTCAAAGTTATTTATAACATTGAAGACGGACAAAGCACATCAAAATATAAGAGCATTGGCGAGTTTAGGGATGGAAAAGCCTTTGCGGTAGATATGGATAATAACATTAAGATCATAGACACATCAGGAAAGGCTATCAATAAAAACGATATTGAGGTTGCAGACTATAAGGAAAATACCGACAGCTTAAAGTCAGGAACTATGACAGAAAGTGAACTTGAAAAAGAGAAGAATCAGGATATCAAAAAAGAAGGACAGACTTCATTTCTTAAGTTTGAAAATGAAAAGAAGGATTGTTTTAAATTATACAGCCTTATAAAAGAAGATGTTATAAAAGGTACATGGAAAGATGTAAAGTTTGTTGGAAATGATTTTGTCCTTTTACAAAACGAAGATGACAAGTATGGTGTGATAGATAAAGATGGGAAAACCGTTGTAGAATTTGGAGAGTTTAGCAAAGACGAACTTTTAAATGCAAGCTATTGCAATAGCGGCATTACTGTTGTAAAACAAAATGGCAATAAAAATGATGTATACTATTATCAGACGGCAAAGGAAGTAAAAAAGAGCTTCTTTGAAGCAAATAAGAAGATCATTCTTTTTGCCGGAATCGGTGTAGCCATTCTTCTTGTTATTTTATGTGTCATTATTGCATTAAAGAAAAAGGCAGCAGCAAAAGCAGAAGAACAAAGACAGCAGGAAAAGAGACAGCAGGATGCACAGAGACGTAAACCTGTTTCTCCAAAGTTCCAGCAGCCAACAATACAGCCAGAACCACAAAGAAGAGAAAAGCCACCGGTAAAGAAGCCAAATGTTACATCAGGAAAGGGTACTTCAATCCATTCTGCCGTAAAAGCCAGTGCATCTAAACCGAAAAAAGGTTATTTAGAAGGTGTTCGTGGAGAATACACTGGTGCGGTAATACCGTTAGAAGAAGGCATGAAGATCCGTATCGGAAGAAGTCAGGAAAATAATGATCTTATTTTAAATAGTGTTAAAATAAGCAGACATCACTGCATTATCGATTATGATTCAAAACGCGATCAGTACAGAGTCGTAGATTATTCTTCTAATGGAGTATATTTGCCAGATGGAACGAGATTAGAGCGTAAAAAACAGACATGGCTTAATGCAGGAACTACCATTATTATTGGAAATGAGGAGAACGTATTTAAGCTGGGAAAAAGTAAATAAACCAGCAGAATAAGCGAGGAATCAATGCAAAAAGAAGTAGAGGGGAACAAAAGAATCACGCAATGTATGGGCTGTATGGAAATCTATGAAGCATTTGATGATATCTGTCCATACTGTGGTTATATTAACGGAACGATGCCGGAGGAAATGTACCATTTAGAGCCTGGAACAGTGCTTGATAAAAAGTATTTAGTAGGTAAGGTACTTGGATTTGGCGGTTTTGGAGTAACCTATATTGCCTGGGACCAGGTTCTTCAAAGAAAGGTAGCTATTAAAGAGTATTTTCCAAGAGAATGTGCCTCAAGAATGAATGGAACAGAGGAGATTACGATTTTTACAGGAGACAGGAAAAAGCAGTTTCGAAATGGTTTAAAATCCTTTAAAGAAGAAGCGGCCAAACTGATGAAGCTTCATGATATTATCGGAACGGTGAATGTATTTGCCATTTTCGAGGAGAATAATACTGCTTACCTTGTTATGGAGTATTTGGACGGATGTACCCTAGCACAGATGTTAAAAGAAAAAAAGATAATGCCGGTAGAGGAAGCGTTAAAGATGATACGCCCAGTCATTCGTTCTTTGCAGGAAATTCATAAAAATAATCTCATTCACAGGGATATTACACCAGATAATATATTTATTACAAAGTCTGGCGAATTAAAAGTTTTAGATTTTGGTTCGGCAAGATATTCTGCTTTAGCACAGAATAAAAGTATCAGTGTGATCGTAAAGCAGGGGTATGCACCGCCAGAGCAGTACCAGCTTTACAAAGACCAGGGACCATGGACTGACGTATACAGTCTTGCGGCAACCATCTACAAAATGATTACAGGCAAGGTGCCGGAAGACTCCATCACCCGTATGGTAAAAGATACGTTAGAAGCACCATCGGCACTTGGAATCACAATAACAAAAAGTCAGGAGAATGCTCTGCTTAACGCATTAAATACCAAAATAAGCAGTAGAACGCAGACGATGGACGCATTTGAAAAGCAGCTTTTTTCCGAGGAAGAAGTGCCGCAAATTGATAATGAAACCGGGCAGCCAGTGAAGAAACCACAGAAAAAATGGATTCCCCCTGTGATTGCTGCAGGAATATGTGTTCTCTGTATTGGAGCATTTCTGCGAATGCAGCAGCCAAAGAAAGATACAGCAGTTATACAGCAGCAAAAGCAGGAAGAAAAATATGTTGTTGGCAATTATGTCGGCGTTGATCTTGAAAAGGCGGAGAATGCGGCAAAAGAATCCGAACTTCAGATTGTCATTACAAACCGGGAGAATTCGGATAAAAAAGAAGGTGTGATTCTCAGCCAGGATCCGGTGGCAGGAAAAGAAGTTGGTGAAAATAATAAAAATATTTATGTGATTGTCAGCGCGGGAAATGAAAAAGTAAAGATGCCGGATTATGTTGGAATATCTTCAAAGAAATGTGCTGAGATAGAAAAGGCAGACAATATACGGACCGTAACTTCAGAAAGTAAGGAAAGTAATATTATTCCAGAGTATGTTGTAGAGCAGAGCGAAAAAGCCGGCAATAAGATTGCAAAAGGAGCAACGGTTACCCTGTCTCTGTCGGCAGGCCGGAAGAATATAAAGAAAAAAGAATCCCATACGATGCCGGAATTGATTGGAAAAACATTTACTGCGGCATTAAAAGAGGCGGAAAAATCGCAGATTTATATAGGAATCAGCAAGCATGAATATAGCACTTCCTATAAGAAAAATACGATTAGCACACAATCCATTGAAAAGGGAAAGAAAGTTTCTGGTGGTACAGAGATTTTACTGACAATCAGTGATGGACCAGAGCAGATGAAAGTGCCAGATGTTGTGAAAAAAGGCTTAGAAGAAGCAAAAGTTCTTTTAGAACAGCAGAAATTAAAATACACGGTTACTTTTGAATACAATGATGAATACGGCGAGGGCATTGTTTTAGAACAGAGTGTCAAAGCCGGAAAAAAAGTGGATGAGGGAAGTACGATTGATCTTGTTGTAAGTAAGGGAGCAAAAAAAGAGTCGGAAAAGACAAGGGAAAGATCTTCGAAAAGTTCGGGAGGCAGCTCGAAGAAGAACTCTAGTAGTAGTTCAAAATCGAAATCATCTAAAAAGTATAGTTCTCCTAGCCAACCAGTAAAGGGATATGGGTATGAGCCGTCTGGATCCGGGTCAAAGCGAAAAAATAGTGGAGATTCCTTAGAAGATTGGGAATATGTGAACTAGAAATACAACAGCGCGGAGGTAGAAAAATGAGTGGAAAGAGATGCATGGGGTGTATGAATGAGCAAAAAGCCCAGTATACGGTCTGTCCCTATTGTGGCCTAAAGGCGGAAACAGCGCCTGATCCGTCACAGATAAGACCGGGAACCGTTCTTGCACAAAGATATGAAGTGGGGTTTGCCCTTAAAATCGGACTGTATACGATTACATATATCGCCTACGATCTGCAGCGGGAAGAAAAGGTTATTGTAAAAGAGTACTATCCTTCCCAGCTTTGCAGCCGTGTAGATGGGGGCAATCGTATAGGAATCAGAGCGGGTGGAGAACAAAAGACTTTTTATGAGAGAGGGCTTACCCAGTTCTTAAAAGAAGCCAAAGACCTTCACTCTGTTTCCGTACCATTTCTTATTCCAGTACAGGATGTATTTACAGAAAATGCAACGGCATACATGGTAATGCCATATTTAAATGGAAAGACATTAGAAGCGGCAATCGAAGAGAAGAAACGCTTCTCTATAACAGAAATATTAGCTTTGATGATGCCGGTAATGGATATTACGGACAGGCTCCATCAGAAGGGAATCCTCCATTTAAATATTCATCCGGGAAATATTTTTTTAGTAGATTCCGGGGAAGTTATCCTTATGGACAGCGGAAGATACAGCCGAAGCTTTGTAGATGCGCCGATGGAAACCATAGGGGAAAACAGCAGATATCAGGCACCGGAAATTCGCAATCTTCATGAGAAGATAGATGGTTCGGTGGACGTATACAGTATTTGTGCCATTATGTATGAGATGATTACTGGAACAGAAATAGAGGACGGCGCATCCCGCATAACAAAAGATAGGGTAAAGTCACCTCTTTCAAGAAGGGTAAAAATAACAGCTAATCAGGATGCCATTTTGATGAATGGACTTGCTCTTCACAGCAAAAACCGAATAAACTCTGTAGAAAAATTGATGAAGTCTTTTGTTTCCATACGGCCAGTGCAAAAAGTAGAAGAACCAGCGGCTGTGCAGAAGAAAAAAGCACCAGAAAGAAGAAAGACAGAAGGGGCAAGACACGAGAAAAAAGCAGAATCTTCTTCTGGCAGCGGCGGTATGCTGCGTATCATTCTCCCATGTGTTCTTGTTTTATGTATTGCTGTAGGCGGTTTTATCGCATTTGGACATTTCAAAGGGAAAAATACAGCAAATATGACACAGAAGAAAAAGGTTACATCGAGTACAGAAAAAACGGCTCCCGTACCAAATGTATCAAATCAGACACCATATGAAAAGGCAAAAAAAGCGGCCCAAGATGCCGGATTTAAATTAAAAAGAACAGATGCTGAGGAAGTACAGGAAGGTGAGAAAACAGATATTGTAACAAAGCAGGATCCGGAACCTGGAACAGTGGCAGAAATAGGCTCTACAATTAGCGTCACTGTTACGGCATCTAACATAACGTTAGATAATGATGATGTACTTGGCCCAGATGTAAAGATATTGAATTATGAGCTCTCTAAAGATGATAAAAATATATTAAACAATGTATTTAATATATATAGTAGCGAAATTGAAAGTAATATTATTCCGGGATATCTTTTGAGGATTTGTAAAGGATCTTCAGATGATCAAAAATATTCACTGAATATGAATTCAGAAATATTAAAGCATAGTAAAATAACACTTGTATATAGTGCGGGAAGAACAAATATCACAAAAGATAATGATGCTGGAATTTCTGTTAAGAATCTTCTTAAAAAAGATATAAAAGGAGCACTTGAGGAGGCGGAAAAAAAAGGATTTTATGTAGGAATATCACAAACAGCAGATTATAAAACAAAGGATGTTGCATCTCTTGGACATGCCTATATGATTAAAAAGTTAAATGACGATGGAAAAGAAGTTAAAATGGGGGATGATGACGAAATCCAGACTGGGGATAAAATTCTTCTTTGTTTAAGCCGTGGACCAAAACGAATTAAAATAAATGGTAAAGACCTTACAGAAATTAATTATTCAGGCAAAGACTATGAATCAGCAAAAAAGGCATTAGAAAAGGCAGGAGTAACGGTTACACAGGAAAAAAGCTATAGTTCTTTTGTATCAGCAGGAAATGTTATTAGCACATCTTATAATAGATGTAGCTATGAAGAAAATGAGATTGAAGAGAGCCAGCAAGGTGGAATCCATGAGGGAGATAGTGTTGTTGTTACAGTAAGTGCCGGACCAGAGCCGACAACGCAGGCATCAGAACCAACACAGCCAGCGAGCGGTGGAGGAAGTAGTAGTAGTTCAAGTAGATCAAGTTCAAAGACTTCTGGAAGTAAAAAGAAAAACTCAGGGGCTACAGATAGTACAAGGAGAAAACCGAGTTTGGGTTATCAGTAGCTTGAGAGGAAATTTTAATTTGAAATATATCAAATCTAAAAAGAATAGAGAAAGTGAGAAAATATGAAGAAAATACTAAATATAGCTCAAAAGACATGGGTCTACATACTTTTTGCGGCATTACTTCTTAGTCCAACAATATTTGTAAAAGCGCAAAGTAATGCAGAACCACCAAAAACCATAGAAAGTTTTAAAATAGATAATACGAAAGAAGAATGTAGTTTTACCTATAATTTAGAAGAAGCAACGGAGTGGATGTCCAATATTACAGGAATTAAAAAAAATGAGCAAACAATTCCTATGTCTAAATGTATAATCAATATAGAAGACGGAACAATTACAATAAAAACTGCACTTTCAGAAAATGATAAGATTGCTATTTCCGCAGAGGGATATCAAAATGTAACATTTATCGTACAGGGTGAACATCTTTTTAATATTGCGTGGAAGCATGATGAAAATACACATTGGAAAGAATGTATGATAAAAGATTGTGCAGAAAAGACAGATGTAGCCGAACACAATGGAGGTCAGGCAACCTGTCAAAAGAAAGCCGAATGTGAAGTGTGTAGCCAGGAATACGGAGAACTTGGAGCACATAATTACGGAAGTGAGTGGAAACATGATGAAACATCACATTGGAGAGAGTGCCAGACAGAAGGGTGCACAGCGAAAACAGAGATAGCTGTACACAGTGGAGGTCAGGCAACTTGTCAGAAGAAAGCCGAATGTGAAGTATGTGGTCAAGAGTATGGAGAACTTGGAGCACATAATTATGGAAACGAATGGAAACATGATGAGACATCCCATTGGAGAGAGTGCCAGACAGAGGGATGTACAGCGAAAACAGATGTGGCGGCACATAGCGGAGGTCAGGCGACTTGTCAAAAGAAAGCCGAATGTGAAGTATGTAGCCAAGAATATGGAGAACTTGGAGCACATAATTACGGAAGCGAATGGAAACATGATGAGACATCACACTGGAGAGAGTGTCAGACAGAAGGATGTACAGCGAAAACAGATGTAGCTAAACACAGTGGAGGGCAGGCAACCTGTCAGCAAAAAGCCGAGTGTGAAGTATGTAATCAAGAGTACGGAGAATTCGGAGCACATAATTACGGAAGTGAATGGAAACATGATGGAACATCACACTGGAGAGAGTGCCAGACAGAAGGATGTACAGCGAAAACAGATGTGGCTAAACACAGTGGAGGGCAGGCAACTTATCAGAAAAAAGCCATCTGTTCTGTATGTAAAATTAGCTATGGTGAAGTCAAAAAAGAAGATAAAGCAGCCAAGGTAGCAACACAGATTAAAAAATTAGATGTAAAAGTATCTAATTTAACAATGAAAAAAATATCTGAGGTACAGGCTGCGAGAAAAGCATATAATGCTCTTTCAAAAAAAGAGAAAGATACCATAAAAAAAGATGTAAGTACATTAACAAAGGCAGAAACTCTTATCAAACAAAATAATTGTGGAACAAATGTATATTATCGTTTTTCTAATAATACATTGACGATTTTTGGAAAAGGTGCGATCAAAAATTGCTTTGCGAAAACAACAGCCAATATGGATATTAAACGTAAAGTTAAAAATAGAATATATAAAAAATATATTCCTAATGTAGTAAATATTGTGGTTGAAAAAGGAGTTACGAAAATCGGAAATGGTGCTTTTGCTTGTATGCCGAAATTAAAAACAGCACAAGTACAGGGAAATCTCGGGATGGCAGCTTTTTGGGGCTGTGCAAATTTAGAGAAGGTTACCTATACAAATGGAGCTGGAACAATAGGATTCGCTTGTTTTGCAGAATGTAAAAAACTAAAGAGTGTAGCGATTCCAGAAGGAATTTCAGCTATAGATAAATCTTGTTTTGCAAATTGCAAAAAGCTTAAGCAGATAAATCTGCCGTCTACATTAAAAACTATAGGAGAAAATGGTTTTTATGGATGTACTGGCTTAAGAACAGTAACGGTAAAAGGCAGAGTAACAAAGTGCAAAATCTTCGCTTTCTACAAAGTAAAAAAGTGCAAGATTATCTTAAAGACCAAAGCAGCGAAAAAAAGCAAGAAAGTCTTTGCAAAAGAGTTAAAACAGGAAGGTAACAAAAAAGTTAAAATCAAATAATCCAAACAACATCGCCCCATTTCCACAAATGGGGCGTGGAGGAAAGCAATGAAAAAACGATGTTTTAATTGTATGAAAGAATATGAGGAGCAATATGAGGTCTGTCCGCACTGTGGATATGTCGATGGCAGTCCGCCGGCAGAGGCCTATCATTTGGCTCCGGGAGAAATCTTAAATCATAAATATATTGTCGGAACAGCGATAGACAGTGGTGGATTTGGAATTATTTATCGTGCATGGGATGCACAGATGGAGCAGGTTGTTGCAATCAAAGAGTATTTTCCAAATGGGGTTGTCAGCCGTGTACCGGGACAAAACGATGTTATTGTCTATTCGGGAAAGAATCGGGAGGTTTTCCGTAAAGGTGTTGACCGCTTTTTGGTGGAAGCCCGGAATATGGCAGAGTTTTCCCAGCCAGATATCGTTGCCCTGTATGATTATTTTGAAGAAAATAATACTGCCTATATTGTAATGGAATACTTAGATGGTGTTTCTTTTAAGGAATATTTAAAGGAACGGGGCGGACAGATTCCTAGCGAGGAAGTTGTGGACATTACGCTTCATGTGCTTGCCGCTTTAGAGGAGGTTCACAGCCACCATATTATTCACCGCGATATCAGCCCGGATAACATTTTCCTTTGTTCCAATCACAGAGTAAAGGTCATTGATTTTGGAGCGGCCAGGTTTTCAAGCGGGGAGGAAAGCAGTAACTTTTCAACAATCGTAAAACCTGGTTATGCACCGGCGGAACAGTACCGAACCAAGAGCAGACAGGGCCCTTTTACAGATTTGTATGCGTTGGGAGCCTGCATGTATCAGGCAGCGACAGGAGAAAAGCCGCAGGAATCTTTAGCAAGGGCAATGCACGATGATTTAAGGCCGCCAAAAGAATTAAATCCTGAAGTGCCAGAGTACTTAAGTGATATTATTATGAAGGCGATGGCAATGGACGAAGATGAACGCTTCCAGAGTTCCGAAGAGTTTATGAAGGCATTAAAAGGCCATCAGATTGCTAAGACACCAGCAAAGAAAAAACCAAAGAAGAAAAGGAAAAAAGGAAATAGCGTTTTAAAAATGGCTGTTGCAGTCGTTCTTACATTGCTTCTTTGTGCAGGCGCTTTCTGGGGCATTACAAATCATACTCGTCTTGTAAAAATGGGATATAGCGGAAAAATTGAGTTCTATGTGCCAGAAAGTAAAAAAGACTATTATGGAGAAGTAGTCAATGACTATAGTATTGATTATGATAAGGAAATCTCCATTGTTCCTGTAGCGGATGAAAAGTATAAGGAAACAGTACTTGAAAAGTTAGGAACGAAGGAGAGTCCGGCAATCTTTGTCAGTGATGATTTCTCACAAAAAGAATTAGCGGATGCAGAGAACATGGAAAAATATGTTGTAGATGCGATAGAAGATTCTGAGGAGAATTTTTATTATCTAAATCAATATTACAAGAAAAAACAAGATGAAAAAAGAATGCCGTTATCTTTTAATGTCCCATTGATTCTTGAGAATCGTAATCTTGGAAAAGCGGTAAAAAAAGCAATAAATGATAGTTCGGAGTTTGCGTTATCAGCTAAAGGGAAAAAAGCACAGACAGAACTTTATCAGGTAAAAGATTCGGTAGTAGATTTATCTTCCGGCTTACATATTGATACAAAAAATAGTGTAAATAGCAAAAAGGGGATTCGAAAGTTTAAGAATGGAGAGGCTGCTTACTATATTACAGACTGGGCGGATTATCATAAAATTATCGAGAGTAAAAAATACATGAATCTTGATATTTTGTATCCAGATAAATCTACAAAAATGAAAGTTGATTTTTCAGAATATATCAGTATTTCCAGCAAGATAAATGTACAGGCAAGAATGGAAGCAGAGGATTTTGTAATGTATATGGCATTAAATCAAAGTAAATATCTGATGAAGGAAGAAAGAGAAGACAGGCTTCCGTTAAATAAGGAAGCATTGAAAAGATTTTCAGAAACATGGACTATTAATCTTGCCTCTTCCCTGGAAAAAGATGATGGACGTGTCCAGTTTGAAAACTATCTTGATACCTGCGTTTTAGACAACTAAATTTTTACAGATATCAGATGTGAAAAAATATTCTGCGTTATTTGACGGAAAGTCAATGAGATGCACACTAGAAAGCAAAAGAGGAGATGGAGGGAAAATGAAGAATAAAAAAGAGGGATTATTTATACAGTGTATTGTATGTTCACTGTTGCCGCTGATTACATTATTTATTCCTTATTTAAAGTTTGGTATTTCTGTGCCATTACTTGGAAAAGTCATGGAACAACTGACAGGAATGGATTTACTAAAAGTTATGGGAAATGTAAATAATCTGGCTAACTCAGAGCTGGCAGACTATTTAGGAAGTGACTTTTTTTCGGGGATAAAAACATATATTATTTTGATGGTACTTGTGATTTTTGTGATTCCGCTAATATTATTTATTGCTTCTGCAGTGATGCATGGTCTGGCAATGAAAAGCGGGCAGTTTACAAAGACACTTGCTATCATGCCGGGACTTGCCTTAATTTTTAGTGCAGGCGGCCTCTTATTATGCCAGGCTATTATTAAGTCAAAAATTAAGGATGCCATGTCCACATTGGCAGATGTGTCGGGGGATTTATCTAGTCTCTTTGGAGACTCTGTAAGTAATTCTGTTTCTTCCATGATAAAGTTCCAGGGAGAGATTGGCTTTTGGTTACTTGTCATTATTGCTATCGTACTAGTTGTAGAAGACTTGGTTCTTTCTTCGAAAGAAGGCGTACCAGGACAGATGCAAAAACCAGATCCGTTTGTAGAAGATGCCATTTACGCACAAAAAAGACGAGGTTCCTCGGTATCTGTACAGACACCAAAACGCCCGATTACAACATGGTCTGACTCAGATGCATTTAAAAATCCAATTTATACAAAGACTCCAGGCGGGGCAGGACCACAGCCATCCAATACACCAAAGAAGAGAACAACGACGATGACGGGAGAAGTTACACAAAAATCCCAAGTGCCTTCGGGCATGATTATTGGCATCCGCGGGGAATATAATGGGGCGCAAATCCAGATTTTTAATGGTGAGAAAATTTATATTGGAAGAAGTAGTGAGTCAAATCTTGTCTTATCCAATAAAAAGGCAAGCCGGAAACACTGCAGTATCGCCTATGATGCCAAAGAAGATAAATACAGTATTGTAAACTATTCTTCCAATGGAACCTATTTAAATGGCGGACAGCTTTTAGAAAGAGAGAAAGTTTATCATCTGCCACATGGAACGACATTCCGTGTCACAAAGGAAGATGAGTTTAAAGTATTATAAAAAGGGAACAAGTAGGAGAGGAATATGGAAGAGACATACACACAAGCAATAGACATAAGGCAGTATAAGAGGAGCGGAACCCATCTGAATCTGTTAGTAGTCAGTAAGAAAGAGGGATTGTCAGAGATTCCTCTGGGGGAATTTCATAAAGACAGAATTTTTGTCGGAAGGGATGCTTCAAAATGCGGCATTGCTTTAGATTCTAAAATTGTTTCCAGCGTACATGCAAAAATCAAAATAGAAAATGGCGCGATTTATTTTGCAGATTTAGGAAGTACAAATGGTACCTATATTATGCGTAGCGGAAGTTATGTCCGCATGAAGGAAAATCGTTATGTAGGCCCGTTAAAAGAGGGAATGATGTTTCTTCTTGGCGGAAAGGGCAAAAAAATCAATGACCCGGAAAACGAAGCGATTTTATTTATTATGATCAGTGCCGATAATGCAAACTCATGGAAAAAATATCCGCTTTTTGATGAGGAATATGTGATTGGTAAAGATAAAGACTGTGATATTGTTTTTAATCATCCGGCAGTATCTCACCACCACGCAAGAGTTTATAAGAGGGGACATCAATTTTTTGTAGAAGATCTTAACAGTACAAACGGTGTATTCGTTAACGGTGTTGCGGTAAGAGGTACAAAAGAAATTCATGAAAAGGATACGATTCAGATTGGATTACAGCTTATTGTGTTTAGTTGTGAGACGTTAATCTGTAAGACAGAAACAGAAGGTATCCAGCTTACGATGTGTGACCTTGTGAAAAAGGTAGATGGTGGAAAGAAGACGATTCTTTCCGATGTAAACTGCACAATAGAAAGCAATGAATTTGTTGCGATTGTCGGTGGTTCCGGTGCAGGAAAGTCCACGTTATTAAAAACACTTGGCGGATATGACAAGTTTTATGAGGGAGATGTTTTTTATAACGGTATTTCCTTAAAACGTCATTATAATGTCTTAAAAAATATTATTGGATATGTGCCGCAGGAAGATATTGTTTTTGAGAATCTTACATTAAAAAAGATGCTCTATTATACTGCGAAAATGAAGATGCCGGATAATACATCCATGCAGGAAATAGAGGATCGTATTCAGGAAGTACTTCGTCTGATTGAGTTAACGGAACATCAGAATACCATGATAAAAAACTTGAGCGGTGGTCAGAAAAAGAGAGCGAGTATCGCCGTAGAACTTCTGGCAGACCCAGGTATGTTTTTCTTAGATGAGCCGACTTCCGGTCTTGACCCGGGAACAGAACAAAAACTGATGCGAGTCTTGAACCGTCTTTCAAAAACACAGGGAAAAACAATCGTAATGGTAACCCATACTACACAAAGTCTGGATTTATGTGATAAAATTATTTTTATGGGTAAAAAAGGCCGTCTTGCGTTTATGGGAACACCGGAAGAAGCGAAAATGTTCTTTGGAACAGAGAGTCTCATTGAGATTTATAATCTCTTAGAAGAAGATACCGAAAGCTGGGCAGGACAGTTTGACCGGTTTAATCCAATTCCGGAAATTCCACAGATGCAGGAAGAAAGTGTGGAAAAACCAAAACGAAAGTCTGCAATAAAGCAGCTTTTTACACTGACAAAGCGTTATGGAGAACTGGTAAAGAATGACTTGCCGCGACTGGGACTTTTAATGATACAGCCAATTCTTATTGCAATTCTTATAAAAGTCGTTGCGAGTGATGATGTCTTTGATATTTATGAGCCAACACAGCAGATATTATTTACCTTTAGCTGTTCTGGTATCTGGATTGGTATTTTTAATACCATACAGGAAGTTTGTAAGGAGAGGGCGATTGTAAAGCGAGAATATATGTCAAACCTTAGACTGACTACCTATATTCTTTCGAAATATGCGATTCAGCTTTTGATTTCTCTCGCACAGACATTTATTTTTGTAGGATTATTTAGCGTGCTTATGGGAAATCTCCCTTCAAGTGGTGTAAAGACATCCTGTTTTGCGGAAGTATTTATTACGATGTGGCTTACCATTTATTCTTCTTCTGCATTGGGACTTCTCGTATCTTCCATTATGAAAAACGGAGACAGAGCGATGGCAGTCAGTCCGTTCCTGTTAATTATCCAGCTTCTTTTCTCCGGGATTTTATTCCCGTTAAAAGGAGCATCCGAGATTATTTCTTACTTTACGGTCAGCAGATGGTCCGTAGAGGCATTAGGAAATGTAGTAGATCTCAATGGATTAAAACATAAATATCAGCAGATTCATTATAAACCAGACGATATGTTTTTACATAATTGGCCGCATTTATCTCATACATGGCTGATTTTAGTAGCATTTATTGTTGTATTAGCTGTTTTAAGTATCATTTGTCTTAGAAATGTCTCAAAAGACAGATAGATGGAAAACGAGAAAGGCAGGAAGTTTTATGTTTACTTATGCAGTATTATCAGAAGTAGGAGAACGTGAGATTAATGAGGACAGCGTAGGCTTTGCCCCTGTGGGAAAAGATATTGGAATAGTCATTTTAGCAGACGGACTTGGCGGACATGGACGGGGGGAAGATGCCTCTGCACTTGTTACCACAGCTTCAAAAGAAGTGTTCCGTTATTATTATAACCAAAAAGACTGTTTAGAGCGCTGTTTTATGGAAAGTCAGAAGCGCCTTATGAAAAAGCAGGCCGATGAGAATGCCAGACAGGATTTAAAAACAACGCTGGTATTGCTGCGAATTGTAAACGGTTATGTGCAGTGGGGCCATGTCGGTGATTCCAGATTATATTATTTTAAAAATGGAAAAATCGTAAAAAGAACATTAGATCACAGTGTACCACAGATGTTAGTAGCAGCAGGAGAAATTGATGAGAAAGAGATTCGTCACCATCCAGACAGAAACCGTCTGGTACGGGTAATGGGAATGGAATGGGATGAACCAAAATATCAGGTGAGCGAACCGATGCCAGAAGAGCCGGGACAGGCATTTTTGCTTTGTTCGGATGGATTTTGGGAAAATATCGAGGAAGAACAGATGGAAGCCTGTCTTCAAAAATCCGCCAATCCCCATGAGTGGTTAGAGCGCATGGAGAAAATCGTAGTAAAAAACGGACGTGGAACAAACATGGATAATTATTCAGCTATTGTTGTGTTTGCAGGCGTTTAAGATAAAGGAAAAAAGAGGCAGAGAGGAAAAATGAGCAGATTGGTAAAATGTGAAAATGGACATTTTTATGATGCAGATAAATATGCGAAATGTCCAAATTGCAGCAGAGGGGCCGGCCCTAAAAAAGATGTTGTAATGGAGGGTGGTATTTCAACAGATCTTGATGATGTAAAGACCGTTGCCATGAATATAAGAGGTAACATAAAAAGTGGAAGATCTGTCCGTATTCCTAAGGTAAGTGGACGTACAGTAAAGCCATCGAATGAGATTCTTGCAAAAGAAGAACAAAGAATGAGGGAATTGCAGGAAAAGATTAAGGAACATAAGGATTCTTTAGGTGAACAGGTTACGCTTGCGAAAGAGTCCTATGAGATTGATAATGATAAAACGGTTGCAGTTCATGTTTTTGAGAACGGGATTGAGCCGGTAGTCGGCTGGCTTGTCTGTGTAAATGGAGAGGAAAAGGGTCGTGATTATCGTCTGATCAGGGGAAGAAACCGTATTGGAAGAGATTCTGATATGGATGTTACTATCCGAAAAGATCAGAAAGTGACAAGAGAGGAACATTGTTCCGTGGTATATGATGAGAAGTCTAACCTTACTTTCCTTGTACCAGGGAATGGAACTCTTACTTACTATAAAGGAGAGATGCTTCGCCAGCCACAACAGCTTTGTAGCGGAGATGCAGTAGAAATCGGAGAGACAAAGTTTATATTTATCAGCTTTTGTGAAGGAGAAAGAGTATGGAAAAACGAAGAGGAATAAAGGTTCTTCTTTTTCTGTTAGCTTTTGTTGGATGTTTTTCTTTGCTGCCACAGCAATTGTGGGCAAAGTCAAAGGAAATGACGATATCTCAGGCAGATGTGTATCTGCCAGATATCAGTGTTTATATGGAGACAGCCGATGGAAAAGCCTGTGGAAAAGATGAAGTAAAAGCAAAGATAAGTGATACGGGTGTAAGCCTTACTGTGAAATCTTCGGATATTTTTTCCGATACAGACAGAGGCATTTATTATCATGTACTGTTAGACATTTCGACATCCATTCGTGCGGATCAGTTTGATGCGATGAAGAAGTCGATTCTGGCTCTTAAGAAGAAGATTCGGAAAAAAGACCGTTTATCCGTGATTACTTTTGGAAAAGAAGTAAAGGAAGCGGCAGATGGCAACAGCAGCTACGGGGAATTAAGCAAAGTTCTATCTAAAATCAAACAGGAAAAGGGAACGCATTTATACGAAGGAATCAATACGATTACCGAGCAGGTAAACGCACAAAAAGATAAAGAGATAAAAAAGGAAGTAAAGGCAGAGAATTCCATGCGTAATATTGGAATTATCCTTACGGACTGGCAGGAAATTAAGGATGCCGGTGGAATCACTTCGCAGGAAGAATCTTTAAAATCCTTGCAGGAAACAGGGACTCCTTTATATGGCTTTTGTTTAAAAACAGCAAAAGACACCCTTCAGGATGATATGGGAGCGTTCCTTCGAAAAACAGGAGGAAGTTTTCAGATATTTAATGAGGGAAAGAAAGATACCCAGCTTACGGATTTAAATAAAGAGCGTTTGAAAGATAATGTATTACTCATCCATTCTTCTTCAAATAAAACCTATGATGAAGAAAAGGTTTTGGAATTAGAAGCTGGAGAGGAGACAGTAAAAAAGGAACATTTATATTTAAATCGTGCACAGAGCGATTCAAAAAAGCCAACGATTACTTCGGTAAAACAAAAAGGGAAAGATGCAAAGACAATCGTGGTTACCTTTAGTGAAGATGTGTTATCAGCGGATAATAAGAATAATTATTCTATTTTGAGAGGTGGAAAACACACCTATACTGTTTCAGAGGCGACCTATACATCAGATAATGAAAAGTATCAGGCGAAACTGGTTCTTAATGATAAGCTTGTAAAGGGAAAGTATACTGTAGAGACACACAATATTGTAGATAATACGAATGAGGAGAATCCTTTAGATACTTCCTGGAGTGGAGAATTAGATGGTGAGGGTGCTTTTAAAGCTTTTTATACAAGTCTTGGAAAGTTCTGGGCAATTATACTGGCAGTCATCGTGTTTGCAGTACTTCTTGGAATCTATCTTTATATACGAAAACACAGAGGAATTATGGTTGTACAGGACAAGATGGTTCTCGGCGATAAAATGGAGCAAAAAAAGCATATAAAAAGTGACCAATCTACGACAAAAAATGTTATACTTTCTGTAAGTGGCATTGCCGCAGATGAAAAAGAGATGGCGGTTCAGATTAATGGAAGCATTATTATCGGAAGAGCAAGTTTTTGCGACATTTATTTTGATGATCTTAAGATGTCTGGACAGCATTTTGCACTTTTAGTACAAAATGGAGGTATCTTTTTGAGTGACTTAAATTCTACAAATGGAACATTTGTGGATGGAAAGCCCGTTGAGGCAGGCCCGGAAGTAACGGTACCTGTAGCCAATGGAAGTACCATTAAAGCGGGAAGTGTTACCTTTGTAATAAGGTGGTGAAACGATGACGTCAGAAAACGTGACAATAAAAAAAGAATATTGTCCGAACTGTTTTAATGCAATTGGTTCGATGAGACCCTGTCCGTATTGTGGAAATGAACAGTTTGATAGAAAGAATCCGCTGGCGCTCCCGGTAAATGTCGTTTTAAAGAATCGATATGTTGTTGGGAGAATGCTTGGTGCTGGTGGATTCGGAATTACCTATAAGTGTTACGATTTAAAAGAACGCAAGATCTGTGCGATTAAAGAGTATGCACCGTCTACTTCAGCCACTCGCTTAAGCGATTCACTTACACTTACAGCAACAAGTGTGAGCAGACAGGAGATTTTTGAACATGGCCGGGAGAAGTTTTTAGGAGAGGCTGCAACATTAAGCCAGCTTCAGGATATCCCGGATGTAGTAAAAATCTGGGACTGCTTTGAGATGAATGGAACCGCTTATTTTGTGATGGAGTTTTTGTCAGGCTCCACTTTAAATGGCATTAAAAAAGCCTATGGCGGCAGAATAGAATATTCGGTAGCTTATGGAATCATTTTGCAGGCAGCGGAAAGTCTTGGAAAGATTCATGAGGAAGGAAATATTTTTCATAGAGATATCAGCCCGGAAAATATTATGGTCACAGCGGATCTTGAAGTAAAAATTATTGATTTTGGTACAGCCAAATATATCAATAATCAAAAAAGCCAGACATTGTCGGTTGTATTAAAGCCAGGATATGCGCCACCGGAGCAGTACAGTACGACTTCAAAGCAGGGAGCATTTACGGATGTTTACGCATTGGCATCTACCTTTTATTATGTATTAACTGGTAAGAAAATTCCGGCTGCACCAGATCGGTTAGTGAATGAAGACTTTGTCCCACTAGAAGACTATGATTTTCTGGGCGAACAGTATGCAGGACTGACTCTTGTTTTAAAAGATGCGTTAAGAACCAGTGTTAAAAAGCGTATTCAGACAATGGAGGAGTTTGCGAGTCGCCTGAAGTCTTTTCACAGTTCTATTACTGGACAAAAATCTGACTCTTCTTTTGTACATTCAGAAGAGCGGACGGTATTAGATGAAGGGGATGGAAAGAAAAGAGACAATAAAAAGATAGAATCGTCAAAAAAGATTACGCGGATTTATCCTTATCTTGAGGGAAAGACTGATCCGATTTATGGATACCGCTATTATATACCATTGAATACAATGGTGACGGTAGGCAGATCAAAGGAAAGCAATATTGTTATAAATATGGGAGTAATAGGAAGAAAGCATCTGGAAGTTTTTTATGATACGGATAGTGGATTATTCTTTTTGATGGACAATCACTCCGTAAATCATACATATATTAATAACAAATTATGTGAGCCAGAAGTGATATACCCGGTAAAACCAGGAAGTTATCTTCGGTTAGCGGGGAATTCCTGTGTGTTTCAGTTAGGAGTAGTAAATGAAGAATATAGAGGATAATTCAATGGAAAGAACTGCTGAGCTTACTCCCGCAGAAAGCGAGACATTGCTGAGGGGACATGTATGGCAGCAGCCAGAGAATGAGAACCTTGTTTGTGGTGCGATCAGTTCTGTAATAGGAGCAAGGGAGAATCAGCAGGATAGCTGCTATATGGATATAGAACCTGACGGAAATTCCATTGGTATCGTTTGTGATGGAATGGGAGGACTAAAAGGTGGAGAAATAGCGAGCCAGCAGGCAGTATGTATGTTTGTGGAGGACTTTGAACAGGTTCGAAAAACAGAGAATAACTTTTATCATTTTTTCTGCAATGAGATGATAGAGATTGATGACATGGTTGCCGGACTTACAGATGAGCGGGGCGAACTTCTTTCTGCCGGAACAACCTTAGTGGGCGTTGCCATTAAAAATGGATTTTTACAGTGGATTTCTGTAGGAGACAGTAAAATTTATGTAATCCGCAGGGATGATATGGTCTGTGTTACTAAGGAACATAATTACCTGATGCTCCTTAATAAACAGTTAGAAGAAGGCACCATTGATGAGGAAGAATATGCAAGAGAGGTAAAAAGAGGAGCGGCACTCATTAGTTATCTTGGAATGGGTAATGTGAATCTTATGGATGCTAATCCAAATCCACTGCCATTGGAGGATGGTGATATTGTTGTTTTGTGCAGCGACGGATTATATAAGGCACTTTCTGATGCACAGATTTATGAAATTATTAGTAAAAATGCAGACGACTTAGAAGCGGCTGTTCAGGAACTACAAATGCAGGCACAAATATCTGCCGGAAGAGTACAGGATAATACATCCATTGTGGTGTTATCATACAGACCAAACGTATAAGGAGGAATTCAATATGAATTTAACAAGATGTAATCACGGACACTTTTATGATATGGACAAGTTTGAGAGCTGCCCACACTGTAAAAATAATGGGGCTGGGGCAGCAGCAGAGGCAACCGTGGGACTTACTGGAGGTACAGCAGGAGCAACAGAGCCATATTCTGGCAATGCAGGAGATGTGACAGTTCCTGTAGGAATGACAAGTCCATTAGATGAAGTAAATACAGGATTGGGAAAACCAATTGATGCAACAGAAGAAAAAACAGAGGCAGCATTCCAGAAGATTTCTAATCCAAATCCGTTTGCACCTGCCAAAAATCCAGGTTTTCAGAATTTCGCAGGAGAAGATCCAACAGAGCCATTATCTTCTATGCCGCCAAGAACACAGCCTCAAAAAGTGATGCAGGGTACTATTGATCCGATTATTCCACAAGACACTGGAAAAAGCTTAAAAGATGTAATTGAAACGGTTGCCAATGCAACAACAACCTCCACAGATGATGGAAAGACTATCGGCTTCTATGACGGGGCGCTTTCAGAAAAAGATAAGGTGATTGATCCTGTTGTAGGATGGCTTGTATGTATTAAGGGAGATGCTTTTGGAAGCAGCTTTGTGTTAAAGAGCGGTAAAAACTTTATCGGAAGAGACAGAAAGATGGACGTAGCACTTACAGGAGATAAGAGCGTATCCCGCGAATGCCATGCAATCGTAATCTATGACCCAAGAAGCAGAATGTTCCTCGTTCAGCCTGGAACATCCAGAGAATTATTTTACTTAAATGATAAGGTTGTCCTTGGTGTAGAAGCAATCGGAAGTCACGACATTCTTGCAATCGGTAAAACAGAATTAATGTTTATTCCTTGCTGTGGCGAATCTTTCTGCTGGGAAGACCAGATTGAAAGAGCGAATGCAGAAACAGCCAAAGAAAAGAAATAGAGACTGGAATACTATATTATTGACATTTCGCTGAAAATCAATGAGGCAGTACACTAGAGCGTGTTTGAAATATGCTCTAGTTAGAAAGGCGAAGGAAGAAAACATTGGATGAAAGAGACCTTCATTATCTAAAAAAAGAAACAAAGTTAAATGGACGCTATATTATAACGTCTGTTTTGGGTGAGGGCGGTTTTGGTATCACTTATTATGGTGTGGATGACTTATTTGGTAACGAAGTTGCTATAAAAGAATTTTTCCCGCAGGGAATTGTTACGAGAAACAACGAATATACCGATAATGTTACCGTAACTTACGCGAAGCAGGATGAGGCCTTTTTAGCAGGAAAAAAACGATTTATTGGTGAAGCCCGTGTGATGGCCAAGTTTAATGGCGATCAGGGAATCGTCAATGTAACTGATTTTTTTGAGGCGAATAATACAGCATACATTGTGATGGAATATCTTGACGGAATTACTTTAAAAGAATATTTAAAGGGAAATCGTCAGATTCCAGTGGATGAACTGATGGGACTTCTTGCTCCTTTGTTAGAATCTTTAGACGATGTCCATCAATCTGGGCTGATTCACAGGGATATCAGCCCAGATAATATCATGGTTTTAAAAGATGGCAGTGTAAAACTGATGGACTTTGGAGCTGCCAGAGACTATACAGAATTTGGTGAAAAAAGTCTTTCCATCGTGTTAAAACCGGGATATGCACCGGCAGAACAGTATCAGAGCCGGGGAGTACAGGGACCGTGGACAGATATTTATGCGCTGTGTGCGACTATTTACAAATGTATCACCGGAAAGACGCCGGAAGATTCGATTCAAAGAGTGATGGAAGATGAGCTTAAAAAGCCATCAGAACTTGGTGTGGACATTTCCCCACAGATAGAAAAAACACTGTTAAAGGGAATGAGCATCGCACCCAAAGACCGTTATCAGAACTTAAAGGATCTCTGCGAGGATCTCTATAAAGACTATATGGAAGAGGAAGAATCCTTAGAAGAAAGCCAGAAAGAAACGGAAGTGGAGCCAGCGGAAACTTTAGAAAAGAGTTCGTCAGAAAGTCAGGAAACTTCTAAAAGAGAGTCAGAAACTTCTAAGGAAAGTCAGGAAATCTTTGAAGAGGAGTCAGAAGCTTTAAAAAAAGAAAAAGATTCGGTAGAAGATTTAGAGAAAGAGCGTGTACAGAAAAATTCAGAGATTTTTAAGGGAGATACCCAGCCAGAAAGCCTAAAAGAGCATAACACAGTGGAAGCAGAACAGTCTTTTGAAGAAGAGACAAAGGAAAATACAAAAGTTAAGATGCAAAAGGAGCCTGAGGGAGAGACAGATTCCCAAAAGAATTCTCAGGATTCCTCAAAACAGACGCAAAAAAAGCGTTCAAAAAAAGGTCTCCTTATTGCAGTAATTTTGTGCTTCCTTATTGCAGGCGCTGGCTATCATTTTTACCAGAAATCTCTTGAAAGAGAAGTTCCAAATCTCGTAAATAAAAGTTTTGACAGTGCAAAAGCAGAAGCGGCCGGAGATGATGACTCTCTTGTTTTAGTAGAACTTGATCAGGCTTATTCTGATACTGTAAAAAAAGGAAATATTATTTCACAGGATATTAAGGCAGGAACTATTTTAAAAAAGGGAGATACCATCCGGGTAACTGTCAGCAAGGGAGCACTGGTTACCATTCCTGATGTAGCTGGTAAGAAAAAAGCGAAGGCTAAAGAAACGATTACTAATGCGAAGCTTATTATGAAAGTTTCAGATAGAAAATGGTCAGATAAAGTTGCAAAAGGAAAGGTTATTTCTCAAGATAAAAAGGCTGGAGAGAAGATAGAAGAGGGCAATACAATCTCTGTAGTAATCAGCAAAGGTGTTGAGCAGGTTAAAGTTCCAAAAGTAGAGGGCGAAACGTTAGAAGAAGCACAAAAAGCTTTGAAAAAGGCAAAATTAAAAGTCGATTCTTCTCGTACATACAGTAGTAGTGTAGAAGAAGGGAAAATAATCAGCCAGTCCATTGCTTCTGGTAAAACCGTTGATAAGAATACGACAGTAAAAGTCGTGATAAGTCTTGGAAAAGAGCCAGAACCAGAGCCAGTTTATCGTCCAAGCAGCTCTAGTTCTTCTTCAGGAAGCAGCAGCTCAGGCAGGAAGTCTTATAGACGTTCAGGCAGCTCCAGTAGTTCGAGCAGGAAATCATCCGGCAGTAAAAAGAAATCTTCTGGCGGCGGGGACAGCATCAATAACTGGAATCTCGTAAACTAAATAGGAAGAGGGATACCAGAGTAGAAAACATATAGCTCTGGTATTCTTTTTATATTAAGGCATATTCGTAAGAACATATAAAAAAGTAAATGGTACGAAAATCTACAGCGTATGGAGTCATGCAAAAGCCGTTAAAGTGAAATAAGCAGAAAAGTTTCTACTAAAAAATATTGATTTATGATATAATTTTTATAATCTTATGCAGATGCAAAGTACAGATTGAGAGAGAAATGAGGGAAAGTTTATGGAAGAAAACAGTGTTCATCTCCTGAAAAATGGAAGAACATTAGGCAGCCGTTACGTCATAGAGGGCGTTCTTGGTGAAGGTGGATTTGGAATCACCTACAGAGGACATGATAAGACTCTTGATGTAGAAGTTGCCATAAAAGAGTACTATCCACAGGGATTTGTGACCAGGAATACAACATATAGTGAAGAACTTACCGTATCCCAGTCAAAATACACGGAAATGTTTCAAAAAGGAAAGGAAAAGTTTTTAAGTGAGGCGAGAACGCTTGCACGTTTTAACAGACAGGAAGGTGTTGTAAGTGTAACAGACTTTTTTGAGACAAATAATACCGCATATATCGTTATGGAATTCCTGGATGGAATTACATTAAAGCAGTACATTGACACACAGGGATTACTTACACCAGCAGAAATTTTAGATCTTATGGCACCTTTAATGGAAGCATTAGATGAAGTACATAATGTGGGACTGATTCATCGTGATATCAGCCCGGACAACATAATGCTGTTAGAGAATGGCGGCGTAAAGTTAATGGACTTTGGTGCAGCACGAGCTTACACAGAATTTGGTGAAAAGAGTCTTTCTATTGTATTAAAACATGGTTATGCCCCAGAGGAGCAGTATCGTACACATGGCGTACAGGGGCCGTGGACGGATATTTATGCCCTTTGTGCGACAATGTACAAATGTATTACCGGCATTACTCCAGTAGAATCTTTACAGAGAATGCAAGGAGATACGCTGCAAAGGCCATCACAGCTTGGCATTCCGATTCCGCCGTGGGTAGAATACGCATTAATGAAAGGTATGGCCGTTTTCCAAAGAGATCGTTACCAAAGTATTGCAGAGTTTTGTGATGACTTATATGGGGATGGCAGTAATATAAATTATGATGCAGTAGCATCACCAAACCAGACTGTATACGATCCAAATGTGTATGCAAATGCTTCCTATAATCAAAATGGTTACAGTCAGGGTAGTAATTCAAATTATAGTCAGAACTACAGTCAAAACTATAGCCAAAATTATAGTCAGAATTATAGCCAGAATGGATATAATCAAAGTCCATATAATCCAAATGCGGATTACAGCCAAAACTACGGAACACAAAACAACAATAAATCAAATAATGCGGTTATTGGTATTTTGATGGCGACGATTCTCATTCTTATTATTGGAATCGGTATGTTTATATGGCGGATGAACGCTAACAATGCTTCACAAGACGCAAAAGTAACGCAGGCAGATCAAAAGGCAGCTGTCACAACACAGAAAATGACACAGGCTACAACAGAGGCAACAACGGAAGAAGTGACGGAAGCGACGACGGAGGCAAAATCAGAAGAAAAACTTCCATATACAAATAATGAAGTAAGAGATGAATATTCATGTCAGAAAAAAAGTGATTTTTGTCTGGCAGAGGGAAAAGGCTTTAGTTTTTATTATCCTAAATATGAATTTTATTCAGGAAGTGTAAATGATGACAAGACATCATTTCATTTTGCCTCAGCGGATGGAGCGACAACTTTAGAGGTATACAGGGAAAAAAATCCGGGGAATGCGAAAGATAAAGTACTGGATTTTTATAATGCTGTAGAATATGATTCAGGGTATAACATAACATATACATATCCGAAAGAAGATAAAGATTACAGAGTCATGGCGGGCAATGTGGCTTCAGGTACGAACACCTCTTTTTACTTTATTGTAAAAAATGATGGAACATATGATTATATTTTAAAATATATTTATTATGATACAGATATTCATAACGATAAAAATCAGGAGGATTATCTTATGGACTCTATTTACAGAGGATGTTCTTTTAGTGGTCATTCGGATGATAAAGATATACGAACATGCGCAGAATTCAAGTCAACTGACTATTAAAACCAGAGGAATCAAATGAAAAAAATAATAAGAATAAAGAATTTTTCCTGTTTTTTTCTGCATAGTATTCTGCTTTTTACAATGATACTTCCTCTTCCTCTAAATACAGTGCAGGCATCATCAAAAAAAGACTTGACCATCGTCATTGATCCCGGACACGGAGGCATCCAGTCCGGGACACAGAGAGGGACGGTAGAAGAAAAGACTTTGAATTTAAAAATCGCGCAGTATTTAAAAGAGACATTAGAAAAGTATAAAGGAGTCACCGTATCTTTAACAAGAGATGGTGACTATGATGTGAGTCTTACTGACCGCACGCAATATAGCGTGGATAAGAATGCAGATCTTATGGTGAGTATTCATAATAATGCAACAGGAGACTGCGCGGCTTATGATAGTGGCTGTACAGTTCTTGCAGCAAAAGATGGCTATAAGCAGGAACTTGCAGATGAGGAACAAAAACTTGCATGTAATATTTTAAACGAGTTAGAAGCACTTGGGATAGAGAATCAGGGTATTTTATTACGGGACTCTGAGGCCAATGAGAAATATGAGAATGGAGAACTGGCAGACTATTATGCGATCATCCGCGGAGGTGTATTAAAAGATATTCCTACCGTTTTAGTAGAGCACGCTTTTGTAGATGATGATTCAGATTTTGAAAACTATTTAAGCAGTGATGCAAAGTTAAAAGTATTGGCAGAAGCAGACGCAAAAGGGATTGCAAGATATTATCAGCTGACCACAGAAGATGGGAAGAAAGCAGAAAGTCCATTAGAAAATTATAAAGAAAAGATTGTTCATATTGTCGATGGAAACAGCGCGCATAATAAAATTAGTTATAAAACGTATTATCCATCTTCTCAAAAAGACAATAAAGAAACAGATTCTGGTACAGATAAGACAACCACAAACAATGGTCAGACGGAACAAACCACGGAAAGTATTACTGCCCAAGGGAAGAAAGATGCGACAGAAAAAGTAAAAAGAACAGAAAAAAGTTCAGAACAAACTTTGGATACAACAGCCAATACATCTTTTAAAGAGGTAACACATTCCCCCAAAAAAGAAAATATTCGAGTGGATTCTATTATACTTTTCGTTATGATAGTGGCACTTGTTGCGGCACTTATTTTGCTGAAGATTTTATTGGGAAAAAGAAAGAAGTAATGTAACAATGGGAGAATTAAAAAAAGAATATCGATGTGTCCTTGATCTTGCACATGATATCATTGGTGGAAAGTGGAAGCTTCGCATTTTATGGAATATTCAACAGGGAAATAACCGTTTTTCCATGTTGGAACGGGCGATTCCGGAGATTACACAGAAGAATATTATGTTGTGACAAATGCGGATAAATTAAAAGAACTTGCACAGACAAGTCCTTATGCCGGATGTACGGCGAATGCACCGATGGCATTTGTGGCATGTTACCGCAAAGAATGTCGTATGCCAGAATATGCACCGATTGATTTAAGTGCATCTGTAGAGAATCTGTTATTAGAAGCAGATGAATTAGGACTTGGCGCAGTATGGCTTGGAATTGCACCTCTCCGAGACAGAATGGATAAAGTAAGAGAAGTGATTTCTATTCCGGAAGAGTTAGAAGCATTTGCGATTATTCCATGTGGCTATCCGGTACAGATAAAGAATCAGCAGAATCACTATGAAAAAGAAAGAGTACATTTTGTAGAGTAGTAAGTTAGCTTTCGTTATCTGTTTGTTAGTGCCTTACTTGCGTCTCTTTTTTGCGTGTGATATAGTGATAAAGCCAGAGCCTTTTTCATACACGCTCTAGGTAAAAGAAGAGAAAGGCAGTAAAATCATATGGAAAAATCAGTTTTAGATATTATATGTGCTTCTTTGGACAGTTTTTTTGAATCGGAACGAAAGATTGGTACTTATATTATACAGCATACAGCAGAAGTTGTGGACATGACGGTCGGGGAGCTGGCACAGGCATGTGGAGTCAGCGATGCATCGGTTTCCCGCTTTTGTAAAAAGATAAATATGAAAGGATTTCATCATTTAAAGATTACGCTGGCAAAAGAAATATCAGAGAAGGGAATAGAGGAGGAAGAAGTTTCGAATCATATTTCTGTGAATGATATTGAGCAGTCACTAAAAAATATTTTAGCGAATAAGGTGACAGAAATCACACAGACCGTTTCGATGATGGATGCAAAACAGCTTTCCGAAATTTTAAATAAGTTAAATATGGCAAGAACCGTACAGTTTTTTGCAGTAGGAAATACGATTCCTGTGGCAATTGACGGGGCCTTTAAGTTAAATCAGATAGGGATTCCTGCGGTATCCGGGACTATTTGGGAGACACAGATAGGATACACCTATAATATGACAGCAGAGGATGTTGTGATTGCGATTTCAAACTCCGGGGAGTCAACAGCGGTGCTTCGAGCGTTAGAGGCAGCAAAGAGTGCGGGGGCAACAACGCTTTCCATAACGAACAGCGAGAAGTCCAGCGCAGCGCAGCTTAGTGATTATCATATTACAACAGCGACCCGTGAAAAATTATTTCTTGACGGGTATTGTTTTTCCAGAGTATCTGCGACAACCGTGATAGAGATTTTATATCTTTTCCTAACCTCTATGAGAAAAGACGCTTATAAGAGCATTGTGCGTCATGAACAGGCGATAGCGTTTACAAAGCTGTAACTATGGGCTTTCGTGCTATTGTTTCAGCTTTAGGTTATTGAAAAACCCAGAGAGACTCTATATATAAATTCATACTAGTTGAAGTACTTCGTTGGATTGTGTCCAGGTCAGTAAGACAAAAAATGTCTTCTTCCCTTGGACATAATCTCTCCTTGTTCTTCAAATAGTGCAGATTTATATATAGAATCTCTCTGGGTTTTTATTTTTGTTTTATCCTGAAACAATAGCCTAACAGCCCCTGATGGCTAGATTATTTTTCAGACATACTCTGGAGTGAAATTATTGATTGTAATTATCGTCAAAAATTTCGCTCTTTTTTTGTGCATATCGCTGATTGAAATAATTTTCATAAAAAATATATTGACGAAAATAATATATCATGATAAAGTACAGATACGAAATAAATTTTCACAAATAAAACAATAAAAGAAAAAAATTTTCTTAAAATTTGTGAAAAGAAAGCAAAAAGATTCCAGAGTGTGTTTAAGACAAATACGCTCCAAGTTAAAGGGGAGAATGTTATGAGAATCACTGAGTTACTACGAAAAAGCAGTATTGCACTGCAAGTCGATATGCAGTCAAAAGAGGAGACGATTGATTATCTTGTAGATTTAAAGCAAAAGACCCATTAAGAGTTATTCCTTCCTGTATTATCGGTTCTGCAACAGCCGGCGGATTATCTATGGCATTTAACTGTACACTTCGTGCACCACACGGTGGAATCTTCGTTCTTCCAACAATCGGAAATCCATTGATGTACGCGATAGCAATCTTCATTGGTGCACTCGTTGGATGTTTGATTCTTTCTTTCTTAAAGAAACCGCTACCAGAAAACGTGGAAGAAAAAAAGGGAAAGCATTAAAAGATATAATATATAGAAAACTATTTTTTTGAAAATTTATTCTATATAATATGAAGCGTTACGATTTATGGATAAAGAATAAATGAGAAAATAAATAAAACATGCTTTAAAACAGGTGACAGAAAAAGGAGACAGAATAATGAACATGAAACAATTATGTGCCAAAGAAGCACTAAAATATATAAAAGACGGCATGTGTATCGGACTTGGCGGTGGTTCTACCATAGGATATTTAGCAGAGTATCTTGCCAAAGAGGAGAGAAAAATAACGGTAGTAACTCCATCTGATGATACAGCAGAACTTTGTAAAAACTTAGGACTTATGGTATTATCACTGGAAATGACAGCTCATATCAACATTGCTTTCGATGGTTGTGATGAGCTTGATAAAGAGTTAAATGCGCTGAAAGCGAATGGCGCGATTCATACAAAGGAAAAAATTATTGCATCCATGGCAGAAAAATATGTTTTGTTAATTGTTGAATCTAAGTTTTATGATACATTACCGTTAAAAGATTCTGTGACATTAGAAGTGATTCCACAGAGCAGAAACTATGTGCAGGCACAGATAGAAAAGCTTGGTGGAAAGGCAGTAATGCGAAAGAGTGGTGCCAAAGCGGATTTTGTTATTAGTGATAATGGAAATATAATGGATACTGATTTTTCTAATGTAGCTACATTTGCAGGGAAACCAGAAGAACTTCATAAGAAGTTAAAGCAGCTTACTGGAGTGGTGGAGACAGCATTATTTATTGATATGGTAGCATTTGCTCTTTGTGTATGCGGGGATGAAGTAAAAGTTATCGAAAAATAATGAGATATTAAGAGCAGAGAGTGTTTGAAAAAGTATTTAATAATATGCATGTGTAATTTACAGAAAGTATTTTTCAAATACACTATAATTCAGAATAACAAAAAGATAAAAACAGGAAAGAATTTATATCTAATATGGTTTAAAGCAAATGAGTTGAGTTATAAAGAATATAAATTGGCAGAAAGGAAGTTGAATATATAATGAAAAAATTAAACTGGGGAATGCTTGGAACAGGCTGGATTGCCCATGAGATGGGTGAGGCTTTAAAACGTGTCAATGGTGAGATTTATGCCTGCTGTGCGACAAGTATGGAAAGCGCAGAAAAATATGCAGAAGAATTTGATGTAAAAAATGCTTACGGCAGTGCAGATGAAATGTTCGACGATGAGAATATTGATATTGTTTATATTGCAACACCGCATAATTCCCATTATGAATTCTTAATGAAGGCATTACAGAGTGGAAAACACGTTTTTTGTGAAAAGGCAATTACAGTAAATGATACACAGCTTGAAGAAGCAGTGAAACTTGCCAAAAAAAAGAATCTTGTTATTTGTGACGGCATGACATTATATCATATGCCTGTCTTTAAAAAGATGAAAGAAATCGTGGACAGCGGAAAGCTTGGCCCTGTAAAAATGATTCAGGTAAACTTTGGAAGCTGCAAAGAATACGATGTGACAAATCGCTTTTTCTCCAAAGAATTAGCCGGTGGAGCTTTATTAGATATCGGTGTGTATGCGACGAGTTTTTCGAGATTTTTCATGAAGAGTAAACCGAATAGCATTCTCACAACGGCAAATTATTTTGAGACAGGTGTAGATGAGACTTCAGGAATCATTCTTAGAAATCCAGACGGTCAGATGGCAGTTATGGCACTTACGATGCGTGCGAAACAGCCAAAAAGGGGTGTTGTTGCCTGTGAGGACGGATTTATTGAGATTTATAATTATCCAAGAGGAGATAAGGCAACTATTGTTTATACTAATGATGGTCATACAGAGACAATTGAGGCAGGAGAGGCAGCCTATGCACTGGATTATGAAGTAGAAGATATGCAGAACTATGTCTTAAATGGCGGAAGTGAAGAATATCTGACTTACAGCCGTGATGTTATGAGTGTATTGACAGACATTAGAAAACAGTGGGGAATGATTTACCCATTTGAATAGAAAATTGAATGGGAAAAAGAACAAGGAGAGGGGTGCAGGAAAGCTTGCATCCCTTTTTGTATCGCAGTATAATAAAGGGCTGTACTGGCTTGCAACTTGAAATAGATAAAAATGTATATGTCATTATATAGTATGTACACAAATCTATTATTTGCTTTGTGAAGTAGGAAGATATATATAAGAAGATACAGGAAAAAGAGGAGGAAAGATATGGAGAAGAAATATTTATTTTTTGATATTGATGGAACGTTGACAAACCGCGCAACGGGAGGGATTGTTCCAAGCGCAAAAGAAGCGTTACAGCGATTAGAAGAGAACGGGCATTTTGTGGCAATCGCAACTGGAAGAGCACATTATAAGGCAGAAAAGTTTACAAAGGCAAATGGTTTTAAAAATATGGTCTGCAATGGAGGAAATGGATTGGTAATTGATGAAGAATTAGTGATGAATATTCCTCTGGAAAAAGAAAACTGCATTCGCATTATTGAGGAGGCAGATAAACTTGGCTATGGCTGGTGTCTTGTCATGGATGATACAAAAGATGTTTATATGAGGGATACCTTATTTTTAGAGCAGGTAGGAAAAAGAAAAGAGCCGACAAGATATATTATTGACGATACGTTAGACATTTATGCTGTGGAGAATTATTATAAGGTATATGTGGCAATCCCGGCTGAGGAAGAAGAACGCCTTACAATGAAAAGCCTTGTAGGCCATCTCCGTTTTGAGCCGGAATATCTGATGTTTCAGCCAGATAATAAACGAGGTGGTATCTTAAATATGATGGAATATTTGGAGGCAGATAAAAAGGATGTCGTTGTATTTGGCGATGATTATAACGATATGGATATGTTTCATTCCGACTGGCTTTCCATCGCTATGGGAAATGGATGCCAGGCGCTGAAAGAAAAGGCTGATTATGTGACAGATACAAATGTGAACGATGGAATTAAAAAGGCTTGTGAACATTTTGGATGGATTTGATAAGATAAATCAGAGGGTAAACAGGAATTTTACATAATAAATTGTAGATATACACAACCTTCACAACCCGCTTTACAGAAAGCATTTTTCAAACACGCTCTAGTTTAAATTAAGTTAGAGTAGTTTATATATAAAACCAACAATAATAAATAAAGAAAAATAATGCAAGGAAATAATAAAGGAATATCACATAAATGACAGAATTAATAAAACAAAAAAAACAGGTGCCCGAAAGGCTATATAGTAACAAAAAGTTAGCGGCACTGCTCATTCCATTGGCGTTAGACCAGCTTTTGAACTCTTTTATGGGAACGATTGATACATTAGTTGTCAGCAATCTTGGTTCCGCAGCGATTTCTGCGGTATCTCTGGTTGACTCTATTAATATATTGATTGTACAGGCGTTTTTTGCGCTCGCTTCCGGCGGAACAGTTGTCTGCTCACATTATCTTGGATGTAAAAGTAAAGATCATGCGAAGGAAGCGGCAAGGCAGCTTGTATTTGTAACTCTGATGTTATCTCTGATAATCGGAGCAATCTGTCTTGTATTTAATCAGCAGATTTTAAATCTGATTTTTGGAAAAGTAGAAAAGGATGTTATGACAGGCGCAAAACAATATTTCTTTTACTCTGTGCTATCATATCCGTTTATCGCACTTTATAACGATGGGGCATGTATTTTGCGGGCACAGAATAATAGTAAGTTTCCGATGCAGATTTCCATTGTATCTAACTTTTTGAATGCATTTTTAGATGTAATTTTTGTGTGGGTATTTCATTGGGGCGTTGCCGGTTCCGCGATTGCGACAGCCGGTTCTCGTTTTTTTAGTATGAGTATCGTATTGTGGAAACTTAGAAACCCATCCCTGGAAATTCCATTCAGAAATTATTTTTCGATTCGTCCAAACTGGAGAGAGATTAAGAAGATTTTAAATATTGGAATTCCTTCGGGAATTGAAAACAGCATGTTTCAGTTTGGGAAGCTGGCAATTCAGTCTACCGTTTCACTGATGGGAACGGCGGCGATTGCAGCACAGGGAATGACGAATGTTATCGAGAACTTAAATGGTATTCTTGCTATAGGTATCGGTATTGGACTGATGACTGTTGTAGGAGAAACATTAGGAGCGGGAAGAAAGGAAGAAGCCGTCTATTATATAAAGAAACTTTGTATTATTGCAGAAATAACTCTGGCGGTATCCTGTCTGATTTTTTATCTTCTGGTACGGCCAATTACCTACTTTGGAGGAATGGAACCGGAAAGCGCAAAGTTATGCATCTACATGGTAACGTGGATTAGTATTGTAAAGCCGCTTATCTGGATCATGGCATTTATTCCGGCATATGGATTACGTGCGGCAGGGGATGTAAAGTTTTCTATGACAGTTTCTGTGCTATGTATGTGGTTTTGCAGAGTAAGCCTTGTTATTTTCCTTGCAAGAGCCTATCATATGGGTCCGATGGCGGTATGGATTGGTATGTTTGTGGACTGGGGTGTTCGAAATATAATCTTTACGATTCGCTTTAGAAGTCGGAAATGGCTGAATCATGAAGTGATTTGATGTATCTGTGAGAATAATTCTCATATAAAAATGTTGACTTTTCCTAGATAGTTATGATATTCTTACATTAGTTAGTAATCCCTAACTAAAATGTGAGATAATTCATGTGATGCTCTTTTCGTCCCATTGAGCCGGGACGAGGGAGATCCATGGGAAAGGATTGACGTAAAAGATGTTACATTTAGAAATTGAAAAAGTAGTAGGCAGAGAGATTATTGATTCCAGAGGAAATCCAACAGTTGAGGCAGAAGTATATTTAGCAGACGGGACTGTTGGGCGTGGAGCAGCCCCGAGTGGTGCTTCTACTGGAGAGTTCGAAGCATTGGAGCTTAGAGATGGAAATAAAGACAGATTTGGAGGCAAAGGAGTTTCTAAAGCTGTAGGAAATATTAATACAACAATCAATGAAGCATTAAAGGGGATTGATGCATCCGATATTTATGCAGTAGACGGTGCAATGCTTGCGGCAGATGGCACAAAAGATAAATCTAATCTTGGAGCAAATGCTATTTTAGCGGTTTCTATTGCAGCAGTTCGTGCAGCTGCCACTGCATTACAGATTCCATTATATCGTTTACTCGGCGGAGTGAATGGAAACAGACTTCCTGTACCAATGATGAATATTTTAAATGGTGGTGCTCATGCCGCAAACACTGTAGACGTACAGGAATTCATGATTATGCCGGCAGGAGCACCAAGCTTCAAAGAGGGACTTCGCTGGTGTACTGAAGTGTTCCACGCATTAGCAGCACTTTTAAAAGAAAGAGGATTAGCAACTTCTGTTGGTGATGAAGGTGGATTTGCACCAGACCTCGGAAGTGATGAAGAAGCCATCGAGTGTATTCTTGAAGCAGTAGAAAAAGCTGGTTATAAACCAGGAGAAGACTTTGTATTAGCAATGGATGCCGCTTCTAGTGAGTGGAAGAGTGCTACAAAAGGAGAATATCTCCTTCCAAAGAGCGGAAGAAAGTTTACATCTGCAGAGTTAATTGAGCATTGGAAACAGCTTTGCGAGAAATATCCAATCTATTCTATCGAAGATGGATTGGATGAAGAAGACTGGGAAGGCTGGCAGCAGCTTACAAAAGAACTTGGAGATACAGTACAGTTAGTCGGTGATGATTTATTTGTTACAAACACAGAGAGACTTTCTAAGGGAATCAAGCGTGGGTGTGGTAACTCCATTCTTATCAAGTTAAACCAAATTGGTTCCGTATCTGAGACTCTTGAAGCTATCAAGATGGCTCATAATGCAGGATATACTGCTGTAACTTCTCATCGTTCTGGTGAGACAGAAGATACAACAATCGCAGATTTGGCAGTAGCTTTAAATACCTGTCAGATTAAGACAGGTGCACCAAGCCGAAGCGAACGTGTTGCAAAATACAACCAGTTATTAAGAATCGAAGAACAGTTAGGCAATGCCGCTGTTTATCCGGGAAAGGGAGCATTTCATATTTCCCGTTAGTTAGCTTATTATTCAATTACATATGCCAAATAGATAAATAATAAGAAGTGAAAAAGCCATTTTGTCCGATAACAGAAAAACTGTTGTCCTGCAGAATGGCTTTTTTATTGTTATGTGACTTGTAATATTTATAATGAATACGGCGATATGTGAACATGAAGATAAGAGATTTATAGAATATTTTCAGAGATAAATTTTTGTAGAATAAAAATACTTTATACTACTTGTGTAGTAGGCAACAAAAAAACAACGTGATATAATAAAACAAGAATATAATAAAAGAAGCGGAGGTGCTTGTTTATGAAATTTTTAATCAAACAAAGAGTATTTTCCTGGTCAGATACCTTTGATATATACGATGAATATGAGAATAAGAAATATTTTGTACAAGCGGAATTTTTATCGTTGGGGCATCGCCTGCATGTATATGATATGAATGGACATGAGGTTGGGCTGATTAAGGAGAAGGTTCTTACCTTTTTGCCGGAGTTTGAAGTGATGATAGGCGGGCATTCCTGCGGTATTATAAAAAAGAAGTTTACCTTTTTTCACCCTCAGTATGAACTTGATTATAATGGCTGGCATGTGGAAGGAGATTTCCTTTCCTGGAATTATGATGTATATGAAGCCTGTAGTGCGGTTATACATATTACAAAGGAACCTTTACATTGGGGAGATACTTATGTGATTGATTTCCTTGATCCAAAGGATGAACTGATGGGGCTGATGCTTGTTCTTGCAATTGATGCAGCAAACTGTACGAATAATTAAAAAGGCAGAAATACATTTTTATAGGCAGGACATTATACCGATAAAGAAAAAGGAATTTCTAAAAGTAAAGTTAATATAGTAAATTTGTTTTGTGAAAAAGTATTTGAGTAAACATTGTTTAAGGGGGAAATGGATGCTATGAAAGTCAAAAGAATTGCCATTGTTACCGGAGCAACTGGCGGACTTGGACGTGAATTTGTCCGTCTTTTATTAAAAGAAAAAAATATAGACGAGATATGGGCATTAGCAAGAAATGAGAAAAAGCTTGGGCGTCTGAAAGAGAAGTTTGGTAAAAAAGTAAAAATATATTCCTTTGATTTATCGAGTGTTCGTCAGATACAATGTTTTGAAGAAGAACTAAAGCAGGAGGCGCAGCGGCGGAAATTAGAGATTTCTTATCTGATTAATAATGCAGGCTTTGCAAAATTTTGTTCTTATGGAGATTTAAGTATTGAGGAATCTTTAAATATGATTCATGTGAACATTGATGCAGTTGTGGCGATGGGACTTGTCTGCATTCCTTATATGAAAAAGGGCAGCCATCTTATTAATATTGCTTCGCAGGCATCATTTCAGCCACTTCCGTACCAGAATATCTATAGTTCAACAAAGTCCTTTGTCAGAAATTATTCTAGAGCGTTAAATGTGGAATTGAAGGAAAAGGGTATTTATGTTACTGCAGTTTGTCCTGGCTGGATAAAAACAGACCTTTATAAGAGAGCAGAAATTGGAGCAAGGAAGGCAACAACTCGCTATGTGGGTATGGTAACTCCAGATAAGGTGGCAAAAAAAGCTTTAAAAGATGCGAAAAAGGGCAAAGATATTTCTATTTACAGTCTTTTTACGAAGATATCCCATGTAGCGGCAAAGCTTCTTCCGCAGCGTATAATGATGAAAATCTGGTTAAGACAGCAGCATTTAGATAATTGAATAGAGTTGTCGATAATGTCTATTTACAAATCACCAATATCTGCTATAATGATAGGGCTTATAGTTGAGAGAGAATTATTTTTGGACTCAGCGAAAGTACAGGAGGAAAAAGTATGTTTAGTTTTATGAATCCCGGAAAGAGCAAACCGGCGAAAAAGGGATTAAAGATTATCATTGTAGGCTGTGGTAAGGTTGGAACAACGCTAGTAGAACAGCTTAGTAAAGAGGGACATGACATTATCATTATTGACAAGAATGCGAAAAAAGTACAGGAAATCGCGAATATATACGACATTATGGGTATCGTAGGGAATGGTGCCAGTTACAGCGTGCAGATGGATGCAGGAATTGAAGATACGGATCTTATCATCTCTGTGACAGAATCGGATGAGCTGAACCTTCTTTGTTGTACAGTAGCAAAACAGGTTGGTGACTGTGCAGCGATTGCCAGAGTCCGCACCCCGGATTACAGCAAAGAGGCGGGATACCTTCGAGAAAAGTTAGGTCTTGCGATGATTATTAATCCAGAGCTTGAAGCAGCGAGAGAGGCAGCAAGGATTTTATTCCTTCCATCTGCGTTAGAAGTTAACTCTTTTGCACACGGTCAGGCGGAATTGATTAAGTTTGCAATTCCTGCAGGAAATATATTAGATGGGCTTCAGATAGCAGAGCTCCGTGGAAAGATAGAAACGAATATTCTTGTATGCGGTGTAGAGAGAGATGGAGAAGTACATATTCCTTCTGGTGATTTTATATTACAGCAGGGAGATGTTATTTCTGTTGTTGCTTCCCGCAAAATTGCAAGAGAATTCCTTTCTCATATCGGATTTGAGACAAAGCAGGTAAAGAATACGATGATTATCGGCGGAGGTAAGGCAGCGTATTATCTTGCAAAGAACCTTTTAGATGTTGGAATTGATGTAAAGATTATAGAGAGCAATAAGGAGCGGTGTGAGGAATTATCCATTCTTCTTCCAAAAGCAATTATTATCAACGGTGATGGAACCAATCAGGAATTATTAAGGGAAGAGGGACTTCCTTATGTAGAGTCTTTTGTTCCACTTACCGGAATTGATGAAGAGAATATTCTTTTAACATTGCATACAAGACAAGTTTCCAAGGCAAAAGTAATTACAAAGATTAATCGTATTAATTTTAAGGATGTTATTGCAAAGCTTGATTTAGGAAGCGTGATTTATCCAAGATATATTACATCAGAGGCAATTATTGCTTATGTACGTGCGAGACAAGCTTCTCTTGACAGTAATATTGAAACTCTGTACCATATGTTTGACCATCGTGTTGAGGCGATTGAATTCAGAGTGTATGAAGAATCTGCCGTAACAAATATTCCGTTAAAAGATTTAGCGCTGAAGAAAGATCTGCTTTTTTGTTTTATCAATCGAAATGGTGCGATTATTCTTCCAAATGGTCAGGATTCCATTCAGGTAGGGGATACGGTTATGGTCGTAACCACACATACAGGCTTTAATGACTTAAGAGATATTTTGGCATAAGTACGGAGGACAATATGAACAGTTCGATTATTCGTTTTGTATTAGGATATGTATTGAAGATGGAAGCAGTGTTAATGCTTCTTCCTTGTATTGTTGCTGTGCTCTACCGGGAGCAGACAGGTTTTGCCTATCTTTTAGTGGCAGCGGTATCTATGGCATTTGGTACATTGATGACGATAAAGAAACCCAAAAGTCATGTGTTTTATTTAAAAGAGGGCTGTGTAGCAACGGCTTTAAGCTGGATATTTTTAAGTTTTTTTGGTGCACTGCCATTCTGGATTTCTGGAGAAATTCCATCTTTGATCGATGCTTTATTTGAGACAGTTTCTGGTTTTACGACAACCGGTTCAAGTATTTTAGCAGATGTGGAAGCACTTTCTCATTGTGCTTTATTCTGGAGAAGCTTTACTCACTGGATTGGCGGTATGGGAGTACTGGTATTCCTTCTTGCGGTTATTCCGTTAAGTGGAGGTTCTCATATTAACTTAATGCGTGCAGAAAGTCCGGGACCATCTGTAGGAAAGCTTGTGCCAAAGATTAAATACACTGCACAGATTCTCTATATTATTTATTTTGGAATGACAATTGTAGAGATTGTGCTTCTTCTTATCAGCAGGATGCCTGCATTTGATGCGATTACTCTGTCGTTTGGAACGGCAGGTACCGGTGGCTTTGGTATAAAGGGAGACAGTCTTGCCAGTTATACGGCACTGCAGCAGTGGATTGTCACTATATTTATGATTTTATTTGGAGTAAACTTCAACGCTTATTATTTGATTTTATTTAGAAAGTTCAAAAAAGCACTTCAAATGGAGGAAGTACGCGCATACTTTGCTATTATTTTCGTGGCAACAGCAATTATTACCGGTAGTTTAGTCGGAGGAAATATGCAGTTTTTTGATGCACTTCGTCATGCCGCATTCCAAGTGGGTTCTATCATTACAACAACAGGATATGCAACCGTCAATTTTGATGCTTGGTCGCAGACTTGCCGGGCAATTCTTGTCCTTTTGATGTTTGTGGGAGCCTGTGCAGGAAGTACTGGTGGAGGAATAAAAGTATCTCGTTTTATTGTTATGGTAAAGACAATGATTAAGGAACTCAATTCCTACATCCATCCAAAGAGTGTAAAGAAGATTAAAATGGATGACAAACCAATAGAGCATGAAGTAGTACGCTCCATTAATGTATATTTTATTACCTTTATGATTATTTTTGTCGCTTCAGTCATAGCCATTTCATTTGAAGGCCATGATCTTGTAACGAACTTTACTGCTATAGCAGCGACAATCAACAATATTGGTCCGGGGCTTAGTATGGTTGGTCCGGACTGTAACTTTGGATTCTTCAGTGATTTTTCCAAGCTTGTTATTATTTTTGATATGCTTGCAGGAAGACTGGAATTATTCCCGTTACTTATTTTATTCCATCCAGCGATTTGGAAGGAATTGTTTACGCAGAAAATCACGATGAGGAGGAAGAAGAAATTCTGAGTTGCTGCAGGCAAGGCAGGCACCCTCCGGGAATAAAAGAAACTATATTTGTGACTTTAGTCGCGGCAGTTTGAATACTTGCTTATGCGCTCGTATCTAAACCTTGCTCCGAGGTCACAAATATAGTTTCTTTAATCTTTCCAACATATTTTTCGAGCGTTCATCTGCAAATCCCTCTCCAACTAATTCCCCAAATTTTCAATAAACAAAATTCAAGAAAATAAATTATAATTATAATCTTCAGAAAGTAAGAGACTTTTTGTTCGTTTTGTTATTCCAAACCGGAAAGCAGAAAAATATCTATGTTTACTTTTGGTAAAGTCAATAGTGGATTTTATTGCCTTTTTATAAAAGTTGAACAAAAATGTAGGGGGTTATTGATAGGCATATGAAATAAGAGTTAGTTATTGAAAATATTTCTCAATAAATGCATTGACTTCTAATTATAATTAGGGTATACTAACTTTCGTAGAAAAGAAATTCATACAGATGTACTAGGTGATTATCAGATACACTGTCGGAAAATTTGCTTTAGAAAAGGAGATGATAATATGCCACTGTCTATGGTGAAAGCAGGAGAACCAAACGTCATTAAAAAGGTAGGAGGAAAGTCAGAAACGAAAAAGTTTCTTGAAAACCTTGGCTTCGTTGTTGGTGGTCTGGTGACCGTAATATCAGAAATCAATGGCAGTCTCATTGTGAATGTCAAAGATTCCAGAGTTGCTATTGGAAAAGATATGGCTAATAAAATCCTTGTTTAAAGCAAGTTTTTTGTTCCGATGAATAAGTATGAATAAAAAGGGAGAATAAAGACATGAAAACATTAAAAGAAGTCGCTGTTGGTCAGACAGTAACAGTGAAGAAGCTTTCTGGTGCCGGTCCTGTGAAACGTCGTATTATGGACATGGGAATCACAAAAGGTGTTGAAGTTTATGTAAGAAAGGTTGCTCCTCTTGGTGATCCTGTAGAGGTAACAGTAAGAGGTTACGAGTTGTCTCTTAGAAGAGCAGATGCAGAGATGATTGAGGTAGAATAATCAATTTTTTTTACTCTTTTAGTTAGTACTTGCTAATATATATTAGCAGTTGCGCGTTAATGTTAGTAATGACATCTAAAGATAAGCAATAATAAACTTTAGTTGTTTTTTTAAAACATTAGTAAGTTTGAAATTTGAGGAAAAGGAGAAAAAAATGTCAGTAAAAATTGCGTTAGCAGGTAACCCAAACTGCGGTAAAACGACATTATTTAATGCCCTGACAGGTTCTAACCAGTTTGTTGGTAACTGGCCGGGTGTTACTGTAGAGAAAAAGGAAGGAAAGTTAAAGGGACATAAAGATGTTGTCATCATGGATTTACCAGGTATCTATTCCCTTTCTCCATATACATTAGAGGAGGTAGTTGCAAGAAATTATCTCATTGGAGAAAGACCAGATGCAATCATCAACATTGTAGATGGTACGAACATCGAGCGTAACCTTTACTTATCCACACAGATTATGGAACTTGGTATTCCAGTAATCATGGCAATCAACATGATGGACCTCTTAGAGAAATCTGGAGAGAAGATTGACATTGCAAAACTTGGTAAAGACCTTGGGTGTGAAGTTGTTGAGATTTCCGCATTAAAAGGTACTGGAATCAAGAAGGCAGCAGAAAAGGCAGTTGCATTAGCACAGTCTAAGAAGTCTGCAGAAGTTGTACATAGCTTTGATAAGAAGGTAGAAGATGCAATTGATGCTGTAAAGGTAATGTTGGGTTCTCAGGTTCCAGAAGAACAGAAACGTTTCTTCGCAATCAAGCTTCTTGAAAGAGATGATAAGATTGTAGAACAGTTAAATACAGTTCCAGATGTTTCTAATGAGATTAAAGCTCTTGAAGATGCATTCGATGATGATACAGAAAGTATCATTACTAACGAAAGATATGTATACATTTCTTCCGTAGTAGCAGATAGCTGCAAGAAGAATGGAGCTAAGAAGCTTACAACATCTGATAAGATTGACCGTATCGTAACAAACCGCTGGCTTGCACTTCCAATTTTTGCGGTTGTTATGTTCATTGTTTATTATGTATCCGTATCTACGGTAGGTGACTGGGCAACGACCTGGGCAAATGATGGAGTATTTGGTGACGGATGGCATCTCTTTGGTATTAAGTCTCTTTTCATCCCTAGTGTTCCTAGCATTGTAGAAGGTGCTTTAAATGCTGTTGGATGTGCAGACTGGTTATCTGGATTAATTCTTGATGGTATTGTTGCTGGTGTTGGTGCTGTACTTGGTTTCGTACCTCAGATGCTCGTATTATTTATTTTCCTTGCATTCTTAGAGTCTTGTGGTTACATGGCCAGAGTTGCATTCATTATGGATAGAATTTTCCGTAAGTTTGGTCTTTCTGGTAAATCTTTCATCCCAATGTTAATTGGTACAGGATGTGGTGTTCCTGGTGTTATGGCATCCAGAACAATTGAGAATGACCGCGATCGAAAAATGACAATTATGACAACCACTTTCATTCCTTGTGGAGCAAAACTTCCGATTATCGCATTAATCGCAGGTGCGCTTTTCAACGGAGCATGGTGGGTTGCACCAAGCGCATATTTTGTTGGTATTGCAGCAATCATTTGCTCTGGTATTATTTTAAAGAAAACAAAAATGTTTGCAGGAGAGCCTGCACCGTTCGTTATGGAACTTCCAGCTTATCATATGCCAACTGTTTCTAACGTATTAAGAAGTATGTGGGAAAGAGCATGGTCTTTCATCAAAAAAGCAGGAACAATCATTCTTTTATCTACAATCATCTTATGGTTCCTTATGAACTTTGGATGGGTTGACGGAAACTTTGGAATGCTTGAGGCAGAACAGTTAAATGACAGTATTTTAGCAACTATCGGTAATGTAATCGCTCCAATCTTTGCACCTCTTGGATGGGGAGACTGGAAGATGGCAGTAGCAGCCGTTACTGGATTAATCGCAAAAGAGAACGTAGTAGGTACATTCGGTATTCTCTTCGGATTTGCAGAAGTTGCAGAAGATGGTAGCGAATTCTGGGGACAGCTTGCTAACAGCTTACCAGCAGTAGCAGCTTACTCTTTCTTAGTGTTCAACTTACTTTGTGCGCCATGTTTCGCAGCTATGGGTGCTATCAAGAGAGAGATGAACAACATTAAATGGTTCTTCTTTGCAATTGGATACCAGTGCTTACTTGCTTATGTAGTAGGTCTTTGCATTTATCAGGTTGGTACATTAATCACAGCAGGTACATTCGGAATTGGTACAGTAGTAGCATTTGTACTTATCATCGGATTTATCTACCTTCTGTTCAGACCTTATAAAGAAAGTAATACATTAAATGTTAATGTAAAAAGCGTAGCAAAGGCAAAATAATTAAAAAGATTATATATCTGTTCAGAATTATGATTTGTGATTCTGAACAGATGATCAATAGTTTACGATAATTGATATTTTATATAGAAGGGAAGTGTATGAGATGGGAACAATAATTGTGGGACTTATCCTTGTTTTAATCGTTTCCCTTATTATTCGAAGCATGGTAAAAGATAAGAAAAGCGGAAAGTCAATTCAATGCGGAGGAAGCTGCTCACATTGTGCGGGACATTGCTCTGCCCCTTGTGACACTCCTTCTAACAGAGATTAAGTATAACTATTCCGAATAGTTGCGATTAGATTAGATAAAAGAAAGAAGTGTGGATATGCTGCAAAAAGCTAATCAGAATCTTCCGATTAATGATGTGGGAATTCACAGAACACAGATGCAGAAAGAGATAATATTGCAAAAGTTAAAAGAGCGTGGCTGTCGGATTACCAGACAGAGAAAGATGCTTTTAGATGTGATTTTGAATGAAGACTGCTCCAGTTGCAAAGAAATTTACTATAAAGCATCTATGAAGGATTCTGGAATCGGAACAGCTACAGTATACCGCATGATTAATATTCTGGAAGAAATCGGTGCATTAAGTCGAAAGAACATGTATAAGATTGCGTGTGGACCGGAATGTGAAGTCAAAGACGCCTGTGTGATTGAATTCGATGATGATACGATTATTGAACTTTCCGGCAAAAGCTGGAATCAGGTAGTGCAGTTAGGGTTAAGAGCCTGTGGTTACTCCAGCGGTCATAAGATTAAGAGTGTAACTGCGAAGTCCTGTGAATTTTCAAGATAAAAATAAAAAATATATGCCATTATAGAATAACCCTGGAAGACTTAAATCTTCTGGGGGTTATTTATTTTGATAAAAAAATAACAATTTAATAAGCCAGATATGTGGCGTGAATGATAAAAATACAGAAAAAATACAATATCTAGTACTTTCTTAGAAAACAAAAAAATCTTCAAAAAATGCTTGACGCAACTCTATTGTTATGATAATATAATATGCGTTGCACATGAGAAACTCATTTTTAAAAGAAAAA
>ERZ1673747.79-NODE-79-length-167522-cov-13.744308_pt1 | contig 167522 bp, 178 predicted proteins | sample MGYA00580220_ERZ1673747 | MGnify/ENA primary metagenome ERZ1673747 (study PRJEB41218, sample SAMN15661769) | gut metagenome | host: Homo sapiens | place: Canada: London | collected 2015-08-20/2019-03-30 | study: EMG produced TPA metagenomics assembly of...
ATGGCCGCCAGCAGCGCCCAGCCTGTAATGGCCGCGGTCCCGGCGATACACAGCGTATCCAGCTGCCCGCTGTCCGCCTGGTACGCCGCCCAGATCCAGCGATTCTCGTACTCGGTCAGCAACACCAGCAGCAGCGCCGTTCCACCCGCAAGCAGCAGGGTCCACACCTCGGTAAAGATCCGATCCGGCCAGACCAGGACAGCCGCCTCCCCCTCCGGCCTGTGCCCGGAGGCCCACAGCAGGAAGAACAGCAGCCCAGCTGCCGCAGCAGCAAAACTCAGCGCCAGGGTCAGGTAGAAGGCAAAATTCTTCTGACAGCGGGCAAACTCCTGCTCCAGGCTGAGAAACTCGTCCTGGGCCTCCATCTGCTCCGGCTTCAGCACCCCGCAGTGGAGCACGACCATCTCCTCCGCCGCCCCAGCGGCGGGCGTGCTGTAAATCAGGGCTTCCTCCGTCTCCACCGCAGAAAATTCCGGGATCACTTCAGACTCCAGCGCCATCTGGCTCACGCCGGAGGCGCTGAGGCGCAGGTAATAGATCTGAGATACCAGGGCCTCCAGGCCGGATTGTTCCTCCAGATTGCCAAGCAGCACCTGGCTCCCATCCGCGCTCAGGACCTGATAGCGGAAGTTGGTCTGCCCTGGGTCAAGCTGTTCCCCCAGCTGCTCCAACCGCTCCTGACAGGTCTGCCGCGCCACATAATCCAAGGTGTTATCCTTCAGCCGAAGCTGACAGGACAGCAGCTCCAGCACCTGCTGCTCCCGTTCTTCCACCATCTGCGAGAACACACCGGTCTCTCTGGCATCATCCGCTCCCTGGTACTGAATGCCCCGCACGCACTGGAGGCCGAAAAAGGCCGCCCCGCTGACCATGACCAGGAACAAAAGCCACGCTCCCACCCGGATGGGCAGGCTGTTCCGCAGCTTTCTCACTCAGAGTCCCCCCTTCTCCATCTTGTAGCCCAGACCCCACACCACCTTCAGGTACCGGGGGTCCGCGGGGTCGATTTCGATCTTCTCCCGCAGGTGGCGGATATGGACGGCCACCGTGTTCTCCGAGCCATAGGCCGGGTCGTTCCAGACCTGCTCATAGATCTGGGCGGAGGAGAACACCTGTCCCGGATGGGTCATCAGCAGGCGCAGGATGTTGTACTCGATGGGGGTCAGGGCCACCGGCTCCCCGTCCACCGTCACCTGCTTGGCCCCGTCGTCCATGGCGATGGGGCCCACCGTCAGCAGGCCGGGACCCTTCTCCGCGCCCCCCAGGGAGGTGTAGCGCCGCAGCTGGCTCTTCACCCGGGCGATCACCTCCAGGGGGTTGAAGGGCTTGGTGATATAATCGTCCGCGCCGATGTTCAGCCCCAGGATCTTGTCCGCGTCCTCGCTCTTGGCCGTGAGGAGGATGATGGGGATGTTGCTCCCCTCCCGCAGCCGGGCGGTGGCCCGAATCCCGTCCAGCTCGGGCATCATAATATCCATCAGGATCAGGTGGACCTCATTCCGCTCCACAGCCTGGATGGCCTCCAGGCCGTTGTATGCCTTCAGTGTGCGGTAGCCCTCGCTGGCGAGGTAGATGTCCAGCGCGGATACGATGTCCCTATCATCGTCACAGATCAGGATGGTGTGCATAACCTCTTATCCCCTCTCCTCATTTGGATCTTCTTTTGCTTCTAGCATAGCACAGACTCTTTAAGATGCAAGGGCCAAAATCTTAAGAACTTCTAAATTTTCCCCGGGGGACAGTCTGTCCGGCCGCTGCCTCCCAGCCATCAAAAACGGACGGCTCACGCCGTCCGTTTTTGATGGTGCTCCCCACAGACCGGGGATCAGTCCTTCTTCTGCTCCGCCTTCTCCTGGATCCCCTTGGGGGCGACCATGATCCGGAGGTGAGAGCCCTCGCCGCATTTGCCCTTCTCGTCGTTCACCTCGATGTCGAACCACATCTTCCTCCGCTCAATGGAGCGCAGGCGGGCCGTAGCGCTCACCTTCATCCCCACAGGGGTGGGGGCCAAATGGCGGCAGTGGATCTCCGCCCCCACCGTGGTCATCCCTTCGTCCAGATAGGCTTTCGCCAGCTCCAGGGCCGCCGCCTCCATCAACGCCACCATATTGGGGGTGGACAGGATCTTGGAGCCCGCGCTCCCGATGCGCTTGGCGGTCATCTCATCGGTGACCTCCCAGGTCAGCGTATATTCTGTCGGTTTTTCCATCACAGCAGTTCTCCCTTCCGGTCCTGTTCGGATCCTTATGCTCCCCAGTGTACCACACCCCGCCGCCCGCTGTAAAGCAGGAAAGGAAGCCTCTTCCCCAATGTTTTTGTGAGATCTGTCATATTTTATCTTTCAAGCCGCCATCCTCTATGCTATAATGCTCTCATCAAGCATAGGGAGGGAGCGCTGTGCACACACAGCTGAAAGCGGACCTGATGCTGGTCCTGGTCACCTTCTTCTGGGGCATCTCCTATCTCCTCACCGATCTGGCGCTGACGGAGGTGGGGGTGTTCAGCCTCAACGCCATCCGGTTCCTGCTGGCCTTTGGGGTGGGAGGACTGTGCTTTCTCCCCCGGCTGCGCCATCCCAGCGCCGCCACCCTCAAGACTGCCATTGCCACCGGAGCGGCCCTGTTCTGCGTGTACACCGCCACCACCTTCGGGGTCAAGTACACCAGCCTGTCCAACGCCGGCTTTCTGTGCGCCCTGCCGGTGGTCTTCACTCCCCTGCTGGACTTTCTGTTCTTCCGCCGCAGGCCCTCCCGAAAGCTGGCCCTGGTGCTGGTCATGGCGGTGACGGGCATTGCCCTGCTCACCCTGTCCGACGATCTGCGCCCCGCCCTGGGGGACGTCCTGTGCATCCTGTGCGCCCTGTCCAACGCCGTCTATCTCCTCATCACTGAGCGGGCGGTGGCCTGTCCGGAGGTGGACGCCTTTCAGCTGGGGATCTATCAGCAGCTGGTCACCGGCCTGGGGATGCTGGTCCTCAGCGTCTTTCTGGAGGGACCTGACCTCCCCCGGACCCCCGCCGTCTGGGCCTCCGTTCTGGTGCTCTCCCTGTTCTGCACCGGGGCCGCCTTCCTGATCCAGTCGGTGGCCCTCCAGTACACCACCGCCTCCCATGTGGGGGTCATCTTCTGCCTGGAGCCGGTGTTCAACTCCATCTTTGCCTTCTTCGTGGCCCACGAGGTCCTCTCCCCCCGGGCCTATGCGGGCGCCGCCCTGCTGATACTGGGTATTTTGATGATGGAGGCGGATCTGTCCGCCCTGCTCCGCCCCCTCCGGCGGAAAGCGCCCCATTCCTGACCGCTCCCGACACAAAACCGCGCGGGGCGCTGCCAATGGCAGCGCCCCGCGCACCGTTCTATGGGCCTTGGATCAGCCCTTGCTCTTGATGTACGCGTCGATGGACTTGGCCGCGTGCTTGCCCGCGCCCATGGCCAGGATGACGGTGGCGGCTCCGGTGGCGGCGTCGCCTCCGGCGAACACGCCGGGCAGGCTGGTCTGACCGTTCTCATCGGCGGCCACGCAGCCCTTGCGGGTCTTTTCCAGGCCCTCGGTGCCCTTGGTGCTCATAGGGTTGGGAGAGGTGCCCAGCGCCATGATGACCGCGTCGGCCTCCATCTTGAACTCGCTGCCCTCCATGGGGACGGGGCGGCGGCGGCCGGAGGCGTCCGGCTCGCCCAGCTCCATACGGATGCAGGTCATGGACTGGACATGGCCCTTCTCGTCGCCCTCGATGGAAATGGGGTTGGTGAGCAGATCGAAGATGATGCCCTCCTCCTTGGCGTGGTGGACCTCCTCGGCGCGGGCGGGGAGCTCCGCCTCGGAGCGGCGGTAGACGATGTGGACCTCGGCCCCCAGGCGCTTGGCGCACCGGGCGGCGTCCATGGCCACGTTGCCGCCGCCCACCACGGCCACCTTCTTGTTGTGGAGGATGGGAGTCTCGCTGCCCTCCTGATAGGCCTTCATCAGGTTGATGCGGGTGAGGTACTCGTTGGCGGAGTAGACGCCCACCAGTCCCTCGCCGGGGATCTTCATAAACATGGGCAGGCCGGCGCCGGAGGCGACGAACACCGCCTCATAGCCCCGCTCAAACAGCTCGGGGATGGTGAGGACCTTGCCGATGACCATGTTCAGCTCGATGTCCACCCCCATCTTCTCCAGGTTGGACACCTCCCGGGCCACGATGGCCTTGGGCAGACGGAACTCCGGGATGCCGTAGGTCAGCACGCCGCCGGCGGTGTGGAACGCCTCGAACACCGTGACGTCATAGCCCATGCGGGCCAGCTCCCCGGCGCAGGTCAGGCCGGCGGGGCCGGAGCCGATGACCGCCGTCTTGTGGCCGTTCTTGGGGGCGGTGGCCACGTTGGCGATGCCCTGCTGGGCCGCCCAGTCGGCCACGAAGCGCTCCACCCGGCCGATGGCTACGGGCTCACCCTTCACGCCCCGGACGCACTTGCCCTCGCACTGGTTCTCCTGGGGGCACACGCGGCCGGAGATGGCGGGCAGGGCGTTGGCGTTGGACAGGATCTCATAGGCGGCGGCGATGTCGCCCTCCGCCACCTTGGCCAGGAAGTCCGGGATGGGGATGCCCACGGGACAGCCGCTGACACAGGCGGGGTTCTTGCAGTGGATGCACCGCTGAGCCTCGTTCATGGCCTGCTCCAGGGTATAGCCCTGAGCGACCTCCAGGAAGTTGGCATTGCGGACCTGGGGATCCTGCTCCGGCATGGGAGTCTTGGTCATCTGCATATTAGCCATTGAGGGCACCTCCTCCCAGGCGGCAGAGATGGTCTCTCTTCCGCTCTGCTTCAAACTCGCGGTAGGTGGCGTTGCGGGCGATCACCTCGTCGAAATCCACCTGATGGCCGTCAAAGTCCGGGCCGTCCACGCAGGCGAACTTCACCTCGCCGCCCACAGTGAGGCGGCAGCCGCCGCACATCCCGGTGCCGTCGATCATAATGGGGTTCATGCTGACGGTGGTGGGGATGCTGTACTTCTCTGTCAGCTTACAGGCAAACTTCATCATCATCAGGGGGCCGATGGCAAAGACGTGGTCGAACTTGACCCCGCTCTGGATGAGCTCCTCCAGCTTGCCGGTGACGAAACCGTGATAGCCATAGGTGCCGTCGTCGGTGCAGATATGAAGGTCGGTGCAGGCGTGGGACATCTCCTCCTCCAGGATGACGATGTCCTTCGTCTTAAAGCCGCCGATCAGGTCCACCTGGTTGCCCGCCTCGTGCAGGGCACGGGCCACCGGCAGCGCAATGGCGCAGCCCAGGCCGCCGCCCAGGACGGCCACCCGGCCCAGGTCCTCCACATGGGTGGCTTCACCCAGAGGGCCCACAAAGTCGTGCAGGCAGTCGCCCTCGTTCAGCTGATCCAGGGCCAGGGTCGTGCCGCCCACCTTCTGGAAGATGACGGTGATGGTCCCGTTCTCCTGGTCCGCGCTGGAGATGGTCAGCGGGATGCGCTCTCCATTCTCATCCACACGCAGGATGATGAACTGCCCGGCCTTCGCCTTGGCAGCCACCAGGGGCGCATGGACGGAGATCTGACTGATCTCCGGCGTGAGCACCTTCTTCTTCACAATTTGATACTGCTGTTTCACGGTTTCTCCTCCTCGAATCACATTCAGCCAGCCGCGGCTCTGTAAAAACTGCGGCCGTCCCCCTGCGTTCAAATATCAAACGCGCGGCCCCGCCGCGCAGGGACAACAAATTCAGAACAGCCGGCGGCGGCGGTATCCGCCTCCCCGGCGGCCTCTCCGCCGGGACCGGACAGCCCAGCGCACCAGAAGCACCACTGCCGCCGCGGCCAGCGCCAGCAGGGCCAGCGCGGCAAACCCGATCCAGTTCAGATGCCCCAGCAGCTGCCCAGGGCTCCAGCTGTGGCTCACCTGCTTGCGCCCGTCCCCGCCGGACAGGGCATAGTCATTGGGGACTCCTCTCTCTCCAAAGGAGCGGAGATAGGCCGCCAGGGCGTACCACTCCTTGATCTCATTCCCGTTCCGGTCCCGGAGGATGCGCTGGGAAAAGTCCGTCACAGGCTCCCCATGCTCATCCTTGGGCACGATGGACAGCAGGCCGAAGGAGCGGTCCTTCACCGTATCCAGCATCTGGGCGGAGTACATCCCGGTGACCACCCGGTAGAGCCGGTCGTTCTCCAGGTCATTTTTCCACATCTCCGCTTCCGAGCGTTTTTCCGCCTGAGCAGCCGTTTTTTCTCCCGTGAGCCACACGCCGGTCACCCGGTTGAAGGGCACCCGGTGGGTATTGAAGGAATAGGACATCCCCGCCGTATACAGCTGGGCCGCCGGCATGAGGGGCGTCACTGAGGCGTCTACCTCAGCCACAGCCCGCAGCTCCTTCCCGGTGAGATAGCAGGACACCAGGGGGAACCCAGCGCTTCCAGCCTCCCCCACTCCCATGGACAGCACATCAAAGGCCATGGAGGTGGTAAGCTCTCCGGCGTACAGCGGCGCGCGGAGCACTCCGTCCGCCGTCACCGCCACAGTGGGCGTCCCGGGCTCCACGCCCGCCAGATGCTCCGCGGCCCACAGATAGGCGTCCGCCGTCAGCTCCCCCAGAGCGCTGCCCGACTGGACCCCGGACTCCGGGGCGGGCAGGTCAAAGCTCAGCCGGGTGAGCCGCTGGTCATAGGTCAGCCCGTAGGGGGCCAGATAGCCGCTGCTCACCTGCCCCTTCCACCCCTCGATCAGGGCGGCGATCTCCGGGTCGCTCTCCCAGGTCCCATCAAGGGGGATCAGACGGTAATCCGTCAGGGTCTTTTCCCCCGCCTCATTCCAGGACAGAGTGACAGACCCCAGATTTTTTCCATACTCCCCGGCGGAGACGATATAGGTCTCACCGGCCAGGATGGGCTCCTCCAGCGCAGTGTGGGTGTGTCCGGAGACGATCAGGTCGATCCCCTCCACCGCCCGGGCCAGTTCCTCATCCTCCGAGGTACCGTCCGGGCTGGTCCCGCCGTGGGACAGGCAGACGATCACTTCAGCTCCCTGCTCTTCCAGCCGCTCCACACACCGGCGGGCGGCCCGGACCGGGTCCTCCAGCACAAAACCGGATGTGGGGGCGCAGGCGTGGGCGTCCCGGCCCATCAGGCCAAAAATTCCATAGGTCACGCCGCCGCGCTCCAGAAGCAGGGACTCCTCCACCCCGTACGCGGCCATGGCCCGCTGGAGGTCCAGGCGGTCCAGGCCGTCCTCCTCAGGCCGGTAGTTGGCCAGAAGCAGGGCCGGGGTCACATCCCCGCTCCGGCGGGCGGCGGTGAGCATCTCGCCAAACCCCGAGCCAGTACCGTCAAATTCGTGGTTTCCCACCGTCACAGCGTCATAGCCCATGGCGCCCATGGTGCGAAGCTCCGCCGCCTGGGTGGTATACAGGGCCTGGATCAGGGAGCCCACAGAGAAATCCCCGCCGTCCACAGTCAGCGCCCCCGGATGGGCGGCCTGCTCCTCCTTCAGTGCGGAGGCCAGCCGGGCATAGCCGCCCGTGGTCCCTCCGCTCCCGTCCTTCCGGGGCAGGAAGCTGGAGTGGAGGTCGTGGGTAAATAAAATGGTGGCGGAACCGGTCTCCCCTTCCGCCGCCCACGCTCCGGGCAGCAGAACACAGCACAGCAGCACCGCCGCGGCCATCAGCCTGATCCAGCGTCTCAACAGATCCACTGCGTCCCCTCCCCGTTTTATCTTCATCCGACAGCCCCTATTCTGCCACAAAATCCTTTATTTCGCAAGAGGGATTTCACCCTCCCGCCCCATTTCGGTCCGTTCCCGCCCGCATCCAGTATAGTGTAGAAATTTCCAATATCATGTCCTTGAAAATTTCGACTGTTTTCCCTATGATTTTCTCAGGGTGCACAGAAAGGGTGATCCGTCATTTATTTTTCTGTATCCCTCCAAATTTCCCCGGAAAGTGAGATGATCCCGCAATGCCGCTGGACCCCACAGACTCTCTCAATCAAAACCTCACCCGGAACCTCCGCCTGGTCTACCAGGCCAGACGCACTACGCTGGAGGAATTCTCCTGTGAACTTGGGATCGGGCACTCCACCCTGAGGAACATCCTGCACGGTCAGGGCAATTCCACCCTGGGTACTGTGGAGCAGATCGCGCAAAACCTGGGCGTCGCGCCTCAGGTCCTGCTGACCGGCCAGCACACAGAGGACCGTCTGCTCTCCGCCCTCCTCCTTTTAGAAGCGGTGGACTGTCTCAAACCCCTTGATCCCGGACAGCAGAGGCAGGCCTCCATCCTGCTGTCCCAGCTTCTGGAGCTTCTCCCGCCGTCCCGCCCCCGGTCCCGGTTCATCGAATGATGTCCCACTGGACCGGCTGGTAGAACAGCCTGCGGACCTCCTCCGAATCCCGGGTCTGTCCCAGGACCCACATCAGCTTGGTGGCCGCCGCCTCCAGAGTCATGTTATATGCCTCCATCAGCTGATATTTCTCCTTCACCTGATAGCCTACCTGATAGACCGCCATATCACTGCCCTCATAGGGCACCTGGGTCATCATCACAATGGTTTTCCCCGCCCGCAGCCAGTCCTCCATAGCCCGGGCAAAGGGGCCGCTGCCCCCGCCGGGCACACCGCCCACCCCGAAGCTTTGAAGGATCACCGCCTGATAGCTGTCCCGCAGGGCGGAAAGGGCGTCCGCCCCCATCCCCGGGATCAGGGTGAGCAGCAGCACCCGCTCTTCTAAGCGGTGGAAAAACTCCGGGCCGTCCCTGTAGTCCAGCTCGGCCAGATAGCGGATCAGCCGCCCGTCCCGGATGATGGCCAGCTCCGGATAGTCCACGCTGGAGAAGGCGTTGAAGCTCTTGGTCCGCTCCTTCCGGGCCCGGGTGCCGGAGATCACCTTGCCGTCAAAGACCAGACTCACCCCTCTTGACCCCTCCGCCGCCGCGTACAGGAATGCGTTGTAGAGGTTCATCCGGGCGTCGGTGTTTTCCATGCAGATAGACCGCTGAGATCCGGTGAGCACGATGGGCTTGGGGGAGCGCTGGATCAGGTAGGAGAGGGCCGCCGCCGTATAGGCCATGGTGTCCGTGCCGTGGGTCACCACAAAGCCGTCGTAGTCCCGGTAGCGCGCCTCGATGGCCCGGGCCATGCTCAGCCAGTGGGAGGGGCCCACATTGGTGCTGTCCAGATTCATCAGCTGGACGGTCTCCACCCGGCACAGCTCCCCGATCCCAGGCACATAGCCCAGTAGCTCCTCTGAAGTGATGGCCGGGGCCAGGCCCTGTCCACTCTCCCGGGAGGCAATGGTCCCTCCGGTGGCCAGCATCAGGATGCGCTTTTTCATTTTTCCTCCCCCTTCCCTTCGGAACAGCCTGCCGGGACCGTCCTCACACGGTCCCGGCAGGCTTCTTTCCGGTCCCGCTTTTACAGGAACACCTCCACAGGCCGGCGCTCTGAGAACTTCTCCGTCAGCCGGGTGGCGATAGCCGCGGAGTTATAGCCCAGCGCCCCCACCGGGCACCGGGACACACAGGCCATGCAGCTGATGCACTTCTCCATATCCCACAGCAGAGTCTTGGGATCCATGGCCCCGGTGGGGCACACCTGGGCGCAGAAGCCGCAGCCCAGGCAGGTGTCCCAGTCCCGGTCCTTCTTCACCGGGACCGCGGGGTGGGCGGGGGGCTCCGGATCCCCGGGCACCTCCACGCTGCCCGCCGCACCGGAGGCCAGCTTGTCCTTCACGCCCTGGGCAAAGCGGGCCAGGACCTCCAGGTCCTCCCCGTCCGGGCGGCCCACCCCCAGGGTCGGGGCAAAGATGTGGGGGGTGATGACCGCGGCCGCCCCCACACAGCGGAAGCCCCGGGCCTCCATCAGCCGCTTCATCTGGGCCAGGGCGTTGTCATAGTGCCGGTTGCCGTAGGTGGCCAGAAGGATGCAGGGGGTGTTGTCTCCCTTCAGGCCGTCCAGCAGACCGGGCACCGCCGGGATCTGTCCGGCGTACACCGGCAGGGCCAGGACCAGCAGCTCCTCCGGGCCGAAGGTTTTCTCCTTCTTGTCCGGGCCGGTGAGCGGTAGGTATTCGCTCTCCCCTCCCAGCAGGCCGCATACGGCCTCCAGGGCGCGCTTGGTGCCCCCCGTAGGGCTGAAATAGGCTCCAAATGTGTGTGTCATAAAATTTACCCCTTTCCTCACAAACGATAAGTGAACAAATCAGATAAAATCACCTGACAAAATCGCCCAAAAATGTTAGATATAACCACAAGCTAATAGGGGTGCCTCATGTATTATTTCATGAACTTTTTGACCATGCTCTCCGATATCCTGCCGGTCCTTGAGCCAGTATTATGTATATTGGGCATCGTTGCACTATACAAGTATATCAAAAATCACTGAGAGGATCTCCTTGCAGGAACTTTACGTTCCGATCCAATGAATTTCAAGGCAGAGAGAGGGGGCCGTTCCGCCCCCCTCTCTCTGCCTTCACTGTGTGGTCACAGGCATTGGAGATACTTGCCGTACAGCGTCATGCTCAGCTCGTCTCCGATCTTGTGGACCTGCTCTGCGGTGACCCAGCCCTCCCGGAGCCCCAGCTCCTCCAGGCAGCCCACATACCGGCCCGTCTGGTCCTGGATCCGCTTGATGGTCTGTCCCGCAATGAGCAGGCTGTCCGCCGTCCCGGCGTCCAGCCAGGTGAAGTCCCGCTCCAGCGGAACCACCCGGAGCTGTCCCCGGCGCAGGTACTCCAGATTCACGTCGGTGATCTCCAGCTCTCCCCGGGCGGAGGGCTTCAGATTGCCGGCGATCTCCATGACCTGGTGGTCATAAAAATACAGGCCGGGAATGATATAGTTGGACTTGGGATGGCGGGGCTTCTCCTCGATGGAGATGGCCCGTCCGTCCGCGCCGAACTCCACCACGCCGAAGGGGCGGGGGTCCTCCACCCAATAGCCGAATACCGTGGCCCCGGAACAGTTGGCCGCCGCGGCCTTCAGAGTCTCGCCCAGGGAGGGGGCATAGAAAATGTTGTCCCCCAGCACCAGGCAGACCCGGTCCTCCCCCACGAACTCCCGTCCGATCAGCAGGGCGTCCGCAATGCCCCGGGCCACCGGCTGCTCGGCGAAGGTGATCTTCAGCCCGTACTGGGCTCCGTCCCCCAGCAGGGCCCGGAAGGTGCCGGTCTCTCCCGGCGGGACGATCACCATGATGTCCGAGATCCCGGCCTGCATCAGGATGGCGATGGGATAATAGATCAACGGCTTGTCATATACCGGCAGCAGCGGCTTGCTCACCGGCTTGGTCATGGGGGAGAGTCGCGTCCCCTTCCCTGCGGCTAATACGATACCTTTCACAGCGTCCTCCTGTGTCTCATCTGTTGTTGGGGCCCGCCTCCGCGGGGCCCGGAATATCAAAACTCATGCGGCGCTCCCGCGCCTGGGTTTGTCTCAGTGTATCATGTTCCACAGGGCTTTTCAAGGGAGTAATGATGAAGAGTTTATGAATCCTGCGCTTTGGAAGCAGCGGCCGTTCACAGCTCCAGGCCAGTCCCTGTGGCAAAGAACCACAGGATCCGGTGGGCCACCCTCCGTCCGGTGATCCGCTCCAGCGCCCGGCTGTACGCCTCCAGCTGGGGGCGGTACTCCTCCCCCCGGGCCGCCTCGCCCCCCGGACGGATGCGGTCGCTCTTGAAGTCCAGCACCGTGATCCCCTCCAGTCCGTCGAACCAGCAGTCCACCACGCCCTGAAGGAGCACCTCCTCCCCCTCCAGCCCGGGCCCATAGTCGGCGGCAGGCATCAAAATGGAGAATTTGAACTCCCGGTGCACCTCCCGGGCGGCCAGCAGCTGCCGCCCCAGTTCTGAGGCAAAGAAGGCCGCCGGGACCTCCGGCGGGACCGCTTCCCCCTGCTGGCTGGTCAGGAAGCCCTCCGCTGTCAGGCGGCGCAGCTCCTCCCGGATCGTCTCCGGGCTGTGGTCTCCCTCCAGGGGAAGATACTGCATGGCCAGATGGAGGGCGGTCCCCCGCTGAGCGGCGGTCAGCCCCCGCTCCCGCACCATGAAGTCCGGCCGGGAAAGCCCCTCCGGCTGCCGCTTTTCCCGGCTGCTCCCCAGCTCCGCCCCCTCCTGGGCGGCCTCCTGATCCAGAACACGGCCCTTCAGCTGGGTAGCGGTCAGCTTGGATGGCATGGAAACCGCCGCCTCATAGGGATAGGTCCAGGTCAGGGCGGCAGTCAGGTCCTCCGTCTCTCCGCGCTCCGGCTCCAGGTCCGCAAAGCGGCCGGGGCGCTCCTCCGCACCCGCCTCCAGCTCATCCCCCTGCACCCAGTGGATGTCCCAGGCCGGACCCAGACCGGCCGCAATTTCTTCCGGTCCGCCGGCCAGGGCCCGCAGGCCCTCCGCCTCCGGCCGGACGAGGGCATGAAGGAGCACCCAGGCCCCCACGCTCTGCTGCCGCTCCAGGGCGGCGGCCGGGACGGGGACAGCGGCCTCCTGGGCCAGACGTTCCAGGGCACGCGCCCCCTCCGTCAGGGCCACGGACAGGATCAGCTTCTCCTGGGCCCGGGTCATGGCCACATAGAGCAGCCGCAGCTCCTCCGCCATCATCTCCCGCTCCAGCTGCCGGGACACGGCCCGCCGGGCCAGGGTGGGGTACTCCACCATCCGCTCCCGGTCCAGCCCCTTGGGCCCCACCCCCAGGACCGGGTGGAAGAGCACCGGGCGCATCAGATCATCCCGGTTCAGCCGCCGGGACAGGCCGCACACCAGCACCACCGGCTTTTCCAGCCCCTTGGAGCGGTGGATGGACAGGATGGAGACCCCCTCTCCCTCCCGTCCGGAGCCGGAGGAAGGCAGCTTGGCCCCCGTCTGCCGCAGCCGCTCCAGACGGAGCAGGAACTGAAACAGAGAGCGGCAGCCGCTGTCCTCCATCTGTCTCGCCAGGGCGTACAGGGCCAGCAGGTTGTCCTGCCGCTCCTGCCCGCCGGGCATAGCCCCGAACAGGCCCAGCAGATTGGTCTTTTCATAGATGTGCCAGATCAGCTGCCGGCAGGTGCGCTCGCCCGCGCCGAAGCGCAGCTCCTCCAGCTCGGTCAGGAAGTCCCGGCACGCCTGGTCCCCCCGCCCGGCCGCCTCGGACACCGCGGTATAGAAGTCCCCCTTGGCCCCCGCCCGGAGGAAGGCCAGCTTATCCCCGTCAAAGCCAAACACCGGGGAGCGCAGGGCGGCGATAAGGGGCACATCCTGCCTGGGGTTGTCCACGATCTGGAGCAGCGCCAGGGCCACATTCACCTCTGTGGTGTCAAAGAGGTCCCCGCCGCCGTCGGCGGACCAGGGGATCCCCTCCTCGCTCAGCGCCCGGAGATAGTGGTGCAGCACCACGCCGGGGCTGCGCAGAAGGATCATCACATCAGAGGGGCGCAGAGGCCGCGTCCCATCCCCGTCCTTCACCATCAGGGACTGGTCCAGCAGCGCCCGGATCCGCCGTGCGGCCCACCGGGCCTCCAGGCGGTTCTTGTCCTCCCGCTCTCCCTCCTCCTGCTCCCCCAGGAAGGACAGGTCCAGCACGTCCAGCTCCAGAGCGTCGTCCTCCCCCGGCGGGAAGGCCGCCCCGGGGACCAGGGCCTGGTCATCGGTGTAGTCCACCTCACCGAAATCCCGGGACATCACCGCCCGGAACAGGTCGTTGCAGCCCTCCAGCACCTGGGGGCGGGAGCGGAAGTTCCGGGAGAGCACGCGGCGGCGGGGCTCCCCGGCTCCGGCCTCCTCCCCGTCCCGGAAGCGGCGGTATTTGTCCAGAAAGATGGTGGGGTCGGCCAGTCGGAAGCGGTAGATGGACTGCTTCACATCCCCCACCTGAAAAAGCGTACGCCCCCCGTCTGAGACGGCGGTGAAAATGGCGTTCTGCACCTGGTTGGTGTCCTGATACTCGTCCACCATCACCTCGGCAAAGCGGGCCGACCAGCTGGCCGCCAGGGGGGTGGGCCGCCCGGTCTCCGGGTCCAGCAGCAGCCGCACCGCAAAGTGCTCCAGGTCGGAGAAGTCCAGCACCCCCCGGCGCGCCTTCTCCCTCTGATACGCCTCCTGGAACCGGGCCACCAGATCCATCAGCCCCCGCACCGCCGGCCGGGCCTCCGCCAGGTCGGCCAGCAGCTGGCCGCTGTCCCCGTCGAACCGCTCCCCCAGGCGGGTCAGCTGCTCCTTTGCCCCGTCCCGCAGGGCCTTCACCCGCTCCACCGCCCTCTGGGCCCGGGCCTCCTCCATGGGGCTGAGCTCTCTGGTCCGCTTCCGCTTCCGGCCCACCGCCGGGAAGGGGATGGGCAGGCAGGCGTATACCTGGTCCCAGCTGTGCCGGTCCGCGGCGGCGCACAGTGCCTCCACCTGCTCTAACGTGGTCTGAAGAGAAGGTGCGTAGTTCTGCTCCAGCAGCTCGTCCTCTCCGCACAGCCCCACCGCCTGCTCCAGGCGGCGGACGCAGTCCCGCCCCAGCCGGGCGGCATCCTCCAGAAGCAGCGCCCCCCAGGGAGTCTGGCCCACATCGGCGATCCCCTCCAGCTCCCACGCCGCCTTCTGCTCCTCCAGCCAGCGCAGGGGCTCCGGGTGGCTCTGGATCCGCCCAAACACATCCAGCACGATCTGGGCCAGGCGGCTGTCGTCCCGTCCGGCGGAGAGGGTGTCCACCAGAAGGGCAAAGTCCCCCTCTGGGTCGATGCCCTGGTACTGCTCCTCCAACACATCCTCCAGCACCTGGGCCATCATCACATGGCCCTCCCCCTCGTCGCACAGGCGGAAGTCCGGGTCCAGATCCAGCAGGTGCCCGCTCTCCCGAAGGAGGGCTGCACAGAAGGCGTGAATGGTGGAGATCTGCGCCTGATAGACCAGGGCGGTCTGCCGGCGGAGGTGCCGGTCATTGGGGGCCTCCGCCAGCCGGGCAGACAACTCCTGGGCGATGCGGGCCCGCAGCTCCCCCGCGGCCGCCTTGGTGTAGGTGATGACCAGGAACTGGTCCAGGTCCAGCCCCTCCCGGGTCACCCGGTCCATGAGCCGCTCCACCAGCACCCGGGTCTTGCCCGAGCCTGCGGCGGCGGAGACCAGCAGCTCCCCGCCCCGGTCATCCACGATCCGCTTTTGTTCCTCTGTCAGGGGAAAGGCCATGGGCTCCCCCTCCTTTCGTCATGTCAAGCTTCGTTCCGCCGGACGGTGACCGTCCCGTGCAGATCGGTCCGGTACACCTCCGTCCCGGCCGCCAGCAGGCGCTCCACCGTCCCAGGGTCCGGATGGCCGTAGCTGTTGTGCTTTCCCACGGAGATCAGGGCGATTTCCGGGCGGATCCGCTCCAGCAGCTCCTGCCCTGTGGAATACTGGGAACCGTGGTGTCCCACCGCCAGCACCTCCACCCGGGGCAGCTCCGTGCGGGCCAGCAGGGCCCGCTCCACATCCGCGCCCATGTCGCCGGTGATCAACGCGTCAAAGTCCCCCTGAGATGCCAGGACGCTCAGCCCCTCCTCGTTGGTCTCCCCCGCGCCCAGCGGGGCAAACAGGCGGACCGTCCGCTCCACGTCCAGTTCCAGGGCGGTGTCACTGCGGATGAACCGCACCTCAGTGCCTGTGCGCTCCGCCGCGGACAGAAGTTCCTGCCGGATGGGGCTCTCTTGGTCCACATCGGGGAGGGCCAGCAGCCCCACCTCCATCCGTTCCAGCAGGCGGGCCACCCCGTTGGCGTGGTCGTTGTGGAAGTGGGTCACCACCAGCAGATCCAGCCGCCGGACGCCGAAATCCCCCAAATAGCCGGCCACAGTGTCCCCCGCGTTCTCATAGCCGCTCCCGCCGCAGTCCACCAGGGTGAGGAAGCCGCCGCTGCGCACCAAAATACTCTCCCCCTGGCCCACATCCAGGGCGGTGACCGCTCCCGGCCCACGCCAGAAACTCCAGCTGCTGAGCACCATAGCCAGACACAGGGCGGATATGCCGCAGCACACTGACACCGTCCATCGTTTTCTGCCCGGCAGAAGGAAGGCAGACAGGGCCAGCAGATAGACCAGCACGATCCAGGCCCGGTAGTACACCGGCCCCATGGTCACCGAGGAGAAGGGAAATCCCGCCAGCCACTGGATCACGCCGTCCAGATACCGGGCCAGCAGAGCCGCCGGAACCGCCCCCAGGGCGGCCAGCCGGGGCAGGAGCAGTCCCAGGGTCCCCAGGCACAGCCCCGCGCCGAAGAGAAGGCCCACCGCCCACAGGGTCAGCAGGTTGGACAGCGGGGAGATCAGCGGGACCGCGTCAAAGTACAGGGCCACCAGGGGCGTTGTGAGCAGCGAGGCCCCCACAGTGGCCCCACAGGTGGAGGCTGTGAAATACAGGACCCGCCGCCCCGCTCTGGCAAGGAGTCCCTTCCCCGCACCCGGCTTGGGGAGCAGTGCCAGCAGGCCCCGCTGCACCTTGCCGGCACACAGGAGGATGCCCGCCACCGCGGCAAAGGAGAGCTGGAGCCCAATGTGGGCGGCGGAATAGGGGTTCCACAGCAGCAGGAGGAGCAGCGCCGTCCCCAGCGCGGTGCAGTCGTCCCGCTCCCGGCGGAAAAGGGGCGCAAGCTGGAGCAGAACGATCATAATGGCCGCCCGCACCACCGACGGGGTGCACCCCGCCACCAGACAAAACAGGGCGGACATGGGGATGAGCACCAGGGCGGTGAGCCGCCGGCTCGCCCCCAGCAGAAGTGAGACGAGCCCCGCCAGAAAGGCCAGGTGCATCCCGGACACCGCCACCGTGTGGGACAGGCCGGTGCGCTGGAGGGAGGTGGTAAAGGGGTCGGTGAGGCTGTCCCGGTTCCCGGTGACCAGCGCCTTCACCAGCGGGGCCGCGTCCCCGGGGAAGCTCCGGTCGATGCTGTCCTTCAGCGCCCTGGACCACAGGGCGGGCCTGTCCCGGAGCGGGACGGCCTCCGGCCGCTCCCAGCTCAGCAGGCCGTATCCCTGAGCCGTGAGAAGGATCCCCTTTGCGGTGTAGTAGGTGATCTCCTCCCCCGCCCGGCTCCGGTCGGCCAAGGTACAGTGGGCCACGGTCTCTACCCGGTCCCCGGGGCGCAGCTGAGCCGCCTGGCTGTCAGCAAACAGCAGGGTGGGCACCGCAGGCCCCTCCGTCTCCATCCGCACCAGCACAGACCAGCCGTACTCCCGCTCCTGGGGCCACTCCGCCACCGTCCCGGACAGGCGGACAGTCCGGTCATCCAGCGCCTGGGCAGGCCGCCAGAACAGGGCCGTATAGCCCGCCGTCCAGAGGAACCCTGCCGCCAGGCCCATGGCTCCCCACCGCACCGCCAGCCTCGCTTTTTTGCTCCCATGAGGGAGCCCGGTGAGCAGGGCAGCCGCCAGGGCCAGCGCGCCCAGCAGCCACAGGGCGCCATCCAGGGGCAGCAGGGCGGCGCACAGAGCCGCCGCCCCAAAGGAAAAGGAGAAGATGGCCAGCCTGCGCACGGTCTCTCCCCCTCTTCTGTCTATTCTGTGGCCTATTATAGCGGATTTTGGCGCAAAGTACAAGCCGGGACTGGGAGCCGCCCTTAAGCTGTTGATTTTCAGCTCTGTCAGCTTCACGATCCATTGAATCAAACAGAAAACTGTGATATAGTGAATCAAAAGGAAAATCAGAAGTTTTAAGGAGGTAAAGCTATGGCTTTTGATTTTAAGAAAGAATATAAAGAATTTTATATGCCGAAGAATAAACCAGAGATTGTAAGTGTGCCGAAAGCAAATTACATTGCAGTCAAAGGAAATGGTGATCCGAACGAAGAAGGCGGAGCATATCAGCAAGCGATCAGTGTATTATATGCTGTCGCATACACCCTAAAAATGAGTTATAAAACAGACCATAAAATTGATGGCTTTTTTGAATATGTAGTTCCTCCACTGGAAGGATTTTGGTGGCAGGAAGATACAGATGGTGTGGATTATACGGACAAGTCCACATTTAACTGGATCTCTGTGATCCGTTTGCCTGATTTCATAACGAAAAAGGACTTTGAATGGGCGGTTGAAACCGCAACCAAAAAGAAAAAGTTAGATTGCTCATCGGCAGAGTTTATGACGATCGATGAGGGTCTGTGCGTTCAGATCATGCACTTAGGGTCATTTGATGATGAACCCAAAACTGTTGCACTTATGGATGCATATTTAGAGCAGAACGGATATGTGAACGATGTGAACAGGGACAGATCACACCATGAGATTTATCTGTCTGATGCAAGAAAAGTTGCTCCAGAAAAGCGGAAAACTGTCATTAGACATCCGATAAAAAAAGCGTGAAATTCCAGCTTATCAAGCAGTTATCATCTGTAAATATACCTCCCTCCATCATTTCGACGGAGGGAGGCTCTTTATCTTCCAAAATCAGTCCAAAGGGTAATTGGGAACTGGTCACCGCCCAGTCCGGCAGATCCACAGCACGATGCCGCTGGCCAGGCAGAGCAGCACAGGCCAAAGCAGCAGTGCCACCGCCGATCCCAGGCCGCCATTGCGGTACGCCCCGCCGGGCCAGAACCAGGCAAGCCATACCATGTCGCACAGCAGTTCTGTGAGCAGCCACCCCATCAGGACGGTAAGCACTCCTCTGCCGCTTCGGCTCCGCCGGAAGGAAAAGCAGATCAGGAAATACGCCAGCGAGGTGAGTAAAACAACCTTCATCCACAGATCAGCGCCCGCCACCGAGCCAACGGAATACAGCGCGGTAAGCATGATACACCTTCTTTCTTCATGTTCCGGCGCGTTTCATGGTCACGACCACCAGCTCCGGCCCGTTCCACAGCCGGGGATAGGGGGTGCCGTTGCCCAGCCCCCTGCTGACCACCATCCGGGTCTCCCCCGCCTGGTACACCCCGGCAGTGTGTTTGGGAAACAGGCCCTCGTCCGGGGCGAACACCGGGCCTGCAAGCGGCAGGCGCACCTGTCCCCCGTGGGCGTGTCCGCAGAACACCACGTCAGCGCCGCCCGCCCCGTATTCCTCCAGCAGGCTGGGCCGGTGGGACAGCAGTACATTCAGCGCCCCCTCCCGGCGCAGTGCCCGGACCCGCTCCGGCAGAGCCGCCTGGGCGTGGGCCCTTCCCAGAGGATCGTGAGTCACATCCCACAGGCCCATCAGGTTGACCCCCTCCCCCCGGAGGCTCCACAGGACCGCCCGGTCCTCCAGCACCTGCACGCCGGCCTCCTCCAGCCTGTCCCGCAGCTCCGGCCAGCAGGGGTTGTCCCCCTCATGGTTGCCCGGGGCAAAAAAGGCCGGGGCGGTCTCCGCCGCCATCCGGGCCAGGGACAGCGCCCGGCTCAGTTCCCGGTCCTCCCGGTTGACCAGATCTCCGGTCATCACAATCAGATCCGGGGCCGCCGCCGCCAGGGCCGCCCCCAGCGGCCTCTCCAGATCTGCGCTGTGTACGTCGGAGATCTGGGCGATTTTCACTCCGTCCAGTCCCTCCAGCCCTGCGGGGAGGGGGACCTCATACCAGGCGGTGGTCAGCTTCCCCTGCACCGCCCAGGCACAGCCCCCCGCCGCCGCGGCCCCGGCGGCCAGCAGAAGGGCGGCACGCTTCCAGGCGTGTTCCCGTCCACCTCTCATTTCAATCGTCCTCCTGGCGGGACAGCAGCACTGCCGCCCCGTTCACCAGTGCTGTGGTGACCAACAGGAAGCCGGACACGGCGGACACCGCGTCGGCGGTATCCATCCAGGCAGGCCAATCGCCGATCTCCGCAAGATGCGCACTGTACCCGAGCTGAAACCACAGCGCTCCGCCGCAGCACAGTCCGCTCCCCCAGCAGCAAAGTCCAAGTTCTTTCCGGCGTCCTCTCATCCAGCGCTTCAGCCCCCAAACAGGAAGTCCCCATCCCGCTAAGCCCAGCAGAATACTGGCCAAATTCATCCAGCCCATACGATGTTCCTCCATATCATGCTTGTCCCTGCATTTCCGTCCATGTTACTTCTGCTGTTCCAGATCCGCAGTATTCTGCTGTTCATATCCCGTCCCCCCTTGGTCCAGAGGGGTATCCCCGCTCCAGACGGATTCTCTGCTCCGCAGGAGCGGACCAAACCCGATATAGTACACATAGTGCGGGTCCAGAAAGCTCTTATCCTCCTCCACCAGGGTCTGCCCCTGCACCTCCAGCACCCGCTCCGGCGTATGGCTGAACGCCAGCAGAAAGGGGCCGATGGTGACCGAACAGGCCAGCAGCATCAGCAGGGCGATCCCCACCGCCGCCTCATGCCACAGGCGGCCCGCCCGCCTTTCCGCGCCGCAGTGGACCGTCAGAAATGCGCCCGCCATCCCCAGGACCAGGGCAGCCACACCGAAGGCGGTCTGGACCCATCTCCGCCAGGACAGCCCTATCAACCTCAGCAGAGCATCCCCGCCCCACCACAGCAGCAGCACGATCCCCAGGCCCGCGGCGGCATACAGCAAGCGGGTTCTCCGTTTTCCCCGGCAGGTAAGCAGGCAGTTCAGCGCCTCCAGCCCCATCAGCACCACAGCGCCCAGGCCGCCCAGGGTGCCCACGAACATCCATTCCAGCATCGCCTAGTTCGCCTCCGTCCAGACCAGACGGCCCCCCTCCAGGGTCACAGTCACCTGGGCCTTTCCCAGTGTCCCACGGCACCAGCCGATGGACCGCCCCTCCGGATCAAAGGCCTCTACCGTCACCGGACCGGGATGCTCCACCCAGAAGCCCAGGGTCTCCCCCCGCTCCAGCGGGCTGCCGTCCGCCAGAGACGCCCCCTGGCACTCTGACGCTCCGGAGAGCTGGACGCTGCTCACCGCCGCCCCGCTGTCATTCCGGAACACCAGGTCGGCCTCCTCCGTCACCAGGCCGTCCGATGCAAAGCAGCCGGTCAGCAGAGCGGCCGCGGCTCCCAGTCCCAGGGTCATCGCCCTTCTGTTCCATTTCTTGCCCACAGCGTTCCTACTCCTTTCCGCTCCGGCGGTCAGTCCCACCACTCATAGATCACTTCGTTCCCCCGGACCAGCAGGTTTCTGTACGGGTACACCTTCTCATGGAATACCCCCACATATTCTGCCACCGCCTTCTGTCCCTCCCACTGGGTCACGCGGTCCCCCAGATCGGTCCACAGCAGCTTCATCCCCGCCAAGCCCACCGCGCTGAAGATGATCAGTCCGGCCCACAGGGCCGAGCACCACCTCTGCCAGTCCCGGCGGGCCGGGTCGTCGATCAGCCTCCCAGCGGTTTTGGCCGCCAGGACGGACGCCGCCCCCAGCAGGCCCAGATCCAGCGCCGACTTGACCCAGCGCCGCCAGCTCAACCCCGCCAGCCCCAGCAGAAGCTGACCGCCAAACCGGAGGATCAGCAGCAGCAGGACCGCCAGCCCCAGCCGCACCAGGGTTTTTTTCTTCCTGTCCCGGCTCTGGGAAACCCAGCCCCCGCAGACCGCCGCGGGGAACACCGCCCACGCCGCCAGGGACAGCACCAGAGCCAGCAGCATCAGCCAGGAGCCGGACACCGCCGCCGCCAGCAGCCACCACAGCGCACCGCCCATCGCTCATTCCTCCTCCGGTACATACTCCAGAATATCCCCCGGCTGACAGTCCAGCGCCTTACAGATGGCCTCCAGGGTGGAAAACCGCACTGCCCGGGCCTTGTTGTTTTTCAAAATGGACAGATTTGCCATGGTGATGTCCACCCGCTGGGCCAGCTCGCCCAGGGACATTTTCCTTTTGGCCATCATCACATCCAGGTTCACCACGATCCCCATGCTCTCCCCCGCTCTCTCAAATGGTCAGGTCCTGATCCTCTTTCAGCTCCGCCGCCTGCCGGAACAGGGCGGACATGACCAGGAACAGCAGGCCGCCCATGAAAAAGGCCGGGATAAACAGCGCGGTATAGGTAAACAGAGGCCTCACGTTTCCCTCGCTCCACAGCCACAGCACCAGCCGCACCAGAGCCGCACCGGAGATCACCCAGCAGCACACCGCCGCTCGCTTCAGCGCCCCGGCGTTGGCCCGCAGGAAAGGTGTCTGGGTCAAAATGGTATCCAGCACTCTCTTGGCCTGCCACAGGATCACTGCGGTACAGCCCCCGCACAGCCAGTAAAACAGGGTCAGCAGTGCGGTGTCCAGCCGGGTCCACACCGCGGGCCAGGCGGCCAGAAAGACCGCCAGCATGGGGAAGTGGGTCTCCGCCTCCCGCCCCTGCCAGGCATTCAGCCAGGCTTGCAGTTCCGCCTGGGCGGCCTGCGCCAGGGCGGCGGGGCCGCCGTCGGACACATAGGCCACGATGCCCGGCACCAGCAGCAGGCAGAGGATGTTCATAACCAGCACCGCCAGGATCAGCACCCGAAGGACCCGGGCCAGATGGATCACTGGGATCCTTTTCATGGAAAATTCCCCCTCTCGTCAGCCTCATGCTACCACTGTAAAATCTGAAAGTCAATATATTTTTATTGTTTTTCGATAAAATTAAGAAATCGAACAGCCCGCTCTGCACCGTCACAGAGCGGGCTGTCCCTCATATTCCCGTTATTCCACGATCGCCCGGGCGTATCCCTTCAGCTTCTGCCGCCGCGCCCGCCAGTCGGGCATCCGGGCGTCCATAGCGGCGTAGAAGCCGGAGCCATGGTCATGGTGGAGAAAGTGGACCAGCTCATGGAGGGCCACATAGTCCCGCAGGGGCTCTGGACAGCGGGCCAAGGCGGTGTTCAGGGTAATATACCCCTGCTGGTAATGGCAGTTGCCCCACTGGCTCCTCATGTTCCGCAGCTTGACCTGGGGCAGGGGCACGCCGCTCCCGGCCACCAGGGGATAGACCCGGACCACCGCCTCCCCCAGCAGGCGGGCGCAGGCCGCCCGGTCCGGCTCAGGCAGCAGGGCCGGCCCCTCCTCCTGTGGAAGGTGCCGCCGGATCCATTCCCACTTTTCCAGGATCAGGGCGTCCGCCCGCTCCTCCGGACAGCTGAAGGGCACAGAGAGCAGGATCTGGCCCCGCCGGTCCAGCCGGAGATTCAGATTTTTCACCCGCTTTTTGACCAGCAGGTAGGTCTGTGGACCCTGCGGCGTGTCCACCACGCGGTACTGCTCCATGCGCTCGCCTCCTGTTCCGTATCTCTGGTATTTTACCAGAGTTTTCGCGGAACGGCAAGGCACATCCCTATCCTCTCTGCGCGCTCTGTTCTGCCCAGAGGGCCTGGAGCTGCTGACGGCCCTGGATGAGCCACTCTGGGTCCTCTGCATCCGGCGGAAGGTCTGTACGGCTGTGCGGAACACCTGCGCCTCCGCCGCTGCCATCAGCCAGCTTGATGCCCTCAAACCAGCCGTAGTCCTCTGTGGTCCCTCCTACGATCACATAGTGGAGCGTGTCCTCCTCGTCCCACCAGGTATCCACATAGGGTGTTTTTTCATCTACCTGATCGGTCACATCCAGCCGCTGACCGCGGGCCACCAGCCACAGACGGTCTTGCTCCAGAGACAGAATCACGGGATTGCTCTGTTCGTCATAGCCATCAGACATCTGGACTGTTCCATAACCCGCTCCTATGGTCACTTGCCCTCCATTCAGCAGTTGAATGACCCGCTCCCCATAGGTCCAGCCCACCAGCCCCAGACAGGCGGCCAGCACCGCCGCCGTCAGCAGGACCCGGCGCGTTCTCCCCCGGCGGACCCGGCCCATCACAGCAGCCCTGATCCGCTGGGGATCGACCAGATTTTCCTCCTCCAGCACAAATTCTTCCTCCTCATAGGCGTCCAACATGTGGGCGATCTCAAGCTTCTTCAACATCATATCCCGCCTTTCTCAATGCTTCCTTCAGCCGTTCCCGGCCTCTCCGCAGCCTGCTTTTGGCGGTAGACAGGTTCATCCCCATCTCCTCCGCCGCCCGGGCCACCGTCTGTCCGTAGTAATACCGGCGGACAAACAGCTCCCGGTCCTCCCGCTCCAATGTGGACAGCGCCGTCCGCACCAGACCGGCCGCCTCCCGGGCCTCCAGCTCCTGCTGGGGTCCGTCCCCGCTCAAAACGAGGATGTCCTCCGCCAAGGGCACAGTCTCCCTCCTGCTCCGCAGAAGGTTCAGCGCCCGGTTTCGGGCGGTCACGGACAGCCAGCCCTTCAGCCTGCCCGGCTGGAGCTTTTTCCGCTCCTGCCACGCGGCCCAAAACACATCCGCCGCCACCTCCTCCCACTCCCGGGGACAGCCGGGCAGGATCCGGGCCGCCACCGCGGAGACATAGGGGGTATAGCGGACGATCAGTGCCTCCAGCCCCGCCGGGTCGCCCCGCTGGAGCAGGCGCAGCAGTTCCGATTCCTCCACACCGCATCCTCCTCTCTATATGATCTCTGTTCTGAAACGCGTCTCACCCTATATAACACCTGGAACGGGCATTTGGTTGCAGTTCAGCGCAAAAAAGATCCGGCCCCTCTTTCCGAGGGGCCGGATCTACTTGCGTTACAGCAGTGGGCGGCCTGTCAGGCTCAACCCAGAACCACCAGCAGATCGTCAGTGTTCACAGTAGCGCCCACATTGACAGCCACGGACTTCACAGTGCCGTCCACGGGAGCGGAGACCTCGATCTCCATCTTCATGGCCTCCAGCACGATCAGCACATCGCCGGCCTTCACAGCCTGGCCGGGCTTGCACTCCACCTTGAAGATGTTGCCGGGCATGGGGCTGTTCACCGGGGTCTCACCGGCAGCCACAGCTGCGGGAGCCGCAGCGGGGGTGGGAGCCGCGGGCGCGGCAGCAGCGGCCGGGGCCGCAGCGGGGGCGGGAGCGGCAGCGGGAGCCGGAGCGGCAGCGGGAGCAGCGGCCGGTGCGGCCACAGGGGCGGCGGCAGGAGCCGCAGCGGGGGCGTCAGCCTTCTCCACGGACACCTGGAAGGGCTTCCCGTCGATGGTGACGGTGAAGGTGCCGGTGCAGTTGTCCCGGTTGCCCATCATCAAATGGGGGGGCTGATAGCTGGCGGCGAAGGGCTGGATGGCGCGGGTGGTGTAGCCGGAGCCAGTCACCGCGGGGGTGTTGGTGTAGTACACATGGCCCTGCCAGGCGGGCATGGGGGGCAGATCCTCCGCCTTGGGGGCCTTGGGGGCGGCGGGAGCCGCCTTCTTAGGCTCCTCCTTCTTGGGGAAGCCAGCCTCACGGTCCTTGAAGAACGCAGTGGCCACCTGGGGGAAGGCGATGTAGGACAGCACATCCTCGTCACACTTGGCGGTATCGCCCAGCTCCTTCTTGGTCTTCTCAAACTCGGGCTCCAGAGAGTCGGCAAAGCGGCCCTTCACCAGGGGGGTGTCGCCCAGGATCTTCTTCTGGATCTCCGCGTCGATGGGGGCGGGAGTGCGGCCGTACTCGCCGCGGCAATAGGCCTTGATCTCCTTGCCCACCACCTTGTAGCGCTCGCCGGCCAGCACGTTCTGCACAGCCTGAGAGCCCACCATCTGGCTGGTGGGGGTGACCAGAGGAGGATAGCCCAGGTCGGCGCGGACCTTGGGGGTCTCGGCCAGGGCCTCGTCCAGCTTGTCCATAGCGTTCATCATCTTCAGCTGGGAGATCAGGTTGGACAGCATTCCGCCGGGGATCTGATAGTTCAGGCACTGGGTGTCGGTGGCCATGGAGATGGGATCCAGAGTGCCATCCTTCAGGAAGTCGGCACGGACCCCCTTAAAGAAGTCGGCCATCTTGATCAGGGCCTTGTCGTCCAGGTCCACCTGATAGCCGAGCTGGCGCAGAGCATAGGCCAGGGTCTCGGTGGCGGGCTGGGCGGTGCCGCCGGACATGGGGGAGATGGCGGTATCCAGCACATCGGCGCCGGCCTCCACCGACTTCAGGCAGGTCATAAAGGCCAGGCCGGTGGTGCAGTGGGTGTGGATGACCAGGGGCAGCTCGGGCACCGCGTCCTTGATGGCGGAGACCAGGTCATAGGCGTCCTTGGGCCCCATGATGCCGGCCATGTCCTTGATGCAGATGGAGGAGACACCCATCTTCTTCAGGTCCTTCACCATCTGGACGTTCTTCTCCAGGGTGTGGACCGGGCTGGTGGTGAAGCAGATGGTACCGGAGGCGTGAGCGCCCTGCTTCACGGTCTCATCAATGGCAACCTCCAGATTGCGCACATCGTTCAGCGCGTCAAAGATGCGGATGATGTCGATGCCGTTCTTCACAGAGTACTCCACGAATTTGCGGACCACATCGTCGGGGTAGTGCTTATAGCCCAGGATGTTCTGGCCGCGCAGGAGCATCTGGAGCTTGGTGTTGGGCATCTTGGCGCGGATCTTGCGCAGCCGGTCCCAAGGGTCCTCCCGCAGGTAGCGCAGGCAGACGTCAAAGGTGGCGCCGCCCCACACCTCGGCGGAGTAGAAGCCAGCCTGGTCCATCGTCTCCAGGATGGGCTCGAACTTGTCATAGGGGAGCCGCGTGGCGATCAGCGACTGATTTGCGTCACGCAGTACCGTCTCTGTAAATTGTACCTTTCTCATGTTGAATCGACCTCCAAATATTGCTGTGGGTGCTCTCACAAAAATTCGGATCTGCCTCACTTTCAGCATTCCGGTCCGTGAAGCCGGCTCACTTCGCCGGAAAACTCACTTGTAGCTATTGTAGTATATCTTACGCCGCAACGCAACCCCCTTTGGTAGAAATACTTTGCTTTTTCCAGTCAAAAAACTCCAGATGCCGGAAAGCCTCCCGGTTTTCCGGAAAATATAGAAAAACACCGCAGGCAGTTGGGAAGGTAACTGCTGCGGTGTTCAAGTTCGGGGTAAATCGATCTGTCCGTCCAAACGGCTGCTCACCGTTCGCTGCACGGCTGAGACTTCTCACGATAACCGGAGAACTCCTCTCCGAAGATCAGATCGTCCACGTCCCTGTCTTCCCGTACACGGTTCCAGATGCTGTCTGGCTCACGCTTCATCATCGTCATGCTGATTCACCTCCTGATAGTTTTGATTTGTCCGGACACGGGGCACACAAAAGGCTCCATGTACGCACCGGATCATCCGGCTTCTTGCAGGCAGAACTCCGCCGTCTTTCGACGCCGCCTGTTTAGCTGCTGCGGACCCGCCTACGCTCTCTCCGCCTTCGCTGAGTGGTTCCGGTCCCCGCTCGGCCAGTCACGGCAGCACATCGCCGCTTCTATCGCCCACAGTTTCTGTGTGAAATAGCCGCTCTACTCAACATTTTCTTTCACTTTCAAGATCCTGCACCACCACAGGCTTACGGCCGCCCTTCGCAGATCCTCCTGCCGGACTTGCGCTATTGTAAACCCTCTCTCCAGGTTTGTCAAGAACTTTTTCTCAAAAAATGAAACTCTATGTTTTTTATCCTGCATTTTTCCTGCATAAGAGCAGTCTCCCATTCTTCTGGAAGCTGTTGTTCCATCCCCAAAACGCACTTGTGCCCGCCTCCCCTTGGGAAGGCGGGCACCGCGTTATCCCTTGGTCTGCTTCAGCAGCTCCAGCAGCAGTTCCTCGTTTCGGAGGGCCGCTTTGGCCAGCGCCTCCGACTTCTGCCGCAGGCGGACCAGATTGCCCTCATAGTCCGCCATCATGCGGTCGGCACAGGCGATGGCCTCCTCCCGGTCGAATCGTTCCACATGGCCGGCGGAGGGCATATCCAGCTCCTGGAGATAGCTCTCCACCTTTGGGTCGTACACCAGGCCGATGCAGGGTACCGCCATCCGCGCGGCGAAAATCAGGGTGTGCAGGCGCATGGCCACACACAGCTCGGCCTCCCCCAGCACCGCCATCAGCTCCCGGGGGGTGGTGGCCGTATCCAGGAGATAGGAGGGCTCCTCCATGGCCTGGCGCACCAGACCGGTGGTGTTCCGGTCGTGCTTGGGCTGCATCAGAAGAAACAGGATCTCCATCCCATAGGTCCGCCGCAGATGGTCGCACAGGCCGGCCAGCTTTTGGGGAAATTCCTCCGTCCCCGGCCAGTCCCGCACTGAGACCACCGCAAACCTGCTCCCTTGGGGAAGGCGGGCCGCCTGGAGCAGCTCCATCCCCCGTTCCCGGGAAGCGGGGGGCAGATTAAACACCGGATCCGCCGTCACATGGAGGTCGGGGCGTGTCACCCCCATCTCCTGGAGTTCCCGGGCGGAGCTCCCGTCCCGGAGGGTCACCAGGGCGGCCCGCTCCACCGCCCGCCGGACCCGGCGGCGGTTAGACGGCTTCTGCACCGGGCCGATGCCGTTGGCATAGAGCATCACCGGCTTATGGAACAGCTCCGCCGCCTGAATGATAGACAGGTAATACAGCAGGGATCGGGTGGAGGTCCGGTCCTGGAGCAGGCTCCCTCCGCCGGATAGCAGAGCGTCACACCGCCAGAGGGATTTCAGCACCTTCCATACCTGGAAGCGGGGGACCGCCTCCAGACCACACAGGTCCCAGGTCAGCTCCGGGTCGTTGGACAGCACGGTCACCGCCACATCCCGGCTGGCGGCCAGGATCCCCTCATGGATAGACTGGAGGATCGCGTCGTCCCCGGCGTTGGAGAAGCCGTAATAGCCGCTCATCACCACATGATAGCGGCGGCGGTGCACCTGGTCATACACCGCCAGGCAGTCCTCCGCCATGCGGCGCACCGAGTAGTGCTCCTGCACCACCTGCCGGCCATAGCGGCCCAGCGCCCGCTTCTCTTCCTCCGGCAGCGCCAGGGCGGAGGTCACCGCCTCCAGCAGCACCGCCTCCGTGGCGATGGGGTCGGTGCGGCAGCAGAAGTTGGTGTCGATGGCCTTCTCCAGCAGCTCCGGACGGAACAGGCCGGTGTGGCCCTGTGCCCCGGAGAGCACCACAGGCTTCTCCGCCGCCATGGCCTCCAGCGCGGAGCGGGAGACCCCCACGAACAGGTCGCAGGCGGCTGCCACGACGTTGATATCCGTCCTGGGGCCGGTCAGCACCACACAGGGGCGGCCCAGCTTCAGGTTCACCTCCTGGGCCTGCCGGTCCAGCTCCTCAAACACATCCCCGCCGCCGGTGATCAGGATCCGCACCCCGGGCGCCGCCCGGTCAAGCTGGGGTGCCAGCTCAATGAGCTGCCGGGCTGCCAGGGAGCTGGCCTGATCCAGCCGGCTGACATGGCCGATCACCGGGTCATCCCCCAGGCAGAACTCCTCCCGCACCGCCTCCCCGGAGACCCCGGGAGAAAATTTCTCCGTATCGATCCCGTTGATGGTCAGGGTAATGTGTCCAGCAGGGACCCCGTACTCCTGGATCAGATAGTCCCGGATGTCCTCGCTCACCGCCAGAGTGCGCTGCCCCCAGTTGGACAGCAGCTTCAGCATCCCGCTGACCTGGAACACCCCGTGGCAGGAGGTGACGAAGGGGAACCCCAGCTCCCGCTGGAGGGTGCCGCACAGAAAGGCTGGGATCCGGGCGTGGGCGTGGACGATGTCAGGCCGCTCCTCCCGCAGGATCCGCCGGAGCAGGGTCCGGGAGCGGAGCATATCCCCCACGCTGCGCCGGTGCATGGGGACGGCGTAGTGCCGGATCCCCGCCGCCTCTACCTCGGCCACATATACGCCGCCGTTGGAGGCAATGACCACCTCATGTCCCCGGGCCTTCAGCTCCTTGGCCAGCTCCACGATGTGGGTCTCCGCGCCGCCGATGCCCAGCCCCATGGTCGCCATAAAGATCTTCATGGCTCCCTCACTGATCCCCGCCGGGGATCTGGAGGTCCACAATGGTCCCCACAAAATTGGCATACTGGGTATTGAAGTTCCGGTTGGAGTTGACCCCCAGGCTGTAAATACGGTTGAGCATCACACTGCCGTTCCCCTCGATCAGGGCCTCACCCTCAATGGTCAAAAGGATGTTGTAGCAGTCCTCGGCGGGCAGCATGGCCACCGTCCCGTCGTTCAGCTTGCCTTCATAGGTCCCGCCGCTGACCTGAATGTCTGTAATGGTGCCCAGAGAGCCGCCGGTGCTGCGCTCCTTGTCAAACATCTGGTCCCCCACCTGGATGGCGTCCAGCATATACTCCGGCTGGTTCTCCAGCTCCATCTGATAGACCACCGTGGTGGTCCCCACATTGCTCCCCGTCTGAGGCTTATGCGTCTTGACATAGACGGCGGCCACCATCGCCGCCACCACCAGAAGGACGATCACGTCCACGATGCTGATCTTGCCGAACAACCGTCCGTCCCGATCCATGATCTTCACTGCTCAGCCCCCCTTTCGATCTCAGTCACAGGGCCGCTGCCCATGTAGCCCGGTCCCCGGACATAGGCCAGCTGGCCCACCCGGAAGTCATAGCCGCCGCCAAGCAGCAGGGCTCCTCCGTCTCCGCTGGTGGTGCAGGTGCTCTCCACCGTGACATATACGTCCTCATAGCCCTCCAGCACCGCGTTCACATAGACCTGCCGCTCCTGATCCAGGACCTGGACCTCCGCGGGTCTGGCCTCCACCGAGACCACGCTGCCCATCTGATAGTTTTTCACCGCGTCCTCCAGCTGGTCGCCGGGCTGGATGAGGGCGCTCTCCCCCTCCTTCATCTTCTGAAACAGGACGGTATAGCGCACCGGGGCGGCGGTGGGGGCGGTCTCTCCGCCGGAGCGCAGGCCGATCCAGGCCGCCGCGGCCCCCACCAGCAGGACCGCCACCAGAATGATGGCGTCGAACAGATTCAGCCGCAGCCGAAATTTGTGGTTATTTTGTTCCATGAGATACTCCTTTCAGGATGTCAAGGTAAACTTGTTCCACGTTTTTTGCAAAGATCTCGCCGGTGAACCGCTCCCGGAACACCTCCCGGGCCCGCTCTCCCATGCGCGCCCGCTCCTCCGGGCGGTCCATCAGCCGGGCGATGCAGACGGCCAGGGCCTGGCTGTCCCGGCTGGGGAAGATCAGTCCGTTGTCCCCGTCCTTCACCAGCCAGGGGTTGCCCCCGTAGTCGCTGACGATGGAGGGCAGCCCCAGGCTCATCCCCTCCAGAAGGGCCATACTGGTGGCCTCTGTGCCGTAGGAGGCGTTGAGCTGCACATCCAGAATGGACAGCAGTGCGGCCACATCGGACCGGAAGCCCAGCAGGGACATCACATCCTCCACGCCTTCTTCCGCCACTGCCTTCCGAAGCTCCGCTTCAAAGGCGCCGGTCCCCGCCGCCAGGATGCGGAACTTCCGCCCCTGCTCCTTGAGGATGCGGGCGGCCTGGGCCAGGTACACATGGCCCTTATACTCCTCCAGGCGGGCCAGGATGCCAAGAGTGAATGTGTCCTCATCCAGGCCCAGGGAGGCCCGCAGCCGCGCCCGCTCCTCTGAAGGGGCCGGGACCACCGGAGCTACTCCGTTCATCACAATGGTGATCTTCTTCGGGGAGATCCCGCCGTCCGTCAGATTTTCTGCCGTAGCCGGGCTGACGGCAATGATCCGGTCGGCGTAGTGCTCATTCAGCCACTTGTTGACCCACCGGCCGGGGGGGTACCGCAGCTTGGCGGGTACCGGGAAGGCGGAGTGCCGGCTGTACACCACCGGGACGCCGCACTGCCGGGCGGCGACGCGCCCCGACAGGGCCCCGTGGGTGTGGACCAGATCGGGCCGCTCCCGGCGGAGCAGCTCCTTCAGCGCCTTGACATCCTCCTTGTGGTAGGAGCGGTCCGCCATGCCGTCCACCTCCAGCACCCGGGCCCCCGCCTCCTCCAGCGGCTCCTTCAGCAGGCTGCCTTTTGGAACAGCCACCCAGGTCTCAAACCGGCTGCTGTCGGCATACCGCAGATAGTTGAGGATCACCCGTCCCGCGCCGCCGATGTTGGTATCGCTGATCACATTCAGCACCCGGATCACACCTTCAGCCCCCTCTCCGGAAGCTGGCCCCGCCGGGCCAGCAGCGCCCCCAGGGCCAGCCAGGCCCAGAACAGGAGCAGCACACGGTAATTATAGAAGGAGTAGTCTGTCATCGCCTGGACCAGGAAGCCAGCGATGCCGCTGACTGCCGCCGTCTGATACAGGCGGCTGAAGAGGTCCTTCTCCCGGCAGAAGGCGGCGCACAGGTCCCGGAAATAGTGGAACAGCAGCAGGACGAACACCACCAGGGCCACCACGCCCGCGTCGCACACGATCTGAAGGAACAGATTGTGGGCATGGGGGGCCACGATGCCGCTGTAACTGTACTTGGGATACACCAGATTGAAGGCCGCGTCCCCCGGTCCGATGCCGCACATCCAGTAGTCCTTCAGCATGGCCAGGGTGCCCATCCAGATGTACACCCGGTAGGAGGTGGAGCTGTCCCCCAGGTTTCCGATGCTGGCAAAGCGGTTGATCACCGCGTCCGGCAGAACAAAGTACAGGACCACCAGCAGCAGTGGGGTCAGCAGTAGCAGCCGGGGCTGGAGAAACAGCACAAAGACGAAGCCGGCAAACAGCAGGCCCAGCCATGCCCCCCGGGACAGGGTGAGCAGCATACACACGCACATGATGCCGCAGCAGCAGAAGTAGAACACCCGCATCCCCCAGTCCTTGGCGGCCAGAAGGCCCGCCCCGCCCAGGGGGATGGCCAGGATCAGGTACTGTCCCAGCATATTGGGGTTCTCCAAAGTGGAGGGCACCCGGAACACGTCGCCGAACATCTCACTGTCCGCCCAAGCGGCGGACTGATAGCCCCAGCCGAACAGGTACTGGCAGATACCGTACAGGGCCACCGCCGTCCCCGCCATCACCAGCAGGAGCAGCAGGGTGTCCAGCTGCCGCCGGGTGGTGATGGAATTTTCCAGAATGACGGCGAAGAGGATGAAGGCCACCGTCAGCACGCCGCCCAGCAGACTGCCCGCCCGGGTCACGGAGAACCAGGTCCCAGCCAGATAGATGGCCGCGTACAGCCAGAGATAGCGGTTCACAGGTGCGTAGTACAGCTTCCGCCCGCTGTCCGCCATCAGGTTCAGCAGCAGGGAAAATGCACTGACCAGCACCAGTCCCAGCACCGCCATTGTGGGGATGATGGGGGCCAGCACTGCCGCAGCCCCCGCCCACAGCCAGCATTTTTGAAAAATGCTGCCCTCAAACAGCCTGTCCAGGCGCAGGGCCCGGTACAGGCGGCACAGTCCTCCGTGGATCCACCGCCAGAGCCGGGCAAAGACACTGTGGTCCGACTCCGCCTGCTCCAGCTGGAGCGGGGGGTGGATGAACCACTGAATGAGCCCGCTGCCCCTCCACTGCCCGCCGAACCACAGGCACAGGGCCGCCAGCACCCGGTACACGGCGCTGGCCTGCACGATCGTTCGCATTCGTTCCATACCTCAACCTCGTTTCAAGATTCGTTTCATCAGATCCCGGGCCAGCCCCATCTCCTCCAGACGCATCAGGCCAGCCAGCAGGAAATAGACCGCCGCCCCCAGCGCCGCGCAGGCCCCCAGCAGAAGCAGCTCCCCCGCTTTGCCCGCGGGCAGAAGGGCGGACAGGCTGTTCCGGGCCAGCCAGACCACCGCCGCCATCCCCGCCGTGGACGCCAGCATTTTCAAAAAGTCCGCCCCAAAGCCGCCGGAGAGGATCCCCTCTCCCCGCAGCTCCATGGGGACCAGCAGCAGCACGGCATACAGTGTGGAGGACACCGTGGAGGCGATGGCCAGTCCGGCCACGCCCATGGGCTCCGTCAGCACCATGCAGAGAAGGATGTTGGCCAGGATGGACACGCCTCCGGCCACCAGGGGCGTCCGCCCATCCTGCCGGGCGAAATAGGCACGGCTGAGAATGTTCTGAAGCCCGTAGCCCACCATCCCCAGCGAGACCCACACCAGGGCCTCCGAGGTGATGGAGACAGAAAACGCGTCAAACTCCCCGCCCCCGTACAGGAAGGACACCATGGGCCTGGCCAGCACCATCAGACCCGCCGCCATGGGCAGGACAAAAAACAGGCTGCCGTGGACGGTCTGCCGGAGGGTATCCCGGAAGGCCCCCTCCTGGTGCTCCGCCGTCAGGCGGGACAGACGGGGGAAAATCACATTGGTGATAGACAGGATGAACACCCCGGCGATCACCAGATACAGGTTGGTGGAGTACTCCATGGCGGACACCCCCGCGCCCTCGTACAGTCGGGAACCGAACTTGGTGTTGATGGTCAGGTTGATGGGCTGCACCCAGGTGGAGATCATCACCGGCCCCATCAGGGCAAAGGCCTTCCGCATCCCCTCTGAACGGAAGGAGAAGTCCGGCCGGTACCGGAAGTCCAGCTGGCGCAGCGAAGGCGCCTGGACCACCGCCTGGAGCAGCCAGCCCAGCAGATAGGCTCCAGCCAGCCCGTACACCCCAAACCGCTCGTCCAGGAAAAAGAAGTAGCCGATGATCACCAGATTGGACACCGTGCTGATGAGGGCCGGAATATTGAACCGGTCCATGGCCTGGAGGATCCCCACAAAGGAGAAGGCCACCCCGGTGAACAGCACCGTGGGGAACATCACCCGGGTGAGGGAGGCCGCCAGTTCCGCCGTCTGCGGGTCATAGCCGTCCGCGAACAGGGTCACCAGGGGCTGGGCGAACAGGATGCCCAGCACGGTGAGGACTGCGGTGAGCAGAGCCATCACCGACAGGAAGTTGCTTCCAAAGCGGAAGGCCTCCTTTTTCCCTCTCTGGGTGAGATACTCGCTGAACACCGGGATGAAACAGGCCGCGATGGCCGAGGCGAACACCACATCGAAAAACACCCGGGGGATGCGGCTGGCGATATAGAACGCCTTGGCCTCCATGCCGGTGGTCCCGTAGTGCACCGCCATCAGGTGATCCCGGAACAGGCCCAGCACCTTCCCCAGCAGGGTGATGGCCATGACCACGCTGATGGTCCTGGTGGAATGATCCTTGTTTTCTGACAATGTTTCCTCTCCTCTCTCCATACCCCGCCCCCAGTCCGGGGGCGAATCGCTTTATTGTACACCAACCCACCCCCTTTTTCAACCGCTCTCCCACAGTTTCCATCGGGATTCATGGTCTGTTCATACTTTCCACCTGTTTCTTAAATTTTTATTAAAGTTTCCGCTTCTGCCGTTTTTTGGCGGGCTGTCCGCATTGAAATCAAAGATCGTTCCTGCTATAATGAGGTCTATTCCATTTTCGCTTTTCCTCCGGCCCCGTCTGGGGCCCGCCTGTACATATCCATCTCCAGACGAATAAGGAGCGTCAACATGAAGTATTCCAACCTGCACGATCTGTCCAAGCGCGCCGCCGCCCTGGTGCTGACCGCGGCGCTGCTCGTCCCGTCCGCCTTCGCTTCCGCCGGCACGACACGGCTGAGCACCTCCCGCACCCTGGCCGACGGCCTGACGTACATCAATACCATCTCGGAGCACCCCTCCTCCGGCCGGATTGAAAGTTTCTCCTTCCAGCTGGAGCCGGGCAGCGACGTCACCCCCATCATGGTCCAGTCCTCCGGCACCATTTACGGGGCCGCCACCATCAACAAGGCGGTCAGCTATGCAGAGAGTTTGGGATACCATGTGGTGGGCGGCATCAATAGCGACTTTTTCACTATGGGCAGCGGCATCCCCAACGGCATCTCCATCGAGGAGGGGGTATACAAGTCCAGCCCGGAGGGAAACCATGCCATCTCCGTGGTGGACGGCCGTCTGGAGCTGTCCGCCTCCCCACAGGTGGAACTCACCCTGACCAACCGCCGGGATGACAGCTCGGTCTCCCTCACCCACTTCAACAAGTGGCGCAACTCCTCCGGCGGACTCTACCTTTATAATGAGGACTTCTCCTCCGTCTCCACCCGCACCGACTCCGCCGGCGGCCGGATGGTCCGTTTCCAAGTCACAGAGGATGACCGGGACACCCCCCTCACCGTCAACGGCGAGCTTACTTTGGAGGTCACGGAGGTCTTTGAGGCCCAGGACGCCGTCACCATCGGCGAGGACAACTATATCCTCACTGCCGCCTATGAATCCGGCTTTTCCGAGCTGTTCGCCAGCTATCAGGTGGGGGACAAGGTCACCCTGTCCGCCTCCTGCTCTGACCGCGCCATCTCCGACGCCCAGTGGGCGGGGGGCTGCGGCGACATCATGATCGCTGGCGGAAAAATGACGGACAGCTCCACCTGGCACTATGCCACCGGCCAGGCTCCCCGCACCGCAGTGGGGGTGAAGGAGGACGGCACCATGGTGTTCTACGCGGTGGACGGCCGGCAGTCCGGCTACTCCGCCGGTCTGACCCAGAAGGACCTGGCTGACGAGCTGCTCCAGCAGGGCTGTCAGTGGGCAGTGAACCTGGACGGCGGCGGCTCCACAACCCTCAGTGTCCTGCTCCCGGGCAGCAGCGCCCCGGCGGTGGACAACTCCCCCTCCGGCGGCTCTCTCCGGGCCTGCGCCACCTTCATCCTGCTGGTCACCGACGCCCCCACGGACCGGGAGCCGGAGCGCCTGGCCCTTCAGCAGGACGGTCTGACCGTGCTCACCGGTTCCTCCCTGACTCTGGGCGATGTGGCCGCCGTGGACGGCGGCGCCGCCACCGTCTCCAGCCGCGTCTCCGACGCTGAGTTCTCCTCCAAAAATGAGCTGGGCTCTTTCAATGGCAGTATCTACACCGCTGGGGACAGAGCGGGAACGGACGAGATCGCCATCCGTTCCCGGGATCTGGACCTGACAGGCTCCGCCCAGATCCATGTGGTGGATACGCTGACCTCCCTCACCGTCTCCAGGGCGAGCAGCACCTCCCCCCTCACCGCCCTCACGCTGGAGGCCGGGGAGAGCGTCCAGCTGGCCGCCTCCGGCTCCTACTGGTCCCGTGAGGCCCTGCGTCCCGGCTCCGGAGGAGTGACCTGGAGCGTGGAGGGCAATGTGGGCAGCATCACCCAGGACGGCGTGTTTACCTCCGGCGGAACGGGCAGCAGCGGGACCATCACCGCCACTGCCGGCGGGCTCACCAGCAAGGTGACTGTGGGGCTTGAGAACGTCCACAACGATGTGACCCCGGAGCACTGGTCCTATCCGGCGGTGGAATACTGCTATGAGCACGGCATCGTCAGCGGCGTCTCCAGCACGGAGTTCGGCCGGGACCACTCCATCCGCCGTGGCGACTTTGTGCTGATGCTGTATAACGCCCTGGGCAAGCCCGCGGTCACCGGCTCGTCCGGCTTCTCTGACGTTTCCCCCTCCGACTACTACGCCCAGGCCATCACCTGGGCCAGTGCCAACCACCTGGTCTCCGGCGTGGCGGAGGGCCTGTTCGGCCCTACCGACCTGGTCACCCGGGAGCAGGCCTTCACCATCCTGCACCAGGCCATGCCCCTGCTGGGCCTGAGCAGCCCGGAGCCCGACCTCACTGTGCTGGACCGGTTCGCTGACCGGGACCAGATCGCGGAGTACGCCCGGCCCCACGCGGCCGCCCTGGTGTCCCAGGGCCTGGCCAGCGGCGCGGGCGGCGTGCTCAACCCCAAGGGGCAGCTGACCCGGGCGGAGATGGCCGCCCTGCTCTACCAGCTGCTCACCTATGACCCCGCCAGCCAGCCTGAGACTCCCGAGACCCCTGAGTCCCCGGATACCCCCGACGTCCCCCAGGTGGACCCGGACGCCCAGCTGATCCTCAGCCAGACGGAGGGGACCCTGGCTTCGGCGGAGTCCCTCCAGCTCACCGCCCAGCTGTCCATTGGCGAGGGGCCTGTCACCTGGCGCTCCAGCGATCCCTCCGTGGCCGCGGTCTCGCCGGAGGGCGTCGTCACCAATGTCTACGCCGGCAGCGGGAATGCCTCCGTCACCATCACAGCCTCCTGCGGCGCCCTTACCGCGGAGGCAGTCCTCCAGTGTGGTCCCGCCGGGCAGATCGGCCTTGTCACCGCGGAGCCCACCCTCCGGGTGCGCTCCGGCCCCAGCCAGGAGGACCCGGTCATCTCCCGTCTGAACAACGGAAGCCGGGTGGTCCTTCTGGACACCGATACCCCGGGCTGGTATCAGGTCCTCTTTTCCGACGCCGCCGGGCAGGCGGTCACCGGCTGGGCCTCCGCTGATTACATCCTTCTCCACTGACCGGGGCGGTCTTGAAGGATCCCGCCCGGTCTGGTATAATAGGAGGACGGCGGGCCCCGGGCCCTGTCCACCGGAACGGAAGTTCGCCGTGCAGCCAAGGCTGCACGGCGTTTTTTCTCCCGCTTCAGCCTGCCGCAGTCCAGTCCGAACGGCAGGACCACCGCCGGAACGGGAACGCTCCGCAGAGCAGAGGAGGTTATTTCATGGAAATGACAAGCACAAGGACTGTGATCGTAGACGGGAAGGCCCAGGACTATCCCCTGGGCACCCCCTATCAGGTCATCGCCGCTGATGCGCAGGACCGCTATCCCAGCGACATCCTCCTGGTGGACCGGGACGGAAAGCTGTGTGAACTGAACAAGCCCCTGGACCGGGACTGCACCCTGCGCATGATCACCGCGGTGGACCGGCCGGGACGCCAGACCTATGAGCGCAGCGTAGTCTTTCTGATGCTCGCCGCTTTTTATGACACGGAGGGGACGGAGCGCGTCCAGCGCATCTCGGTGGAGTATTCCATCAGCCGCGCCCTGTTCATCCGGGCCAAGGGAGATTTCATTCTGGATCAAGCCCTGCTGGACCGGGTGGAGGAGCGGATGCGCCAGCTGGTCCGCCAGGCGGTCCCCATTCGGAAAAGCTCCCTCTGCACCGAGGACGCGGTGGAGCTCTTCCGCAGCCGCGGGATGCTGGACAAAGCGCAGCTGCTCCGCTTTCGGATCAGTTCCCGGGTCAACGTCTACTCCCTGGAGGATTTTTCCGACTATTTTTACGGCTACATGGTCCCGGACACCAGCTATCTGAAGTGGTTCGCCCTCCAGATCTTCGAGGACGGCTTCGTCCTGCGGCTGCCCGACCTGCGGGACCCCTGCCGCCTCGGGGCGTTCACGCCCCCCATCAAGGTCTTCCAGGCCCTCCACGACGCCGCCCTCCGTTCGGAGGCGCTCCACATCTCCAACGTGGCGGAGATGAATCAGCGCATCTCCCAGGGGGGCGCCACCCAGATGATCCTGTCCCAGGAGGCCCTGATGGAGAAGCAGATCGGAGACATCGCCGAGGAGATCGCCAAACGGCGGGATGTGCGCTTTGTGATGATCGCCGGTCCCTCCTCCTCGGGAAAGACCACCTTCTCCCACCGCCTGTCTACCCAGCTGCTGGCCCGGGGGATGCGCCCCCACGCCATCGCCACCGACAACTACTTCAAAAACCGGGAGGACACCCCCCGGGACGAAAACGGCCAGTACGACTTCGAGGGGCTGGGCGCCATGGATGTGGAGCAGTTCAACCGGGATATGGTGCGGCTCCTGAACGGCGAGACGGTGGAGCTCCCCCACTTCAACTTCAAAAAGGGCGCCCGGGAGTACAACGGCGATCTGCTCACCCTGGGCCCCCAGGACATCCTGGTCATCGAGGGCATCCACTGTCTGAACGACCAGTTCTCCCACGCTCTGCCCAAGGAGAGCAAATACCGCATCTACATCAGCTGTCTGACCACGCTGAATGTGGACGACCACAACCGCATCCCCACCACAGACGCCCGCCTGCTCCGCCGGATCGAGCGGGACGCCCGCACCCGGGGCTATAACGCCCGGGCTACCATCCAGCTGTGGCCCTCCGTCCGCCGTGGGGAGGAGCGGAACATCTTCCCCCACCAGGACAGTGCGGATGTGATCTTCAACTCCGCCCTGCTCTATGAGACCGCCCTGCTGAAGCCCTATGTGGAGCCGCTGCTCTTTGCCGTGCCCAAGGACTGTGAGGAGTACATCGAAGCCAAGCGGCTGCTGAAATTCCTCAGCTATTTCCTGCCCGTCCCTGCCGATGACGTACCCCGCACCTCCCTGCTGCGGGAGTTCATCGGAGGAGGCTGCTATCCGGGGTAACATTCGGCCCCCTTCCTTTTTCTTTAAACTGCAGACAAATGCAGATCCCCCGCACCGGCGTGTGAACCGGCGCGGGGGATCTTCTCGTGTTCGTTTCCTGTTACTGGAAGTATAACTCCGGGCGGCGGTTGTGCAGACCGCCCACCTGCTCCCGGCACTCCCGCTGATACTTCAGATCCAGCACGCCGTAGATGACGCCGGGCCGCCCGCCGGCCACCGCCACCGCGGTGCCCCAGGGATCGGTGATCCGGCTGCGTCCGAAGGGATGCTGGCCGGCTACGGTTCCAAACTGGTTGGCCGCGCATACCCAGGTCTGGTTCAGCAGGGCCATGGAATCGATCAGCAGGTCCCAGTGCTCCGTCCGGACAGGCAGAGGAGCGCCCAGGGGGAAGCAGGCCATGACGCACAGCAGATCCGCCCCCTTCAGCACCTGGGTGCGGGCCAGCTCCGGAAAGCGGCAGTCGTAGCAGATCTGGATGCCCACCCGGCCGATGTCCGTGTCCAGCAGGCAGATCTCATCCCCCGCCTGGACGTGGTCGGATTCCCGGTAGTTCAGGGCGTCAAACAGGTGCATCTTGGAGTACCGCCCCAGGATCTCCCCCTCCCGGTCGATCCAAACCGTGGTATTGCGCACCTTGCCCGACTCCGTCCGCTCCGTGATGCTTCCGGGCACCAGGTTGACGCGGAGCTCCCGGGCCAGGCGGGACATCCGCATGGTATAGGGGCCTGGGATGGGCTGGGCCTGCGCCAGCGCCTCCTCCGGGGAACGGGCCAGAAAGTCCACGCACTCTGGCAGCAGGATGAGGTCCAGGTCCGGCATCCCCCGGGCCGCCTCCCGCACCAGCGCCTCCGCCCGGTCCAGATTCTCCCCGGGGTCGGGTGACTCCGCCCCCAGCTGGCACACCGCCGCGCGGATCCATCGCTTTTCCACCGTCACCCCTCCTCTCTCTCCACCGCCTCGATCCGGCGGATCCGGGCATAGATGTCCTCTCGCTCCTCCGGCAGGGAGAAGGTCACGGTAAATACAAACAGGGTGGGGCCCGCCACTACCTCGCCCAGCACCTGGTACACAGGTTTCTCCGGGTCTGTTCTCTGCTCCAGCTCCTTCCAGCCCCAGTGGGCACTGAACCCAGGCTCCTCCCTGGTCTCTACATCAGAAAAGCCGGCCAGGTCGGCGTTCCACGCCGCCTTCACGTTCTTGCTGCGGTAGCCGCTGACGCGCCAGAGGGGGCTGTCGCTCTCCTCGTCCCACCAGATGCAGCCGCCGCCCCCCCGGCCGTCCTCGTTCCACTCATAGCGGTACACGCCGGGCAGCGGGAAGCGCAGGGTGTCAAAGGACTGGGTCACCTCCCCCTTGTGGTAGCCGGGGGCAAACTCCTCCTCCAGTTCCGGGATGTCCTCCGGCAGGCCGAAGCCCCGGTCGTCCAGGATGCACAGTTCCCGATAGCTCTCCACCGGCAGAGGGAGCTCTGGATCCATTTGAGCCGACTTTTCCAGCTCATCCAGAATCAGGCCGTTGATCTGGGCGTCCTCTCCGCTGCGGTCGGAGGGCGCGAAATAGCAGTCCTCCCACAGCCGCTTCAGGGCGCAGTTGCGGTGGAAGCGGGCGTCGTGCCCCGGCTCGTTCCAGAGGAACAGCCGCTCGCTCAGCTCCCGGAGCGCCCCCCGCTCCAGCCGCTGCCCCAGCCATTGCCGGGAGAAGCGGCCCACCGGCGTCACCACCGTCCCCGGGACCTTCTCCGGCCAGTACTGGTCCTCGTCCCAGAACAGGCGGACCTCCCCCTCCGGATCCCGGTCCAGTTCCTCCAGGGCCTGCTTCAGCTGCTCCGCCAGCCAGGGCTCGAAGGTCTCCCGGCGGAGGGCCTCAAAATCCGGATCCTCCAGATAGTTGGTGCTGTCCTTCCACTCCATATCCTTGATTTCTTTCTCGCCCAGCGCCTGGATCAGCTCCGCCGCCGCCCGGTGAAAGCCGGGGCCCGCGGGCACGCTGACACAGCTGCCGGTGATCTTCCACCGGCCAAAAAAGCTCCGCACCGGGACCCAGCCCAGATCCACGTATCCGGTGGGACACAGCACCACCCGCATCCCCTCCTTCCAGGCGCCCACACGGTAGCCCTTCTCCTTTGCCATCCGCTGCACCGCCCGGACCACGTTGTCCTTGTTGCGGCACTCCCCCTGAAAGACGATCCCAAGCTTCATGCTCCGTCCCTCCCTGTCAGCAGCACTGCTGGATCAGCCACACCCGGTCAAACCGCCGGGCCGCCAGATCCTCGTTCCGAATGTAAAAATAGATGCGCCCGCAGTCACCGAACATCAGCTCGAAGCCGCCGCTCTCCACAGTGTCCAGCTGGAACAGCAGCTGCCACCCCTCCACGCTGGGCTTCCGGAGCTGGTCCCGCTCCTCCAACGGGACACTCTCCCACTTGCCTCCCAGGTAGTGCCCCCGGGAGACCAGTTCACACTCCAGGGTCATGTTGTTCTGGATAATGTCCGGCCAGCCCAGCAGCTTGCTCAGATTCGCCGGATAGTCCAGTCCCAGCTCCCGCCGGGCCGCGTCAAAATAGCGGTAGTCGTTGGCCGTCCAGTCGTACCCCAGGGCGGGACAGGCGTCCTGAAAATCCGGGGCGTCCACGCCGGCGGACAGCTCCGCCGCCAGCTCCGGCAGCCGGAAGTCCTCCGGCAGATCTACCGGGAAACCCGCCGGGGCCAGGGGCGCTCCGTCGAACCAGTAGACCCTGGCGCAGCCCGCGTCTTTGGGGTCATAGCCCCACCGCTGGGAGCCCAGCTCATAGAAGAAGGACAGCAGCCCCGTTTTGGGCAGTAAGCCCTCCCGGTCCAGCGGAGCCAGGCTGGCGCAGTCAAACTGGGCCAGGAACGCCAGGGGGCGGGGCTTGACAGTCTCGTCCTCCGGGACCGCAGTCTCAAAGACAGGCCAGGTAAAGCCGGCGGGCACGTCCGGCTGTCCGCCGAAGCGGCTGGCTCCCACGGGAAGTCCGCTTTCAGCGGGCACAAAGCGGCTCTCAATGCGGCCGCGGCACAGGTCCGGCAAAATGTGTTTCCAATCCATAGCTGGTTCCTTTCCAGGGGACCTCTCCCCCTTGTCAAACTGTTCCTTTTTATCCTACCACAAACCACTCTCTTTGGTCAAACCTTCTAAAATCTCATAACAGGAACAAGGCAAATGCGACAAATCGATTTTGCACATTCTCCGGCATGCGGAACCCCATTCCCGCCCCGGCTTCCACGCAAATTTTGCAATTTTTCCTTCATTTTTCTATTTTTTCAGTCCCGGAATGATTCTAATTTTTCAGTATAATGCCCAATAGATTTCCGTTTCTTCATCCCTTATGATGTATATTATGTGGAGAAGTGTGCCCGGATCTCATCCGGAATTTCAGAACGCGGAGGTGTTTTCCCATGTCCACTGGCATTTCTATGGACCGTGTGGATCAGATCATTGACTCCTACGGCTGCCAGCGCCACCACCTGATCGCCATCATGCAGGACATCCAGGCGGAGTACAAATATCTCAGCCCGGAGGTTCTGGAGCGGATCGCCGAAAAGCTGGATGTCGGCGTGGCCAAGGTATACAGCGTCGCCACCTTCTATGAGAACTTTTCTCTGGAGGCCAAGGGCAAATACATCATCAAGGTGTGTGACGGCACCGCCTGCCACGTGCGGAAGTCCCAGCCCATCTATACCGCCATCCGGGAGTACCTGGAGCTGGAGGGCAAGCAAAAGACCTCCGCCGACGGGCTGTTCACCCTGGAGACCGTGGCCTGCCTGGGCGCCTGTGGGCTGGCCCCAGTGGTCACCGTCAACGACAAAGTCCATTCCAAAATGACTCCCGAGCTGGCCATCGAGCTGCTGGAGGAGTTGAAAAAGGAGGAAGCCGCCCTATGATGACCGCTGGAAAGCTGACCCGCGAGCAGTTCAAGGTCCGTCAGCTGCGGGACAAGCGGGCCCTGGAGGCCCAGAAGAAGCAGGTGCTGATCTGTGCCGGAACCGGCTGCATTGCCGGCGGCTCCCTGGAGATCTATGACTATATCCAGGCGGAGTGCCAGCGCCGTGGGATGGAGGTCCACATCAGCCTGATCCATGAGGGTGAGCCCGAGGCCCCCGATGAGGCCCATGACCTCCATCTGAAAAAGAGCGGCTGCCACGGCTTCTGTGAGATGGGCCCCCTGCTCCAGATCGAGCCGGATGGCATCCTTTATACCCATGTCCACCTGGAGGACTGTGACGAGATCATCGAAAAGACGCTCCTTCAGGGCGAGCTGATCCCCCGCCTGCTCTACCAGCTGGACGGGGTCACCTACGCCAAGCACGAGGAGATCCCCTTCTACCACAAGCAGCAGCGGGTGGTGCTGGAGAACTGCGGCACCACCGATGCGGAGGACATCGACGAGTACATCGCCCGGGACGGCTACTCCGCCTTCGAGCAGGCGCTGTTTGAAATGACCGATGAGGCCATCTGCAAGGAGATCTCCGACTCCGGCCTCCGGGGCCGGGGCGGCGGCGGCTTCCCCGCCGGCCGCAAGTGGGAGAGCGTCCGTCTCCAGCCCACCGGGAAGAAGTATGTGGTGTGCAACGGCGACGAAGGCGACCCAGGCGCCTTTATGGACCGCTCCATCATGGAGGGCAACCCCCACTCCATCATCGAGGGAATGCTCATCGCCGCCGTGGCTGCCGGCAGCGACGAGGGCTATATCTATGTCCGCGCAGAGTACCCGCTGGCGGTCTCCCGCCTGAAAACGGCCATCGCCAAGGCGGAGGAGATGGGCCTGCTGGGCGACAACATCCTGGGCACCGACTTCTGCTTCCACCTCCATGTGAACCGGGGGGCCGGCGCCTTTGTCTGCGGCGAGGGCTCCGCCCTCACCGCCTCCATCGAGGGCAACCGGGGCATGCCGCGGGTCAAGCCTCCCCGCACCGTGGAGCAGGGCCTGTGGGCCCGGCCCACCGTGCTCAACAATGTTGAGACCTTCTCCAACGTCCCCCTCATCATCCGCCGTGGCTCCGCCTGGTACCGCTCCATCGGCACCGAGCGCAGCCACGGGACGAAGGCCTTCGCCCTCACGGGCAACGTGGTCAACACCGGCCTGATCGAGGTCCCCATGGGCACCACCCTGCGCCAGATCATCTTCGAGATCGGCGGCGGCATCAAGGACGGCAAGAAGTTCAAGGCGGTGCAGATCGGCGGCCCCTCCGGCGGCTGTCTCACCGAGGAGCATCTGGATATGCCCCTGGACTTCGACTCTCTAAAAAAAGTGGGGGCCATGATCGGCTCCGGCGGCCTGGTGGTCATGGATGAGGACACCTGCATGGTGGAAGTGGCCCGTTTCTTTATGAACTTCACCCAGAACGAGTCCTGCGGCAAGTGCGTCCCCTGCCGGGAGGGCACCCGCCGGATGCTGGAGATCCTCACCCGCATCGTGAACAACGAGGGCAGCCTGGAGGACCTGGACCTGCTGGAGGACCTGTCCAGCACCATCACAGAGACCGCCCTGTGCGGCCTGGGCCAGTCCGCCTGCAAGCCGGTGCAGAGCACCCTGAAATATTTTCGGGACGAATATCTGGCCCATGTGGTGGAGAAGCACTGCCCTCACTGCAACGGCCGGAAGAAGGAGCTCCACATCGATCCTGAGTTGTGCAAGGGCTGCGGCAAGTGTATGCGGCAGTGCCCTATGGAGGCCATCTCCGGCCAGATCCGGATGCCCCACGTCATCGATACGGAAAAATGCATCAAGTGCGGCGCGTGCTGGGGCTGCTGTCCCTTCGGCGCCATTCGGGAGGAGTGAGCACTATGGCAAAGGGAATCATGTACATCGACGGCCAGCGGGTCCCCTTCGACGGGGAGACCAACGTGCTGTCTGTCATCCGCAAGGCCGGCATCGAGATGCCCACCTTCTGCTATTACTCCGACCTGTCCGTCTACGGGGCCTGCCGGATGTGCGTGGTGGAGGACGAGCGGGGCAAGATCGAGACCTCCTGCTCTATGAAGCCCCGGGATGGGCTGTCCATCCGCACCAACACCGCCCGGCTGCTGAAGCACCGCCGGATGATCCTGGAACTGCTGCTGGCCTCTCACAACTGCTCCTGCACCACCTGCGAGAAGAGCGGCGACTGCCGCCTTCAGGAGCTGGCCATGCGCTTCGGCGTGCGCCGGGTGCGTTTTGGGGACAGCCGGGAGGAGTCCCAGCTGGACGACAGCAGCCCTGCCGTGGTCCGGGACCCCAGCAAGTGCATCCTGTGCGGCGACTGCGTCCGGGTGTGCGGCGAGACCATCGGCATGGGCATCATCGACTTTGCCCAGCGGGGCTATAATATGCGCGTCTCCCCCGCCTTCAACCGCACCCTGTCCGAGACCCACTGCATCAGCTGCGGACAGTGCTCCGCCGTCTGCCCCACCGGCGCCATCACGGTCTATAACCAGATCGGCAAGGCCTGGCGGGCCATCCACGACCCCAAGGTCCGCACCGTGGTCCAGATCGCTCCCGCGGTCCGGGTGGCCGTGGGCGAGGCCTTCGGCCTGCCCGCCGGCTCCAATGCCCTGGACCAACTGGTCACCGCCCTGAAGTACATGGGGGTGGACGAGATCTATGACACCACCTTTGCCGCCGATTTCACCACCATTGAGGAGTCCCGGGAGTTCCTGGCCCGGCTGGAAAACGGCGGCCCCTTCCCCATGTTCACCTCCTGCTGCCCCGCCTGGGTGAAGTATCTGGAGTTGGAGAACCCCAAATACCTCAAGCATATCTCCACCTGCAAATCCCCCATGGAGATGTTCGCCTCCATCGTCCGGGAGCACTATCAGGAGAAGGACGCCCAGGACGGGCGGACCACCTTCCACATCGCCATCATGCCCTGCACCGCCAAGAAAATGGAGGCCGCGCGCCCCCAGTTCCGCCACAACGGAAAGCCCGACGTGGATCTGGTGCTCACCACCCAGGAAATCATCAATATGATCAAGGAGTCCGGCATTCAGCTGCCCCAGATGGAGCTGGAGGCCCCCGACCTCCCCTTCGGACTGGGCTCCGGCTCCGCCACCATCTACGGCACCACGGGCGGTGTGGCCGAGGCCGTGGTGCGCCACTGTATGCCGGACAAATCCCGGAATACCCTGCGCGCCCTGGAATACTCCCCCCTCCGCGGAAACGACTCCATCCGGGAGGCCACCGTTCAGGTGGGCGACCGGGAGATCCATCTGGCTGTGGTCCACGGCCTGATCCATGCCCAGGAGCTGTTAAAGGAGATCGATGCGGGCAACGCTTACTACGACCTGATCGAGGTCATGACCTGCCCCGGCGGCTGCGTGGGCGGCGCGGGCCAGCCCTATGGCCTGAAGCAGAAGAAGCAGGAGCGCACTGCCGGCCTGTATGCCGCCGACCGCTCCGCTCCCTTCAAGCGGGCGGAGTACAACCCGGTGGTCACCTCCATGATGGACGCCTATACCCCGGATCAGCGCCACGACCTGCTTCATGTAGACTATACCAAGTAATGCATTGTATCTTCTCCACGCCAGCCGCCTGGATCACCGAGCGGCTGGCGTGTTTTTTGATGGTAAATGACCGTCTTCCAGCTTGCACGATTGTTGATCTCATCAAATATAACCACAAATCAGAATTTTCGCTGTTTTCAATCAAATTATAAAATAAGATGCATTTTTTACCCCTCTAAAAATATTGTTTGAAGTTTCTCTTGCATATCAGTGCAAGATTCGGTATGATAAAGTAAAATATTCATCCGTCATCCGGCGGATTTTCTTTTTTGGAGGTATCATTCATGGGTACAGGCAGCATTCTTGTCTCCGGCTTTGCGCTGTTCGCTATGTTCTTTGGGGCTGGAAACCTGATCTTTCCTCCCTATCTGGGCATGACCGGCGGAAGCCAGTGGATCGCCGGTTTCCTCAGCTTTTTTCTCGTGGAGATCCTCTCCTGTGTGGGGATTCACGCCATGCTCCACGGCGGCGGCAGCATCCGGGCCATGCAGAAATCGGTGGGCGCCGCTCCCGGCGCGGTGCTGAACACGGCGGCCATTCTGTGCACCGGCGTATTCATCGCGCCCCCCCGTACCGCCGCCACCACCTATGAAATGGCCATCCAGCCGCTGACGGATAAGCTGGACCTGCTCCCCTTCTCCATTCTGTTTTTTGCTGTGGTCTTTCTGCTGACCATCCGCCCCACCCGTGTGGTGGACATTGTGGGCCGGTGCCTGACGCCGGTGCTGATCCTGGGTATTCTGGTGCTGATCCTGGCGGGCATCCTGCACCCCATCGGGCCCATTGAGCCCCCCGTCTCTCCCAACATCGTCCAAGACGGCCTTCTGGCCGGGTATCAGGCCATGGACATCATCTCGGTGGCCGGCTTTGCCGTCATCATCCAAGATACCCTGTCCCAGTCCGGCCTGAGGACTTGGCCCCAGCAGCGCCGCCATGTAGCCGGGACTGCCTGTGTGGCCGGGCTCCTGCTGGCGCTGGTATACAGCGGTCTGACCTATCTGGGCGCCACTGCTGGTGTGTTTCTGGACCAGGGACTGGACCAGGCCGGTCTGATCGTCGCCATCACCCATCAGCTTCTGGGCCGCTTCGGCGTGATCGTCCTGGCCATCGTGGTGGGTTTCGCCTGCCTGACCACCTCCATTGGCCTGTTCGGAGCCACTGCCTCCTATTTCCAGCGGATCACCCACGGCCGTCTCTCCTACCGCGCCGGTATCATGATTCTCAGCATGATTGGCTGTGCCATCTGCAACCTGGGACTGTCCACCATCATCGAGGCAGCCTCCCCCATCCTGTCGGTCATCTGTCCCCCCTTTATGACTACGGTGGTCCTCCTGTTCTTTCAGGACCATATCCGCCGCCCAGGACTTTACAAGGGGGCGGCTCTGGGCGCCACCGCCGCCAGCCTGCTGCTGGCCCTCCACTCCTACTTCAAGCTGTTCCCCCTGGTGTCATGCCTCCCCTTTTATGACTATGGCTTCGGCTGGCTTATCCCCGCGATCGTTGGCGGCGTGCTGGGCTGGCTGCTCTCCAAACCGGACTCCGCCGGGGCGGAACAGTAAGCCCTACCTCCCGACTACCCCCAAAAATATCAAGAGGACCAGGCCCACGGCGGAACCGTGGGCCTGGCCTTTTTCAGCCTTGTACATTTACAGGATGCTGTACAGCAGGACACCTGCCGCGCCGGCGCCCGCCATGACCCAGATTGGGTTCACCTTCCAGCGGCGGAGGATCAGGATGGCCACTGTGAAAATGCCCATGGAGATCCAGTTGACGCCGCTCAGGTCAGCGGGGAGCTCCTGCGCACCATAGAGGGACAAAATCAGCAGGGAGATCCCGGCGGAGGTAATCATAGCAACCACCGCAGGCCGCAGCCCGGACAGGATCCCCTGCACCATAGACAGTCCCTTATACCGGTAATAGAGGTAGGCCAGCGCCATCACAATGATGCAGGAGGGCAGAATACACCCCAGCGTAGCCACCAGCGCCCCTGGCAGTCCAGCCACCTGGATCCCCACAAAGGTGGCAGAATTGATGGCAATGGGGCCGGGGGTCATCTCCGCAATGGTCATAATATCAGCAAACTGAGTCATGGTCAGCCACGGATGGAGGTCCACCACCTGGTGCTGGATCAGCGGCATAGCCGCATAGCCGCCGCCGATGCTGAACAGCCCAATCTGAAAGAAGCTCCACAGCAGTTCCACATAGATCATGTCCCGCTCCCCTCCTTCTTTTTCTTCTCCTGGCAGCAGGTGTCCGCCGCGCCGATGAGGCCGCAGACCAGAATGATCACCATGATGTTCACGCCCCAGAAGCGGGCCGCCGCAAAAGAACCCACCAGAACCAGCACAGGGAGCACCCGTTTCTGCCGGAGCACAGAGCCGCCCATGGTGAGCACCACATCACAGATCACCGCCGCCACACCGGCCAGCATCCCATTCATTGCCATGTTGACAATGGTGTTATCCCGAAAGGCCGCGTAAAACATGGAGATCACCGAAATGATGATCAGCGGCGGCAGGATGGTGCCCAGCACCGTCAGCAGCGCCCCCGGGATCCCTGCCACCCGGTAGCCAACCAGAATGGACGCGTTTACTGCGATGGCCCCCGGCGAGGACTGGGCGATGGCGGTAAGGTCCAGCATCTCCTGTTCGTCGATCCACTTCAGCTTCTCCACAAACTTTTTGCGCATCAGGGGGATGATCACAAAGCCGCCCCCAAAGGTGAACGCGCTGAGCTGGAACGTAGACAGGAACAGGGTCCAGTACTTCTTCTTTTGACTCAAATCCGCTCCCTCCTTCTTTTCCTGAACATTATAAGCCTTGCAAAATAATAAGGGAAATAATATTATGATATTGATTTCATTATAAAATCAATATAAGAGGTGTGGACCATGACCCTGCGGCACATGAAAATCTTTCTCGCCCTCTGCGAGCACGACTATAACACCACTCGGGCGGCGGAGGCCCTGCACATGACCCAGCCCGCGGTAAGCCTGGCCCTCCGGGAACTGGAGGCACACTACGGTGTGGTCCTCTTCGACCGGATCGGCCGGCGGCTGTGCATCACCGCGGCCGGGGAGCGCTTCGCCTCCTACGCCTCCCGCATCGCGGCCCTGTTTGACGACATGGAGCGGCAGCTGCACGGTTGGGACCGCTGCGTGCTGCTTCGGGTGGGGGCCAGCATCACCATTGGCTCCCAGTTCCTTCCCGGCTATGTCAAGCGCTTCCGCGCCCTTCATCCCGGGGCGGAGATCCAGGCCACGATGGCCCCCTCTAAGTTGCTGGAGCAGAAACTCATGGACAACCTGCTGGACCTGGCCCTGATGGAAGGGGTGCCCCACGTCCCCGCTCTGCAGTCTGAAGAGTATATGGAGGACCATCTGGTCGTCATTACCCCCACAGACGGCCCCTTCCGCCCTGGTCAGCACTTGTCCCAGACAGAATTCCGTCAGCAGAAGTTCCTGCTTCGGGAGCGGGGCAGCGGCACACGGGAGGAATTTGAGCGGGTAACGGAGCAGGCTGGCTTCACCGTCTCCCCCACCTGGGAGGCCACCAGCACCACCGCACTGGTCAACGCGGTCATCAGCGTCCTGGGCATTGCGGTGCTGCCCTACCGCATGGTGTCCGCCCCTTTGGAGCGCGGGCTGGTGTCCGCCGTTACTGTGGAGGGGCTGGAGTTCCACCGGAAATTCCGGATCGTCTATCACCGGGACAAATTTCTGACCGCACAGGCCCGGGATTTTATTGCCCTGTGCCGCAATTTTGAGGAAACGGCCTCTCAACACCAGTACCCCGGGCTCTGCTGATCCCACCGCTGGCAGGCAAAATCTTTTGAAAGTTCTCGACCGCCGCCGGCTCCTGTGATATAATCCAGGCAGGACCACCCGGCTCCGCTCCGGCAGCCGCAGAAGAAAGGATGAACGCCATGTATCAGATCAACAATTTTACCAACAATGACGACGTCAAGATCCTCGACTCCCTGGGCCCATTTACCGTGATAGAATACCAGAAGGACCTGAGTGTCATGCCTGGCAGCGCCCAGCTGGCCTATTACTGCAACGCCATGAACGTGCGCAAGCGCCAGGTCATCTGCGACCTGAGCAAGGCAAATATCACCCTCCAGGCCGGAGCCATGCAGTGGACGGTAGGCAACGTCAACGCCACCACCGGCGTCAAGGGGGTGGGCGACCTGTTCGGCAAAGCCCTTCGGGGCAGCGTCACCGGTGAGAGCGCCATTAAACCGGAATATACCGGGGACGGCACCCTGGTCCTGGAGCCTACCTATCAGCATATTCTCCTGCTGGATCTGGCCGACTGGAACGGCTCCATCGTTCTGGACGACGGTCTGTTCCTGGCCTGTGACTCCAGACTGAAGCACAAAGCGGTCATGCGGTCCAACTTCTCCTCGGCGGTGGCCGGCAATGAGGGCCTGTTCAACCTGGGCATCGCGGGCAGCGGCGTAGTCTGCCTGGAGTCCCTCTGCCCCAAGGAGGAGCTGGTGGAGATCACCCTTCAGGACGACGTGCTGAAGGTGGATGGCAACATGGCCATCGCCTGGAGCGGCAGCCTGAATTTCACTGTGGAGCGCTCCGGCAAGTCCCTGGTCGGCTCCGCCGCCTCCGGCGAGGGCCTGGTCAACGTCTACCGCGGCACAGGACGGGTGCTGCTGGCCCCCGTTCTGGACGGTGCGGTCTGACCTGAAACAGAAAATCTTACAGCCCTCCGAGTCATTCGGGGGGCTGTTTCGTATCCCGGGCCCACACTCCGCACCAGGCCCCTGAACCGGGAATAGGATGGGGTATCGAATAGAAAGGAGGCTGGGCCCGCCGTTCCCGGCGGGCCCAATTTATACCATGTGTCATCTCTCCCAACCCAGCTCCGGCAGGTCTGCCGAAGACGGAGTTCCTGTCATTCCCCTCCCCAATCCTGGTGAGGGCGGACCTGTGGACTCCGGCGGCGGCGTCCCTGTGATCCCTCTCCCCAACCCCGGTGAGGGAGGGCCCGTGGACTCCGGCGGCGGCGTCCCCGTGATCCCCCTCCCCAACCCCGGCGAGGGCGGACCTGTGGACTCCGGCGGCGGCGTCCCCGTGATCCCCCTTCCCAACCCGGGCGAGGGAGGCCCGGTCTACCCAGGCGGCCAGGGGAGCGGGATCCCCGGCATCCCGGTGTGGCCCGCCGCGGCTCAGGCCCGCTTCCTCAACGCCGCTTACGGCTATCCCTCCTTTCAGATCCTCATCGACGGCGTCCGGGCCGTCCGATTCCTGGGGAGCGGAAGCCTCTCCCCCTATCGCCGTCTGCGGGCCGGGTATCATACCGTGTCAGTGGCCGGTCTGGACGGCTATATTTATCTGCAAAAGAGCATTCCCTTCGACGCTGGGAGCGTCTCAACCCTGGCCGTCATCCTCCGGGCCGGCGGTCTGGATCTGCTCCAGATCTCAGACCGGTGCTGTCCGCCCACCGGCCGCTACTCCAACCTCCGGGTCAGCAATCTGGCCTATCACAGCAGACCCTTGGATGTGCTTCTGGCGGATGGCCGGGTGATCTACGCAGACGTCCGGTTCAAAGAGACCACCAGCTATAAGCGCATCCGCCCCGGCACATACGAATTCTTCTTTGCTGAGACCAACCTCGCTCCCATCCCCTCCTATGCGGACATCGAGACGCTGGACTCTGCCTTCCTGGGCTCCACTCCCCCTGCCAATGTGGTGGCCTCCGACTATGTTTCCGTCTCCGGCCGCACCAATTATACCATCTTCCTCCTCAGCACCGGGAGCGCCCCGGACGCGGTCCAGGCGCTGACTGCGGCGGACCGGTGACCGGAACGGGATAAAACACTTGACATCCCGGCCCCTTCGTGCCATAATATGCGTGTAATTATCGTGATTATAACGATAATATCGTTAACTTTGAGATAAAGGGGTGTGTTCAATTTGAAAACGGTACCTACCATCTACCAGCCCGGTGTCGTCCCAAATGAAATTTACAGTGGTGTTCCCTCCTTTATGGGGATGCCCACCGCCAAAACAGCGGAGGAACTGAAGCAGTATGACTTTGCTGTCATGGGCGTACCCTTCGAGGGCGGCTGTACCTATGGCGGCTTCTCCTCCTGCGTGGTTGCCCCCAAGACCATCCGCTCCGTCTCCACCCGCTATGTGGGTTATCTTCCCGACTATGACTTCGATACCTTCGACTATATGAGCTGCTGCGACTACGGCGATATCCCCATCCAGAACGGCAGCTATGAGTACAGCTTCGCCTCCATGCGGAAGGGGATCGGTGAGATCCTGGACGCCGGCTGTGTGCCCATCACCTTCGGCGGCGATCACTCCATCTCCTACCCGCTGATCAGTGAGCTGTGCGCCCGCCACAAGAAGCGCGTGGGTGTGCTGCACTTTGACGCCCATCTTGACACCATGCCCACCTTCGGCGATGACCTGTACTCCCGCTGCTCTCCCTTCAACCGCCTGTACGGGGACGAGAATTTCGACTCCACTAAGATCGTCCACATCGGCATCCGCGGCCCCCGCAACCACCATCAGGAGCGCATCGAGGCCCAGAAGGCCGGCGCCACTGTGATCACCGCCCGGGAAATCAAGCTCAACGGCTGGCAGGCCTCCATTCAGAAGGCCATCGACATCGTCAGCAAGGACACCGACGTGATCTATGTCACCGTCTGCTCTGATGTACTGGATGCCGCCGCCAACCCCCAGGGCCCCTTTGATCCCTGCGGCCCCACCTCTTTCGAGGTTGCCATGATGCTCCACGAGGCCGGTAAGGCCGGTGCGGGCGCCTTCGACTTTGTCGAGATCTATCCGGAGACCTGCGGCGCCCACCAGTCCGCCCACACAGCCTGCTGGATGGCCCTCTATTTTATGAATGGTGTGGCTCAGCACCGCTTTGCCAACAAATAACGCTCATACAGCTTTTCTTCCCTCTCGTCCTATAAAAATATTGGGACCGTCCAGCCGGACGGTCCCAATATTTTTATAGGTGCTTCCATTAGCCGGAGCTATCCAATCACAACAGCTCCTTCCGAACAAATGCGGCAAACTCCCGCATTGGCGGAAGGGCCTGCTGCGCCACCTCCTGCACTACGGAGGAAGAAGCCACGATGCTCACCGTCCCGTACAGACTGCCGTTGCCCCGCAGGATGGGCACCGCGATACAACTGATCCCCACCCCGAACTCGTCAAACTCTGTGGAGTAGCCCCGCAGGCGGATCTGCTCCAGGTCCGCCTCCAGTTCCTCCCGGGTGGTCATGGTGTGACGGGTATACTTATTGGGGGCGAAAGTGCGGTAAAACGCCTCCCGTCTGGGCTGGTCCATGTAATAGAGCACCAGCTTGCCGGAGGCCGTAGCATTCAGGGTAAACACCGCATTGAGGCGGGTCAGGAAAATATAGTGGGAATCGATGGGGTTGACCACCTCCACCGCAAAAATATTGTCGTTGCTGATGATCTGCATCCGGGCTGATACCTGAAAGCGGTCGGCGATCAGCTCCAGGCTCGGACGCACCCGGCTGCGCAGGCGGTCAATGTCGTTGGCCCCGGCCAAGTCCGCCTTCGGCAGGAAGGCCAGTCCCAGCATATAGCAGTTCCCATCTGCCACATGCTCCAGGTAGCCGTTGGCCACCAGGGTATTCACCAGCCCCCGGACCGTGTTGATGTTCAGCTCCAGCTTGGCGCTGATCTGCGGCAGCGTCAGCTTCAGCTCGTGCTCATCGAAGCAGTTGATGATATCGATCGCCCGCTGGACAGATTGAATCACCCGTACCTCTTTCTCAGGCATTTCGGATCCCTCGCAATCTCGGTTAGACCCATTGGTAAACCACCAGGTACAGGTCCTTTTTTGTGTATTTTACAATAATTTCTTGCTCACGGCAATAGTTTTTCCAATCTCTTGTTAAGATTCACATTTTTCTTCTTCCTCTCTCTTTTTTTCTTGACAATCTGCCCCCCTCCCATTATAATGATAATATAGTTTTTGAAACGATATTATCGTTTCAAGTGTGAGTGGAAAGAAGCGTGAACAGAGCAGGACCGGGGCCGCCCGGTCAATCAAAAATTAAGGTGGGGATCTCTATGGAAATCAAAGACCGGTACACACTGAAGGACAAGCTGAAGGCAATGGGCCCCGGTATTCTGGTCGTCGGCTCCTTCATTGGTCCAGGTACTGTCACCAGCGCCACAAAAGCCGGTGCGGGCTATGGCTACGCGCTGCTGTGGACAGTGGTATTCTCTGTCATCGCCGTCATCGTCATGCAGGAGATGGCCGCCCGGCTGGGTATCGTAACCCAGAACGGACTGGCTGAGGAGCTGGTCAAGGACCTGTCCGACCGTCCCCCCCTGAAATGGCTCATGGTGGCTCTGGTTGCGGCCGCGATCACGCTGGGCGGATTTGCATACATGGGCGGCGACCTCACCGGCACCGCCATCGGTCTCTCCGCCATCACCGGGATCCCCTCCAACATCATTGCACCCATCTGGGGCTGCTGTATCCTGGTAATCATCAACATTGGCGACGCAGTCAAATCCCTGGAAAAGTTGCTGTCCGTCTGTGTCTCCGTGATGGCCATCGTTTTTGTGGTGACTATGATCGTGGTCAAGCCTGACCTGGGCACGGTATTTTCCGGCGCGCTTCCCTCTGTTCCCGAGGGCTCCATTATGACCTGCGTCTCCCTCATCGGCACCACCGTCGTCCCCTATAATATGTTCATCCACGCCACCTCCTCCCGCAAGACCTGGCACGACCCCAAGCAGCTCCCCCTGGCCCGGTTCGACACCACCGTTTCCATGATCATCGGCGGCCTGATCACCGGCTCTGTGATGATCACCGCCGGTACTGTGATGCGCGGTATGGAGGTCAACTCTGCCATTGACATGGCCGTCCAGCTGGAGCCCACTCTGGGCAGCTTCTCCGTCCCCTTCCTGGCTATGGGCCTGATTGCCGCCGGGATCTCCTCCGCGGTCATCACCCCCCTGGGCGTGTCCTATGTTCTGGCCGGTCTGTTTGGCTGGGAGATGAACAAAAAGGATAAGCGCTTCTTCTGGACGAACATTGCCGTGGTCGTGGCCGGCATCATCGTGGCCGCCACCGGCTTCAACCCCATTTGGATCATCATGACCGCCCAGGCCGTCAACGGCATCTCCCTCCCCATTATCGTGTTTACCCTGGTCTATGTGACCAGCCGCAGCCGCGTTATGGGCCAGTACAAGAACAGCATGATCCAGAATGTGCTGGGCGCCGCGGTGTTCCTGATCTCTCTGGTTATCGGCATCAACAGCCTGACTTCCCTCTTCTGATCCAAGGGAATGGCTTCAAGCGTCCGCCGCTCCCCTGTTCGGGACCGGCGGACGTTTCAATTTTACAGGCATGATGGACAAGCACCCCGACATCGCATATAATAAGAGTGATGAGATTCGCCTGCGGATGCGGCGAAGGTCCGCATCCCACGCCGAAAGGAATGGAATAACATGGAAGAACTGTTGGATGCCCTGCTCAGAGAATGCCAGCCCTACACAGCTCATGGAAAAGTCGCCACCTACATCCCGGAGCTGGCCAAGGGCGACCCCAGCGACCTGGGGATCTACGTCCTGCGCAGCGATGGACGGCACTACCAGGCCGGCTCCTATCGCAAGCACTTTACCATCCAAAGCGTTGTCAAACCGATCCTCCTGCTTCTCGCCCTGTTGGACAACGGCGAGGAGGTAGTCCGCGCCAAAGTGGGCGTGGAGGCCACCGGAAAGCCCTTTGACGCCATCAATGTGACCGACTCTCCCCTGCTCAGCGCCCATCTGAACCCGATGGTCAATATGGGCGCCATCGCCATCTGCACCCTGATCCACGGCTCCAGCTATGAGGAGCGCTTCCAGCGGCTGCTCAATTTCACCCGGCAGCTGGCTGGCAACCCGGAGATCGACCTGGATGAGGCAGTTTACCTCTCCGAAAAGCGCACCGGTAGCAAGAACCGCGCTCTGGCCTTCCTGCTCAAATCCTATGGGATGCTGGAGGACGGTGTGGAGGAGGTGCTGGACTGCTACTTCAAGGCCTGTTCGATCCGGGTCAACAGCAAGGATCTGGCCAATATCGCCTTTGTCCTGGCCAACCACGGCAAGGCCCTTCAGTCGGACGAACAGCTCTTCCCGCCGGAATACGCCCGCTATGTCAACGCCATCATGATGACCTGTGGGATGTATGACGGCTCCGGAGACTTCGCCATCCGGGTGGGCATCCCGGCCAAAAGCGGCGTGGGCGGCGGTATCATGGGGGTCGTCCCAACCCGGATGGGCGTGGGCATCTTTGCTCCGGCCCTGGATGAAAAGGGCAACAGCGTGGCCGGCATCCAGGTCCTGGAGCGCCTGTCCAGAAGAATGTATCTGAGCATTTTCTGATTTGTGCAAAAAAGGCCGGTCATGTAGACCGGCCTTTTTGATGACTCTAAAAAGTATCGGACAGAGCGCACGCTCTGTCCGATATTTTTGTTTGGGAAACAGGATCAGCCACCGAACACCTTGATCATGAAACCGGCCGCGCAGGCGGAACCGATCACGCCGGCCACGTTGGGGCCCATGGCGTGCATGAGCAGGAAGTTGGAGGGATTCTCCTTCTGGCCCTCGACCTGGGAGACACGGGCAGCCATGGGCACAGCGGACACACCGGCAGAGCCGATCAGGGGGTTGACCTTGCCGCCGGTGAGGACGTACATCAGGTCGCCCAGCAGCAGGCCGCCGGCGGTGGACAGCAGGAAGGCGGTCAGGCCCAGCGCCACGATACCCAGAGTCTGGGGAGTCAGGAACTGATCCGCAGTGGCCTTGAAGCCCACGGACAGGCCCAGGGGGATGGTGACGATGTTGATCAGAGCGTTCTGGGCGGTATCGGACAGACGCTCGGTGACACCACACTCACGGAACAGGTTGCCCAGCATGAGCATACCGATCAGAGGAGCGGTATCGGGGATCAGCAGCACCACGAAGATGGTCACAGCGATGGGGAAGATGATCTTCTCGGTCTTGGAGACCACACGCAGCTGGCTCATCTTGACCTGACGCATCTTCTTGGTAGTCATCAGGCGCATCAGAGGAGGCTGGATCAGGGGGATCAGAGCCATGTAGGAGTAAGCCGCAATGGCAATGGCCGGCAGCAGCTCCACAGACAGCTTGGAGGCCGTCAGAATGGCGGTGGGGCCATCCGCGCCGCCGATGACGCCGATGGCAGCGGCGTCAGCGGGAGTAAAGCTGATCACGCCGCCGGTGATGGGGCCCAGGACCAGGGCCATCAGGAACGCGGCGAAGATGCCCAGCTGAGCGGCAGCGCCCAGCATCAGGGACATGGGGTTGGCCAGCAGAGGACCGAAGTCGGTCATAGCGCCAATTCCCATAAAGATGATCGACGGATAGATGGCATACTGGACGCCCTGATAGAGCACCCACATAAAGCCCACCGTACCGCTGTGCGTTGCCGGGTCATAGACAGGCTCGGCAAACAGGCCGGTGACAGGCAGATTGGCCAGCAGCATACCGAAGGCGATGGGGACCAGCAGCAGAGGCTCAAAGCCCTTGCCGATGCCCATATACAGCAGGACGCAGGCAACGCCCAACATGATAACGGTCTTGATGTCCAGAGCGGCAAAGCCGGAACCCTGTGCGATTTTGGTAACAACTTCAACTAAGAAATCCATACTTTACCCCTCCTTTCAACCGATGGTGACCAGCAGGTCGTCGGTGTTCACAGTGGCGCCCACATTGACGGCCACAGACTTGACAGTGCCATCCACAGGAGCGGAGACCTCGATCTCCATCTTCATGGCCTCCAGCACGATCAGCACATCGCCGGCCTTCACAGCCTGGCCGGGCTTGCACTCCACCTTGAAGATGTTGCCGGGCATGGGGCTGTTCACCGCGGTCTCACCGGCGGCCACAGCGGCGGGAGCCGCAGCGGGGGCAGGAGCGGGAGCCGCAGGCGCGGCGGCAGGAGCCGGAGCGGCAGCGGGAGCCGCGGCAGGGGCGGCGGCAGGAGCCGCGCTCACACTGGTAATGCGGAAGGAGTTGGGGGACATCCCGGAGTCCTCAGCGATGGCGGCCATCATCACGGCCACCAGCTCTCCCTCATCCACTGCGGGGGCCGCCGGGGCGGCAGCCGGAGCGGGGGCGGCAGCCTTCTTGGCGGCGGGAGCCGCGGCGGGCTTCTTCCCCTCAAGGGCGGCTACGATCTTGGAAATGACCCAAATAACCGCCATCAGCATGGCCAGCATCACAAAGACCACCAGCAGGCCGGAGGCGGCCACCAGCAGAGCCTCGCCGACGCTCAACGGCTCAAAGGGATTAATAATCGCTTTCTCAACACTTGGCATGGATCATGTCCCCCCTATCAGCCCAGGGTGACCAGCAGATCGTCCGTATTCACAGTGCCGCCCACATTGACGGCCACAGACTTGACGGTGCCGTCCACAGGAGCGGAGACCTCGATCTCCATCTTCATGGCCTCCAGCACGATCAGCACATCGCCGGCCTTCACGCTCTGACCCACAGAGCACTCCACCTTGAAGATGTTACCGGGCATGGGGCTGTTCACCGCGGTCTCACCAGCGGCCACAGCGGCAGGAGCAGCAGCAGGGGCGGGAGCAGCAGCAGGGGCGGGAGCCGCAGCGGGAGCGGGAGCCGCAGCAGGAGCGGGGGCGGCGGCGGGGGCGGGAGCAGCCACAGGCGCGGCAGCTACGGGGGCAGCAACAGCAGCGGGAGCAGCGGCACCGGTCTTCTCCACGGTCACGCTGTACACCTTACCGTTGACGGTCACATTGTAGTTCATAGTTGTTTTCCCCTTTTCTGAAAAATATGGCTTTGTGTCCTTCTGACCTGGTCGGCCACCGGACGTTTGCCACGATTCCCCACCTGTCATTTTGCTCAGGTGGGGAACCGAAATTGGGTTCATTGTATCATTTTTGCAGGATAACTGTCAAGAATCTCCGCAGATTTTTTATCCCGCCGGCCTACCTCTTACAGGACGTCCGCAAACGCCTGGATAGCGGTGCTGGCCTGGCCGAAGTCCCGCATCTGCTGGTCCACACCCAGCTTGATGTGGGGGATCCCGGCGGCGTCCAGCGCCTTCTTCAGGTAGGGATACTCCATCTCCTCGGGGTCGCAGAACTGCTGCATGAACAGCACCAGACCCTGAGCGCCGGACTTCTTGATCTTATCCACCACAAAGTCGGCACGGCGGTTCTGCTCAGAGTGCTCATCATAGAGGAGGATGTCGTAATCCTGGTCGGCAAACTGCTGGGCCAGGGCCATCATGGGATCGCCCTCCTCGCTGGCGTCCACACGGAACGCGCGGCTCTCCTGGGCCACGTCGTCGGCGGCGATGGCGATCTTGTTGTCGTCAAAGATCTGCAGCAGCTTGGGGTTGTCGCAGATGATGCCGGAGGTGACGATCTTCTTGCCCTTCCAGTCGGCGGCGGGCAGCTTGGCCAGCTCGGCGTTCAGGGCCTCCAGCTTCTCCGCATAGGCGGCGGGCTCCATGAACCAGGCGGCGCGCAGCACGGCGGAGCGCTTCACAGCGGAGATCACGTCGCAGTGCTCGTTGGCCAGCTGCACGAAGGCGCGGCGGGCGGCGCGGTTCTTGTTCATCACCTTGATGGCGGCGCGCAGATCGTCATCGGTGATGGTCTTGCCGGCGATCTTCTCCAGCTCAGTCTTGATGTGCTGATACTGGTCCATGGTGAACTGCAGGCCGAAGGCGGGCTTGCGCTGCTGGGGATGGGCCAGGAAGATGCAGGGCAGCTTGCCCTCCATGGCCACGCGGAAGTTCTGGCTCATGGGGCGCAGGGTGTCGCAGATGGTGGGGGTGATGAGGCCGTCCAGCTGATCCAGAGTGCCGTCCAGCAGCATCTCCAGGGCCAGCTGAGCGATGGTGCAGTAGAAGGTGGCGCAGTACTCCTTGGCATGGGCGATGGTCTTCTTGTTGCTGCCCCAGATGCCCATGGGCACCATGCCGGCGGCAACCACCAGCTCCGCGGGAGCGTAGTAGGGCAGCACGCCGATGACCTTCTTACCTTCCTTCTTGTACTGGGAGAGGATCCGGTAAGGATGCTCGGAAATCTCCGCAAACTCGTTCAGAAAAACCTCGGTGCTCATTTCTCAGCGCCCTCCTTCGCAGCTTGATTGGCCTCCATGGCCTCGACCAGACCCTGGACACGGGTCTCATACTGGGCCTCGTTAAAGTTCCGGGGATCGGCCTGGTCGCCGTCGAAACCGGCGCAGGGCACACCCAGATCCTTGGTAAAGCGGCGTTGCATCTCGGCCACATAGCCGGACCAGGGCTTACAGGAGCGGTTGTAGTGGACCAGCACGCCGTCCACCTTGTTGTCCCGGCAGATGCCCTCACGCCAATCCACGCCCTGCTCGATACACACGGAGTTGGGGGCCTTGTAATAGGCACGGGCCATCTCGTCCAGTCCGTTGTACACAAAGCCGAAAGCGGGAGCGTACACCACGGCGGTGACGTTGACGCCGTTGGCCTTCAGAGGCTTAAACAGGTTGGGCAGCTTGGGCCAGCAGGGGATGCCTTCGAACATGACGCGGTACTTCTCGGGGAAGGGCGTGGTGGAGGTGCCTTCCTTGATGGCCTTCTCCAGGTCCTTCTCCAGCAGCTCGAAGGCCTCGGCGGCCTGGGGCTTGGCACGGGCGGTCACGATGTCGGCCATGTGGTTGAACAGGTCGAAGCCGGAGTAGGGAGCGGGCTTGTACTGCAGGTAGTCACAGACGCGCAGCCAGGCACTGGCGGTGCGGTTGGCGTTGGCACAGGCCTGGTCGAACTTCTCCTGGTCGAACTTCTTGCCGGTCAGCTTCTCCAGCTCCTTGATGGCCTGGTCAAACTGGGCGCGGACATAGGCCACGTTGGTGTCGTGGACCTCCACAGTGTTGTTGTAGGGGATGTCGATCATGATCAGGGGGATGTTGCACATACGGGCGATGTTCTCATACCACTTGGTCATGCAGTTGCAGATGTTGTTGCAGCACAGCACGAAGTCGGGCTGGGGGATCCGCATCTGACGGTAGGGCTTGATGGCCTCCCGGCGGAAGTTCTTATAGGCGATCTCCTTCTCGGTGGTCTCGGGCAGAGCCTCGATCTCGAAGATGTCGTCCAGCACGGTATAGGGCACCTGGGTCTTGGGATCCTTCTTGGGCTTGCCGGTCTCAGGGTCGATGACCACGTTGCCGTTCTCGTCCTTCAGGGGCTTACCGCTGTTGGGGTTGATGATATACTCCAGGGTCTCGGGATCGAACTTGCGGGAAGCGCGCTTGCCGGCGGCATAGGCCAGGCTGATGCGGGCGTAGCCGCAGATGTCGTTGTCAAAGCCCAAGTCCTCGGCGGCCTGACACATGATCTCGCCGTCGCGGTTGGCGGCGATGCCGGCGGCCTGGTTCTCAGGGTACATCACGTCCAGATCAAAGGCGGCGGCCAGCTCGCAGGGGAACTTGGAGCTGGACCAGCCCACCAGCTTGCCCTCAGCATGGGCACGGCGGGCGTCGGCATGAACGTCGTCCACGACCTTGCGCAGAGCCTTTACGCCAGGACTTACTTCTTTAGCCATTGTAAATTCCTCCTAACCGAATTTTGTTGTGAGGTTGATTGGATCGTTTTCCACGCGGCCCCTCCCTGCGGAGGGACTGCACTGTGGATCGCTGTGAAACGGGATCTGTTACCCCTTCTGCTCCTTCAGATACTTCTGATAGGCAAACAGGGCGGCGCCCAGAGCGCCGTTATACTGGGTGAGGGGCGAGGTGTGGATGGTGTGCCCCAGCTGCTCCTGAAGGGCGTTGACAATGCCGATGTTCTGGGCAACGCCGCCGGTCATGACCACCTGGTCCCGCACGCCCACCCGGTGGGCCAGACCAGCCACCCGGTTGGCCACGGAGTGGTGGATGCCGTTGATGATGTCGCACTTGTTGGTCTCCATGGACAGCTGACTGATGACCTCGCTCTCGGCGAACACGGTGCATGTGGAGCTGATGCCCACATACTTGGTGGACTGGGAGCCCAGGGTCCCCAGATCCTCTACCTTCACCTCCAGCACCCGGGCCATCACGTCCAGGAAGCGGCCGGTGCCGGCGGCACACTTGTCGTTCATCACAAAGTTAGTCATCACGCCGTTGTCGATCTGGAGCACCTTCACGTCCTGGCCACCAATGTCGATCACAGTGTGGACGTCTGGGAACAGGAACGTAGCGCCCTTGGCATGGCAGCTCAGCTCGCTCATCTGGTGGTCGGCGATATCCTCCAGGGAGTTCCGGCCATAGCCGGTGGCCAGGGTATAGGCCATGTCCGCCTCGGTCTTGCCGGCCTTTTCCAACACCTCAGCAATGGCCCGCTGAGGACCACTGGTGCCGGCGCCCACCGCGATCAGGGACTTAGCCACGATCTCCTTGCCATCTTTCAGCATCACACACTTGGAGGCGGTAGACCCGATATCAATTCCTAAGGTATAAATACTCATATCTGATGATTCTCCATGCTTTGAAATTTTGTTCGAGGAACCCTCCGCCCCAAAACCGCTATTCTCCGGGCGCGGGAGCAGTGCTCCCGCGCCCGCGTTGAATTCCTTACTTCTTCAGGCTGTCGTAGTCCTTGATGGTGCGGGGCAGCAACATCTGATGGAAGGGGCAGATGCTCTCGGGGTTCTGGTAGCAGGAATCGGTGAAGGCCACGATGTAGTTGCGCATCATAGGCATATCCACGATCTCGTCCACCAGGCCGGCCTGGGCGCAGTACAGGGGCTTGGACTTGACATCATAGTCATCGATCAGAGCGTTCATCTTGTCGATGGTGGGCTGCAGATCCTTGCCCGCCTTCTGATCCTTGGCCAGGCGGCCGGTGTACATGGCGTTGGCAGCGGTCTTGCCGTTCATCACGTTGATCTCAGTGGCGGCAGTGCCCAGAGAGAAGGCGTTGTTGTCGTTGCCCTGAGGGCCGCCCAGGACGTAGTGAGCAGCGGCGGTGCCGCGGCGCAGGGTGATCTCCATCATAGGCAGCTTGCTGTTCTGGATAGAGTAAATCAGGGACTGGCCCAGACCCAGCAGCTCAGCGACCTCGGCGTCATCGCCCACGTCGATGCCGGTGGTATCCTGGATCCAGATCATGGGCAGGCGGTCACGGGCGCACAGGGTAACGAACTCGTTCATCTTGATCAGGCCCTGGCGGTACAGCTTGCCGCCGGCGCCCATGGACTGGCCGTACTTCTCCATCTTGTACTCGGGGTAGTTGGGGAACACGCCCTGCTGGTTGGCCACCACGCCCACCAGAAGGCCGTCCACCTTGGCGATGCCGGTGATCATCTCAGGACCATAGCCCTTCTTGTACTCCATGAACTGGCTGCCGTCAAACAGGCGGGCGATGACGGAGTACATATCATAGGGGCGGTTCTTGTTGTTCAGCACCAGGTCATACAGCTCCACGTCGGAGGCGGCGGGAGACTGGGGCTCATCCACGCGGAAGAACTCCAGATCGTAGGTGGGCAGCATATCCACGTACTTCTTGATGCCGGCGATGACGCCCTCCTGCTCGGTGTACACCTCGCGGAAGAAGCCGGTGACGCCATAGTGGACGGAGACAGATCCGGGAGGATCGGCACGCAGGCCCTTGGTGGCCTCGATCTGGGCCAAGGCAGCCTCCATGTCCACATGGGGCTTGGGGTTCATGCCGCCCACGATGCCGGCGCCGCCCACGGCCATGTTGGCCTTATCATGGGCGATCAGCACGGTGGGAGAAATGGAGTGGTAGCCGCCGCCGGCGGGGTTGGTGCCGTGGATGCCCACGATGACGGGGATGCCCATCTGGTTCAGCTCGGAGTTGCGGTAGAAGGGAGTGCCGCCGCCCCGGCGGTTGGGGTACACCTTCTCCTGCTTGTCCAGCTCCACGCCGGCGCACTCCAGCAGGTAAATCAGGGGGATGCGCAGACGCTTGGCGGTGTCAGATCCGCGGAGCAGGTTGTCCGCCTGGCCGGGCACCCAAGTGCCGGCATGCTTCTTGTTGTCGGAAGCGATGATACAACACCACTTGCCGTTAACACGGCCCAGGCCCTTGACGATGGAGGTGGTGCCGGTCTTGTTGTGCTCCGGGTTGTACAGGCTGTTCAGGGGGCACCAGGTGCCGGGATCCACCAGCAGGGCAATGCGCTGCATGGCAGTAAGCTGGCCCTTGGCGTTCATGGCCTCGTCGGCCTTGCCGTTGTTCAGGCCCTCCACAACGTGGGCGTGGATGTCGTCCTCGATGGCCCGCAGCTCAGCCACATTCTCCGCGTTGGCGCGGACAGGCTTGCCGACGGTGGGCATATTTTGGAAATAGCGGGGCATGGAATAATTACCCATGTTAACTCCTCCTATATACGTTTGATTTCAGCAGGTGCGGCGGCTCGGGCCGCCGCACCTGGGGATCATAAGGTCTTGAATCAGTCCTTGGGGACCTTGATGAAGGCCTGACCGGGATCGATCTCCTCGCGGATCAGCTTGATGATCTCGGGGCCGGGACCCTCCATCAGCTCGGCGCGGGACACGTCCACCTCGAAGCCGGTGTTCTCCTGGACCATCTCGGGGGAGGAGAACGGATAGTAATAGGCCAGATACATCCGCTTGGTCTCCTCGTCGAACTTCATGATGCCCAGATCGGTGACCACCATCTGGGGACCGCGGTTGCCGGGCAGGCCGACCTTCTCACGGCCGCCGGGGCCATCCATCCAGCCGCAGGAGGTGATGTAGTCGATCTTCTCCATAAAGCGGCGCTTCTGGTGCTGCATCATGATGATGGTGTTGCAGTAGGTGGCGATGCCGTTGGCGCCGCCGGAGCCGGTAAAGCGGGTCTGGGGCTTGACATAGTCGCCCTTGCCGTAGATGCAGGTGGAGTTCACGTTGCCGTAGGGGTCGATCTGGGCGCCGCCGATGAAGGCGACCAGGCGGTCCTCGTCGTGCAGCCACTCATTGGCCTCGAAGCCGATGAAGCGGATGTTGGGCCACTGCACAGCGCAGTGGGCCATGAAGCGGTTGTCGCCCACGGAACGGGGGACCTCCACGGGGGAGCAGTCCATCAGGCCGCTCTCCACGATGGGGTGGCAGGAGGGGCAGACCGCCCGCTTAGCCAGGGAGGCGCCGATCAGGGGAAGGCCGGTGCCCACGATGACGATCTGGTTCTCTTTGATGTTCTTAGCAATGGCGTAAGCCTGCATTTCCTGCTTGGTATACTTTGTATAATCAGACATTGTCATAACCTCCCAACTTCAACTTAGTGTCTGGTGGAATAACCCAGGTGGGGCTCGTTCTTCAGGCGCATCAGACGGGAACCGCCCACCTTGTCCAGCAGCTCCTCATTGTCCTTCACGCTGTAAACCCACTTCTCCAGGTAATCCTTGAAGGTCTCAGGGATAGCCACGCCGGCGGCGGCGTCCTCAGCGGCCTTCTTAGCCTTGGCAGCGGCCTCGGCCAGCTTGGCGTCATCGGGCTTGGCGGCGGCGGCCTTCTCCGCCTTGGCAGCGGCCTTGGCCAGCTGGGCCTTGGCGTCCTCGGCGTCCTGATACTTGGAGGCCTTGTCGTACTCCTTCAGGGCGTGGGAGTCGTTGTCATAGTAGTTGTAGCACTGGGAGGGCCAAGCGCCGTAGGGGCAGTGGACCACAGCGCTGACGCACTCGCCGAAGATGCGGGTCAGGGTGGGATCACGGCGGATGTACTCATCGCTCATCAGCTCCTCGCAGGTCACGATGACCTTGCGGGCAGCCACGGCCACATCAACATCGTGGAACTCGTCGCCCTCGATGATGCAGGTGCCGTCGGGGCTGGCCTTCTGCACATGGATGATGGCGGTGTCCAGCTTGGGCACGGGGACCGCGACCACCTTCTCGCCGGGCTTGAAGGGGTTGTCGATCTCGACGCACTTCAGGTCATCCACCTTCTCCAGGGCCTTGCGCTGCTCCTCGCTGATGCCCCAGTACTTCATCAGGCCGGAGCCCTGCATCAGGCGGACGGGCAGGAAGGGCAGGCCCAGGGAGGCGGCATGGAGCTGGAGCATCAGGACATCCTGGGAGTAGTCCTCATAGGTCAGCTCGCCCTTCTCGATAGCGGCGCGGAAGCGGCGGGAGACGTTGGTGTAGCCGGAGTTGGCAGTGTAGCAGTTGATGTACGCCTTGACGCGGCCTTCGCCGATCATCATGTCCCAATCGCCGCCGGCAGGACCGGCCCAGACGGTGAAGTCCGTCTGACCCTGGCGCAGGATCTCGCCCACTGCGGCGTAGGGCTTCCGGTTCGTCGTAAAGCCGCCGAAGCAGATGCAGTCTCCGCTCTCGACGAATTTCGCGACCGCGTCGTGCAAGGTGTATACTTTGTTCATAAATAAAACCCCCATTACACTAATTGTTTTGATGTACTTCCCGCGGCGCTTGTGTCCGCGGCTCTGAAAGAGGTATGCGCGGTTCATCAAGGGCCAGTGTAGCACAAGATATGCAAAAGGTCTTTGGGGAATTTGGCAAAAAGTTTGCATATCTTCGCTTCCTATGCTATAATATCACAGGGAACAAAAACAGGCAAGTGTTTTCAGAATTTTTTGCCCATTTTAAACAGTACATCCATAGGAGGCCCCAGAATGACCAATGTGGATTTCCACCTTCAGCTCAATCACAACGATACCTGGAGCATGAGCCGCCTGCACTTCCATGATTACTGCGAGCTGCTGCTCCCCCTGACCAGCCCGGGCAATATTTTCGTCAATGACCAGGTCTATCCCCTGCGCCGGGGAACGCTCTATCTGATCGGGGAAAATACCCTGCACCGCACCATCGCCACCGGATTTCACGCCCGCTATGTGCTGCATATCGGCCTGAAAGCGCTCACCGCTCTGTCCACCCCACAGACCGATTTCACCCAGATCGGCAACGCCGCCTTCCTCCGGGCCGGGATGACCAATGAGCAGATGATCGGCATCATCGAGCGCTTTCAAGCCCTGGAGCGCAACAAAAATGACGGCAGCTTCGGCAGCGACATCCACCAGACCGTGGCGCTTCTGGACCTTTTGATCCAGGTAGCCCCCCTGCTCAACGCCGCCACCGCCGGAGAGGCCATCCGCAATAAGGATTTTCTCCGCGTCGCTCCCATTCTGGACTATATCCGGGACAATTTGGCCGATCCCCTCACGCTGGACCAGATCGCTGGGAAATTTTTTATCAGCAAGCACTATCTCTGCCGGGTCTTTAAATCAGCCACCGGCTTTTCCGTGATGGAATACATTATATACAGCCGGGTGCTCCGGGCGCGCCAACTGCTCAAAGAGGGAATCAGCGTCCAGCAAGCTGGTGAAATGTCCGGATTTTCCGACAACTCCCACTTCATCCGCACCTTTGGCCACCTCACCGGCACCTCCCCCGGCCGCTATGCCCGGGAATACCTCAACAGCAACGCTCTGGTCCTTCCAGAGGGAGCCAAGCGCTGAGCCCCGCTGTGTCAATATCTGCAAATTTTCGGTCAACATCTGATTTTGTGCAGTTCTCCAGATTTTATCCGCTGCTTCACCACAGAAGAAGCCCGGGCCGCCGGCCCGGGCTCTCTGTCATTTTTATAGATGGTGTGTTCCCTGGATCTGATCCAACAGTCCCTGACACCCCGCCAGGACGTCCCGGTAGGTCTCCTCAAAGTCCCCAGTATACCAGGGATCGGCGATCTCCTCCCCCGAACGCCCGGCGTGGTCCAGCAGCAGGGACAGCTTGCCCTCCGGATCCCCGCCCAGCATCCGCCGCATATTGCACAGATTGGCATGGTCCATCCCCACCAGGAAATCATACTCCTGATAGTCCTCCCGCCGGAGCTGGCGTGCCGTCTTTCCGGCGCAGCTGATCTGGTGCTCCGCCAGCTTGCGCCGGGCCGGCGGATAGACCGGGTTCCCGATCTCCTCTGTGCTGGTGGCGGCGGACGCAATACGCAGAGCCTCCTCCAGCCCCGCCTTGCGGGACAGATCCTTCATCACAAACTCCGCCATGGGGCTTCTGCAAATATTGCCGTGACACACAAAAAGTATCTTTTTCATCTGACCACACTTCCTTATCTGATACTCCTGCTTTCTTCCATCTGTTGATACGTTTTATAATGCTTTAAACTTCCTGCACTGTGCAAAGCCCCATTTTGAAGAAGGTCTGCAGCTGACCGATTTTCCAATCCGCCCCGAAAATTGCGGATATGGGGATTGCGTCAGCGAAAAAAAACGAGTAAAATGAGGAGAAACTGTTGTAAATGAGGTGTAGAATCCATGAATCGAAAAGCCTTGACCGCCGCCTTTCCGGCGACGGTTCCGGTTTTGATGGGGTATCTGGCCATCGGCATGGCCTTCGGTCTGATGCTGGAAACAGCGGGCTACGGCGTGGGTTGGGCTCTGCTGATGAGCATGACCATTTATGCGGGCTCCGGACAGTATCTGGGTGTCTCTCTGCTGGCCACTGGGGCTTCTCTGAGCCAGGCGGCGTTTTTGACGCTGATGATCAATTTCCGCCATCTGGTGTACGGCCTTTCCATGCTGGAAAAGTTCCGGGGAATGGGTGCCCGAAAGTTTTACATGATCTTCTCCCTGACCGACGAGACCTATGCCCTGCTCAGCTCCGCCCGGGCCCCAGCAGGGGTGGAGGAGCATGACTACTACTTTGCCGTGGCCATGCTGGACCACAGCTACTGGATTCTGGGGTCGGTCCTGGGTTCTGTGCTGGGCGCCGCCCTGGGGCTGGACACCACCGGAGTGGACTTCGCCATGACGGCGCTGTTTCTGGTTATCGCTGTGGGCCAGTGGAAAAAGGCCGGGAGCCACCTCCCCGCCCTTCTGGGGGGCGCGGCCACCCTGCTCAGTCTGATGCTGGTGGGGGCAGAGGAGATGCTCCTCCCCGCTCTGGGCATGATTGTTCTGGCGCTGACCGCCCTGCGTCCCAAGCTGGACGACTGCTGTGAGGAGAAAAAGGAGGAAGTACCATGCAGCTGACCGCCGCGGAGGCACTGGCCTCTATCGCCGTCATGTCCGCCGTGACCTTTTTGACCCGGGCCCTGCCCTTTCTGCTGTTCGACCGCGGAGAGCATCCCCCAAAAATCGTGCTGTACCTGGGCAAGGTCCTGCCCCCTGCCATCATCGCCATGCTGATCGTCTACTGCATGAAGGGGGTCACCTTCTCCACCCCGGCGGGGTGGGTCCCCACCCTGCTGGCAGGCGCGGCGGCGGTGCTCCTCCACCTCTGGAAGGGCAACGACCTGATCTCCATTTTTGGGGCTACCGGGCTTTACATGATCCTTGTACAAGGCGTATTCGGATAAAGGAACGCCGTAAAAGAGGCGGAAAGCACACATCGGCCCACCCTTTTGAACCGATTTTCTCACTTTGACCATCAGGAGAGCCCCGGCCATGACCGAGGCTCTCCTGATTCCATACCAGACTCAAATTCTCTTCCAAACCGCTCCGCCGGGCACATCAGTGACCTCGATGCCCTTTGCCTTCAATTCATCCCGGATCCGGTCGGCCTCGGCAAAATTCTTGGCCTTCTTGGCCTCGCCCCGGGCCAGGACCAGGGCGTCGATCTCAGGGTCGCCCTCCCCGGTGACGGTGTAGCCGCCGGAGGTCTGGGCAGCCTTGGCCCTGGACTGCTCCTCCCGCACCTTGGCCGCCTTGGCCAGCAGATCCAGGGACAGCACCTGGTCAAAGCTGTCCAGGATGGCCAGCTTGGTGGCCCCGTTGGTCTTGGCCTTCAAGGCGTCGTACAGGGCGGTCACGCCCATGGAGGTGTTCAGGTCATTGCCCACCTGATTGGCGAATTTTTCCTTGTACTCCGCCAGAACAGCCTCATCCACATCCCCGTCCTTGGGATCCACTGCGGCGATCTTCGCCACCAGCTTCTGATAGGCCCCAGCGGCGTTGTCCAGATTCTCCCAGGAGAACACCAGCCCCTTGCGGTAGTGGCTCTGCAGGCAGAAGAAGCGGTAGGCCAGGGGGTCGTATCCCTTCTCCTCCAGGAGGGAGACTGTCAGGAACTCCCCCTTGGACTTGGACATCTTGCCGGAGTTGGTGTTCAGGTGGTGGACATGGAACCATTGCTTGCACCAGGAGTGGCCCAGATAGCTCTCCGACTGGGCGATCTCGTTGGTGTGGTGGGGGAACGCGTTGTCAATGCCGCCGCAGTGGAGGTCCAGATACTCCCCGTTGTACTTCAGGGAGATGCCGGAGCACTCGATGTGCCAGCCGGGGTAGCCCACGCCCCAGGGGGAATCCCACTTCAGGGCCTGGTCCTCAAACTTGGACTTGGTGAACCAGAGGACAAAGTCGTTTTTATTGCGCTTGTTGGTGTCCTCCTCCACGCCCTCCCGGACGCCCACGGCCAGATCCTCCTCGTCGTGGTCGTTGAACACATAGTACCGCTCCAGCTTGGAGGTATCAAAGTACACGTTGCCCCCCGCCAGATAGGCGTAGCCCTTGTCCAGCAGGCCGGAGACGATTTTGATAAAGTCGTCGATCAGTCCGGTGGCGGGCTGGACCACGTCGGGTGTCTTGATGTTCAGCTTGGAGCAGTCGGAGAAAAAGGCGTCCGTGTAAAACTGGGCGATCTCCATGACGGTCTTGTGCTCCCGGCGGGCGCCCTTGAGCATCTTGTCCTCCCCGGTGTCCGCGTCAGAACTCAAGTGGCCCACGTCGGTGATGTTCATCACCCGGTTCACATCATAGCCCGACCAGCGCAGGAACTTCTCCAGCACATCCTCCATGATATAGGAGCGCAGGTTCCCGATGTGGGCAAAGTGGTACACCGTCGGGCCGCAGGTGTACATCTCCACACGACCCGGGATATGGGTGGTAAAGGTCTCTTTTTTGTGGGTGGCAGAATTATATAACAGCATAACAGAAAACCTCCATTGTTTTTTCTTTCGTATGGGCGGCCTTTGGCCGCCCGCTGTCGTGTTCCCTTTTGTAGGGGCGCACAGTGTGCGCTCCTGCAACATCGCTGACCGCAGGGGCAGTCTCACGATTTCTGCTCCAAAAATTTCTCATCCAGCAGCCGCTCCAGCAGCTCCAGCCGCTGGGAGAGGGCGGCCACACGCTCCAGCATGGGGTCCTCCACACTGGTCTGGTCCACCTCGTCGGCATAGTGGGTCGCATGGCCCGCAATGCGGACGATCTGAGCCGGGATCCCCACGGCGGTAGCGTCCGGCGGGACCTCGCTGAGCACCACCGCGTTGGAGGCGATCCGGGCGTTATCCCCGATCCGAAAGGGACCCAGCACCTTGGCTCCGCAGCTCAAGAGCACATTGTTCCCCACGGTGGGGTGGCGCTTCCCCTGGTCTTTTCCCGTCCCCCCCAGTGTGACGCCGTGGTAGATCAGGCAGTCGTCCCCCACCTCGGCGGTCTCGCCGATGACGATGCCCATGCCGTGGTCGATGACCAGGCGGCGGCCGATCTTCGCCCCGGGGTGGATCTCGATCCCTGTCCAGAAACGGCTCCACTGGGAGACACACCGGGCCAGAAACTTCCGGTTGTGGCAGTACAGCCAGTGGGCCAGCCGGTGGTACAGGGTGGCGTGGACGCCCTGGTACAGCAGGAAGATCTCCAGCTTGGAGCGGGCGGCCGGGTCCCGGCGCTGATAGGCCTCCAGCGTCTCATTCAACGCTTGAAACATGACAGGCAACCTCCCATAATGTGGGTGCTGTGGGCGGCCGGGGAAAAAGAAAAACCCCCTACGCCGTCCACGCGGCATAAGAGGCGATCTCTCGCGGTTCCACTCTCATTTCTCACTTGTCTGACCGGTAACGGGGTCAAGTCGGACGGCATTGCCCGCCGCGCTCCCGGACGCACTTCACACCCTCCGCCGCAGGCCCCCTTTCAGCTGGTGAGGGGCCCTCTCTGTCCTTTGGATCAGACGCTACTTTTCCGTTCTCCGCGCTTTTTGTTTTACAAGACAGTATATTATCATTCCCGCCGCGCCGTGTCAAGCGCGGCGGGATTTTTTCCTTCGTCTGGCTTTAAAAGGGCCGGCCGGCGGACACGGACGCATCCGCCGGCCTCTGAAGCGCCCTTCTCCCCCTCATGCTCAGAGCTTGGAGGCCAGCTCCAGGGCGGTGTCGATGTTGGGACAGAACCACTCCTCCCCTACCGCCTCATAGAAGCCCGACTTGCGCATCACAGACAGGGGCTGCTCATTCACATGGGAGAGGATGAGCTGCACCCTGTGCCGCTGGCACTCCTTCCACAGCCGGGCCAGGCTGTTGAGGGCAGTGATGTCCAGGGCTGGGACACTTCGCATCCGCAGGATCATCACCCGGCGGGTCTCTCTGGGGTCGATGTGGGGGATCTGGTCCGCCGCTCCGAAAAACATGGGGCCGTCGATCTCATAGACCATCACGTGCTCCGGCACATGCCGGAAGCGGCCCTGCGCATCCTCATCCTCCACATACTTCCACTCCTTGATCACCGCCACGTTAGCCATCCGCGTCATGAACAGCAGACAGGCCAGGGACAGGCCCACACCGATGGCCACCACCAGATCGAAGATCACTGTGAGGAAAAAGGTGAGCAGCAGCACCGCCGCATCGCTCTTGGGGGAGCGGCGGACCACCTGAAGAAACGTCCGCCAGCCGCTCATATTATAGGCCACCATCAGCAGGATCGCCGCGATGCAGGGCATCGGGATCAGGGCCGCCAGGGGCATGAGAAACACCAGGGTCACCAGGACCACCACCGCGTGCACCATACCGGCCACCGGAGAATTTCCTCCATTTTTGATGTTGGCCGCTGTCCGGGCGATGGCGCCGGTGGCGGGGATCCCGCCGAACAGGGCCGAGGCGGTATTGCCGATGCCCTGGGCCACCAGCTCCATGTTGGAGTTGTGCCGCCCGCCAATCATCTCATCGGCCACCACACAGGACAGCAGGGACTCGATGGCCGCCAGAATAGCGATGGTGAATGCGTCCGGCAGGACCGCCGCCACCGTCTCATAGGACAGGGCAGGCAGGGCAAACCGGGGCAGGCCGCCGGAGATGGTATACAGGTCCCCAATGGTGTTCACCGGCAGCTTCAGCAGGCCCACCATGGCCGCCGTGGCGATCACCGCCACCAGAGATGCGGGCACCCGCTTAAAAAAGCGGGGCCAGACGATCTGGATCGCCAGGGCGATACAGCCCACCACCAGGGCCCACAGATTGACGGTATCGAAGCAGGAAATAAATTCCTCCATTTTCTCCACAGTCTCGATGGGAGTGTTCCGGAAGGTCACCCCGAAGAAATCCTTCAGCTGCCCCACCACGATGGTCACCGCGATGCCGGAGGTAAAGCCTGTGGTGATGGTATAGGGGATGAACTTGATCATGCTGCCCATGCGGAGCAGTCCCATGAGCACCAGCAGGATCCCAGCCAGAATGGTGGCAACCGCCAGGCCGTCCATCCCGTTTCGGGCCACGATCCCCGCTACGATGGCGGCGAAGGCCGCTGTGGGCCCGGCGATCTGTACCTTGCTCCCGCCCAGGGCGGACACCAGAAAGCCCGCCACGATGGCGGTATACAGGCCCTGTTCCGGGGACACCCCAGAGGCCAGGGCCAGCGCGATAGACAGGGGCAGCGCGATGATCGCCACAATGACGCCGGCGATCAGGTCCTTCATCAGCTTTTCCCTGGAATAGTCCTCCAGGGAGCGCAGCAGCTGCGGACGCAGTTTTTCCACGTTCTCTCTCTCCTTTTTCTTCTCCGGGCAGACCGCAGCCGTGGCGCTCTCCCCGTGGACCGCAGTTTCTTAACGGTCTTTTTACACACATCTCTTATCATACGGGATACGGAGGAGAAAAGCAAGTAAAACTGCAAAATAACCGTTCTTTTCTGCCAGATATGCAGGATGGCCGCCAAATGGCGGCCATCCTGATCAAATCAAAAGCAGACCGCAGCGTCTCCACGGTCTCATCGGACCGTGGGACCCGCCATCGGCGCCTCCCGCCTCCACCGCTGGAGCTGCCGGAGGTAGAAGGCCACCCCCAGGCTGCCTGTGATGACCTCTGAGAGAGGATAGGCAAACCAGGTCGCCTCCAGGCTGATCTTGGAAAAGATCCAGAACAGGGGAATCAGACAGCAGATCTGCCGCACCACAGACAGCAGCAGGCTGGGGCCCGCCGCTCCGATGGCCTGAAAAAACACCGGCGGCATCAGGGAGAGCACAGCGGGAATAAAGCTCAGTCCGATGATACGGAAGGCAGGCACCCCGATGGCCAGCACCGCCGGGTCCTGGGAAAACAGGCCGATCAGGCGGCCCGGGATGCACTCAAAGCTGACCACGCCCACCAGCATAAAGACCAGTGAGATCCCACAGGAGTCGTACAGGATCCGTTTGCACCGATCATAGGCCAGACAGGCGAAGTTATAGCTGAGGATGGGCACGATACAGGTCTGAAGTCCGTTGAGCGGGATGAAGAAAAAGGACTGGAGCTTATAATACAGACCCAACACGGTCACCGCGTCGTCCGAAAACCCGGCCAGGATCATATTCAGAGCCATGATATACACGGTGTACAGCATCTGCATGAAAATAGAGGGATAGCCCAGGCGGTAGATCTGCCGAACATACTTCCGCATCACCACCGGCTTGGGCGGGCGGCGGAAGCCGGAAATCCCCGTAATGACCGCCGCCACACACTGGCCCACCACCGTGGCGATGGCCGCTCCCGCGATCCCCATGCGCGGAACAGGACCCAGCCCAAAAATCAGGATGGGGTCCAGCACGATGTTGGTCAGCGCTCCGGCGATCTGGGCCAGCATGGGCAGACGCATATTGCCGCCCGCCTGGTGTACCTTGGTCCAGATGCTCTCCAGAAAGATCCCCAGGCTCCCCACACACACGATGTTTCCATAGAGCACCGCATCGGCTACCGCACCCGAAGAGGTCGCGGAGGTGCGCACATAGGGCTCCATCAGCAGAAGCGCCGCCGCTGCAAACACTGCCCAGCTGATGACTGCCAGCACCATTCCCGTCCCGGCCGTGCAGTCGGCCGCCCGCTTCTTTCCAAAGGCATACATCCGGGCCATATAGGTGTTCACGCCCACGCCGGTCCCCACCGCAATGGCAGTAATGATCAACTGGACCGGAAAGATCACAGACAGGGCTGTCAGGCCGCTGTTGGAGTACTGCCCCACAAAGTAGCTGTCCACAATATTATAGAGGGCCTGGATCAGCTGGGCCAGCATCACCGGAGGGGCGATGCGCAGCAGGATCTTCCACACACGCTCCGTCTGAAAATAGCGGTCATCCACAGCTGTCTGACTCATATCCGTTCTCCCTTCCTGTCCCATTCAAAGTTCCGGCTCCCACCCGGCTATGAGCCGCAGGAGCCGACACATTATGATACCATTTCGGGAAAGAACTTCAAGGGGCAAAATAGGTAAATCCTGCTGAAATTCCTCTGATTTTATCAGCTTTCTGCCGATTACAGCAGCATTATGTTCTCATTCCGCTCTTATTTTATCACAGAAAAGGACCTCCGGCTATGGCCGGAGGTCCTTTCAGCTCTACGTTCCTATGTTTCGCGCAGAAAGTAGCCTGGGACAGACGGAGCACTCCTCCGCCTTATCCCTTCAACTTGGCGATTGCAGCCTTGGCCGCCATCTGCTCGGCCTCTTTTTTGCTGTGTCCCTTGCCGCGGCCGGCCACTTCCCCGTTCAGATCCACCTCTACAAAGAAGCGCTTGTCATGGTCGGGGCCCTCCTCGCCGGTCAGGCGGTACTTTAAAACCTGGCCGCTCTCCCGCTGCACCAGCTCCTGAAGGGCGGTCTTATAGTCCCGGGGGCTGGTCAGCCCCTCCACCTCCCGGCAGAGGATATACTGCTGTACGATCTTCCGGGCCGAGCCGATCCCGCCGTCCAAATAGACCGCAGCCAGCACCGCCTCCACGGCGTCCGCCTGGATGGAGGGACGCTTCCGGCCGCCGCCGGCCTCCTCCCCCTTGCCCAGGTGCAGATACTCGCCCAGATGCAGCGCCTCCGCCACCTCCACCAGGCTGTCCTCACACACCAGGGCCGCCCGGGTCCGGGTCAGCTCCCCTTCGGGCAGATCCGGGTGGTTGCGGTACAGGTGGTCGGCCACCACCATACCCAAAATCGAATCGCCCAGGAACTCCAGCCGCTCGTTGCTCTGACGCCTGCCCCGGCTCTCATTGGCGCAGGAGCTGTGGGTCAGCGCATTTTCCAGCAGGGCCGGGTCCCGGAATTCATAGCCCAGCTTTTCTTCCAACGTGGTCATCAGAACCACTCCTCATTCTTTGGTTCGACAGGCAAGCAAAACTCCGCCGGTTGGCGGAGTTTTGCGATGTATGTCGTTTGGATCAGTCGATCTTGTTCTGGAGGAACCGGACCAGATCACCCACCGACTTGATGGAGGCAGCTTCCTCCTCGGTCAGTTCGTCAATATCAAATTCCTCCTCCAATGCCATGGACAGATCCACAATGTCCACAGAATCCGCGTTCAGATCATCTTCAAAGGAGGTATCCATGGTAATGGAATCCGCATCCACATTGAACTGCTCCGCGATCAGTGCGCATACCTTTTCAAAAATCATAGCTGACTGCTCCTTTTGCTGTGCTCCAGCATAGTTTCTTTCCCTACTATATGCAGAAACTACCTGCCTGTCAATAGGGAATCGGGAATTTCTGTGTATTCACCGGAAAATTATTATTCTGCCTCCGGGGCGTCCAGCCGCATCAGGTCGATGTTGTCCGAGATATTCCCAATGATCCCGGAGGAGGCAAATTGATTGGCCTGGCGGATGGCGTTTTTGATGGCATAGGCGTCGGAAGAGCCGTGGGCCTTGATCACCGGCTTGGAGATACCCAGCAGGGCGGTCCCGCCCACCTCGCTGGAGCTCATCAGCTTCTTGAACTTCTTCAGCCCGTCGGAGACCAGGGCCGCAGCCAGCTTGGTCATCAGATTTTTCACAAAAATACCCTTGATCTCCTTGGCGAGGAACAGGCCGGTCCCCTCCATGGTTTTCAGAAAAATATTTCCTGAATAGCCGTCGGCCACGATGACATCCACCGCGCCCTCCACCGCTTCCCGGGCCTCGATGTTGCCCACGAAGCAGATGCGGCCCTCCTCCCCCGCCTGTTTCAGCAGAGGGTACACTGTGGTCTGGAGCTCCGTGCCCTTAGAGGGCTCCACCCCGATATTCAGCAGTCCAACCTTGGGCTGAGGACGGCCCAGGACGTGCTCGGCGTAGTAGGAGCCCATATAGGCGAACTGGATCAGATACTCCGGCGGACATTTCACGTTGGCCCCCGCGTCGATCAGCACTGCGCCTCCGTTTCCGGTGGGCACCACCGGGGCCAGCGCGGCCCGACGGATCCCCCGGATCCGCTTGATCAGCAGGGTGGCCGCGCCCAGCAGGGCGCCGGTGGAGCCGGCGGACACAAAAGCGTCCCCCTCCCCCGCCTTGAGCAGGTTCAGCCCCACTGTCAGGGAGGAGTCCTTCTTCTCCCGGAAGGCCGTGGCCGGGTTGTCGCAGATCTCCACCACCTCAGAGGCGTGGGCGATCTCCACCCCGGCGGGCAGCTCCCGGATGCCGTTTTCCTCCAGAACCTTCAGGATGTCCTCGCCCCGGCCCACCAGGGTGATGCCCACCCCATACTCCTTGTTTGCCTGGATGGCGCCCATGACCGGCGCCTGAGGGGCGTTGTCCCCGCCCATGGCGTCCACGATGATTTTCATGTCAAGTTCCTTCTTTCTTCGGCGGTGTCAAAGTCCTGGGCTCGTCGATCAAACCCAGGAGATAGTCCGCTGAGACGTTGTAATGGGTACATATCGAAGCCAAGTTCTCAAACGAAGTCGTCCGACGGCCATTTTCAATATCACTGATCGCCGCCTGCGATACTCCGATGGCCTCTGCTAAATCCTTCTGCTGTTCTTTTGCATTTTTTCGCAGCTTTTTGACCCGCATACAGAAAATATCCTTATGATACATGGGGCCTCCTCTTTACTAATATTTGAATTAGCGATATAATATCGCTAATTCAAATATATTGGTGGTGTCAATATGATTCCAGACCTTCAAACCCTCTATTACTACGAAATCGACCACACCCACCTGGACTTCGACTCCGACCCGGTCTATCAGGAGAGCATGGCCCGGGTGCTGGCCGAGCTTGGGACCCAGGAGCTCTCCCCCGCCCTCTTTTCCTTGCTGAACACTGCAAACCAGATCTCCTTTACCCACGGCTTTCGCCTTGGGGCTTCACTGATTCAATGGACCCTGCGGGGGTAAGCGCCCCTTTCTGACAGAGGTTTCGCCGCCTGTGGGCGGCTCAGGGACGGCGGGAGGGGCAAGCCCCTCCCCTACGGACCGCAATCAATCCCCCCATACTTAGGTAGGAGAGTCCCTGGAGACTCCACCAGAATTCGCACCAGGAGCCCCAGGCGGCCGCAAGGGCCGTCCCTGCGGCGATACACGCACCGGGCGCGTTCCCCCGGCAAAGCCAGGCGCAGAAGGGAAACCGCACCGTCCGCAATTTTGGGAAAACCAGGCCCCAGTGGGCCGGGAGGAAACGCTGACCATCACTCAGGCTTCGCGCGCCGGAACCATTGTAAAACCTGACAGGTACGCGTCCTCCGTAATGGGGTCCGGGGAAAGCGGTCCTATGGACCTAGGCGGAGCAAAGCGGAGCCGTAGTCCATCGGCCGCGTCCCCGGCGATCCTTTGGTTTCTTTCCCATCGCCGGGAAAGAAACTCGCCGCCGGGGCGGCGAAACTCCCCGCCCCAAAGGTCTGGCTCCGCCGGACGCTTGGACGCCGCACGGCGGCGGGGCGCTTACGCGCCCAAAGGCAAGCGGAGCCGCCCGCTCACTCCAGATCCAGCTGTCCCAGGGCCTCCAGGGCCCGCTTGGACAGTTCCGCATTTTTGTTCCGCTTGCCTTTGACCCGATAGCCCAGCGGGGGGATCAGGCCGAAGTTCACGTTCATCGGTTGAAAGTTTACCACACTTGGGTCGCTGATGTAAAGGGCCAGCGCCCCCATGGCGGTCTCCCGGGGAAAATCGATGGGACTCTTTCCCTCCAGCTCCCGGGCCAGCTCCAGGGCCGCCAGGCAGCCGGAGGCCGTGGACTCCACATAGCCCTCCACCCCGGTGACCTGCCCGGCAAAGCGGATGCGGGGCTCTGTCCGCACCCGGAAATAGCGGTTCAGCAGCCGGGGGGAGTCCAGGAAAGTGTTCCGGTGCATCACCCCATAGCGCACATACTCCGCATTCCGCAGGGCGGGGATCATGGAGAACACCCGCTTCTGCTCCGGCCATTTCAGGTGGGTCTGGAAGCCCACGATGTTGTAAATGGTCCCCTGGGCGTTGTCCTTGCGCAGCTGCACCACGGCAAAGGGCTCCCGTCCGGTCTTGGGGTCCTTCAGTCCCACCGGCTTCAGCGGTCCGTAGCACAGGGTATCCCGCCCCCGGCGGGCCATCACCTCCACAGGCATACAGCCCTCAAAGACCCCGGCGTCCTCAAAGCCATGGACCTCCGCCTCCTGGGCGGTGGTCAGAGCCTCCCAGAAGCTCTGGTACTCCTCCTCCGTCATGGGGCAGTTGATGTAGTCCGGCGTCCCCCGGTCATACCGGGAGGCAAACCAGGCGCTCTCCATGTCCACGCTGTCAAAGGTGACCAGCGGGGCCGCCGCGTCAAAGAAGTGCAGATAGCCGTTCTGAGGATAGCGCCGGGCGATGGCCTCCGCCAGTGGGTCGGAGGTCAGCGGCCCGCTGGCCACGATGACCTGTCCCTCCGCCGGAAGGTCTGTGACCTCCCCCTCCACCACAGTGATCTTGGGGTGGCTCCGGATCTTCTCCGTAATGGCTTCGGAGAAGGCATGGCGGTCCACTGCCAGCGCGCCGCCCGCCTCCACCCGGTGGGCGTCCGCGCAGGCCATGATGAGGGAGCCGCAGCGGCGCAGTTCCTCCTTCAGCAGCCCCACCGCGTTCTCCAGCTGGTCGGAGCGCAGGGAGTTGGAGCACACCAGCTCGCCGAAGGACGGGCTGTGGTGGGCCGGGGTCATCTTTTGGGGTTTCATCTCCCGAAGCGTCACGGGGATCCCCCGCCGGGCCAGCTGCCAGGCGGCCTCGCTGCCCGCCAGGCCCGCTCCGATCACAATTACAGGTTCCATGGGTCCCTCCTGATTCTGATTTTCCTTGTGTGTTTCGCGGCGCGTCACCGCTCGTCTGTCCGCCCCACCAGATAGTCGATGGTGACGCCGTAAAAATCGGCCAGAGCGATCAGCATTTTGATGTTGGGCTCGTTATCCTCGCTCTCATAGAATTGATAGCCCCGAATACTGATCCCCAGATATTCGGCCAACTCCTTCTGGCTCACCTTGCGTTCTTTTCTCAGCACACGCAAACGATCTCCAAGCAATTTACGGCTCACCTCTTGACATGTATAATTTATTCGTGTTATAACATGTATAAATTATACATGTTTGGGGTGGTTCTATGACCCGTCTGTCCAGTGTCCTCTATCAGTACGTCCTGGAGCACTCAGAAGCCTTTCTGGCCCTCATGCCGGAATATCCGGACTGCCGCCGCTTCTCCGACGAAAAGGAGGCCGCCCTGCGGGCCGCCCTCTCCCCGGAAGCCTGCATCATTCTGGATGACCTCCTCCGGGAGCGGGCGCTCCAGCACGGGGCGGAGCGGGAGGCCGTCTTTCAAGCCTCCCTCAGCCTGTGCCGGGAGCTGTACCGGTCCGCCCTGGCGTAGGGCAGGGCGGGTCCACGCTCACGCCTCTCCGTCCGGGCTCTCCCCTTCCGCCTTTTTAGCGGCGGTTTTCTTGGCCGCTGTCTTTTTGGCGGTGGTCTTTTTCGCCGCAGTTTTCTCAGCCGCCGTCTTGGACGCGGCCTTTTTGGCGGTGCTGGCCTTTTTGGCGGTGCTGGCCTTTTTGGCGGTGCTGGTCTTTTTGGCGCCGGTCTTGGAGGCTGCCGTCTTTTTGGCTGCCGTCTTTTTGGCTGCCGTCTTTTTGGCGCCGGTCTTTTTCGCCTCGGGCTGCTTCTCCTCCGGGGCGGTCCCGGACTCGCTGCCCGCCTCCCCGGCGTCATCCGCCGTCTTTCTCTTCCAGCCGCCCCGCTTCTCCTCCGGGGTGAAGTTGGGGCAGCCCTCGTGGATGCAGAAGGGCTTCTTGAAGCCCCGTCCGGACTTCTTGAACATGGTCCAGCCGCACTCCGGGCAGTTGTCCTTCACCGGCACGTCCCAGGTCATAAAGTCGCACTTTCTGGCCTCGTCCTTGCTGTTGAGATGCTCACAGCAGTAATAGGTGTACTGCTTATTGGTCTTTTTGCTCTTCCCCGTGCGCTTGAGCAGGCGGCCGCCGCACTTGGGGCACTTGCCGGGCATCTCCACCACCAGGGGCATGGTGAAGTCGCACTCCGGCCAGCCGGGGCAGGCCAGGAACCGGCCGAACCGGCCGGACTTGATGACCAGATTCCGGCCGCACTGGGGGCAGATCTCCTCCGAGACCTCGTCCGGCACCTTGATGCGCTCCCCGTCCAGCTCCTGCTCCGCCTTGTGGAGCTCCGCCTCAAAGTCCTCATAAAACTCGGACAGCACCCGTTTCCAGTCCACGCTGCCCTCCTCCACCTTGTCCAGCTCTTCCTCCATCTGGGCAGTGAAGGTGGGGTCCACGATGTCCTGGAACTTATCCTTCATCAGGCCGGTGACCACCTCTCCCAGCGGTGTGGGACGGAGGGCCCGGCCCTCCTTCACCACATACTCCCGGTTGAGGATGGTGGAGATGGTGGGGGCGTAGGTGGAGGGGCGTCCGATCCCCTTCTCCTCCAGGGCCCGGATCAGGGTGGCCTCGGAGTACCGGGCGGGGGGCTGGGTGAAGTGCTGCTCCTTCCGGGTCTCCTTCAGCTCCAGGGGCTCCCCCTCCCGCAGATCGGGCAGAGGGGACTGGGGAGCCTCCTCCTCGTCGTCCCGCCCCTCCTCATAGACGGCGGTAAAGCCGGAGAACTTCAGTTCCGAGTGGCTGGCCCGGAAGGTATAACCGGCGGACTGCGCCTCGATGGAGACGCTGTCATACACCGCGCTGGCCATCTGACAGGCCAGGAAGCGGCTCCAGATCAGCTTATAGAGGCGGAACTGCTCGCTGGTCAGGTCCTTCTTGATGTCCTCCGGCACCAGGTTCACATCGGAGGGCCGGATGGCCTCGTGGGCGTCCTGGGCGTTGCCCTTGGACTTGTAGTGGCGGGCCTGGGGAGGATAGTACTCCCGGCCGTAGCGGTGCTCGATAAAGCCCTTGGCCGCGGCAATGGCCTCCTCGGACAGGCGGAGGGAGTCGGTACGCATATAGGTGATCAGACCCACCGTGCCCTCTCCGGTGATGTCCACGCCCTCATAGAGCTGCTGGGCGATGGACATGGTGCGGGCGGGGGTCATATTCAGCTTGCGGGAGGCCTCCTGCTGGAGGGTGGAGGTGGTGAAGGGGGGCGCGGGGTTGCGCAGCTTGTCCTGCCGCTTCACCTTGGAGACAGTGAAAGGCTGGCCCGACACCGCCTGGATCACAGCGTCCGCCTCCGCCTCGCTGTGCAGCTCCATCTTCTTCTCCCGACCGTGGAACATGGCCTGGAACCCGCCCAGATTTGGGCGCACCCGGCCCAGATCGGCCTGGATGGACCAGTACTCCTGGGGCTGGAAGGCGCGGATCTCCTCCTCCCGCTCCACGACCAGGCGGGTGGCAACCGACTGCACCCGGCCGGCGGACAGCCCCCGCCGGATCTTCTTCCACAGCAGGGGGGAGAGCTCATAGCCCACGATCCGGTCCAGGATGCGCCGGGCCTGCTGGGCGTCCACCAGGTTCTGGTCGATGGCCCGGGGGCTGGCGATGGACTCGTTGACCACCTTTTTGGTGATCTCATTGAAAGTCACCCGATAGGTCTTGTCATCGGGGATGCCCAGCAGCTCCTTCAAATGCCAGGAAATGGCCTCTCCCTCCCGGTCGGGGTCGGTGGCCAGATAGACCCGGTCGCTCTTTTTGGCCGCCTTTTTCAGGTCGCTGATCACATCCTCCTTCCCTTTGATGGGCTGATAGTTGGGGATGAACCCGCCCTCGATGTCCACGCTCATCTTGCTCTTGGGCAGGTCCCGGACGTGGCCCATAGACGCTTTCACTTCATAGCCCGGACCAAGGTACTTCCCGATGGTCTTTGCCTTGGACGGGGACTCTACGATCACCAGATCAGTTTTTGATGCCATTCTGCAATGACCTCCGAATTAGAAATATGAAACGCGGCGCTGCCGCGTGAAAGAAATAATACTGGGACAGAACTCCGCCTGCCTCTCACTCCTCCAGCTCCACCAGCGGGGAAAACCGCTTCCCGGGGTGCTCCCGGGCGGCTCCGTCTACCTGGAGCATGGTGAGGGCGGACAGCACCCGGCGGGCCGGGATCTGGGTCTCCTCCACCAGCTCATCTGCGGTACTCGTCTTCTTCCGTCCCGCCATGGCCCGGAGCAGGGTCAGCTGGTCGTCTGTAAAGCGGGAGCGCTGCTCCCCCCGCGGGACCCGCTCCAGGTCTGGAGCCCCGTCCTCCGGGGGGCCGCCGGGAGCGGGAGCCTCCTCCCGCTCCTCCTCCGGCCCGGTCTCCTCCGGCCCGGTCTCCTCCGGGCCTTTCCGGCTCCGGAGCTGCTCCAGCCGCTGCTGGGCCGCCTCCGGTGGCAGCGGGGCGGACTGTGCCAGCTTCTGAGGAAAGCGGAGCCAGTACTCCTCCAGGATGTCCTGGGTGCAGGTCACCGGGCGGGCCCCCTGCCGGAGGAGCCAGTTGGGGCCCTCGCTCCTGGGGGCGTCGATATTCCCCGGCACCGCGAAAATATCCCGGTCCTGGTCCATGGCGTGCTCGATGGTCTTCATGGTCCCGCTGAACCGGGCGCACTCCACCGCCACCACCCCCAGGGACAGCCCGCTGATGAGGCGGTTGCGCACTGGGAAGTGCTCCGCCTTGTGGCGTGTGCCGGGCGGGTACTCGCTGATGAGCGCTCCGGCCGCCGCCACATCCTCATACAGAAAGCGGTTCTGGCTGGGGTAGGGCACGTCCACCCCGCCCGCCAGCACAGAGACCACGGGTCCGCCGCCCTTGAGCGCACCCTTCAGGGCGGTAGAGTCGATCCCCTGGGCAATGCCGGAGACCAGCAGGGCCCCGCCTCGGGCCAGCTCCAGGCCCAACTGGGCGGCCACCCGCTCCCCATAGGGTGAGGGATCCCGGCTGCCCACCACGCCGATGGCCGCCTCCTCATCGAAGCGGAACACCCGGCCCCGAATGTACAGCACCGCCGGCGGCGCTGCGATCTCCCGCAGGCGGCCGGGGTAGTCCCCGTCCTGGAGGGTCATCACCCGCAGTCCCAGCCGGTCGCACTCCCCCAGGATCCGGTCTGCCTCGTCCATCCTCTTCTCCCGGAGGGACGCCCGGGCCGCGGCGGGCAGCTCCGGGATCTGATCGTACTGCTCCGAATCGGCGTAAAACGCCCGCTCCGGCGTGCCGAAGTACTCCAGCACCCGGAGCACGCCCCTGGGTCCCAGTGCCTTCCTTGTAGTCAGCCAGATCCAGTCCTGAAGCATGAGGCACCCTCCTCTCATAGAATATCTTTACAACCGCCGTTGTTCTGTGGTACGCTTAGGGCACGAAATGGGGGGATCTCTGTGAGAATTGCCAGTCACGCACCGTCCCGAAGCGCCGGTCTCCGGGCCTGGGTGGTCTGCCTGGGCTGCGGGCTTGCCCTGTTCACAGTGATGGGACTGGGGGTCAACGCCTTTACGGTCTATCAGCCCTATCTGCTCCGCGTCCACGGCTTCACCAACGCCCAGGGCTCCTGGATCACCACGGTCCGGAGCCTGTTCGCCCTGCTGTCCATGCTCACCGTGGACCGGCTGTGCCGCCGGCTGGGCCTACGGAACACCATGGTCCTGGGAATGGCCTGCTTTGTGGGCTCCTATCTCCTCTTCGGCTTTGCCCGCGGCTTCTCCGCCTACTGCGGCGGGGCGGTCCTGTCCGGCCTTGCCTATGGCTACGGGGGGATGATCCCCCTCACCCTGGTCATCTCCCGCTGGTTCCCCACCGGCCGGGGCTTCGCCCTGGGGATGGCCGCCGCAGGCAGCGGGATCTCCACCATCTTTGCCCCGCCCCTCATCACCGGGGCCATCCAGGCCCTGGGGCTGTCCGCCGCCTTTCTCTGGGAGGCGGCCGCCGGAGTGCTGCTCACCCTGCTGGTGCTTCTTTTGGTGCGGGACTCCCCTGACTGCCCGGAGCTTCAGCGGGCCGGGGACTCCGCACCCGGAGGCCGGGGGGAGGGGCTGAGCCGCCCCCTCCTGGGGATGGTGCTCCTGTCCGCCTTTCTCACCGGCGGTCCCTGCGGACCGGGCTTCTCCCATCTCACAGTGCTGTACACCTCCGCCGGCTTCTCCAGCGGAACGGCGGCCCTGCTCATGTCCTATCTGGGGCTTGTCCTCATCGCCGCCAAGGTGCTCTACGGATGGCTCAGCGACCGCCTGGGCAGCCGGATGGCCAACAGCCTGATCTTCGGCGTCTTTCTGGCCGGCTTCGCCCTGTGCTGTCTGGCTCCCACCCGGAGCCTCCCACTGGCCGCCGCCGCCATCACCCTCACCGGGCTGGGGATGCCTCTCTCCTCGGTCACCCTCTCCGTGTGGGCGGGGGATCTGAGCGCACCGGAGGACTATGACCGGCTGGTCAAGTGGCTGTCCTCCGCCTATATGCTGGGCTCCCTGGTCACAGGGCCGGTCCCCGGCCTGCTGGCCGACCGCTTCGGCGGCAGCTATGTCCCCGCCTATGGGCTGTTCCTGTTCTTCCTGCTGATCTCCATGCTGCTCATCCAGACCGTCTACCGGCGGACTGGGGTGGGCGGCAGGCCCCAGCGCTGAACGCTCCGGCGCATCCGGCTCCCAGAGCCCGGGCGCGCCGTCTGTTTACTCCTCCAGCCCGCCCTGACGGACCATTTCCCATAGGACGACGGAGGCCGCCGCAGCCGCGTTGAGGGACTCACAGCGGCTCCGCATGGGGATGCGGATGGTCTGGCCGCTGCGGTCCAGCAGGCTCTGGGAGACACCCCGGCCCTCGCTGCCGATGATCACCGCGCACCGGCCCAGACCGGCCTGCTCCAGCGAGACCGTATCCGCCCGCAGAGCGGTGGCGTACAGCGGCAGGCCGGACCGCTCCAACAGCGCGCACAGCTCCTCCGGCCCGGCCTCCCACACAGGGAGCCGGAAGCAGGCGCCCATAGAGGCCCGCACCGTCTTAGGCCCGTATGGATCGGCGCAGCCGTTCACCAGCAGAAGGCCGTCCGCCCCGAGGGCGTCGGCGGTGCGCCAGATGGTCCCCACATTTCCCGGGTCCTGCACCCCGTCCAGCACCAGATACCGGCGGCCCTCCAGCCGCTCCGGCAGAGTGGTCTCCGGCAGGCGGGCCAGAAACAGCGCGCCCTGGGGTGTATTCATCGGGGAGATGGTCTCCATCACATCCTGGGGCACCTGGATGGCCCGGACGCCCTGGGGCAGTTCCGGGACCTGCGCTCCCTCGGTCACCACGACCGTGGTGAGCGGGGCCTCCCAGCACAGCGCCTCCTCCAGCAGCTTGACGCCGTCCCCCAGGTACTCCCCAGCCTCCCGGCGGGCCCTGGCACTGCCCGAGGACAGCTTCCTGATTTTCATTAAAAGTGGGTTCTTCCGGCTGGTGATCCGCTCCATTATAACCGCTCCAGTCGCACGTTTTCTGTGGGAGCCCAACTGCCGCGTCGGCCCAGACCATCCGCCCGCCTTCGACTTCTGCGCAGAAAAGCATACCAATAGGAATAATTTCCATTGGTATGCCTTTCCAAATCGTCAGTCCAAGGGTCTCATGTTGGAGATCTCCCGTTTCATTGCGTTCAAATCTAATCTGTCTCCGGACCTGTCCAAACTCAATACAGCTTGGCGCCGGCAGGGATCCGGTCATCCACCATCAGCAGGTTCAGGCCCTCATGGCCGTCCTCCTCATGTACGGCGGAGATTAGCATTCCCTCCGAGGCGATGCCCATCATCTTGCGGGGCGGCAGGTTGACAATGGCGATGGCCGTCTTGCCCACCAGCTCCTCGGGCTCATAATACTCATGGATCCCGCTGAGGATCACGCGGTCCTTTTCGGAACCGTCGTCCAGCACGAACTTCAAAAGCTTCTTGCTCTTGGGCACGGCGGAGCACTCCTTGATCTTCACCGCCCGGAAATCGGACTTGGAGAAGGTCTCAAAATCCACCTCTTCCTCAAACAGAGGCTCGATCTTCACCTTGGAGAAATCGATGGCCGCCTCCTTCTTCTCCTCCTGGGCGGCGGAGGCCTTGGCCTTGGCGGGGACGTCCGTGGGCTTCATGGTGGGGAACAGAAAACCGGTGCTCTGTATCCCCCCGCAAGTTCCCATATCTTCAGCATTGCCCGGAAGCTGGGCCATAATGTTCTTATATTGTTTCATAATATTCCATCGTCACTTCCTCAACTGGTGTAAAATCAGGTGTAAATTAACTTACCCGGATCTTCCCCTCAAGATTAACAAAGCTGGCCACTTTTCTTTCCTTCGTAGCTTCATTGTAAATATTCATTGTTGTCGTGATATCCGCATGCCCCATGATTTCCTGAATAACCTTGAGATCTTTCTCGTTCTCGCAAAAACGAGTGCAAAATGTATGCCTTAGGTTGTGGCATGAAAAATGCGGCAGGAGCTGCGGTGCTCGCTTTTCTTGCTTAGCACGTAACGTTTCCTCAGCATTGTAATCTCGGCATATTCGTTCAATAGCTCGATTGACGCAATGCGGACTAATTGCCTCACCGTATCTGGATGAAAAAATGAATCCACTATAACCATCAATCACAGTATCATTGAAGCCATCTTCCATTTGACGAAGTCGCTCCTGGAGAAGAGCACGCCGAACTTCCTCAAGCATCGGAATAATCCGGATTCCCGCACTTGTCTTAGGCGTTGTAACGTGGAAACCCATCTTCCCTGTTTTTTCACGTTTGCGATAAACCAGGTTATGATTTATGGAGATTATTCCCTCAGCAAAATCGCAATCTTGCCATCTTAACCCTACAACTTCGCCGATTCTGCACCCGGTCCCGAGCAACACAGTAAAAATAGGTAGCCAGTGTTTGTAGGTCGGCGATGAAGAAACATAACTAATAAAAGCAGATTGTTGCGATTCTGTCAAGGCTTTTCTTTTCGGTTTTTCCCAGTTGTGGGTTCTTTTGATCTCGTTCATGACACCATCAGTCGGATTCAATCGAATGATGCCATCCCGAACTGCAGTAGAGAAAACCGGATGAAGTATGGTATGGATGATTTCCATACTGTTAGGCTTAAAGCCTTTTTCATGAATCAGCGACAGGTAAAATCTCTTGATGTCACTATACTTGATATTGGCCAGCTTCATGTATCCGATTTCATCTCTGACATACTTATCATACATGTACTTATAGTTTCCTCTGGTAGATTCCTTGATCTCAATCTTCTGGGCGATATACCGATCAAAGTGGCCGTTCAAAGTCGTTCGGTCCGCTTCATGTGTATGTATTCCATCTTCGAGATCTCTGCGAATCCGTTTCTCCATTGAGCGCAGTGATTCGTTGCATCTCTTACCGGATGGGATCCGATCCGTATCTACCAGTTTCCAACTATATACGCTTTTTCTCTCCCCCTTTTCATCATAATACCTGTACTCATACTTGCCATCGCTGCGTTGTAATTCCCCTTGTCTCAGGAGTCGTCCTTTATTATCGCGTCGTTTTTCGGACACGGTTACTCCTTTCCAAGAGCCTCCTAATTACACATTTAATTATAATACAGGAGCCTCTTTTTTTCAACCTGTGCGTCATTTGTACTGATATGAACGAAAAGCCAAAGGCCTGGACATAGTCTAAATCTATATCCAGGCCCTTTTTCATGCCCTACACGGCATCTACATCTTCCAAATATTTCTCAAATTTTTTCCGCTTGATCAGCCTCTTCGTCCCGACCCAAATAACAAACTCACAGTCAGGGTTACTGGTAATATCGCGCAGTTTATTTGTCCCAATCCCAAAATAGGCCGCCGCTTCATCAATCGTCAGATTGGCCTTTTCCCAAATGGGCACCTCTTTCTTTTCCATCTATTCATCTCCTCCAAGGAAAAGTTCAAAAGAAAGCAGCGGGCGGCGGCTGGCTGGGCCACTCCGCGAGACTTACTCCCCGAGCTTCTGGCACTTCCCGCAACCTGCGACGGAATAACTACCGCTCGGATCACGGCCAAAGCGACGTATCATGATCAACGAGTATGGGTCATGGCCACCAAGCCGCCACAGCTCGTCTGCACACAGCATCCGGCTCCCCCTTGTCCTCCCTTCCCTATGTGGGATCATGGCCTAGTCTGCCTGTGCGGCTCTCCATACACGCAACGTACCCGCTGCTGAATATGAGGCGCAGCACGCCTGTTTGTCAAGGTGCAATAGGATGCCTTCCTGGAAGACCATTTCGTCTTCACCTCATTCCCCGTTTTCTGCCGGCAGTTTTGCCACAAAAGAACAGCCCCACGCCGCTGGAAGGCGCAGGGCTGTCCCTATTCACTGGTCAAATATTGTGAGATTGTCAAGCATGTCATCCAGATCCTGCTGATTGGGTCCAGTAGGATCCGTTTGCCCTCCGTGCTGTTCCTGTAGGACCTGCAACTTCATGCTGTCCTTGAGCCTTTCCATCGAGGCGTCGATCATGCGTTGGATCTGTGCAAGGGTCTGCTCGTCCGTTTGTGTGGACTGGACGGCAATCACTATTTTTGTGTTCTCCGCCATCACTTCCGGATGATTTCCGATAAACTCCCAGACTGCCTGGACAATCAGATCGCTCTTGTGGTTCTTCAGCTTCTCAAGAAAGTCTCCAACAGCGATCTTTTCAGCGGTTTCCCTGCCCCAACTGAGAGAAAATCGGTATTTGTCATCCCTGCGCAAAGAACTCCCCTCCGTGATTCTGCGGAGCCATCCGCCGCAGTTGAGCAGTGGCCAGCATCCCGTAGCCGATGGCGTTTGCCTTGGGATCCGTCACAAAGTCCGCATGCGCCACCAGGGGCGACTCTTCCACAAAGGACCTGAACAAAATCGAACCGCCCCCAATAAAGATGGCAGGGTTCGCACGCAGATCGACCTGCAGCTCCCGCAGTTTGTCAAGAATATCGCAGGCATAACTACGTACCTTTGCAAAAATAACGTCCCGCACTTCCTGCGGCAGGATGGTAGGACGGCCCTGGATAATGTCCGCAATGTGATCGTCATCAATCTTAATGTCATACATGGCACTTACCCGGCTGATGATGTCGTTGGACATGGGGATCACCCCCATCTCCAGGCTGCGGCAAAACTGCAGGTCCGGCGCCGCGTTGCGCAGGAGCATGACGTCCGTGGTGTAGCCGCCGATGTCAATGATGAAGGTGCGCGGAATCTCCTTCAGGCGCCCTGCCTGCGGCACCACAGCGGCGTAGGCCTGGGGATAGACGAACACATGCCGGATCAGCAGGCAGATCGGAGCACCGTTGTAAACGAAGTTTACCCTCCCCCGCTTAAAATAGTCCGCAAATCGCTGCCGCAGCGCGTAGTGCTCCGGCGGCAGGCCGACCGCCAGATCCGCCTCGACCATAGGGCTCGTATTTCCGCTCTTCTCCAGTTCCTTGGCGATGGCGAACAGCGTCAGGATCCAGTACCTCTCGTCCTTGGTCTTATCTCGCATATAGGAGATCCGCTGGCCGGACAGCGTCCAGAACTTACCATCGTATTCCAGCATCTCCGTATCTACAGGCGGCCGGATGGGATTGTCGATCAAGCCGGACGGAAACACAAAGTTGACTGTCTTCATGGCCGAATTGCCATGGTCAATGGGAAACAACATGAGGAACCACTCCTTATCTATCTTGGTACTTCATTACACCGGACAAAATGCGTTTTTGCAACAGAATGCGTAAAAACAGCGGGGCATTCTGCGAATGCCCCGCTGTCCTCTGCTACTCTGGCGCTTTGCCATGATTCATGCAGAACTCCCAGATATAGTCGTCCAGACCATTGTGGTCCGGGACCCATAGATAAGTACCGAATGTGATGTCCTGTTTCCCCAGTAGAGCCACCAGGTTTCGATATGCGTTTTCTACATGCCAGTTCTTCAGGTAGTCCATATCAAAGCAGGTCATGACATGGCGGACGCCAAGCGGGATCAGATCCCGAAGGGCCGCCTCCAGGTGCTGCAATGAAGTCACACCCGGAATGGCAAGCATAGTCTGTCCTGTAAAATAATTGACAATGTCAGCCTTCATGTATCCTTCAATGAGCAATATCCGCTCCCGCACCGGGCCAACCAGATGGCACCAGTTCTCACCCATGGCGCCGTCCAACTCGTCTCTGCTGGAAAAGGTCAAAAACTTACCGCCCTTTTTCATTTTGTTGTCAAGGCGGATCTGAAAGCCTTGGATCTTCCCAAGGTAGGTCCCGGGAATTAGGATGCCCCTTCGCCATACGGCCATCGTCCACCGCCCATCTTCGTCCCGGTAGAACCCAGGGACACCGAACAGTGTGTAGCCCTCGTCCAGCAGAGATTGGGCCAGAGCGTGGAAGCCTACGACCGGCGTAGATTTATAGCCCAGGCGCTCTATGGCTTCATCGGTCAATCCGCGCCGGAGCAAATTCTCTCGGTGATCCGGCGCAAGAGTCAGCCGGCTGAGAAGCGCCCGGTACACACGATCCCGTTCTTCCAGCGGCGCAAGGCTTGCCTGGGGTTTCATCAGAGGAGGTTGCAGTTTCTTTCTGGATCCGCCACTCCCGGAAGGGATTGGCGAACCTCCATGCAGTCTTGCCGTTATATCCTCCAGCACCTTATCCCGCGGGATGCCCATGTAGTAGGCATAGAGGTCGAAGACGCCGCCCTGGAATTGTCCGCACTTGGGACACCGATACACATTCCGTTTGAGGTTGATATTCAAATGTTTTTCCCTTGTGCCCGGCCTGTCGCAAAGTGGGCATGGAATGTTATAGGCGCTTCTCCCATGCGGCGGCTGCGGGATGGGCAGCAGAGGAAGGATATCGGTCATTTGGTAGCGTAATTCCATGGAACGCTCCTCTCTGGGGGCGGCCATTCAACTGGCCGCCCCCACACTTTCTCAGGCGCTCTGCTCCACGGACTGCTCACAAATGAGCTTTGCAGCTGCCGAGACCTCCGGATCCCCGGTGAATTTGGTCGCCACCCACAGGATAGCGCGGGGGTCCTCACGGAGAACCTGTCCCAGCGTTCTGCCCTTGTACTTGCTGATGGGGCAGAGCGTGTTCATGGCTTTTTCCAGCGGATCCGCCGGCTCTGCGGGGGACTGCGGCGCCACCGGTGCAGTCGCCGGCGGCATGTCCGCCGACAGCGGAGCCTGGGGTTCGTCCTCCCCACTCCAGATGATGCCGCCCAGCTCATCCACAGCCGGAGAGTCGAAGGAATCACCGGCCGCGCTGAACTGAAGTCCAAAGCCGGCATTACGAAGAGCGATCCCAATGGCGGCGGTCTGCGCCCATTCACGCGGAGATACCGTCGGTTTGTCGGCTTGGTAGCCGCGGGATGCGGTCGCCTCCGACAGATACTGTTCGGGCGGGTTTGTGTAGCTGGGATAGACCCTGGCCGTAGCCACAAAGCAGTCCTTGGCGGCGGTAACTGCAACAGACACGCGCCCCTCCGGATATTTGAGCCGGAACCACGCCAGCTGCGCCATCACCGGAAGCCGGGAACGCTTCTCCTGGGTGTTGAGGTCGACATACTCCACTGCAAGCGGTGTCGGATCGAACCCTTCCACCGCATTGATCTTCTGGATGGCCGAGAGTGCGGCCTGCTTCCCATCGTTCATGACCTGTTCTCCTCCTTCTTATTCTTTAGGGGCACAAAGGTGTTCCGGTACTGCAGCCACGCAGGCAGCAGTGTCGTGATGACCCGGCCAATCTCCTTCTGATAAGCCTCAGGCTCCGCGGGCTGAAAGCCGGTAAACCGCTTCCGATAATCCTGGATCACCCGCTCCAGATTGACCTGAGCCGCATCCCGCTCTTTCTGCGTATCGGGGCCTCGGTTCGGGCCATAGCGCCGCTCTCTGGCCAGGTTCTGAACGTAAGCATCCAGCATCATGTAATGCCCCTGCAAGCAGGGCACTTCTCTGGTGATGGGTGCGCTGCGCAGGTACATCTGGCAGGTTTCCAGAACGCCGATTCGATACAAGATCTCACCGTAGAGCCACAGGTCAGCGGGGCTGATCGGCGGCTGGGCCATCCGCTGGAGCAGTTGCTGCCGGTACCCATAGTAGTTTTCAAGCACCGTAGCCATTGTTCATCCTCCTATTCTTTTGTCAATTCGTTGATCCGCATGGCCAGCATCGTATGCCGGCGCTTGGTGTCCGCGGTCTGGATGGCCCGCACGACGGCATCCCAGTCGCCCACAATGATGACGCGCTTCTTCGCACGGGTTTCCGCCGTGTAGAACAGCGCCCGGTTGAGCATCTTGCCGTGCATGTCCTGAATGTTGATCAGCACAGCGTCGTACTCACTGCCCTGGGATTTATGGATCGTGGTGGCGTAGGCCAGTTCCAGCTGCCGCAGCGCTTCGATGTCCTCGTAGGCGACAACACGGTCATCGCCGAAATCGACCTCCACCAAAAGGCCATCCTCTCCCTGTGTACTGGTGCAGATATATCCGATATCGCCGTTGCTGGCAAAGTCACGGTTTCTCATCTGCATGACCTTATCACCTACACGCAGGACCCGCTGCCCGACTTCAATCTCCGCCTTCCCGGGGACTGCTGGGTTGACTTCGTCATGGAGGGCCGCATTAAGGCTATAGACCCCTGTCTCCGATTTTTTGCGGAATGGGGTCAAAAGCGCCACATTATCCACGCCGAATCTTGCAACTTCCCTTTTGTAAAGCCGCATGAGATACTGCGCCGATTGCACCTCGTCTGCGGAGGCCCAGAACTGGAAATCGTCGCCAAAGTCCAGCTCCGATACACCGTGCCGGATCCGCTGCGCATTTTCCGCCACAAGGCTGCCTTCGCTCTGGCGGAACACCTTGTCCAGGATCACTGCCGGTAGCCGGCCGCTGGCGAGCAGTTCATTGAGCACCGCGCCCGGTCCGACAGATGGAAGCTGGTCAGCATCCCCAACCAGGATCAGCCGGCAGTTAGGCGGCAAGGCGTTGAACAGGCACCATGTAGTCACCATGTCCATCATGCTCACCTCGTCCACCAGTACCAGGTCAGCCTCCAGCAGCTGCAATTCCCGCAATTTGTGAAGTTCGCCTGCCGTCAGATTCAGCGCCTTATGGATGGTGGACGCCGGATATCCGGTACTTTGCTCCATGCGCCGCGCCGCGCGTCCTGTGGGGGCGCAGCATACCACATCGGAGTCTGGAAATACCTTCTTGTAGATATTCAGGATCGCCCGCTGAATAGATGTCTTTCCAGTGCCGGGTCCTCCCGATATGATGCAGATGGGCGAAGTCAGCGCGGTTCGGATGGCGTGACGCTGCTCCTGTGCAAAGGTGAAGCCCATCTCAGCCTGCTGCCTGTCGATCTCATCGTCCAGGTCGCCCATGTAGGGCATTTTGTCGCGCTTGAGCATATCACAGATCTCGGCTGCCACTTCCTCCTCTGCCCTCGCCATGATCGGGCGATAGACATAGTCGTTGTAGAGGATCAGACGGCCGCTCTGGATCATCTCGAAGGCGCGCTGAGCCACACCCTTCCAGGTCACCTGCGGCGCGTGGAGTAGATTTACCGCCTTTCTCACAAAGGCTTCCTTGTGCATACAAAGATGCCCGTCGTGCTCCGCCAGTTTCAGGGTGTAGAGCAGCCCGGCATCCAGCCGTTCCGGCGCATTTCGCGCTATCCCGTTGGCCTGGGCCAACTGGTCTGCCGTCTCAAAGTCGATCTGGTCGTGCTCAAACACCATGTAGGGAAACTGTGTGAGAAGGGCCGGCGCATCCGATCCCAGCTGCTCCCGCAGCTTGATTGCCTGCGGTGCGCTGATATTGAAGGGTGCCAACATGTTGATGAGTTTTCGGGCGCTCCGTGTCTCCATATATGCCGAGCAAAACTTCTCGCACTTCTTCTTGCTGATGCCGGGCACTTCCGCGATACGCGCAGGGTTTTGATCCAACACCTCCAGCGTCTGCGCTCCGAACGTGTTATAAATCCGCTCCGCAAGGACACTCCCGATCCCGGGAATCATTCCCGAGGAGAGATAGGCCACGATGCTGCGCTTGTCAGAGCCGACGATTTCCTCATAGGACTCCATCTCAAACTGGAGCCCATAGCGGGCGTCTTTTTTCCAGTGCCCGGTCATATCGACTTTCACGCTTGCCACCGTGGGCAGGAAGTGCCCCACCACTTTGATGCTGCTCAGGCGATTGCCCTGCGCGTCCAGCACCTTCTCATTCGGTTTGAACAGAGCGATCATGTAGCTGCCGTCCCGCGCCTCCTCCAGCCGTTTGGGATAGAGAAGGCGGCTGAAACTGCATTTCATTTATTTGAGCCTCCTTCTTGCTGGCGGGGCTGCTTGTATGAGAAACCTCTCATTCCATACCCCGGCCCAGCACTCCGATTTTGCTTTCCAGTAATACCGCCAGCTTGTTCTTTGAAATAAAGCGTGGGGAACGATTCTGCCGCTCCCCACGCCTGTCCAAAAATCACAGAGGCTGAATGGTTACTTTGACTTTCCGGTTCTTGGACGGCTTTCGTGCCTCCTCATAAATGGATGGATAGTTTTGCTTCAGGTACTCAGAACTGACGCGCCGGGATGTACTCGTCACAAAATCCACCAGCAATTTGTCTGTGGTCGTGGTCAGGATCCCATGCTCGTGCTCTTTCATCAGTTCCGCGATCCGCACGCTGTGTGCCTCAATAGCCTCCTCGTTCTTTTTGATAGCGCCCTTGAGTTGCGCGTTTTCCTCCTGCAGCGCGGCGATTTTCCGAAGCTGCGGCTCATATTTCCTGGGGAACTCAATGGTGGGCAGTCCCTTTTTACCGGCGCCGTAAATCCGCGCCAGGGCGTCCATTGCCAGCTGCGGCTGAACATCCTCCATGGTAGGAGGCTTATCATGCCGCAAGCTCCAGATCCATCGGTCCAGCTTCTCAAAAATAATGTCCTCCTTGGCCTGAACCCGTTCAATGTGAGGCGTGGCCAAGTCATTCTCCGGATTATTGCCCCAAAGAGCCGAGAAAGCTCCGTGCTTTTCGTCCAGGACTGCAAGATAATAGCGCAGCTGCAGCTCGTAGTAGATGGGGATGGCTCCGTCAGCCCAATCTGCCGCTTTGTGGTAGGTCAGAGATTTGCACTCCAGGACGCCGCCCTCACCATCTTCTTTCCGCGTGTAACGCCGGTCAATATTGGCAAGCGCGTACTCCAGCGTGGCGTGCTGATAGAGATAGTTGTCGTCCGTGACGGTGTTTCCCGTCCTCTGGGCGTAGAAGTGAGCGGCAATCGGCTCCAACATGTGTCCCATGGCCAACTGGTCGGGGTTCGGAGGCGATTTCGGCTTCATGCGCCCCTTTTTCACCATCCAAAGTTCCAGGGGCGTCGTCCACGGGGAAAGGCCGAAAATCGTTGCGACATCACTGCCGCCAACGGTATATTCAATATTGCCCTTCGGACCGTGTTCCCGGCATTTGAGCCACATCTCATTGGTCATCCCCGTACAATCGCAGAGGATATTGGGCGCTGCCATTACCACTTCACCTCTTTGGCGTAGTCGTAGTCCCGCCAGTTGATGGTGAGCGCCCGGGCCATGTTCTCCTGCAGCGCCAGCAGCTTACTCTCCGGCACCCCCTGCGTCTTCAGGGTGAAGGGGATCTCCTGCATGGCCACGAACACGTCATGGGCGGTAGCCTCGTCATTGCCAACCGCCATTTCGAACATGCTGATGGCCTCCAGAGCCGCCTTCTTAGGCAGTGCCAGGCGCTTGCACACCGCGGTCATCGCATTGACTGGGTGATCCAAATGGACAGAGAGCAGGCTGGTCAGTCTGGCAACGGAATCTCCGAACTGAGCAAAGAGCATATCCAGGCTCCCAACAAAATCAGGCACCTTGGACTGCCGACGGTGCTCTACGGCGATCATCCCGCCGATGTGGATGGGGTACTGCAGTCCGACCAGCAGAGCCGACACCTTAGCCGAGGCCATGCCGGTATCCGATGTGGAGAATCGAATACCCGGCATCAGCTTGGCTGCCATGGACGACTTGCCCTCCGCAGCCAGCAGTTTGATGTAGGTGTCAAGGAGTTCCTCCCGCTGGCCGGGAAGCGTCCAGGATGCGCTGGTGATGGCGTGGTCCACATACCCGGCAGAAAACTGATTGCCCGGGAAACGCTCATCCATCTTGCTCTGGAGCCCGTCCAGCAACTGGTCGATCTCCAGCACGGAGTAATCCCGGCTGTCGCCGGAGTGGGCTGCGGACACCTTCTCGTCGCGGATCAGCAAAAGGGCGCTGTCCTTGTGAAGGGCCAGGCAGGCGTTGATCACGTCGGCCAGCTTCTCCCGGGAGAGTTTCGGCAGCGCGGAGCCGCCGATCTTCGCCCGGTCCAGCAGGCTCTTATAGGCGGTATCGCGCAGGGGGAAAAACTTGTCCCGGAGCTTGATGGCCAGTTTCAGGTTCTCCGCAGTGTCCTCGACCGCATCCCGGGATACGGAGGGGTCAAAGCTGTCCGTATCCTCATACAGCGGAGAGGTCTTGTCCAGCGCCGCCACCTGCAGCTTCTTGACCTCGGTGCGCTCCCACAGGCTGCTCTTGCGGACCTGCTCATGGTAGTTGAGCATGGCGGAGAAGTCGCTGAATTGGGTGTGGTAGCTGTCACAACAGGATTTCACCATGGTTTTCAAATCTCCTTTCGTTTTTTGCGGATTTCACCACTGTATATGCAAAAACAGCGCTCCTGCAAAGGAACGCTGTCTATGCCGTAATTATGGGCCGGAAAATAAAAAAAGTGCCATCTGCATTGCTGCAAATGGCACTTGGAAACACGGTCAACTATGCACACCTTAGGTGTGGCACGGATACTGTATGATTGGATTATATCATCCTTCAATACGTTCGTCAACCTCTATGAAGCCGACTTGGGCTTCAGTATGGCACCCCGTCTTTCAGATCGTCAGTCTGTTTACCTTCACTTCTCGCTGCGCAGCATAGTGCAGAACCGAATCAAGGAATTCCTGCTTTATGCAAAGCCCCCGAGCCAAGTCCCCATTTGGAGTAATAGCAAGGCATTCATTGAGTATAAAATCATAGATTTCATTTTCTTCCCAGTGGTTTCCATCCGCATCATCTGCGATGAGTCTGCCCTTCACAACCTTTATGGTTATATCCTCAATCTTCATGCACGATAAAATGGTTTCCAGCGCATCTACTTCTTCGAGAAGAATATCGTCTTTGGCCTTTGCAGCCATTTTTTCTACACCTATACCGGGGCTTGCTACAGAATTGAGATATTCTTCAATGATTTTTCGATTCTTCTCTGTATCCACATATAACCCATCCGGAATCGGAGGAAAGCCGAAAATGAGCTTCACTCCATCTCGTTCCGCAAACTTTGTCGACATGCTTTCATCCGCAAACTCTGTGCCAACCAGCCCTCGAAATACTGACACATATTCTGCTCCCGGGATCGTTGACTGCCCATCGTAGGATGCTCCAACCGTGTACCCTAAAGTAAGCGGACGCAATGCCAGGAGTTTTCCATGAAAATCCCTGAATGCAGAAGCAATGCTTTCATCATCGGATTTCCCATGGTCCTGATACATTCCAATCCTCTCTATGATATGATCGAGCAGTTCCTCCGACTCCATGAAATCAATGTTCCCCATCTTATAGTCGTTAATCATTTTCTTCCGGACCAGGGAAAAGTACTTGTTTTTTAACTCATAAAAGTCCATAATTTCTTATCTCCTCAATAGTATTGAACATTAGATCAGCCGCCACACTCCCCGCCCCATGTGCTCAAAAGTCTCGGGATTGATTTGCAGGGTCTGCCGCACCTTCTCCTTCCACCACTGTTGGCTCTGGGCCCGTTTGTGGGGTTCCACTTGCCGGTAAATCTCCTCCAGGGAAGCAGACCCCCGGCAGGTTTCCAGCACGCTGGCAACAATGTCCCTCCATGTGGGGCCCGGCATATCCCGGACGTCGCTCTGAACCCGGTATGTCATCAGCAGAGGAACCGCCAGCGGCGCGTCTTTCCTCACCAACAGAACATACTCATGGACAATGGGGATGAACTTGCCGCTGTAAACTCGCTGATCGGACATACAATTATGCTGGGCTTTGATAATGACATTCTCCAGCACACCGGGCTTCGTCAGCTCAAAAAGCATGCTGAAAAGTCTCCCTTTCTTCTTGATGTCACCTACAAGGACGGCCATCCGCCCCCCCTGCTCCAAGGCGCAAAACTGCTTCATCATGCAGTAATTCATAGCCTGAACAAAGCTCTCCCAGGTGGCGATGCGGGAGAGATCAAACTGGCGCGGATCGTAGCCATAGCGCCGTTGTACTTCACTGGCCCGATACATCACATCCGAATACTTGATGATATCCCAGTATGGCGGATGCCAGAAAATGAACTCAGGGCGCTCCTTAATGTCGGTGTGCAGCAGGTCAAACCCACTGTGCAGATCGTAGGTATGGCTGACGATCCCCATGGTGCGTGCGGCATCGGCGGTAGTGTTGCTGCCGCACATATAGTCACAGACCTCATGCGGCCGGAAATGGGCGATCAGATCTTCGATCAGTTTGGGGGAGCAGTTGCCGCGGTAGCGATTGTTTCCGCCCTGTCCCCGCTCCGGATAGGATACGACGCTGGTCAAAGCCTTATTTTGCTTCATCATTTGTTGAGTTCCTCCCATCATAACGCAAAAATGGGGACCACAGGCATGTGCCTGTGGTCCCCAAAACCATTGTGAATTGCTTCCAGTCTACGCCAGGATCTGCCTGATCCGCTCCCGCACGATACCGCTCAGGGCGTCCAGCCGCATCTGCTCCGCCTGGATCTTCGGGTGCTGCCGGAAGGTAAAATCCCGCATCCGCTCCAGGTCTGCCCGGATCTCGTCCGTCAGCAGTCCCCGGGCGGTCAGGATGAAGTCCCTGCCGATCCGCGGGCGGCACCGGGCGATATACCAGTCGGGCGCTGCCAGCTGGTCGTTGTCCAGCTCCGGCAGCAAGCTCTTGTTGTTGTCAAATACCGGCGCCATCTGAAGAACTTCCATGGTGGCGGTGTCGAACAGGACGCCGAAATTCCCATAATGCCGGTCCGGATTTAGGATAATCGCGTCCAGTATGCACATACGCCGGAAAGCGTCCTCGCTCCCGATCCCGCGAAAATATTGCAGGAGGTCGGGGATCGTATGCTCAGCGCCGTGGAACACCGCGCTTGCCTTGGCCAGCCCTACCGGTTCACTTGTGAACAACGGGCACTTGGAGATCAGTTTCCCATGGTAGTAATCCAGATCATACAAAACCGCCTGCCGGCAGATGCCTTCCGCCAGCTGCGACGCCAGGAACTCGGACAGAGGCTCGATCTCCAGGAAAGCGCTGCCGCTCTTATAGAGCTTGATTCCGCTCTCCTCCCGGATCCAGCACTTGGCGTAGTAACCGTCTGTCCCGAACTCAGGGGAGGTAGAGGAAAAATCCGTCTCACTGACGGTGCCGTCAAAGGCGGCCTCGCTGATCACTTCGCTGAAGGGATTGGTGTAGAGGGATACATCCCGCCACTGCAGAACCTCCCCCTGCCGCTTCACCCAGAAGGTGTCGTTCAGGGACAGGGCGCGGGTCACCTGCAGGAAACCCTCCAGATCATCACAGCCATACTGCTCCAGAAGCTGACGGATGTGCTCCCGATGCTTGGGGGCCTTCCGATGCTCCAGGAATGCAGCCAGACCGCGATAGCCGATGGGGCGGTAGTCCACATGCCAGGTGCCTTCAAAGAACTCCGGCTCGTCAAACTCATTCCTGCGGCAGGTGAAATCCAATACTGGGATATCCTGATTCATCAGGACATATTCCGTCGCCGCCATGCCTGCTGACCCCCCTTCCCGCCGAATGATATTATTATACACAGCTTTCGCATGATCCGCAACATCCTCGTACCGTTTCAAGGGCAGTTTACCATGCCTGCTGATTTTAGATTTAACCACAGAAAGGGCCGTCAGCCGCCGTTCTCCACTTCCTGGTAGTCAACATCCACCACCTCGTCCGTAAGCATACCGACATATCGCCCGAACATGGCAGCGAGATGTTCTTCCGTCAGCTCCCAATCTGCCTGCGTCAGCGCCCAGGGGTATCGCGGCTGGTAAATCAGGTAGGTCCTGCTGTCACAATCGTCACAGGCAGTCAGGCACAGGTCCTCCGCCTCTTCAATCACTTTCTGCAAAATGGTTGCAAGGCCAAGCATAAAGTCCTGGTCGAACTCCATGTAGTCATCCCATTCTGGCTTACTGACGGAACATTCCTCCAGCCAGTCGTGGATCTCCCGGTCCAGGTTGGGCGCCAATTTCAGCATGGACTCCAGGCGCGTAACATCCCGCGTCTTGATATCATCCACGCAGATTCCGTACCCGTAATTGTGCCAAGTCGTGTAACTCAAGATTTTTCAGCCTCCTCTTCCTTCTGTCGCTTTTGAAGTGCTCTGATCCGCAGATCACGGTTTGAGAGAAACCGCTCGCCGTTTTCCCAGAGGTATTCCGACGCGAAATACGTCAGAGCGCCGCCCAGGGCGCCCAGTGTCTGCATGGCGCTCAGAGATGTCTCCAAGGTCTTATAAGTGCCAAGGTGCCAGCGTTTCTTCTCGCACTCCGGCTGAATCCTGCCTTCCGCGTAGCAATCAAGATAGATTCCCTCACTACCGCCAAACTGAACCTCAGTTACCACATCAAAGTCATCGCAAGTGATCTCTTTGGGGCTATCGTAGGTATCAGGGCTAAAGTAGTCCAGAATTGCCTCGGCGGATTGAAACTGCCCATTATCCACAACCTTTTGATGGATACCCTTCATCAGCATTCCTCTGGTATCGCGCTTGACCTTGATTTTTAGGTCGGGGTCATCCCGCAGATACGCTTTGCAGTTTTCAGCTGTATTGCAGCCTCCAAAACGATGCCGCACCTGACTTGATGGATGTCCGCAACAGAGAGTGGAATCGTTTTCCGGCCCGGTTGCGGCGCGCCAGGCGCACCACAAGCAGTTTCGTTCATTGCATTTCATATGGATCCTCCTAAGCAATATGTCGGTTTTGATAAAGAGAGGGGCGGATCGAATCCAACCCCCCTCTTGCAGTTCGGCTTTACGCCGTCAGATAATGAAGGTTCCGCTCTGCGGCTCTGGACAACGAAAGATAGTCCGGAACCAGTTTCTTAATCTCCGCCACCGTTTCCTCCTCGTAATAATCAATGTAGTCCAGGGAGAGCGCCTCCGCGGGCACGATGGTCGCATGGCGTTCATAGTCATAGACGCACATCTGCGGATCAAACTCGACGATTAACTGGTCGCGGCCATGCTCATCTTGCAGGCAGACACGCTCAGACCTGTCATCGCCGAACAGATCCAACTGGCAGCGCTTGGCTGTCATCGTTCTGCCGCCATGGAAGTGCAGTGTGACGTTGTAGCACTCCTCGTGGAGATTGATGATGTTGAGATCCTGAATCGCTTTCTCGAAGGGGAGTCCCAGGTTCAACTCAAACGCAATCGCCCTCAGGCAGTCATAGTTCAGCGCCACCTTTTTGGAAAACAGGATAACCTTTCTAATCTCACCGATATAGGCTGGTCTGAGCTTATCGGTGAGATACGCCTGGATCTCCTCCGGGGAAGGATAGTCAAACCGGAAGTGGTAGTGGAACCGTCCCGGACGATTCACAAGGTAGTCGTTGAGCTTATACAGGCTGTTGCAGGTGATGATGAAAAGCTTTTTCCCTTGAGCGGTCCCATCGAACATGCTCAGCAACGCTGACTGTGGATCCGCCTCATTGGCGCCAGGGCAGACGCTGCCGAAGGTCTTGTCAAATTCATCGAACAGAAAGACCACTTCCTGCTCAATCGACTCGATGTAGGCAGCAATGCCGGGGATGTACTGGTCAATGATGATGACGGGATAGCCGGCATCCTGCGCCTTAGCGGACAAAAGCCGGGCAAACAGGGACTTCCCGATCCCTTTGGAGCCGCTGAGGATGACGCCCAGATTCCGCTCAAACATCGTGAATGCTTTGAGAACCTTGTCAGCCTTTTCCGGGTGAATCCCATACACCTTTTCCGTAACGGCAAGCCTGGAGCGTGCCTCCAGGTAGAAACCGCTCATCTTGTCAAAACGGACGGTGTAAGTATTAACCGGGAGCTTGTCATAAGCCTTGAGAGAGTCCTCGTGGATCTCATACCGCTTTCCAATGCTGATAGCTTTCATGTAGAATGTTCTCCTTTAGTAATCCATTTTGCCACCCAACCGTGGCTGTTACTTGTAGTAGTTGTCTATGTTGGTGTAGGAGGGCAAATTGCCGCAGGCAGGCCGGCCACAAGCGCACTTATGCCGGCCTGCATGAGTTCCCTACACCGCAATCTGAATATCCTTCTCCCTGCCCCACTGCACCAGGAACCTGCGCTCCTGGTCCGTGATCGGCCGCCGGTTGAATCCCTGCGCCTGGCAGATCTGTTTTCCGCTCAGCTGCAGCGTTACCAAAGACCGATCCGGAGCGCCCCGGCGCCGCAGAAACAGGATATGGCAATCCCCTCCTGCTACACGGTCAACGTACTGGCCGACACAGTGGCTCAGGTTGATTCCTTCCTCCGCCAGTTCCTCCGGCTTAGTGGGGACCACAATACAGTATCCGCTTCCGGAGTAGGCCAGGTCCTTGATAGACTCATTCTGCTGCTCAAAGTCCTCGCACTTGGCAAGCAGCCTGGCCTGATTGACCTTGAGCGCCATAATGTCATGCTCAGTCTTGAAATGCGTGGGGTACTTCTCTTTGACCTTTCCATAGAATTTCTGCTGCATCTCCAGGTAATCCAGGTATTCTATAAAGAAACTCTTAGTCACGCTGGCATATCCCTGGGCATACAGGTCAAACAGAATGTAGTCAATGAACCGGCGCAGATTGATGCGGTGGGGCGATGTCATGACGTTGAGAAACCAGCCCGGGTCGTGCGAAGTCTGGCGTTCATAGTAGGAATAGCCATTTTGGTTGAAATCCAGCTCCATAATCCCGGACTGGACGAGTTTTTCGGCAAAGAACATAGCCTCATTGGCTCCGTACTGCTCCTCGATCCAGAAGATGACCGGAATGCTCGCCTGGTATTTCTTTCGATCCGCCATACTGGGAAACATATTGTAAAGTCTGATAAAGAGTTTGCTGTTCTGCTTCCAGTACCGAGTGTACCAGGTGGGATCAAAGGTATTGACCAGGACGTTATGCCGGCACATGTCCGTCAGGGTTTCGTCGGTGATCACCTGCATGATCAGGCCGACGGACTCACGGTAGAGATTGCTCAGCCAGTGTACCTCATGCAGGGCGACCATCCCGTCCTTCAGTTCCCGGAGGAACGTGTTCAGGCTCTGTTCTTTCAGTTCTTCGATGTGGCCGGTCTTGCAGTCCTTGATGTAGTAGAGGCCTTTGCTCACCAGGATCACCAGCTCCCGGTCCGTGGTTGCCGTCCGCCGCTTAATGATAAAGTCCGTGTTGTTCTCCAGCACGACCTCATACTGGGCGGAACCTTTCACGGCTGCACTTTGCATGTCGATGATGTAGTCCTTCAGCGACACAGTTTTCGACACATTTTCGCTCGCCATACGAGCACCCTCCATTCTAAAATAGTTTTTGATGCGGAATTCATCATTACAGACGCGGCCCGGGCTGAGAAACAGCCCAGGCCGCATTTCTTGATGCGAGATTTACTCGCCCTCATCAGGATGCGCACTTTCTCCACCGTCCTGCCAAATAGCGGCAGCGACTCCATGCTCACGGAGCCGCCTGCCGCTCAAGGCGAGCAGAACGCCATCCGGGTCATGCGCTTCAAAGGCTTTGAGAAGGTCGCGCGCCCTATCCTCATACGGGCGGTCATCATAGATCACCTGCCGGCGGATCTCCTCGATCAAGCGCTCCAGATTCTGCTTGCTCTCCTCGAACTGAGGCCTCGGTTCATCATAGCAGATGCGGCCGCTCCGCTCAGTCCATTCCCCGCCGGCAAAAACATGGCACCATAAATCGCCTTCTTCACCGCGGTAGGAAATAAAGCCTTCTGCTGTAAAGGGAACCAGCGTATTCAGCAGTTCCAGGATCATGTCCTCATAGTAGTTGTTGTAATATGACAGCTCAATAGACAAAGCCACATCATTCGGGTTTCGCTCCACCTCAGTGAACCCCGCCTCTTTGAAAACAACCGTAAGCCACCAGAAGGGGTCATTGTACTTTAACATCGCCTGAGTGAGTTCCTGATACTCCCTCTCAATTTGGTAAGCCATATCATCTCCGCACTGTGCCAAGTCAGCCGTACGGAGTCTGTCATACCGGTTCATCAGCGCTTCCTGGAGATTTTTCTGTTCCTCGGCGGACATGGCATTCAGAGTAATGGAGCCGGAGCCGATAGCTTCATAGCTCATGTGGATATTCCCCCAATTTTACAGCCCAAACCTGGCCGTTCTGTATGTGCTGAGATAGAAGTCGCGCAGTTTTTCCAGCGCGGCGTCAAAACTGTTCTTCTCAGATCTCCGTGCGGGTTTCATCCCATCCAGATAATCGAGCACCGCACGGCGCTCCTGAGGCTCCAGTCTGGCCAAGGCCTGCCGCAGACGCCTCTCCCGGATCAGGTCATCGTCGCTGCCCGTTTCGGCAACAGCGGGATACCCATAGTCCTCAGACAGTTCCAGGGACAGGACGCCAGGCGCAAAGCCCTCACAGGCCATAATGCCGTGGGGCTTGTTGCGCCGCTTGATGGTCAGGACTGCATACTGAAGTTTCGCCCAGATGTGAACGGTAATCGAATCGCAGCGCCGGTCATCGTAGGTGTCGATGGCCTGGAGCGCGGCAATGGCCAGTTCCTGGTAGACGTCATCCAGTTCCAGATGCAGGGCATACAGCAAAAGCCGGTGGCGGCGCAGCGTGCGGTTGATCAGATCAATATTTTCCATGAAGATATGGTTTCTTGTCATAGTATCCATGTGGGATCTCCTTTCCTTGACGGGCGGCATGATGCGGCCGGCCCGTTCTTCATTTTTTTGAAAATCTGTTTGGCGGAGGATTTGTTTGCCAGACTTATGCACTCAGGCTGGCACACGGTCAGCGACCAGGGGAAGGTCGAACAGGAGCCAAAACAGCTCCTCCGACAGCGTCTCAGCAGGCATTCCCTTGTAGTACCACAACAGCCGGGGGTCCTGCCCGTCCAGCGTAATGATGACCGGCACCTTTCCGCACGACTGATACGCCAGCGGCGCCACTTCGACCGCAATTCCAGCCGGATGAAACACCGGCTCCAGCACCGCCTGCACATACCGCGCGATACCTGCGGGGTCCTCACCCGCCTCCACGGGGCAGCAGACGGCAGACACGGTCAGGGAAACGCCAAGAGAACTATCCATCGCGTTTTTTACCATGATCAGATACTCCTTCCGTAAACGGACAGGGGAAAGCCGCTTGTGCGGCCCTCCCCTGCTGTCAATTAGTAGCGAATAAAACGCTTGATGATGCCGGCCAGTTTGACCGGCAATTTTGTAAGATCGGTGATGTCCAGAAAGGCGTCACCATAAATGCGCTCAATGTTCTCCTTATCGGAGCCGATGGCCGCAGCGACAAACAGGACCCCCTTGCGCTGGTACTCATGCTTGATCCCGCGCAGGTCCTCCTCCGCCGCGGTGCCGCCGTAGCCGGCATCTGCAGGCTGTCCGTCGGACACCAGCATCAGCAGCTTGATGTCCTCCGGCCGGTGTACCAGCCGCTCCGCCACAAAGCGGAGCGCGGCGCCGTCCCGGTTACTGCCCCGGGCTGAAATATCCATCATCCGATAACGGTCATCCCGGTCAATGGCGTCAAACTCCGCGTAGGAATAGAGATCGACGCCTCTGGACGTGGAGTGTCCATACACGGTAATAGGGATCCCGAGCGCCTGGCAGAAATCATAGAGGATGATTGCCGTCGCCCTTGCGTAGGTAGCCCGGTCGTTCCAGGACATACTTCCCGACTCGTCCAACAGGAGTCCCACACAGAGCGCGGGCATCTCATTGGGCAGCGCATTTTTGTAGAACACCCGGGAGTCCGTCCTGAACAGCGCGTGGGCGTCCAAACGTCTGCCCATCAGCAGGCTCGTCTGCTTGCCGCCCCGACGGCTGTCCTGCATCTGCTGGAGAACTGACTTTTGCAGCTGCTTGGAGATTTGGAGAAGATCGCCGGCGATGGACTGGTACTCCTCCTTCAGTTCCTCACTGACGGAAGCAATCCGATGAACCGACTTGCTGACGCCGTCATGGATGTCCCCATAAGAGATGCTCTGGGCCAGTTCTGTCAGCTCCTCTGTCCGCTGGCGCTCCAACTCCGTGGTCACGCTGTTCTCTGCGATCCGGTTCAGCAGCCGTTCAACGTCGGCGGCGGCCCCGGCGTAGCCAGCACCTTCGTAGCTGTCGTCATGTTCCGTACTGCCGCCCTCCGGTGCGGAAACCTCACTGGTATCATGCAGCGGAATGCGGCCACCCTCCTGGTCCGACACCTTCTGATGCTGCTGGGGTGAACCGGGGGCACCCGGCATCATTTCCAAGCCGCCATCGCCATTCTGGCTGGATTCAGCGTGAGAAGCGTCTGCTGAAGGGCCTTCGGTGCCTTCTTCACCAGATTCTTCACCGTCCTCCCCGCCAGAGGGCTTTGCTTCGGCCTTTTCCGGGTCCTGCTCCTCACTCTCGCCGTCCACACTGCCCGCGGCCAAAGCCGCAGTTGCGGCTCGCTGGGAGCCGGTAGCCGATGTGGCTTCCGATGGCGCGGGACTGCCGCCCACAGGTGACGTTTCCCCGGTGCCCTCCTCGCTGCCGCCGGCAAAGGCGGAGAGTAGGGTGCTCAGCAGATCGTTCGGGTCACCGGACCCGGAACCGCCGCCTTCAGAAGTGGCATTGTCCGCCTGCTCCTTGATGTTCTCCAGCAAATCCTTGATATGGGACCAGCAGCGGATCAGGATCAAGTTTGCCGTCCTGCACCGGTCCCGGGCATCCCTGCTGACCAGAGCCTTATCTAAATCGCCCAGGAGGGAAAAGACCATCTGAATCCGCTCGTCCGAGAGCGGCGTTCCGCCGTACTTGAGTTCGCCCCAAAGCATATAGGAGAGGAGCCCGCTGCGAATGCTCTGCCAGATGTGGCCGCCGTCGGCCTCTTGGTCGATCATATCCTCCATAGTGGAATAATCCTCAAATCGCACCTGGCGCAGTTTCTGAAGACTGCTGCCCAGAATACCGGGATAGTCCAGCAGCATCCTGTTTTCAATGTAGCCATCCTCCAGGATGTTCAGGATATCGTGGGACACGCGGGCAACGAGTTCCCTGTTTTTCGGGTCGGACGCCTGGAAGGCCTGAAAATCCGCCTCCGCGTCTCGCTCGGTAATATTCCGAAGGGTCGGCGGTTCCGGGAACCACTTTCCCGATTCCAGGAAGGAATGGTAGGACTGGTAGAGCAGGAAGTCCGTGTAGAGCACATGCCCCAGCTCATGAGAAAACAGGCCGCTGACCATCTCATACCGCGCCTGCCGCCCCTTTTGCTTAGTCACAAGAGGGTTGCCGGCGTTGATGTGGATCAAGAGATTGTCCGTGCAGGCCAATCTCGGCAACTTGGGCTCCCACTTGATATTCAGCTTCACCCGCCGCCGGCAACCATACCGCCGCGTCTGGGCGGCGGCGATATCGGCAAAATGCGTCGCCAGGATGCGGGAGGTGAAAAACTGGCGGTCTGTGATTTTGGACTGTTTCTGCGCGATCAGCTGTTTGATCTTTTTATGACTCACTCTTGCCAAGAGTAACTGTCCTCCCTTCTAAATCATAGTTTTTTGTTCAGACCGCCTTCTTGCGTTTGGGCGCGAAGATAGGTTCCAGCACAGTCGCTTTCAAAGCATCCCGGTCCTCCTCGTCGGAAGTGGCCTTGCTCACGATGGTGTAGAGCGCGGAGCTGTAGGGATCTCCCGTGATCTCCGTACTCATGATCCAGTCGATGAGGCTTCGCATACCGCAGTTGCCGTCCGAGATCCCGTTCTTGCGGCAATAGTCCGCCATGTCTGTCACGACCTGGACCATGCGCCCCACCAGAACATCGTCCTCACAGCCGGTGATGCTCATAGCGCGCTGCGCCATGATCTCCGGGGCGGGCAGTTCAATGTCCTGGGTAAGATTCATCCGGTCCAAAACCGACTGGTTGACGCCCCGGCACCCCTCATAGCTGACGTTGGTAGTCACCACGACCACTGCGTCCGGATGGCGGTGGATCACCTCGCCGGTAGGCAGGGTGATAGATCCCCCCTGCTCCAGCAGAGAGTTCAGGCCCACCAGCACACCAGGCTGGATAATGGTCGTGGGCTCCTGGATTTCTACCAGATAGCCGTGTTTGAGCGCACGGATGAAATCTGTCTCGATGTAGGTAAAGGTCTGCCGTCCATCGGCGGACTCGGGCTTCACCTTGCAAAGCTGCTGCAGCTTGTCGGTGACCATTTCCATGACCAGACCCATGCAGTCCTGGGACGTGGCATCGGTTTTCTCCACGCCGGTGAGCTTCTGATAGGTGCCGGCGGGATCGTAGTCCATGTCATCCAGGTCAGGCAGGCCCATGAGTTTTTTGACATTCTCATAGGTGATGCCGCCCATCTCCTTGAGCTGCGCCCGCTGCTGGTCCAATTCGGCGTCGCCGGTGGATGGCCCATCCGTGTCGGGGAACACCTGGCCGATCAGGTCGTAGATCTCCGTCCCGGCAGAGCAGGTGTACTTCATATACGGCAGATTCAGGCCCGCAGCGATGGCGCGGGCACCCTCGGTCTTTCCCGTGCCGGCGGGGCCCCGCAAAAGGAAATTGCGCATGGGCAGCGCCTTGCCGGTGGACTGCTTGGCGTGCTTGCAGATGGTGACCACCTCTTCGGGCAGCACATACCAGGGTGCCAGGACCGGCACCAGGCTCTGCTCGAAGGGTGTGAGTACCCGCGTCGGATCAAGCACATACTTCCCCACAAAATCGCTGTGAGGCGTGGCGGGCTTGATCTCCAGCTTCTCCGGCACGGTGCTGTTGGCCAGGATGGTAAACATCCCGGCAATCACGGTGTCCGGCCGGAAGTTCCCGGAGTCGATATGGGTGGTGGACACCCGCATCACATTGCCGGTGCTGTCAATACTGGTCGGCAGATGCGCCGCGCAGGAGCTATCATTGATGCGCCGGTAAGCATTGTCACAGAGGATGGCCATGCGCTCCGTCGCCTCACCCATGTCCGGGTAGCCGCCCTGATACTGGATCTCCAGAGCATCCAGGTTCTCCCGGAACTCATCGTCCGCCATCAGAGCGGGGAGCATCGACATCATGATCGCCGCGCCGTCCTGCCCATTGTTGCGGACGGCATAGGTTTCGAGCATCTCCGTGTCCTTGTTGTAGATACTGGCCAGCATGGCGCCGCCGGCAGGATCGTAGACTGCCAGGTGGTACACTTCCGGGCCGGAGGCGGACTTATATTCCGCGACACCCTTGGTGCCGCAGAGTCCGACCGCACCCGGTGCGGAGCCGTCCTTGCATTTGAAATACGCCTGGACAGCCTTGACCACCGTGCTGCACAGCGTTGCCTCCGTGCCATTGCCGTACTTGGACGACACCTTCACCTTTTTCTTCGCCTTGTCAAAAGGCGCAGGCAAAGGCCGGCTGAAAGCAAACAGTTTCGAGCTCATTTTTGTTCACACTCCCTATTTGACTTTGATCTGCACCTGGATGCCGTCCGCCAGCGGTTCCGCGGCGAAAAAGCCGTTCCTCAGCAGTTCCTTGCAGATGGGCGGCCAGCTGTCCCCATGGGGGAGCTGGCTGGCGGGGATCCGGAAGCTGTCCTTCCCGCTGCCTATCACCTCATTGCACTGGGCGTTGAGCGCCTGGAGATTTGCCTCCACCCACTCAAACGCCAGAAGGCCATAGTCCACTGTCTCCGGCTCCTGTTCCGGCTCTTCCGACGGCTCAGTTTCCGGCTCTGAGGCCGGCTGCTGCGGCTGTTCGGCAGTTGGATACTGAAGCCCGCAGAACTGGAGGTTGTTCACCTGCACCACCGCTCTCCGGTATCCGCCGGCGCGGTTGAGCAGGATGCTCAGCTCTCCGCCGTGGACGAACCGCTCCCGGGCATCTGCAACACCCCACACCCATCTGGCATTGGGATACCGCAGCAGCACCTGCTCGGTGATCCTTCGCTGGAGTACCGAGAATGCCGTGTTCAGCACCGACTCCTCCGACGCAGGCGGAGGCAGCGCCAAAAGCGGAGCCTGAACCGGCTGCTGAGGCGCCGCGTCCATGTGGAACAGCATCCATAGTGCGTAGAAAAATACACCGATCAGCATCAGCAGCAGGATCGGCCACATTCTGAGAATGAAGGCCAGCAGGATCATCATGCCAATGACGGTCAGGACATCACGCCTCTTTTGCATCTTCCTCTTGCATTTCATCACCCATTGCCTCCTTCGATTCTGGCAGGTAGAGATAGACGGTGTTATCCCCCCTTCCCTGCGTCTTGCTGCTGACGAGCGCCGCCATCATGCCGCAATTCTTACCAAGCAGCATCCTGACGCGCTTGCCGCAGTCCTTGTTCGCCTGTCCCGGCGACACGGCCTTCTTGAAATCGCAGCCGGTTCTACACAGCCGCAGCCGATACTGCCTCCGACAGTCCAGGGCGTGTTGCAGGCACAGTCGCTGGTCTTTTGTCAACGTGTCGCCGGTCAGCCGGCGCAGGACAACATCCAGCTTATTCGCCCGGTGTTTAACGCTTGTTTTCACAAAAGATCTGTTTTTCAAATCCATCACCTCCCCAGAAACGCAAAAAAGAGCGCACATGGAGTGGACGGATCCTACTTCATGTGCGCTCTTTTACGCCTGTGGTCATTGTTGTTTCCAGTTCCTCAGCCCGGGAAGAAGGGGTTCTGTCCCCCGCTGAAGCTCTCATACCCCGTGAAGTTCTGGGGCATTTCCGTGGGTGCCTGCATGGTCTGGCCGGACTGCGCCGGAGCCGCAGGTGCGGCCTGGGAAGCTCCGGGCGCCTGGGAGTAGCCCTGCTGGCCCTGGCCTCCCGTATCCTGGCCGTTGCCGTTCTGTTCCTTCTTCTGTCCGCCGGTGTGGGAGAACTTGATGTCATCAAGCACGATGACCGGCGCAGAACGCCCCTCGCCGGTATCCTTGTCCGTCCAGCGCTCCTCGTCGTAGTCGCCGCACAGGGAAATGAACGAGCCCTCCTTGAGCGACATTTTCTTGATGCGCTCACAGAGGTCGCCGAAGGCCTTGACCTTCAGGTTGACCCAGCGGTGGTTGTTCTCCGCCCGGCTGTCGTATTTGCGAATGCCGACCTGGAAAACCGCGAACTCGCCGCCGTTCTCGCTGTTGAAAAGGCGGATCGCCGGCGCGCCGTCGTACCCTCTGGACACAACGGCGTCTGAGATAAAGATCTTCATCATGGCTTTTTTGCTCCTTTCCGCAGGCCTCACCCTGCATACAAATGATTTTATTTCAACCCGCATTGCGCGGGCGGAAAACAAAAAAAGTGCCAAATGGCGCGATAGCGCCATTTGACACTGTGGTACACGGGAACTTTGTTTTCAGTCAGAAAACACGGTTACTATTGACTTGATTATAGCATGGAGAAATGCAAAGGTCAATATTTAACCATCGTCCCCTATTCCAAATTCAAAATCCAGCGGATTTTCTCACCACCCGGGTATTTTCCCGACACCTTGCGCGGGCGGCTCCTGCAATTCCAGCCATTTGGCCGGGGCTCTGTCATCCCGTCCTGCCGGAAGCCAACCGCAAGCATACTGCTCCCGGACTCCTGTGGCAGCGTGTAGGTCACGATCCGCCGGTACCCCATAGCCCTGGCCGCGCGGATCGCCGCGCCGCTGACCATGCTGACTGCATTCCGATAGACCGGATCACAGCATATCCTGTTGAGTTCTAAAGTACTCCCGTCATTCAATGCTCTGGCTTTCGGTGTACTGGCAATGACCACACCGATCAAGGCGCCGTCAGCCGTCAGCCCAACAGAGAATTTGTGTCCCTGAGGCGCCGCACAGTGGCGGTGATTACGCCTGACAAAATCCAGCGCCTCTTTTAAGGACACAGGAGCAACTTCCATCGGGACCATCATGCTCAAGCGGTTCCCATCCAAATAGGAAAGCTTTGGCCAGTCATTGGCTCCTTGATAGATTACATACCGCCCAAGCCTCCGGATGGCCGGGAACATCTCACGGCGCTGCTTATCATATATGGATGCCGGCTGTTGGATGCGCGCTTGCGCCATAGCAAAGGGATCAAGAGAAAGCACCGGCCTGTTGAGTATGACAGGATTGGTCAAATCATAGCGTTTCCGCCCAGGCACTCCATAGTGATAGATTTTCACATTGGCTGGCACTTTCCCTTCCAAGGCATTCATTATGCGCTCAAAATCATCATCAGAAAGGGAAAAACTGTCCCGATACCAAATGCCCTGGATGCAGTAATTAAAAAGATGGTAAACCATTTCTCTTCATTGAACCCCGTCCTGTCTGCCCGGCACCATCGCCAGGTAGGCATGCAGTCGGTGGATCCCCTGCCATTCATAGAGTGGAGCGGTATCCGCAATATACAGCGTCACCGTGTCGCCCTCCCGGACGGCGGCATGCCTGTTGCGGAGCATGACCAGCAGCGCCTTCCCGTTTGCCTCCAACAGTATGGATTTTGGCCGTTGGCGGAGGACAGTCCTCTCTACCTTCAGGATAACCCCGCGGAGAATGAGATACTGTCCCCGCATCCCGGTGCGGTACAGGCGCGCGGCACAGATGGCCAGCAGCGCAGCGCCCAAAAGGAACGGGACAGATACCGAGAAAGAGATGAAAGCCAAAGCGCCAATCGCCAACACGAGGCAGCACACCGCCAGCCCCATCTGTATGATCAACTGGTGCTGAAGCGCGGGAGGCAGCGATTTCCAGTCCTGTTTCATTGTTCGATCCCCTCCTATACCAAAAACAGACAGCCCGCATGCAGGAGGCGAAGGAGCACAGCAACCAGACCATCCCGCGCCGGAGAGTGCTCCATCTCATGCTCCAAAGCGCCTTCCCGGATCGTCCGGGCTGAGTAGAGCTTTTCCGTCAGTAGCTGCCGCCCCTCTTCCCCGAGCAAATTCGGCGTCGGATCTGTCCCCTGCTCCTCCAGTCGGATCAGCTCGCTGGCTGTGAGGCGCAGGCCGGCGTACTGGATCCACCTCCAGATACGGCCGTCGCCACCCGCTTCTGAAAACTGCCCCTCCGACTCGGCCTGCGGACAGATAATGCTCCCGGAAAGCAGGCGGTAGAGCGCCAGGCCGCCCTCCTCCTGTGTGGTGACGGCAAGGCCGGACTGCTCCAGGCGCTCAACGAACCGGGCCTTCTGCGGCGGGACAGGCTGTGGCGCCAGTCTGGCAGATTCCCACAAAGCAGCCATCTCCGGTCCAAGGGCGAAGATCCTGCCGCAGTGGGAAACCCTGACGGTGCCGTCCTTTTCCGGGACGGACAGACCTTTCGATAAGTACATCATTCAATTCACCCCATCCTTATCATCTTTTGCTCTATTACACGGACGGGGCGGCCCGATTACAACAGCATCATGAGCGCCACGGAGGCCAGAATCACAGCAAAAACGCCAGCCAGGAGAATGGCGACCTTCTTAATCATTTCAGGATCCACTCCCTCCTCCTGTTTCCCTGCATCCACTGGCTTTACATCGTCATAATAGCCATCGTAATTGATATCCATGGGATTCCTTTTCCGTTTCGCCGGATGCGCAGGGCCGGTTGGAGGGCTTCGGCGCTTTTGCTTGGGTGCCGGGCGCTCCCTCACACTCGTCTTACCCTTAGGCTTCGGTTTCGATTGGGGCACCTCTGTCTGGGCGGGGATCTTTTTTCCGCATTCCGTGCAAAAAGAGGCGGCGCCTCCCACAAGGGAAGCGCCGCAATAGGGACAATACTTCATAGGTTCCACTCCTTGTCTGAATTTCCAGCTCAATCGCTGTTCATCCTTAGAGACAGGAGTAGATAATAGGATTATACCATCAAAACATCTTCCTGTCACCCGCGCCGGACTTGCCATTTCCACTGCCATAAACACTGCCAAAGGCACTTGCAAATCCAGCCTGCTGAGCAGGCGCTTTCTGTGCAGGTGCAGCGGGAGCCGGAGGTTTCGGGGCCGGGGCTGGCACCGCGGAATGCGGCGCTCTCCCCTGTCCCCCACGCACCCTGTCCCTGCCGCTGGCGCGCTGGGCATGGACCGTAGCCCATTCTGAAGCGTACTTTGCGGCGAGCCAGGCTCGGTAGTGCTCGACCGTCGTTAGCAGCAGTTCATTGAGTTGCCGCCAACTGAGGATCACGGAAACATGCTGTTCAGGCTTTACCCCGAACCGCGGGACAATGAGCCCGGTCTTATTCTCCTCTCCCGGCCCGCTGTCGGCGGTGAGGAAATAATCCGACTTTGCCGCCACGGTCAGCCGCACGACCCGGGAAAGGCTCTTTCCATCCGGACGGGGACGTCCATATTTCGTCAGATACTTGGCTGCTGTGCCGCCCAGATGCTCATACAGGGGATCCTTATTGCCGGCATTCTTATACTGCTGCATCCGCATGTGGAGCGTGCCGGAGGCGGCCTCCTGGGCCAGGGCCAGGAACTCCGGCACATCAATGTATATGCTGATGTTGTTCACATAACGGCTGCCTTTTGGCCTTGTGGTGTCATAGGACACAAACTGCAGGTGTACTTTGTCAAGATGGAAGGTGTCGTTTCTGACCTCCACAAAGCACCCCTTGGCATCCTTACGGATGATCTGACCCCAGTTATCCTGCGATACCGGCTTGTTGTCGTTTTCCATTCCAATCACACATTCACCGGCTCCAGGTCATTGGCAGCGGTTTCGGCACCGTCCGTATCGGGCCGTTGGTCCATAGTCATATCCCGGAACTTTCGGCACAGGTTCAGAAGGTACTCCTCAGCCTTTTCAAACTGCGGCATGAAGTCCTCCTTTGTATCGTAGTCCACGTAGAGGGTGAAGAGAATGGCGTTCCAAAGCATCTGAAGCGTGTGTTCAGAGCAGTTGTTCTCCTCCAATTTTCTGACCATTGCGCTCAGATTGACCGTGACCACATTCCACCGGATGAAGAACTCGTCCTCCTCCGGGATCTGGAACTGTGCCAGCCAGCTGCGCACAGTATTGCGCTTTTTGGCCGACCCACAGTTGTAATCATTGATGATGTACTTCACCCGGATATTCTCCCTGGTGATTTCGGCATCTTTGTCCTTAACATCTTGGAAAAGGGCCACACGGCCCAGGGGATACAGGGCGCACACGGTGGGCTTACAGTCGTGAACGCTGCATCGGCCGTCCGGCAGCAGCAACGGGCAACGTCTCTGGGGGCCAATCGGCACCATATGTACCACGGGAATCCGCGAGGAGTCGCCGATATAAACCTCCGCGCACTCCTCGATGACCTGTTTGGGGGTCTTGCCGATCTTCTTGGCGATATTGTAAATGTCACGTGCATTGAAAAGAATCGTATCCTGGTTCTTGCAGCACTTTCCGCATCGGCGGCACTTGAATCGGAACTCGGAATCCAGGTCCAGCAGATACTGTTCCATCTCCTCCGGCGACTTGGCATTTGCGATGCGTTCTCTGATATCCATATTGATGACTTCCTTTCAAAGAATATGGGGGCATCCGACTACCGGATGCCCCCGCGTTGTTGTGTTCCTTTCGGACCCAGATGGGTTATGCCTCGATCCCGGCGTCAGCCAACATCTGCAGGAACTGCTGCTCCGTGAGCGTCGTGACGCCCAGGGTCTGCGCCTTGGTCAGTTTGCTGCCAGCGTTTTCACCAACGATCAGATAGTCCGTCTTTTTGCTGACAGAGCTGGCGGGCCGGGCCCCCAGGCTCAGCAGCTTCATCTGGATCCCGTCGCGGGTGTAGTTTTCCAGCTTGCCGGTCGCTACAACGGTCTTACCGGCAAAGGGGTTGTTCTGCGCTTCAGGCATAGTGGTTTCCTCCTTCAGAAATGTGATATGGTTGATGGCAGGCCGCCAGAGCTTGGTCTCCTCCTCGTCGCTGTACCAGCAATAGATGTTGTCGTTCATCACCTGGCCGAAATCCTCCAACTGTGTGAAGTCAAACTGATCCAGGATGGCCCGCTCGAAAGCATCCCAGGAGCCGCCAAACTTCCGGTTCAAGATCCGGCCGGCGTGGCGTCCCACCTCCGGGATACCCAGAGCGGCAATGAACTGATTGAGCGTGCAGGTGCGCCGCTCGTCCACCGCCTTCTGGAGCCGGACAAACGATTTCTCGCCGAAGCCCGGCGTTTTGAGGATCTCCTCCTTGTGCCGCTCCAGCTCATACAGGTCACCGTAGTTTTTGACCCAGCCATGCTGCACAAAGGTTGTCAGCGTCTGCTCATCCAGCCCCTTGATCTCCATGCGGGTTTTGCTGCAGAAATGGACAAACTTCCGCACCAGCCGGGCGGGGCACGCCTCATTGTCACAGTACAGCTGGCGGGTCCCGCCACTGCTCTGGCGAACCACAAGCGTGCTGCCGCAGCAGGGGCAGGCATCGGGCAAGGGACACCCTCCGCTTTTCGTCTTGTTTTCGGCGATTTGCGGAATGATCATGTTAGCTTTATACACGCTGATGGTGTCCCCCGGTCCCAGAGCCAGCCGTGTGAAGTTGTCCAGGTTGTGGAGGTAGGCGTGATTGACCGTGGTGCCGTCGATGACCACATCATCAAAAACGGCGGTCAGGCTGATCATCCCCGTGCGGGTCGTGGCGACCTCCAGGCGGCGGAACTTGGTTTCGTACCTGGTGTCCGGCCACTTGTAGGCGATCATCCGGTTTTCATGGTGCCCGGTGGCACCCAGGGAGCGGCCATAGGCGAGGTCGTTGAACTCGAAGATCAGCCCGTCCGTCGGATAGGCATACTCCTTGGGCTGATAGAAGTCCATCGCCTGACGGACAGCCTCCTCCGAGGCGCCGCCGGCCAGGATGGAATAACCCACTGTAGTGAACCCCATTTGTGCCAGGAAGCGCAGGGTTTCCCACTTGGTGCTGCCGCCCAGGTTGTCGCTGATCAGGTCAAAGGCCATGAAGGAAAGCCCGCGCTCCCGGACCTCCTCCGCGTTCAGCTTTCGGACGCTGCCTGCGGCGAGGTTCCGCGGATGTGCATACGGCTCGTCCAGAGTCCCGTTGAGGGCGTGAAACTCCTTCCAGCTGATGACCCCTTCCCCCCGGACCTCAAGCGGCTCCTTACAGGGAATGACAAGCGGGACATTTTTCATAATGCGCACCGTGTGGGTGACATCCTCGCCCTGCAGGCCATCGCCCCGGGTAATCGCCTGCGCCAGTTTCCCGTTCTCATAGCGCAGCACAAGGGTGAGGCCGTCCAGCTTCCAGCTCAGGACTGCCTCATGGCCGCCCAGGTATTTGTGGATATCCGCAACGCTTTTGCACTTATCAGCGGACAGCATCGGCCGGGTGTGGCGCACGGCGGTGAGGCTCTCCAGCACCTCGCCGGATACCCGCTGGGTGGGCGACGAGGACAGGATGGTCCCGGTTTCCCGCTCCAGGGCCACCAGCTCGTCATACAGCCGGTCATAGTCCAGATCCGCCATGATCGGGGCATCGTACTTGTAGTAGGCCTCGTCTGCCTCGTTGATCGTTTGAATGAGTTCCCTCATTCGCTCTAAGTTCTGCATTCTTATGCCTCCAGTCAATAGATCTTCGTGCATCGGCCCGCCGCTTCAGCAATGCTCCGGCGTACGGACTCCAATTCTGCATCGTCCGATACCTTGGCATCGTCCAGATCCAGGACCTCCGCATCAACCTGCGCCAAAGGGCAGTTTGCATACACAGCCTGAACGCGGCCGTCTTCCACCACGATGTGGATGGTCAGTTTCTGGCACGCCGGAACGTGCTCGTTCGGTCTTTCGGTTTCCAAATCACTCACCTCCCCGGAAACGAAAAAAAGGGACGCCTTTCAGCGTCCCATCCTGTGGCCCGAAGGCCCGTATTATATATAAAAAAGCGCCCAAAGGCTGATCTGCCTTCAGGCGCTTTGAAACACGGCAACTGATGATCGCTTGCGCAATCAACGGATACTTTATGGCGCTATTATACCCGACCGCCGAGTAAAATGCAAGCCTTATCCTGCCGGGCAAGGATTTACTCCCGGGGGATTGCATTTTCTCAGTGAATAGGATATACTTTGGATAACAGTATCTGAGCCTTTCGGCAAAGTAGACCGTGTTTCCAATGTGCCATCACCCCTCCGGGGCGATGGCATTTTTTGTTTTCCGAGCCGATTTCGGCAACAAAGCGAGCAGGGATTAACCGTTCCTGCTCGCTTTTTTATATAGATGCGCCTCCGTTCCGGAGGCATAACCCTGTGTTCCGGGCCGAAGCCCGTTCACATACACGGCACGAAGTCCAAAGCCCAATATCAGAAAGGAGTTTCACAGCTAAATGTCAAAATCAACGACGAAACGAGATCGGCAAAAGCAGGAGGTGTCGAATTATGTCTGAACGAGGATTGGATCCCTACCGCTGCACGAGCTGCCCGAACCGGTTAACCTACCTGGATCCAGTACCCAGGCGGGAACGCGGTGTCAATCTGCAGTTTGGCCAGACCTACTGTACTGCCGGGAAAAAGCCACGTGTGTTCAAAAAGAAGGAATGCAAAGTTTATCCACCCGACTGGTGCCCGAAGAAGAAATGGCCCTGCGAGTTTCGGATCTATACCTTTAAGAACATAAGATCACGTTGTATGCACAGCATGTTCCACGAGGGCGAGGTCCCGAGCGAGTTCCGCTGCGCCGTCCGGCAGGAGGGTGTTGTTGAGCTGTCGCCAATGGCTTTCTTCTCCGGTCTGGAAGACAGCACCGCCGCGCAGCTTTTGGGCGTTGCTGTAAATTCCGGCGAGATTGTGGAAATGGATGATGGACTCAAGCATTACTGTTTCTATCTGGAACTTGGAGGAGCGCGGTACCTGCCTTACTGGGATGCCGACAAAGCCAGGCAAAACGTGTATCAGCCGGATTCCGAGGATGATTAAGGCCCTGTGCCACAACGAATAGGAGGTTATGAACTACCATGTCACAAACCAGAGATCCCAACTCTACCTACTGCCGGCGCTGCGGCGCCGAGCTGGTCTGGGAGCATCCGAAGGGCTCCGGACACTACCAGATGTCCAGCGACTACGTTGGCGGCGATATCTGCCGCAGCTGTCTGGAAGAGCAGCGGTCCATGCCTACCGGAGCTGCGGAAGTCATGGATGAGGATGTGACGAAGATCCCCGTCACGCTGTACCAAGCGCCCTTTGCCGTATTAAGCGAGCGTGGGCTGCTACTGAAAATGCACGACCACAACCGCCCCTACGCCGGCCCGGTTCCCTCCCAGTACTATATGCCGGTCTTTCATGGGAACCTGGAGTTCCGTGGGCCTCTGCCACAAGATCCCATTGCCCGCAGAGCCAGCATTCTGGAAAACTTCTTCGCCCTATATAACCGTGATGACCGTCCGAACCCCAAGACCAGCCGCAGCATGTCGGTTGGGGATGTGGTTAAACTGGACGGTCAGTTTTATCTCTGCGCCCCCACGTGCTTCACTCAGGTTGACTTCAAATCGGTGGAATTGAACGGCCCGGTGGCCAGACTGGTCACGCCGGATGGCTCCACACTCGAAGTCAGTGTATTTCCAAATGATGATTTTCCCTGCATCAACATCGACCTGCTCCAGAAAGACGGCATTTCGGAGCGCGTCTGCTTTGTGGAACACAACCCTGAGAAGGCACCTGGACACCAGCTTCATATCGGCGTCTATTGCTCCACGGAGGAAGACACCGTCTACTACGACAGCTATGTCAGAACAGAGGAGAAGGTCTATGAGGTATGAGCAAACAGGCGAATAAATACATCACACCTGAAGCCTTCGAGTCTGTCCGGGGGGAAGATATAACATGGGACAACTGAAGGATCTTACCGGGCAGAAGTTCGGGAAGCTGACCGTCCTCAGGCGGGCGGAAGATAGAAAGCGTGGACGGCCCATGTGGCTTTGCCAATGTGAGTGTGGAAATCAGACTGTAGTTTCTTCCACCAGGCTCCTGCTGCCGAACGGGACACGGTCCTGCGGCTGTCTCAGGCACCAACCATCGAATAATCTGGTGGACCTCACAGGCAAGGTTTTCGGGCATCTGACGGTGCTGCGTCGGGACGAATCGGTCACCGGCGGCAAGGCAAAGTGGATTTGCCGGTGCACCTGCGGCAACACTGTCTCTGTTTTCTCCAGCAGCCTCAGAAGTGGGAAAACAAAATCATGCGGCTGCCGCAGCGCACCGCTCAAACACGATCTGACGGGGCAAGAATTTGGATATCTCCTTGTACTCGGCCGGGTCTACAACCCGAAGATCAAAAGCAAAGAGGTGCGCTGGAAATGCCTTTGCCGGAACTGCGGGCGTATCGTTCAGGTGAGCAGCTACTGGCTCAGGATCAGCGACCCTTATGGTCACTGCAAATGCACCCGGTTCCACAAACCTAATCAGGACGAGCAAGATTGACGTTTCTTTTGGTGGGGCAGCCCTTGTAAGGACTGCCCCGCCATTCATCCATGCGGAAACCGTATCCGGATGACATTATTATCTACTATTTGGGAGGAACAAAAAATGTCGAAGAAAGATGACGCCATAGAGCAGCTGCGCCAGCGAAAGATTGCGATGCCGGATGTCGCGCCGCCTGTGCATGATGGTCTTTGGGACCTCCCCGGCTTTGCGGAGGCGAGAGAATATTTTCATCGCAGGGGACTTACAGGCGCCTGGGTAGACACGGTGATTGACCCATCTGACAAATGGGCGTGCTTTGAGCGTCCCGGAAAGTCGTACTATCGGAGCGAATGTCCGGCATTTGAGGGCTTCTGGCTGGATGGCGGATGCGGCTCAGTCCAGTGCCGAAACGTTCCCTTCCTTGTCCCGGGATTGCATTGGGATAACACCTGCAGTAAAAATCCGGAGCTGTGCCCGTTTTATAAAAAAGAGGAAGAAGCTTGAACAAGATGGCCGCTTGCAAGGGAAAACGTGCGGTTCAAAACACGGCCAGAGCTGTCATTGCTTTTTGACGCCATATCGGCTAAAATAGGACACGCCGCCTTCGTACGCGCGGTTAAATCCAACGACTTCAAGAGGAGTATCAGCATGACAGTGAAAGAGCTGGGCGAGCTTCGCCGCCGTCTTCGTCCCGATAAAAACGCCATCAGCCGTATCTACGGGTGCTATGTAAACAGCAGCAGGGAGATCATCTCCTACCTGGACGAATCTCTGGGCACCATGCCCCAGGACGAGTCAGAAAAGTATCTGAGCCTTCTGAAGAAAGGACTCTCCGGCGGACTGGGCCGCAACCTGATCGACATCGTGTTTTCCACAGCGCAGGTAATGGACAGCGACGAGCATCGCCTGCTGACCGCCCTGCGGGATTCTGAGTTAAAGGATGCGGAAGCCCGGAACAGATTCTATCAGACCGTCATTGATTCCCTGGAGATGGAGGACTGCAACTACCTGATCCTTCTGGCCTGCGATGTCTATGATGTGCCGCACCGGAGCAAAGACGACGAGCTTCAGCCAGACGCCTCCGATGAGGTGTTCCGCTACATCCTTTGCAGCATCTGCCCGGTCAAGGACGGGAAACCGGAGCTTGGCTTTTTCTCCGGAGACAATGAGTTCCACAGCTGCATGGCCAGCCAGATCGTCTCACAGCCGGAGCTGGGCTTCCTCTTCCCCGCTTTCGATGACCGGACCGCAAACATCTATAATGCGCTCCTCTATACCAGGACGCCGGACCAGGTACATCACGAGTTCATCGCCGCCGTTTTCCATACGGAACCGCCCCTCTCCGCCGCCGAGCAGCGGGAGGGCTTCCAGGCAGCGCTCAGCGGCGCGCTGGATGACTCCTTCAATATGGAAGTCGTGCAGGCAGTGCATGAGCAGCTCCTCGACAAAATCGAGCAGCATAAGGAGAGCAAAGACCCGGAACCGCTGACAGTTTCCGTCCAGGAGGTTGCCGCCATACTGAAGGGCTGCGGGGTCGCGGACACCCAGGTCGCTGCCTTTGAGGCGCAATGCGGTGAGCAGTTCGGCGACGGCGCTGTTCTGAATCCGGAGAACATCATCGACAGCAAACACTTTGAGGTAAAGACCGCTGACGCCTCTGTCGCTATCGACCCGAAACACAGTTATATTGTTGAGACGCGGATCATCGACGGGCGGAAGTATCTCCTGATCCCTGCCGATGAGGGCGTAGAGGTCAACGGCATGGCAGTTGGAATTGCCGCCGCTGACCGCCGAGCGTAAGCCTTTCTTCTCGCCAACCAGTTAAAAAGGGAGCCTGCCGCACCATGGTGCAGCAGGCTCCCTCAATTTATTTGGAAAAATGTGAAATGAACTCCCGTGACATTTCCGAAAACTCGTCCGACTTCTGAAGGTAGTTCATGATCGCGTCAACCGGGGCACCGTTCGTCTTGACAGTCGCCGTCATCAAAAAAGCTCTGATCCTGGCACCCGGGTACCCGCACCACACGTTAAAGACCAGGTTTCCCTTCTCCTTCATGGACTCGCCAAACTCAACGGTGAATTGGAGCATCTCTTCGCCGTCCAAGCCGATAAAGTGGACCGGCAGTGTAAAGCGAAAACTATCAATCTCTTCCACATTTACTTCCATAAAGTGCATTTGTGTATCCCCTTATCAAGCAGTCTTTGTCCTCATCCATCAATCATTCGGAGAAACTCATGTGCAAGTTCTACCGGGGTGAGGCACACTTTTTCATAGTAAAAGCAATCCTTGAATAACCAAAAGTCATTCTGTTTCTAATTTTAGTGAAATTTGACAAACTTGTCAACCATCTTCGGTATGGATATCTCCTACATTTCCACAGAATCAGTGTTATAATGGTTGCGAATATATATATAAAGGGGAACAATACTCGTGGCTTATTCCTCCATCTTTGATACGGCTGAAAACCGAAAGCGAAAGTGGGATTCCAGCATCTATGAAATCAGTGAGCGTGTCTCCTCATTCTTCTGGGACAATGCACCGCATCAGTATGGTTTGGAGGCTCGGGAAGGCCAGCAGGATATGGCTTTTGAGATTCTGGACGCCATCCGCGGCTCCTACCATATTGCAGTTGAAGCCGGCGTCGGGATTGGAAAATCCTATGCCTATCTTGTTCCATTGCTTCTATATAATCAGAAAACAAAGCTGCCTGTTGTAATTGCTACATCCACCATCGCCCTCCAAGAGCAGCTGATGGGCGATATTGAGCGAATCAGCCCGATGATCGGTGTCCACCCGGAAGTCCTTTTGGCCAAAGGGCAGACACACTACATCTGCCAAATGCGGGCAACAGACTATTTTGCTACTCCTGAAGGGCAACCGCTTGCACGGCTCAAGCAACTCATTGACGAAGGTTGTCAGGATCGCCGCACCTTCCCTACCCCTATCCCATCCAACGTCTGGGATAAAATCAATGTCGTTCGGTATAGCCGGCGCATCTGCTTTGGATGTCCGTTTTCAGACCGCTGCCAGTATGCCACACTCCGTGATAACATGAAATACACAAATGGCATTATCCTCTGTAACCAAGATCTCCTCACTGCACATCTCTTTCGAATCAACCGCAGCCAGGACGGCTTGATGAATGAGGAAGTCCAGATGGTAGTGATCGACGAGGCACACAACCTTGAGGATAGAGTAAGGAGCGCGACGACCGAGCGGCATGGCCAGCGACAGCTGATCAATGCAATCAATGCCTCCGTTAAATCGGTACGTGGTGAAGATCGGGAATACATCCTGGAAGAAGCCGACAGCGCAATTCGAGCGGTGCGCGCTCTCTTTCAGAACTTGGATCAGCAGATACGACAGCAAATAGAAGAGTCAGTACGTGATATGAAGTATGCGGACCGATTCTTTTTCCGCCAGGACAATGGCGCAGTCGATTTGATCCGCTCCGTTTCCGGACAACTGCAGGCACTGTCCAGTTCCATACAGGTCTTTGGAAGCAAAGACCATCACAGGGGGACAGCCTCATCAGCGGCAGACGATTTGGATGCGGCAGCGCAATCCTTCAAGGAACTGGTGGCGAATTACCACAAGCAGCTGATCTGGCTTGAGCGCCGTGGGACGGCGGCAGAATTAGTCTTTTGCCCCAAGAATACCAGAGATATTCTCAGTCAGCTCTACTTCAGAAGTAAAATCCGGACGATCCTAACTTCTGCTACACTGACCTCCGCAACTGATGGAGAATTGGAAGATCAGTATGCCTATTTCCTCCACAATACCGGTTTCCCGATTGATCGGAATGGTGTGTTGTCGGAGCCGAAACCATCTCCCTATCCCTATGATGAACACGCCATGATTTATTTTTGCGACGACCTTCCCCACCCCACCCGGGAACATGATTCTTTTATCGAGAAAGGCGTGGAACGTCTGGTTCAAATTCTGAATATCTCTTGCGGGAAGGCGCTGGTTCTCTTTACATCCAAAACGGACATGGAGGAAGTCTATGCCGCGCTCCAGAACAGGGACCTGCCTTTCCATATCCTTGTTCAGCAAAGCGGCTCCTCCCAAGAGCGCGTACTCCAGGCATTCCGGGAGGATACCAATTCCGTTCTCCTGGGCACCGGAGCATACTGGGAGGGCATCAGCATAGAGGGCAAGAGCCTTTCCAACCTGGTCATCTTCCGACTCCCGTTCCCAGTCCCCGATCCTATCATCGAGTATAAGGCTTCGATTGCCAAGGATCCCCTGATGGATGTTCGTGTACCTGAAATGATTATCAAGCTGAAACAGGGCATCGGGCGGCTAATCCGAAATTATACCGACACAGGCATTGTATCCATCATTGATAGCCGGCTCAGAGATACACATCCGGAGCGATACCACGACATCACTTGGAACTCGCTGCCTATCCATCGTCGTACCACCGATATTCAGGAGGCAGCGCGATTCTACCATGAGGTCTGCGGCTAATTTTTCCCCTATGTCGCAGCCGTTGCCCCCTTACCTGCTGTAATAAGGAAACAGCCCCGCGCCGGCTCATGGAATGTGAGCGGCGCGGGGTCCTACTTTTTATTTTCAAATCATCGTTTCAGATTTTTGGCAATGGAAATCAAACTGTCCAACTGCTCGTTGTTGAGCCCCTTTGTGGCTTCCAGCAGTTCCCTCGATTTTACAGGGTTGGTACTGCCAATATCAAAGAACTCCATCGGAGAAACACCCAGGAAATCACATATATAGAAGAAGACAGTCATAGAGGGGAAACTGACACCTGTCTCGATATTATTGATATAGCTGGAGCTTTGCCCGATGGATAGGCTCATATCACGGGCGGAAACTCCCTTATTCATCCGGAGTTCCACCAGCCGTTTGATAAAATCCGCTTGTTCCATACCTGCCTCCACCTCTTTTTTATATGATTCTACTATATGGAGGCGTTCATTCTGTCCAAATTATTCATTCATCGCTCTTGATGTGCATGATTAAAATAGGTATAATATCGGAAATACCTATTTTACTTGGACGGCGCGACATGGAACACGAAAGAACCTGTTTTTTCATCGGGCACCGCGAGGCCAACGAGCGTGTCCTGCCAGCCCTTGAGCAGGCAGTGGAGCAGCTGATCGTGGAGTCTGGCGTAACCGATTTTGTGGTAGGGCATTACGGTGCCTTCGACGGCATGGCCGCCAAGGTCATAAAGGCAGCAAAAAAGCGCCACCCTGAGGTGACGCTGACTCTGCTGCTGCCCTACCATCCATTTGACCGTCCCATCCCTGTTCCAAAAGGATATGACAGCACTTTTTATCCCCCGGGCATGGAAAATGTGCCGAAAAAGTATGCCATCGTCCGCGCAAACCGCTATATGGTGGATCACAGCGGCTATTTGATCGCTTTTACCTGGCACGCTGCCAGCAATTCCCGTGAGCTCGTGGAATACGCCCGCCGGCGGGAGGAGAAGGGCCTGATCCACGTCCAAAACCTTGCGGATGTGGTCAGATGATCGGCCTGCACAGCTCAGTTGGCAACAGATGGCCTTGGTTTTCTCTCCGGGACTTCCCTTTCTGTCAAAATATGATACAATAGGGTTTAGATTTTTGGTGGCATTCGTCAACCAGTAATATAGGGGCAACGAAAGAGGAAAGCGAGCGCAGGCTGCATGACGGACGGGGAAAGGCTGAAAATCATATATTCGGCGCTCCGGGAGCGGGGCTACGCTCCCGTCAACCAAATCGTCGGCTTTATTCTGTCCGGCGATCCGACCTATATCACCAACCACAACGGCGCCAGGAGTTTGGCCGGCCGAATCAATCGGAATGAGCTTTTAAGTGAAATCGTCACCGCCTACATGGAGCAGTTTACTGACTGACCAGGCAAAAACCGGGGCAGGGATCCCATCAAGGATCTCTGCCCCGGCTCTTTTCACTTCGCCGGAAATTCCATATCCAGCGGCGTCAGGAGATCTTCCTCCAGCAGACAGCCGGCAACCAACGGCAGCCGGCGTGCGTATTGTGTACGAAGCATGCGGTAATCAAGCCCATTGAACCGCACCCGGTCCAGGGCATCCATGTCCTTGCAGATGTGATAGAGATGGACGGCATGCTCTTTCTCTTTCCTGGACAGGCCAGGCTCGGCCGTGATTGCCGCAATACCCTCGCCGTCATCACGGCAGTGATGGGCGATGATCAGTTCAGCAATCCGATACTCCTTCCGGCTCAGCCGGATCCCGCGCAGCCGGATGCCGCGCTTGTGGATCAATTCAACGGACCGCTCGCCATGTGTCGCATCCGCATTTTCATTCAGCCGGCCCAAATCGTGCAGTAAACTGAAATAAATTAGGATCTGGCGGTCTGACTCCGTCAGTGGGTCGCCGGAGTTATAGAAGTAGATAAGTGTGAGAAACAACACGCGCAGGACGTGCAGCAGACCGTGGAGCTGAAAGAGTTTTTCCTGCTGGTAGCCCAAAGCCCGCGCTTGGCGTCCAAAGTCGAGATAGGCCTTCAGGGCTGGCGCCATAAGTCGGGGCACGGTTTCTACCACAGCAGGGATCATGTCCTCATACCGATACTCCGTTACGGTGCCGGGAAAGATAACAGCTTCATTTTCTTCGGCGTAGGAGGGGTAATGGGCCACGATCTGCTCCGGCCGCACCCGGGCCACTGCAACCTTGGTGCCTTGTCCGGAGTGGATGGCAAACCATAGTGCGTTTCCCGGGTGGGTGGTCCAGGAGATCGCCTGTTCCGGCGGCAGAGACAGCGCGCCCATACCGCGGAAGATCGTGATAAGGCCATCCGGCTCCAGCGCGGGAAGGCAGGGCGGTGGGGCATACCGGAACACTTCCCTCAGCACTGGCAAGGACCACATTCCATTGGCGTAGTCGATCCGCTTATAAATGCCGTGCCAGACCGAAAACACAGTTTCATGGGGTATGGTCTTATACCGCCGCTGGAAGTCATAGATCAGCATTGACAGCGGAACGTCTTTCAGGTAGAACCCGCGCCAATCCTGTTCAGCCAGTGTTCTGCAAATGCCTCCCTGCCGGGCCAGTTTCTGAAACTGCGCCTGGCCGGGGCCGCGGATGAATTCTCTCTGCAGAATGATGTCCGCATACAGGCCCAGATCATAGTCGGCATAGCAGGTGTTAAAGATCTTCCTCGTTGGGTCATGCACGACCTTCTCGATACTCAGGCCATATGCGGAAAGCACGTCGGACAATTCCGCATAGGTGAGGCCATCTTGTGTGCAGGCTGTGACAATCTCCTCTGTCAGCGGCTCAAACCGCGTCATCACGCCGCGCACCTCTCGGATCAAACCAGCATTTTGCATATCACTTCCCCCCTGCCCGACGGTGCCTGTAGAGGTCTCGCGGCTTTCTGCGCGGATTGCGGCAGCAGTCCATGTCTCGGCTGGCCGCCTCATGGACGCAGCCCGTGCAGCCAACACCGTCCGCGACGAGGAAGTAGTCCGCTGCAGCCTGTGGGTCGATGGGCTGTTCGTACTCGATGTAGCCCCAAGCCTCCCGGCCCACCTCCTCGCAGTAAGTCTTGCTGTCGAAGTTGAAAACTTCCTTGACTGCATTCCCTTGCGGTTTTGGGAACGTCCCCGGCCCTATCGGGCGTTGCGTGCTGTAGTACCTCATGGCTGTGTCTCCTCTCTCGCTGCGGGGAATAAGTCTTTCCCGCAAGACCCCTGTGCAAAATCCGAGTTTACAACTGCGCCCTCCGAAATGCGGTAGATGTGGCGAGTCGTGTAATAATTTCCAAGCCGGTCGCGGTTCCTGTGCTGTATAACCTCGACTTCATCATCCGAAATCCGTCGGCGCTCATAAGACTTGGTGATTTTCCCATCAATCTCAATACAGATGATTAACTCATCCGGTGTGCTGACTGCCGTAAACTCTTTCATCATCAACATTCTCCTCCGCGTGGTTATCTTCTAATGTAGGGCTGCTCTGGTATTCGGCGAGGGCTCCGACGTACCGAACTGGGATGCCAAGGTTCTCCACCAAAGCGATTTCGCCAGCCATTCCGCTGCTAATCCTACTGCCGCAGGCCCATACCTCTTGGCAAACTGACAGCAGGCGGTGCCCCAGCTTGAGGGCAATGGCCCGCTGCTCTGGCTCTGAATCATTCAGCATCTGGGGGTAGAGTAGGTGCGGCGCTACCGGCGTGCATCCTTGCTAGATTGCATACAAGCAGCAGCGGATCGCAAACTGTGTGTTCGTTACGACATCACCAGCATAAGGAGAGGCGATGTAAACCAGCCGGCCATCAGGGCTGCCCTCATTGATATTAGTCCCTTCACACAGAGATATGAGCCTGTCACTTCTATTGCTCATGCGGTTTCCCCCTTCTTTCTGAAAAGCTGTTCCATTTGCCGACAAGCCGCGTACATGGGCTCATCCAGCATTTTGAGTGTCTCGTCACTTTTATTCCTGACAGTGCCGAAGGCCATTGGAGCGCGCCAAACCCACTTCCCCCAAAGATAAACAGGTGTGTACCAGCGGCCGTATTCCTTCATCGCAATGACTTCACCATGCACAACCACTGCAGGGATTCCATAGAGGGCGAGCTGGATATAGGTCATCTGAACGCAGCATATATCCACATCGGAGGCCTGTATCACCAACTGCTCACAAGTGTCGTATCCGTTATGTGCAGTCTGTTCCGCAGCGGCAAGCAACAGAACGCCGCTTCCGCAGGTAGGATCATTCAGGGTAAAATGACCTTCCGAGGGTAGTTCTTTCAGCTGTCCAAATACAAACTGGGCCATCAATCTTGCTACATCCGGCGGGGTAAAAACCTGTTCTAATGCTCGATTTGTCGCACCACATTCATTGTAAGCCATACCCAACAGATCCTCATAAACACCCTGATCAATATTCCTCTCAATGGTTTGAGCCAGTTCAAGAAAGGTTTGAGAAAATGCTGTCAGTTCTTCAGTCTCATAATTCTCTTTGATTTTCTGTAGCTGTTCGGCCCTTTCTGGATGTACGGGGTCTGTTAGGACGCTGAGTTGCAACGCACAGAAGGCGATAAAGTCCCGAAACACTTCTCGCTCACTAATCCTACCACGGGTAACACTGATGGCCTTCCTCAGCAGATCTACAAATTTTTTGTTGCTCTCCATTTAGACCTCCCAATTAGTGAAGATGGCTCGGGGTACATTTCTGTCCCCCGAGCCTCATTTTTGATGATACCATGTTAAATATGGCAATCCACGGATAACAGCATGGCGTCCTCCGGCAAAGCAGCAACAAACTGCTCGACCATCTGATTCCAAGACAAGTCATCCTTGTTGTTATCACTGATACCGAACCACCCCATCTCGCCGGATTCCAGCCAGCCATTATCGCCTAAGCAGGCAAATGTGCTGATCGGATAGCAGTAAGACTGAGACAATCCTTCACGATGAAGATGTTCTTCCAGCGTCTCACCCTTAGCATAGGCAAGCGCGTTCCAAGAACGAATACCTTCATCAGTAATGCTAAGGAACCCACGCCTGTCATCGGGAATCTGGCCGTTTTGGTACCATGATTCAAGTTTATGAAAGTATTCTGTCTCAGCCTTGGCTCGCTGTTCTCTCATGACATCCCATGCGATATCTTTTTTGCGGGCACCGGCGACCCAGCAGTATCCTTCCGGGGCTTTCCTGCCTCGGTAGTCCTGCATCAGAAGACTCACCTCACCCGTATGTACCATTGGGCAGTCCGCTTTTACAAGAAACCGGTCTGGCCACCGGCCGCCTATCTGGAACCAGTCCCATTTTGCATTGGGATTTCTGTAAAAACCGTAGGTGCCAGGTTCTTCGCCGCGAGCCAGCCCGCATAATTCTTCAGCAAATGTAGAAAAGCTCCGATATGCCTTTTTGAAGGGCATATACAACGCTTTCATGCGCTTGGCTTTCTTTGTCCGCTTGCGGTGGTGCAGTTGACCGAAAGATCGCTTATATATCTTTCCTTCATCCAACGCATAGTTGCGTTGGAACGCCGTACTAAATGGGGAGACCCACCTTCCATCCAATAAACGAACGAGCATCTCTCCATCGTTCTCATAATCTGCCCGGTATTCCTCCGTGCAGTCGGAAAATACCAGATACCTTGGATCTTCTGTGTTTTCCCAATATGGTTCCAGTCGGTAACCAGCCAAAGTTTCTATGAAGTTCTCGAATTGCAGTTGATTTCTTAGCGTCTCAGCTTTTACCGTATCTGTCTTTATCCTATTGACGATGTCGGCGGAACGCGTCGCTTGAACAAGTTCGCAGACCGACATTTGCATGGAAGATTGCGACAGCAGATCCTCAACGCCTTCGGGAAGGGTGATTGCTGTAAGTACAGTAAAATGGCTCATGATTTCACTCCCATAGATTATCAAAATATTAGTACTTGTCAGTTCCAAGGGGTGCCGTATCGCTGCCTGCAGATTTGCATCATCTCCAGCTTTTCACTGTCGGTGAGTTGCTCGGCATATACAGGATCGCATCCATTCTCCCAGGGATATTTTCCTGCCGGATCACAGACAAGAACTCGTAAGACGCGCGTAAAAGACGCATCTGGTACAGCAGGCTCCGTCTCAAACAGATAGATTGGGATTGTGAAGACGTTGTCCTCCCGGTCACCGGACCGATAGCACTTACCCTTCTCCGCAATCTCCAAACCCATCAGATTGAGAATCATCTTCGCTTTCTCCTGAATTACAGGCAGGTTCAGTTCCAGTTCCAGGCTGCCATGCCGATCCAGGCCATGCGTGTGGCTGCTGGGCCTTTCGCAGAGAATATAGTGGATAATCCAATCAGGTTTCATTTTTCTCGTCTCCCCTCTCTGATATGTTTCGGGAATAGCGTGCAAGCATCGTATTCGTTGGCAGGATCCCCATCAGAAGGAATCGGATGGCAGTTTGATAACCGGTCAGGTATGCCTGATCCAGTTCCGAGGTCATCCGGCAGTTCAGGAGATCTTCATACCGATCAAACAGAACTTGTTTTTCTCCATCCAGCATCTTTCGAATTTGTCCCTGAATCTGAAGGATTTCTCGGTCCTCTTTTCTAAGTTCTTCACTTTCATGGGCTGTGGCCTCCTCATAAGCATCCCAGCCACCGTCGATGAGATCTTGAAAAAAGCCGGCAATTTCCTCCCTCTCCGGCGCCCGATTACCTACGGCCTGCGCCAGCTGACGGATTGCCCGCTCCAAGGCCAACTGATGTTTCAGCAAGATAGATTGCAGGGAAGAATTCGCACTCAGGTTTCTTGGCATTTTGAGATACACCTCCTTGTTCTTTTGCACTTCGCTGCCTTTGTCTATATATAAAAACAAGCGCATGGATCCTCTGCGATCCATGCGCTTGGTGCCTTATCGGCGTGGAATATTGAATTGTGGGCCTGCTATGGCCATGAAAAAGCAAAAAAGCTCCCAAAGGTCAAATTGACCTCTGGGAGCTTTGAAACACGGTTACTATGTTTGCCGGCGGCAAACAACGGATACTGTATATCTGCATTATAGCGGAATAATTGAGAGATTGCAAGACCATCCCTGCTTGCGACTCAGTGAACTTTACTTCCTACTCTTCTGAGCCAAACAGATGCACCAGATAGTCTGTCCGACCATCCAAGACCCGGATCACCTCAATTCCTCTTTCAGTGACCTTATAGAAGACCAGCTGCTTACTGATAACAAGGAACCGAATATCCTCCGGAACGCCGTCGTACTTACTGGAAAGCGGAGTCCCCATATATGGATTATCCTTCAAAAGGGACACACCTGCAAGAATTTTCGATTTGAGTCTATTCGCCGCACTACGGTTTTTGAGCACATCAGCTATATAATCTGAAGCCTTGCCGATGTCTGAAATAGCAGCCGGCCTATACTGCAGTTTCAAAGTTCAGTCACTCCAAGCAGGTGGTATGCTTCCGCTTCATCAATGAGTTCCCCAGAGTTCTCACCAGCTTCCAGTTCCTTCATCAACCGTTCCATCGCCCTCGCTTTGATTAGCTCCGCATTCTCCTCGTTTACCTGGAAAGGGAACCCTCCGACGTTGATGGACTGCTGGATGAAGATATTCAGAGCCTGTGTCAGCGTCAGGCCATTTTTAGCATAGACATCCTCTACCTGTTTTTTTATCTCCGGATTGATACGGAAACGGAACATATCCGTCTTGGGCGCCGATACAATGTTTTCCATGTCCGATCCCTCCCCTGTATTCTTCTGCTTTTAGTATAGCCAAGCAGAGTAAATAAGTCAACAGGATGTAGCAACAATGTTGCTACATCCTGTTGTGGCCTGTGGTATTCACCCCTGTTTGGCTGTAGTTCCTACCCCGAGCATTCACTGCACAGCCTGGCCAGCGCTGTGTATTGCCGATCCTGCAGCTTCCGTGCCGTCAGCCGATAAGCACGGGCCGCCTCGGATTGCGCTGTGAGCGGGTGTGCCTGATCCTCGCTCTGGAGCAGATCATACGCCGCTTGGAGCGCCTGAGCTGTCTCTTGGAAGATTTTCTCTTTCTCAGGCGCCTCCAGCGCATGGCGGTATCGCTCAAGGCTCGGGTGATGCCCCTTCAGGACCGCATATTCGCAGAGCATCCGCAGGATCTCCCGATCCAGTCCCGGCTGTCCTTCCTCCCCATAGACTTTGGAAAGGCTCTCGCAGTGCCAGGCGTGATAAGGTACATCATCGTTGCTGCTCTTCGAGGTCAAGTAAACCTGGCCCCGCCGGATGCTGACCGCTCGAATATACTCTGTACTCATCCCTCAGTCATCTCCTGTTCCAAGAATCTGTCTCCGTCCGCAGTGGGCTGCTCATAGATAAACAGCACGCTGTCGGAAGGCGGCAGTTTTCGCCCTCTCCGGAGGTTGCGGACCACGCCGGCATTGCCCCCTTCTCCAAGGAAGGAGTGGTACGCCGCCTGTGCTGTCAGATTGGCCTTGATGAACTTCAAATAGGTATCCGCCGCCACAAAAAGCGCGCGGATCTCCGGCCAGTCCAAATCACAGCCGTCCAGGCAATCTCCCCGGGCGGCGTATTCGGCTTTATCCCCGTTGAACTCCTCTGTGATGTACCTGCGCCCGTCCTTCCGGGCGAAAACAACTCTCCTCCGTGTCATGGGGCCTCCTAACCGCACGGCTTTTCTCGCCGCGCAAATGATTTCATCCTCTATCGTATAGGGGAAAGAGTGAACCGGGTCAGTCAGGTTCAGCTTGAACGTCTCCCGGTATTGGAACAACCCATAGGTGATGGTTGCCAGGATCTCGCCGGTCCGGCGTTCAACCTGGCCGGAGCAGCAACCATAAGCGCTGGCCAGCCGCTTTCCCGTCTGAAACCTGAAGAACGCATATTTCCTGGGTCTTGCCGCCGGCGCTTCCAGCCGCGGCTCTTTGTTTGTTTCAGGCAATTTCAGCCCTCCTCTCCTGATCAATAGGTTGCTTTACACCAGTGGAGCATGGGCGGGATAACTCCCTGCCCATGCTCCAAACGGTTTTTATCTCTGCTCCGGCTTCAGCCAGGCAGAAACCTTGTCCTGCAGGAGAGCCGCTGTGGCCGGATCCATCGCTACCTCGACCTCAAAATCCTGTTCCCCCTCTTCAGCCCCACTGTTGTTGACATAGGTGAAGAACAGACGGACGCCATGCGTCTTGGTGTTGCAGGCGCAGTAGAGGTTGATGTAGTCATCGTTTTCATCCGTAACCACATGAAGGCCGGAAAAAAACAGATCCACGTTGAACCAGCAAGGGATATAGAAAGTGACGGTATCATCATCTTCCCACTGGGGGTCCTCCATCTGCAGCTCCGCATCGATCAGCGGGCGGAGCATGGTGGTGCTTTTGAACGGCTTCACTGGTTGTCCTCCTTTACAGGCGGCTTTCCGGACTCCAGCCAGGACTGCCAGCAGGTCTGGCAGTCAAACTCCCGGCAGTCAAAGTCCGCTTTTGCCTGCTGAAACGGCGGGCACGCCCCGCTGAGCAGCTGCGCCAGGCACTCGGTATCCATCTCGGGGTCTCGGATCAACTGCAGACCGGGGCACGCCGCCTGCGGAAGGTGCTCCCCAGGGCCAAGCACCAGCTCGATCACGCGCTCCATCGCCTGGATAAATGCCTTGCGGCTGATCGAATTGCGGTATCGGTCCAGCACTTCACTGGTGATCTGGAGGATCGTGTTGGATTTGTTCATCAGACCGCACCCCCATTCATAGTCCCATCGGTATCGGTGGGCTTGAGGGGCTGCATCTCCTCATAGAGCGCCTGCCGGCGCTCCTCTGTGATGACGCCCATCTGCCGGGCCAGGTCGATGGCGCCGATATGCGACCAGTACCATGCCAGGCGCGAGGCGTCAGATGCTTTGGGATCTCTGATATTGCGCGCAGCCTCCTGACGCATGGAGGACAACAGGGTTTCAACGCTTTTGCCCGAATCAGACCAGGGCATGCCGCAGGAGGGGCAATACGAGAACGGTGGCAAATTGGATCTGCAAACGGGACATTCCTCGCTGTCCGAGACCTCATAGAGCATCACCGTATCACCGGGCGGTTCATCCAACAGATCCCAACAGCCATTGCCTCCCAGCGTGGCTTCCGAACAGTTGAGGAACAGGACATACTGGCCATTCCACTGCTGGTAGTCTTCAAAGCGGAGAATATCCTGGATTTCATCCAGAGCCAGTTTTCCGCGCTTCTTTTTTATTACAATGCAGGGGATATCGTTGTGGTCATACTTTCGTTCCACGGTAATTCCACGTTTCATGCTGCACTTCCCTTCATTTTTCTGAACTATAGCGCCTTCAGCGGTTCATCAGGACCAATCAAACACCATCGTGTTCGTATCCCGGTTAGAAAGCGCGCAGTCTCTCTCGTCATCCCCCGCCTCAAAGTCCTTTGACGGAGTATTGTGATAGATCTCCCGTGCCTTCTTCTCAGCCTCCTCATCGCTGTCCGCGTCAAACCACACCGCAATGCGGCGGGTCTGCTCCATAGTGAGGCAATAATTCATGTTCTACCGTCCTCCTTATAACTCGCCATATAATCTGCGCGCAGCTCCATGAGCAAGCGCCCCAGATTGTTCCGGCCGCGCCTGCCTCCACAACGGGAACAGGTGCAGCAGCCCCAATAGTTATCGTGCCAGGTGTTGCCCTCCACCAAGACCGCGCTGCCGGTGGCAAGCAGTTTGGGGATCAGGTCAGGATTTTCGCTGAATTTGTGAACGAGCAGGTTGTGCATGATGGTCCGTTTCCGCGCATCCCAGTCATCCCGCATCCGGATCTGGCGCCCGCGGCGCTTTGCCTGCTCAGGCGTCATGGCCAGAAACTGCGCCCGATCCCGGTGGTCCGCACACTTTGCCGCTTGAAAAGCCGCCTCCACGGAAGGAAAGGTCATGCCGTAGAAGGTCACGCGGCAAGGGTGGAAATTACTCAGGAAAGCGTAAGGGCCAGTGAAACGGTCTATGACCTCCCTGTGCTGATCAGACATCAGCCTCACCGCCTTCTTTTGCCTTCTGTAGCCCCTGCCGCTTGATGTCGGCGTAGCGGCAGCCTGGCCAATTTCCAATGTCACACTGCAGGCAGTTGGTCTGCACACAGTGTTCCTCCAGGCAGTCTCTGCAGAGCGAAGCGCCTACATACTCATAATTCGCCCGGAAGAAAGGCCTGCGGTCCTGCACCAGTTGGATCAAGGGGCGGCCGCACTTTTCGCAGTTTTGCTCCCGCCATTGGACCGGTTCTGCCTTCTCGTATTCGATAGGCTCCCCGCACCTCGGGCAGAAGCGCCATTGGTCGTCATGCTGGTCGGGGGCCGGCAGGGACCGGCCGCAGGTTGAGCACCAATACCGCTGTACAATATTGGGCGCGTCTTGTGTGATTTTCGGGATCATACTCCGATACCTCCCCTATTTTCAGGTTCCAACGGTGTCTTTTCGTTTTTGGGCGGCTCCAGTCCAAATAAGCAGCAGGCATCCCGAAACCCCTGCTCAATTTTTGCCCAGTGTTTACGTGCGGCTGGGTGAAAATAAGACTGCTCTATCCGCACCAAGCACATCCCATGCTCATTCCTCGGGTCATACACACGGAAAACAGTATCACGGACATATTTGCCGTGGAATGTGGTGTGGGCCGTGATATAGCCGGCATGCGGACCGTGCTCATGGTACTCAAGATCTGAAACATAGACCCCTGGAGCCGGCATGAAAGCATAATGGATTTTCATTTTCGCTCAGCCTCCATACGGCCGAAACCGCATCAGCACCTCACCCTGTGGCAAGGGACAGTTAGGGATCCAGGCCATGTGATCTTTGACCTGCCATCTCTCGCTGCTTGCAACCGGCCCCACCTCTTCAAAGATATTCAGCCGGAGTGATTTCCCGTCTAAACTTTGCGTGGACTGGTCAAAGCGCCAGAAGGGCAGGCAGTCGCCCGGTTCATGCAGGGTCAGCGTCACTCCGTCAAGGATCGGCATCAGTTCATCAAGGCCCTGTGTCCTCGCCGTGTAGCGATAGATGGGCGCCTGGGTCTGGGCGCGGATTTCCGCTACAGCCTCCCGGATGATTTCCGGATGCAGCATCGGCTCTCCGCCCGTGAGCATGATGACCTGGTAGGGCGTAAAGTCCCTGCAGACCGGAAGGGATCGGAGATCCCAGTCCCTGTTGCAGCAACCGGGACAGTCCCGGTCACATTCCTCAAAGAGCAGCAGGCGCAGTTTTTCATCCGCCATAGTCACTCCTCCTCGTCATCATCCATCTCGTCCAGGCAGTCCGCCACGTCCGATTCCTGGAGATAGAAGCTCCCCACCAGTTCCTCCTCAGTGAAGCCGGCTCTAAAAAGTTTGTTAATCACTTCATGGGTGTGGCCGCCGGCATCATTGAACATCTGGTCGATCATGGCATTGATCAGTTCTATGGCACGTTTCTCAGAGATGGTTTGCGGTTTTCCAACATTTGTTTCATTGGGCATTTGCTTTTCAACTCCTTTTCTTATTTTTGCGGCTCCGCCGCCTGGGGTATCTATATAAAAAGGCACATGAGCTTGAATGCTCATGTGCCTTGTAACATACTGTTTCAGATGGAATTATGATAGAAAATCCGATGAAAGCAAAAAAGTTCCCAAAGGTCGGCACGACCTCTGGGAACTTTGAAACACAGAAACTGTATTTGCCTCAGGCAAACTGCTGATACTGTATGTCCGTATTATATCTGATTGGTTTGGGAATTGCAAGCAGTTCATGCAGCCAGGCACTGGCCGAACAGGGGCGCAGCGCCAAAAGACGTTACTGCTAAGGAAATCCTCAGGACTACTTCTACGCAAGCCCTCTATTCCCTCTCGTGGGCGCGTTATGAACTGCTCATCAGCAATCGTCAAACTGTCTATAAAACAGATATCGCCCTAATTGCCGAATTCTTATAACCATGCTATCATATGGACTGACAGGGCACAAACGGTGCGCAGTCCGGCCCTGGCTATCTTCCACGCAGCCATCTGCGATGTGGTAGCCCATACACTGATAGAAACGAGGAATAATTGTGAAGACTGATCTGAGACACAACACCGGCGCCGGAAAGCGGGAAGCCTTGTTGGACGGTGTCAAACATATGACTGCTTCTGGGTATGAGCCAGTGATCCTCACCAGCCAGGACGTAGAGGCGGAACTTGACTCGCTTCAAAAACAACCCGGTCCGCCGGACAGCTCCAAAGATGGCTGAAAGCACTCGGCATAGAAGATATCGCAATCCTGGTCGCACCTTCCGTATTCTCCGCGGTGGAACTGGCAACGCAGCGATCCGAGAAAAGTAATTTCTGGCTCGGAGTCTCACTTGACGCTGTATTTGACCCGGTTTCCATACTTTGTCCTGCGCAGGAGGCCCATCCCCTCGAATTTCAGGACGAAACTGCGGATGGTAGCATAGGCGGCGCTGCCGAAATCCCGCTCCAGCTGCTTTGTAGAGAACTCCCCTCCGCCATAGGCGGACAGTACGAACTGCCACAAGTCCTTTTCCTTCTCTGTCACGCTACCCGAGGCCAGAGCCGCCTGAAAATACTCCGTTGTTGAGGCCGCCGGGAGCGCATTGCTCAGTTTGTGGTAGACATTTTCGATGAAATACACCAGGAAGGGCGTCACATCCAGGACGCCGCTGATCCGGGCATTCTGTTCGATGAGCGTGTATGCGTCATAGTATCCCTTCCGGCTCCGCTCGATGAATCCGGACAGCGGAACAAACAGAGCAGAGGAATATCCGCGCTGCACCAGATACCACAGGTGTAGCAGCCGCGCCATTCTTCCGTTCCCATCAAAGTAGGGATGCAGGTAGGCCAGATCGAAGTGGAGCAGCGCAGCCTTCAGCAGGTCATTCATATCGCCGTCCATATTGGCAAATTCAATCAGAGCGCCCATGTACTCCGGGAGTTTCTTCCAATTCAGGCCCGTGTGCTCCACCTTGTCGCCCACCACATAGACGCTGTCGTTCCGGTAGAGATTGCCCGGCGGCAGACGGTCTTCCTCAGGGAGAAGCGCCCCAATGGTCATCTCGTACAGCTGGTGAAGGTTCTCTTCGCTGATTTGATGGGCCGGATCCACGATAAATTCCAGACCCTTCTTCATGGCGTAAATCCGTTTTTCTGATTCATTCGCAGGTGCATAACCGGAGAGTATCTTCCGGACGCTGTCACGGGACGTGTCGATCTGCTCAATGGAAAGCGTCGATACGATCTCCTCCTCCATCGCCTTGATGCCATAGGGCTGGCTGCTGTCCTGCGGTGTAAGCAGCACCCGGGCCGCAGAGAGCCGCACCTGCGCGACACTCTCCAAATAGACCATCTGCCCCCCATCGAAATCCTTTAGGGGCAGCGCATGATAAAAGCTGCCTTTCAGCAGGCTGACAAACTCTGCGAGATCTGCCTGTGGGTATTTGTATTTCAGTTTCTTCAAGTCCGTCACGCTCTTATCCGAAAGCATCTTTGTAAACAGCCCGGCATCCATCCCATATCGCCTCCGATATTTTGTAGTATCAATTAGTATCAGTATAACAAATGATGCCCCAATCTGCAAGGATAAAATCATCCCCGTATTGCCAATCCACACTCTCTGCGGTATAATAAATATGTTCAGTATCAGAAATTGCCTGAGGCAATTAAAGTATGCCGTGTTTCACAGCGTCTGAAGGCCGCATTGGCCTTTGGGCGCTTTTTTCTGTTTCTGGGCAAAAAACTTGATGAGCGCGCCACAAAGCATCTGAGGAAATCTCTTCAGGTGCTTTTTTATATAGATCCTGGCCACGGCCGGGGCCCCCCTGTTCTGCGGTGCGCTCCGGAGCGTGCCGATCACATAGATATCTCAAACGAAAAGGAGTGATTGACTTGGGTATCAGCAACTGCTGCGCGTTCGGAAAATATGAGGGCCTCTATTTCATCGACTACGATGACATCCATGTATTCCGCCATAAGGACTGCGACCCGGACGGCTCCGCCGAGGCCAGATTCCTGCGCGATCTGGACTACGGGGAACTGACGGGCGGCGACTGGATCTTTGATGACCTGGCCACACAGTTTGTACAGCAGGAGATCCTGGACTCCTTCACCAGCGACTTCCTGCGGATGTTCCCCAACTTCAGCAAGACCTGCCCAGACCTGTGGATCTCCCGGAGCCAGAAGGCCATCCTGGAGAGCCCTCTCTTTTACCTCTGTCTGGAGGACAACAACTGGTCGCTTGCTGTGGAGCTGATCCAAAAAGAGCCGCCGCAGGGCCGGTCCTACGCGGCCCTCCAGGCCAGGTGCTACCAGCGGTACTTGACAGGGATCGCGCGGTGCCTTCTAAACCATCTGCCCACCATAGGGCTCTATGCGGGTCCCTGGACTTCCGGGCGCCTCAGGCGCGAAGAACTGAGCGCATGACGCCGTCAGGACAAGCACGCCAAACCATCGGACATCTGATTGAGGAGGTTCCATATGAAAAATGATAATTCACCGGCTGCTGTGTACGAGCGGTTCAAATTGGAGTGGATGCTCGCGCACGGGTACACGCTCCAGCACCTTGTGGCAGAACTGGAAAAGCTCCGGGAGGAGTCACCAGACATGTCTCTGCCCGACATCTTTGCCGACTGGGAGTTTGGCTATGGGTTCGGCTCCGAGATCTGGCCCTGCTTTGAAGAATTTCTGGATTGCGAATACAAGGAAAGGATGGCTTGCGGCCATGATGAACAGTGAACCCAAGCGGCTGTGCGGCCGCTATCTGGCCGAGAACAAAGATGACTTCCTGAAGGCCTATCACATCGTCGTGGATGTGAAGGAAACCGACAAATCCTACATCATGCAGCTGGTCGAGTTCAACAGCCGGTACAGCGCCAGCCATATCTCCCTCCTGTTCTCCAAGTCCAAGCGGGTGGTACTCAGTAAGAAAAAGGGAGGTTTCGCCATCAGGAGCTGGAGCGATGATAGCTTTACGTTTTACCCCTTTCAGGCTGGGACCCCCTATTACTTTGAGAAACTCCCCGGCACTGGCGGTAAGGAGGAACATGCTGTCCAGGAAGTCAAACCCATCCAGGATGACTGCCTTGAATGCGAGTCCAAGGACTGCGCCTATAACCGGGACGGCATCTGCCGCTTTTCCAAAGTCTTTGACCGGGGCCCCTCTATCACCGAGGAAGACGGCTGCACGGAATTTGTCATCCGCCACACATACTGAACACAGAATAACCATTAGAGGAGGAATCACAAATGCAGTTTGCAGAAATCAGACACGATTACATCTGGGGTGAGGCGGTCGAAAACGGACTCAACCATCGGGCCGGCGATCCCCTGCTCGCCGCAGTTTCCATTGACGCATGGGAGACGGGCGACGATGACGAGGAGGGCCGCGTGGTGGCCAATGTCCTGTTGTCCCGGCACGGCGACATCATCGTGGACTTCCACGACAACGGTGTGCGGATGGACCAGCAGGTGCTGGAGCACATCGCAGAAGCCAAGACAGATCTGCGGCGGATCTGGGAAGAATACACCGCTGCGCAGCGTCAAGCTGCCGTTCATGTCAAAAGCCTGGGCTGCACCGCCGAGCTGGAGATCCCCCGCGATGCGATGGAGCAGATCAACGGCTACCTGCACGCCGCATCTGAGGATGCGTACCAGAGCGAGGATCATACCATCACCTACACCGTCCAGTTCCCTGACGGGAAGCAGATGGATATAAAGTGCTGCGGGTGCCAGGATGAACCGTCCTGGACGGAAGCCGTCCTGTTCGATGAGGATGGCAGCCAGCTGTGCTGCACGGAGCCGGGCGACAGCTTTGGCGGCCCCTGGGAGCTGCAGTACGAAGGGATCCGCTACACTGTGACCATCAAAACCGAACACACCTGACAATCAGACAGCGGGGGCCTTCCCAAACTTGGGAGGACCCCCGCTTTTCTCTGTTTAGGTGCAGGATGCTCAGGAACTGCATATATTTCGTTATTCTGGCGGTGAATCCGCAGGGACAACTTATTGAACCGAGGAAATCACCACTGCTCATCGAGCAGGAAGTCTGCCAGATGGACGATTCGAATGCCATTCTCGTTGCCTACATCCAGGCTGTTTGTGGTGACCACGTATTTGGGGTAGTGATCCTGGATCTCCATGAGGTTGCCAATCTCTCGGTCAGAGTTCTCCGGAAGCTGGACGCAGACCTGGACGTAGATCTTCTCATCCCGCCGGATACCGATGAAGTCGATTTCTTTGGCGGCGTTCTTCCCAATATAGACCTCGTAGCCCCGGCGCTTCAGCTCCAGGAACACGATGTTCTCCAAGGCCCCGTCCAGCATCTTCCGGTCGTAGCCCAGGAGGCAGTATTTCAATGTGACGTCGGCCAGATAATACTTCTCCTGGGTAGCCAGGACAGCCTTCCCCTGGATGTCATAGCGGTGGCAGGGGTAGATGATGAACGCCTGCTCCAGCCAGCGCAGGTAGTTGTAGATGGACTCCACAGAGACCGTGCGGTGCTCATTGCGCAGGAACTTGGTGATGGAGCTGGCCGAGAAGGTCTTGCCCATGTTTTCCATCAAATACTTCACTACCCGGTCGAACAGATCCTGCTTGTTGATCCGGTGCCGTTTGACAATATCCCGGGAGACAACTGTGTGATAGATGCCGTTGACGATCTGATAGGCGCTCTGGGTATCATATCTACCAAGAGCGATGATGGGAAACCCACCGAAGCGGATAAAATCCTCCAGCAGTTCTTTCGGCGGCCGGGGATCGCCCGCCTTAAAGTCCAGGAACTCCCGGAAGGACAACGGGTAGACCGGAATGGAAACATAGCGTCCAGTGAGGTAGGTGGAGATCTCACTGGACATCAGTTTGGAGTTGGAGCCAGTGACGTAGATATCCACGTCAGCCCCCTCCAGCAGACTGTTGACCGTCTTCTCCCAGCCCTTGACCTCCTGGATCTCATCTAACAGCAGATAGCAGCGGTCCTTCCCCTGTATCTGCAGTTTCAGATCATCGTACATGTCCTTGGCGGAAATATCCGCCGGAATATCCATTTCTGTATAGCGTTTCTTGATGATTCGGTCCTCCGGCACCCCACGACGCCGCAGTTCGTCAGCCAGCATCTCAAAGATTGTGGACTTCCCGCAGCGCCGCACCCCAGCCAGGATCTTCACCAGTGGCTGGTCGATGAACGGGGCAATCGCCTCAATATAGGAAGGTCTTAAAATCATTACGCCACCCCCTTTGCTATAGTATACCAAACTGGACCTCGAATAACAACACTTTTTCGTGTGTGACACGAAAAAGTTTCTACATCACCAAGATTTTTCGCGGCAGACTAATTCCTATGCCCAGAAGGCGTACCGCGACCCTCCATTTTGGCACTGACTTCTGGTAGGAGTAGTCTTGCCATATGTTTGTATCGCCGCTATAATTCAAGGTGAGGGAATTGCGCAAAATCCGCTCCAATGTCCCCTGTTCTATGGAGGCAAGGCAATGATAAAAGACGGACAGTTCTATATCGACTTCCCGGATCCTTATAAACGGCGGGAATTGAATGCCAAGTACCGGGAGATCCCACTGAAGGATACGACTTCACGACAGCTGAGGAAGTACTTCAATGCGATGGCTAACCTCTATGGGATCATTCCCCTTCGGAAAGCATATGAGATCATCTCTTCTCAAAGCCCGAAACTGGTGACGCGGGACGAGTTCCTGGCATTTTCGGAAATCGCCCGCCATGAGTGCGAGGACTACTATATCCTGGGCCTTGACGAACTCTATGTGGATGGGAAACTCAAAGATGTCCTGGACCGAGAGATCATAGATGTCTCGCTCATTGGAGATGGGTTGGACCGATACCATGCGCTCCTGAAAAGTCAGCGGGGAAAGCCCTACTATGTTCCATCGAAGGCAGAGCTGCTGGCCTATGATGATGCTTTCTACTGTGAGCCGACAGAGGAAATAAATCAGATGCGGGAGTTCATTGAGACTCGGCTGCAGCTGCCGGATTGGAAAAAGGCTGAGGTTTTCGATGAGCTCGTCTTCGGTATCCGCTGCGCTGATGCCGATTTCCCACAGGTCCAGGAGCGGCTGACGGCGATGGGTGTCCACTTTCCTCGTCGGAAGGACTTCCAAACCTTCATCGAACGATATCAGGCTTTCCACAATACCACCAGGATGCAGAGCAACCGTGGCTATACCCCCAATGAGCTTTTTGACCTCTTGCCTCGTGAAGAACAGATGCCCCAGACGCTGTCGTTCGGCCCGAATATCAAGAAGGCGCTTGCGGAAGGAAGTATGAATGCGGAGGAGCTGCGGCGAGGGATCATGGAGGCTGACTTGCCCAGCGAACTGCTGCGGCTGAGCCTCCTGAAGGAACTGGCCGAGGCAACTCCTACAAAGCCGGTGGGAGAGAAGAAACCGAAGATCGGCAGGAATGATCCGTGCCCTTGCGGGAGCGGCAAAAAATACAAAAAGTGCTGCGGCAGGTAGCGAATAGGTTTTTGCCAAGGCCGGAGTGGTTTTACATTAGATCTGAAGACACGAGGAAAAGCCCAGTACCTTGGAGGTGCTGGGCTTTTGCCATATCAGGATACCGGGGTCTTCCCAATCAGGGAGGATCCCGGTATCCTCATTTTCTGTTCCTTAAACAGGTCATAGGCTTGCATCGCTCCGCTCAAACTGATGTTGCCCCGCGGGCGCTCCCCCGCCGACATGCTCCTCGGTATCGTCAAAGTAGTTGGCCACAATATCCGCCAGCAGGCCATACCGGTCGATCTTCCGAATGAGCCTGCGGGCGTCGAGGTGATTGGTGATGTAGGTGGGGTCCTCTGTCAACAGATAACCGACGATCTGGCCGACTGCGTTATACCCCTTTTCCTGGAGCGCCCCATAGACGCGCAGGATATATTCCCGGTTTTCATTTTCCATCGTGCGCATCACCTCTCAGGCATTCCCGGCTGAGGCAAATTCAGATCAGGCGGGCGCGGATCCCGCCCCCGTTTCAGTTAAATGCGTCACAGACCTCCCAGAGCTGGGAGAGCGCATAGAGGGGCAGATTGATGAGCTTCTCCTGCCTGCGGTAGTCGGACATGGAGGTGCGGACGCCGAAAGGCAGCTCATTGACGGCGACAAAGTGCTTCAGGCTCTTGGCCTGCAGGTTCTCCTCCGCCTTGACCTCCAGCGGGATCACATTCCCGCCGTGCTGGAGGACGAAGTCCACCTCTCCAGAGGAATTCTCCGCCGACCAGTAGTAGGGCGTGGCGCCCAGATCGGAAACGAGCTGCTGGCAGACATACTGCTCTGTGAGCGCTCCCTTAAACTCGGTGAAAATGGCGTTGCCCTTGAGCAGCGTCTTGGCGTCCAGATCCGTCATTGCAGCCAGCAGGCCCACATCCACCAGATACAGTTTGAAGGCCGGAATGTCCTGATATGCCTTCAAGGGAACGGCGCCCTTAGTCACCCTGCCGACCTTGCAGCACAATCCGCAGTCGATCAGCCATTGGATGGCCAGCTCAAAGTCCTTGGCCCGCGCCCCCTCCCGCAGGACGCTGTAAATGAATTTCTTATTCTCCTTGGCGAGCTGAGAGGGGATGCCGTCCCACACCATACGGATGCGGGGAATGACGGCCGTCGGAGCATGCTTGGAAAAGTCCTGCTCATAGTCTGAGATCAGGCGCTTCTGCACCCGGCGCACGGCAGTCAGGCTCTGCTTGGGCAGGTAGGCGTTCACCGCCGCCGGCATCCCGCCCACAAAGTAATACGTTCTGAGCAAGTCGATGTACTTGTCCCGGAAGGCGGTGACCATTTCAAAGTCCCGCTGCTCCAGAAGATCGAGCAGTTGTTCATTGCCTGTGGCGAACAGAAACTCGGTGAAGGAAAGCGGGTAGAGTTCCATGCTGTCCACCTTGCCCACAGGGAAGGACGTGCCTTCGTGCATGGCGATCCCCAGCAGCGACCCGGCAGCCAGGATATAGTATCTGTGCCGGCTATCCTCGCAGAAATATTTCAGGCTCTGCAGCGCGGCCGGCACCTCCTGGATCTCGTCCAGAATAATCAAAGTATTCTCCGGGTCGATCTCCACCCCGCTCTCGATGGCAAGGCCACGCAGGATCCGATCCACATCAAAATCGCCGGAGAACAGGTTCTGCATCCGCTCATTGCGGTCAAAATTGATATAGGCGCACTGCTCAAACGCAGTCCGGCCAAACTCCTGCATCAGCCAGGTCTTCCCCACCTGCCGCGCGCCGCGGATGATCATAGGCAGGCGGTACGGATCCTCCTTCCACTCCTGCAGACGGTTGATTGCATATCGCTTCATCGCCACACTCCCCCTCGACCATTTGATACTATCAGTATATCGCTTTCTATCAAATAGTCAACCGAAAAAGTGTGTTTAATGTCATAAAGTCCGCATTATTTATGTCATTCAACCTGAAGCGGCGTTTGCCTCCGGAGCACGCCGTGTTCCGTCGGGCTTCCCATTTGCCGTAGGGCCCTGCCGGCTTGGACAACTCACTTCCGGGGGCGATCCGTATATTCTGGATACCGCAGCTTGACTGCCTCATAGAAGTAGGGGGCAAATTCACAGCAGAACAGATTGTCCGGCGTGAAAGCCTCTGACATCCGGCCCTCCTGCGCGTCCTCCTCCGACTCGTAGCACCACCCGTTCCAGAGATTGAAGGCCATGCGCACGATCCTCGCTGTACCGCCCGTCTGCCAGCCCTCCCCCAGGGCGGCCGGTCGGATCATCCTCGCCTCCCCGTCAAAGCACCGGGAGAAGTTGGCGCGTGTCTCCTCCGTCATACCGAGCAGGTAGACGAGCGCGCGATAATAGGGGTCTGCGCCGCCGTCCACATGGAGGCGGTAGAAGTCTCGGTGCTGCTCGCTGTAAAAAAGGTCTTCCATCAATTCTACACATCCTTTCCTCACGCCTCGCGCTGGGTCTTCTGCTTGTTCCCTACCTTATTATACATAGGACGCTTAAATCGCTCAGAGGCGGTTCGCCTTCTCCTTCATCTTCTCCCGGGTGGGGTTGGTGTAGAGCAGTGTGGTGTGGACATTGGAGTGGCCCGCCTGGTTTGCCAGATCGGCAATGGTGTATCCATTCTCCAGGGCATTGGAGCAGAAGAAGTGACGGAGGGTATGCGGGGTGATGGTCTCTGAATGCTCGTTGAAGATCCGGTTGACCTGGCTCCGGGTCAGGTGGCTGTCACCCCGCCCGGGGAACAGATAGGGATTTTCCGTCTTCGGCCGGTTTCTGAGGTACTCCCGCACCGCGTTAACCACCTTATCCCCGAAGTACACCACCCGCATCTTGTCCCCCTTGCCATGCCGCACCTTGATCTCCCGGGCCGGCAGGGATATGTCCTCCACCCTGAGCGCCAGGCACTCGCTGATCCGCAATCCGGCGTAGGCCAGGATGGTGACGATTGCATAGTCCCGGACGCCGCAGTGCTCCAGAATCTCCTGCCGGAACCGCTCCACCTCCTCCCGGCTCACCGTGCTGGGGCTGGCGTAGGCCAGCTGCACCTTCAAATAGTCCTGCTTGTCCAGGACCACCTCCTTTGTATAGCCGGCGGCGATGAGGTAGAGGTTGAAACTGTGCAGACTGGCCAGCTTGGCGTTGATCGAGCGGTTGCTCAGCCCCTTCACCGTGCGCAGGTAGGAGATGTAGTCCAGCACATTGGCCCGCAGGAACAGCTTCATCCGCTTCCCAAAGGTCTCCTCGTGCCAGCGCATGTATTCCTTCATGCCCTGGCAGTACGCCTTCACCGTGTTCTCCGACTTCCCCTGCCGGCGCAGGTACTCGCAAAATCCATCCAGCATCCTTCGGCCCTCCCCGGTCATAAATTATGTTGCATTGAGGTTCTCGGCCGGACGCATCAATTATGTTGCATCCACCTGCTCTATTACACGGATGACGGGCCGGTTTTGCAACATAATTTACCTTATGGCGCGTGATATGCCCGGGGCGGGCAGATGGAGGGGACGCCGTATACCCGCCCCGGGATGTCGGGGATCTTTTAATCAGGTCTGAACCGCTCCATGATGCGGGCGGTCAGCTTGTCCTGGATGCGCTGCTTCAGTTCCGCATCCACGCCGCGGTAGGACTGGCCATACTCGTCGTAGAAGATCCGTGTGGCCCGCAGCGATATGTAGCCGTCGAAGTGCCGGAGCACCTCGGCCATCGCATCCGGGTCGCCACGGGTCGCGGCGCAGATGGTGTCATAGGGCAGCAGCTTCTCTTCCGGGATATTGCTTTTTCTTTTCATCTTACTCCACCATCCGCTTCTTCAACTCGTTGAACAGGATCTTCCGGTCCTTCTGGATCTTGGACCGGGACAGGCCCAGGAGCGAGGCGATCTCCCGATCCTTGAGCTGGAGGGAGTAGTACAGCAGCAGGATGCTGTACCCCTCGTCGCCGAGCGCGAGGAGGATCTCCGCCAGGCGGTCGTTGCGGATCGGGATCTGATGACCGTAGACGTGGAAGATATACTGCTCCGCCGGATTGCTGTCAAAAGTACAGAGGCTCGTCAGCACGGTTTCCGGCAAATCGGAAAAGGAGGACTCCCATTCCATCTTCTTCATCAGTTTTCGGAGGTAATCACACCGCTCCCCGTCGATGACCTTCATGCAGAAGATTTCAAATTGGTAACGGACTCTTCTCTGGGTGCTCTGTGTGGACTCCATCAAATCACCTCCTCCCCTACCCGCGGAGGCGGTTTCTTCGTCCCCTTTCGCTCCTTTCCCCGAAAGTGGGCGGCGATTTTGCCACACATGATAAAAACCGCCAAGCAAATTCCTTGCTTGACGGTTTGGTGTCGATTATTCAGAACTATTGGTTCATTGTTGACACAGACAGAGTGGCCGCCGGTCAAGCCGGCTTTTTTCAGATGCTCCGGCCGATCTGCTGCATCGGGTCGTACTGCTACTCTACCAGCGTATTCAGTCTCATTCTCTTCCCACCTTTCTCCTGTGGTGAACCATCAGAACTGAAATTACGCCACCAATGGAGCATTTCACCTGATTTCTGCACAACATAGAATGTGAGTCGGAGGTGAACCATTGGTGGTAACAAATGATGAATTTAATGGCTGCGGCATGCAGCTGCGTGCGGAGCGGGAGCGGCTCGGCTATACGAGAGATCAAGCCGCTGAACGGGCCGACATCACTTCACGGTATCTGGCAGCCATCGAATTGGGCGAAAAAATTCCAAAGGCCGATGTACTGGTGAAGCTCATCCGGGGTATGGGCGCGTCTGCCAACTCTGTGATCTACGCTTCACAGCAGCAGGCGGATGACGAGTGCGAGCGGCTGGCCCGCCTGTTCCTGCAGTGTACCCCGAGAGAGCGCAAGCTCATTGCGGCCATTATTGATACGATCCTCGACCAGCATCGGCAGGAGGATACGCCAGATGAGAAGGCGTAACCATGTTTTCGCCTTGAAAAAGCATGAAGGGCATTGCTCCATCTTGAGGAGCAATGCCCTTTTTTCACGGGAGCGGCCCGTGTTCACCCTATGCAGGCTCCTCAGCAGTATTTCACGCAGTGTTTACTGTTCAGTGAGGGGAAACCTTTTTGTTATTTTATACCCTCGGTTTCATATCCGTTTCTCATTCACTTCATATTTGTTTCATATTTTCAGCTGCAGGGCGATTGGATGCGCTTTGAGCGAGGATTACTCAATTCTCAGAAGCTCCATGCAGAATTACATAGGAAAATGCGCTGTGTACTTCAGCAAGTTCTTTTGATTTTTTGAGTCCTTTGTGTTATCCTATACAAAAAAGGTAGGAGGGAACTGTTTGACGCCTCAATATTCTCACGTTATTTGAAGGAGGAATAAGCACGGCTCAAGACAAGTTTTCCCGTTTGGATGAATTAGCTGCACCCACCAGCTATGTTGCTCCTTCAACGGAGGAGGAGTTGGGGTACTTGGCTTACTTCCGGCAGGTCTGCAAACGGTACAACATTGTATTTGCGGACGCTGATTCGGATGAGCGTGATTTTGTAATCCGAATGGCCGAAAAGGGATATTATCCCAAACGCGCCTGATGAAACACATTTGATTGAATTTCAAAATAACGCCGCCCGATTCTACCGGGTCGGCGCCGCTTTGTATCCACTTAAAACAGAACCCTTAGTTTCATTCCCCTCTTGCCATTTCTGGCTGGGCAGACTATAATGATTACAACAGTTTCTGATGTCTGCGCCTGAGCAGTCATAGTCGCCGTGTTTCAAAGTACCCGAGAGCCGCAATGGCTGCTTGGGTACTTTTTTTATTTCACCGCCGGCCCCGGAAACCGGGCCGTGTCAACCCAACCCCGGCCGACAGGCCACAAGCGCATGGAAAGGATCTCTCTTTTCCGTGCGCTTTTATATATACATCACAATCATTCCAGTCTTGAGGAGGAACATCACCATGGAACAATTTGAACTTCGCTTCATCGTGTGCGGGAGCGACTTGGCCGCGACCCGCGAGTGCGCCAAAATTTTGTTTGAGGCGCCCCTACCCGGGAAAGTGACGCTGCGCCAGGATAGGAAATTTCTTTTCGGCACCGTGACCATCGGATACGCCGGCACCGCATCGCCCGACTGGCAGGCGGCATTGACCTCCGATCTGCTCACGGAGATCCAGTTCCGGGAGCGGGTGGAGTCCGTGCTCAGCAAACTCGGCCTGCCGTACTGCATCTTCGAGGGCACGGAAATCAGCCCCGACAGCCAGCTGGGCGAGATGGCCCAGGCGCTGGGCGCCGAACTGCTGTTCCAAAGCATCTGGCAGACGGAGCAGATCGACAAATTCTGCTCGAAACACGTCCCCTCCCTGGTGCGGGACGGATGCCTTGACCGCATCCTGTCCTTTGCAAAGAAGGCCCTGGCCCAGCAGGTTTGGGACGATGCCGCCGAGAAGGCGCAGTCGGAGCCGGGGAAATAGCCGGCGCCCATCACATCTGAAAAATATAAGGAGGGATTTTCATGCCGACAAAGCTGATCTGCCACACCCCGGACTGCGTCAGCTGCGGAGCGGACGGCACCTGTAAGCTGGACGGCGAGATCCGGGTGGATCAAAAGCGGTGCCAGTCCTACACACCGCACTTCATCCCATTTATGGAAAAGCCCCTGGCTCTGTCCGAACTCCCTAAAGAGGAGTGGGTCTGCCACATCCTTGAGGAGTCCGGTGCCACCTTCGTCAGTCTGGAGGACTTCTATGAGCCGTACGGAAAGGCGCTGCGCAGTGACCTGATCTGGCGCATCCCTTATGGCTGCCTGGACTTCAGCGGGTGCGTCCTCTGCCTGGTGCAGGAAGGCATCCTCTGCCTACCCTACGACGCGGTGGACAGCCAGGAGTACGAGCTGTTCAAAATGGAGAGCAAGCGGCTTTTGACCAAGGAAAGCCTGTTGGAACTTCTGCAGGAGTTCAACGAGCAGACCGCGTCGCTGGCCACCGTCCTGATGGAGATGGGGAAGCTGGTCTGAGCCATCCATCTCGGTGCCTGCAACCCTGTCACAGCAAGAGGCCGTCGATCCCACAAGATCGGCGGCCTCTTTATTTTTTTCTGAAGGCGCTCCTCCCCTGCCCTACCTCTCTACCACAGGCTGATCTGGGCCTCCGCTGACGCGCATGTCAGCTCCGGGGGCGCCACGGTGAGGATCTCAGTCGCGGCATTGGCGTCGGCCAGCCATCTTTGCCGCTGCTCCCCTGTCAGGATCAGGGGCATCCGGTCGTGGATGGGCCGCATGGATGCGTTGGGCGCCGTGGTCAGGATGCAGTAGCACTCCTCGCTCCCCCGCCGGTCATACAGCCCCGCCATATAGAGGGCGCCCTCCCGGGGCAGGGTGAACAGATACTTCCGCTTCTGGCCGTCCCACTCATAAAATCCTGTGGACGGGATTAGACAGCGCCGGCTTCGGACGCTGTCCCGAAACAGGGGCTTCTCCGCCGCCGTCTCAGCCCGGGCATTGATGACCAGCGTGCCGGGCAGCTGATATCCCCACTTCATCAGCTTTGGGACCGGCCCTCCGGCACCGTCCAGCAGGACCGGGGCATGGTTGGACGGCCGAATCTCCCCCGGCGTCCACGCGCCGGCGCCATACTTGCGCTGGATCGCTTCGGCAATCTGCCGAATTTCTTCGCATTGTTCCGCCGTGAACTGATACCGACCACACATGACTTTGGGCCTCCTATGCAACAAGTTGTACGCGCTGGTACAAAATATAGTGTACCATAAACAGGGATGTGGGAAAACAGCTTCCGGCCATTTTCCAGAAATCGGCTCTTGCGCTTATCAAACAAATGTTCTATTATGAAGGCAAAGGGGGTGACGCCGATGGGCACGCGCCACATTTTACACTGTGATATGAACTGCTTCTACGCCAGCGTCGAGATGCAGCGCCATCCGGAACTGCGGGACACGCCGCTGGCGGTGTGTGGGAGCCAGGAGGAGCGGCACGGCATCGTACTCACCGCGAATTATATCGCCAAGCCCTACGGCGTCAAAACCGGCATGGCCATCTGGCAGGCAAAACAGCGGTGCCCCCAGCTTGTTACCCTGCCCCCCGACATGGATGAGTATATCCGCATCAGCCGCTATGCCAGAGAGATCTACGAGGACTACACCGACCAGGTGGAGCCATTTGGCCTGGATGAGAACTGGCTGGATGTGACGGGCAGCGTTGGGCTGTACGGCTCCCCCATGACCATCGCCCGGGAGATCAGCAGCCGGATCAAGTCTGAACTGGGTATCACGGCCAGCATCGGCGTGGCCAACAACAAGATTACCGCCAAACTGGGGAGCGACTACAAAAAGCCGGACGCCATCACCCGGATCGAGCAGGATAACTACAAGGAGATCGTCTATCCCCTGCCGGTGGAAGACCTGCTCTATGTGGGGCCTGCCACCTCCAAAAAGCTGCGGGCCATTGGGATCGACACCATCGGCCGGCTGGCGGAGTGCCCGGAAGATGTGCTGCAGCGGCGCCTTGGGAAAATGGGGCTGGTCCTCAGTATGTTCGCAAAGGGGCGGGATGTCTCCCCTGTGCAGAAGACGGATCATATTCCAAACGTCAAGTCCGTCGGCAACAGTGCCACTACGCCCCGGGACCTGGTATCGGAAGGCGATGTGCAGCTGATGCTGCTCCTGCTGGCCGAAAGCGTCTGCTCCCGGATGCGGGAACTGGCGTCCCGCTGCGCGGTGGTGGAAATCTATGTCCGGGACACGGAACTGCGCTCCATGCTCCGGCAGCGGAAGCTGCCGGCCCCCTCCTGCTCCAGTCAGGAGCTGGCGGAGGTGGGTTTAGAATTGTTTCGCCGGAATTACCATTGGGAGCGCCCGATCCGGAGCATCGGGCTGCGGGGCGCCGGCTTAGTAGAGGCTGTCGGCACTGTCCAGATGTCCCTCTACGCAGAGGATCAGCGGCGGGACAAATGGGAGCGGATCGACCGGGCGGTGGACCACCTCCGCCGGCGGTACGGCTACATGAGCGTCCGCCGCGCCCTGCTGGATACCGACCCGCGCCTGGGCCATATCAATGTGCGGGACGATCACACCGTCCACCCGGTCGGATACTTTGGAGGATAACACCGATGGAGCGTGAAAAGCGATATGTGCCGGTCATCGTCCGGTTTGACGCAGACGGGAAACTGCGGCCGTTGGAGATCGAGTTTGACGAGAGCCACAAGTACCCGGTGGACAAGATCCTGGATGTCCGGCGGGCGGCCTGCCAGAGCGTGGGCGGCGTTGGGGACCGCTACACCTGCATGATTCAGGGCAGGGAAACTTACCTCTGGATGGAGAAGGGGCGATGGTTCGTCTGTGCCAAGCGATGAGCCGGGAGAGAAAATGAGGCGGTGCCGATGCTGGCGCCGCCTCTATCCTTATCTTGGCTTTTCTATTTTATATCCGCTTCGGATGACCGTCTTGATGTAAACCGGGTGCTTGGGATCGTCCTCTAACTTCTGCCGCAGCCGCCAGATGATATTCTCTACCGCGGTGGTCCCATAGCGGTATTCCTCATGCCAGGCGGCGTCATAGAGCTGATCCTTGCTGAACACCTGCCCAGGAGCACTGGCCAGGAGCAGGAGCATGGAGAACTCTCCGTGGTTCAGGCGCACCTCCTCCCCTGCTTTGAGCACCGTCCGGCGGTCCGGGTGGATCTCTATATCCCCAAAGGTGAGGATATCGTGAGAAGGCGCGGTCATTTCAATAACTTCCGCTCGCCTTCCCCGGAGCGCATCCATGATGGTCTGGAACATACTGCCGTCCGGGTCAGTGGCCCGGATGACGATAATCTCTTCCATCGGATGCTTATCCCCCTTTACGCAAAAAGAGAGAGGCCGCAAGCACGGCCCCTCTCCTTTGCTGTGCTCAAGATTTTTGCTCAGACGTCGCTTTGAGGCGCTGAAAACTCTCATCGCTGATGACGTGCTCGATCCGGCAGGCGTCCCGTTCCGCTGTTGCCGGGTCCACACCTGCTGCAATTAGGCGCTCTGTAAAGAAGCGGTGCTTTTCGTAGATCTGCTCCGCCACTTCCCGGCCCACATCAGTCAAGTGCAGGAAATAGTCGCTGTCCATTGTCAAGAAGCCCCCGTCCCGCAGGGTCGCCACCGCATGGCATACGCTGGGCTTTGTGACCTCCAGGTGCCGGGCGACATCCACGGAGCGCACCATGCCCGTCTTCTTATGGAGAACAAGTATGGCTTCCAAGTAATCTTCGCCTGACGCATGGAGCTTCATTTTACACTCTCCTTATTCAGCGGGTTCCAGAGAAAGAATGTCGAAGAAGTAGGGCGTTCCGGTAAAGGTATAGCCGGAGATCTTGTCTGTGTTATAGACAATCATATCCTTCTGATAGGTCAGAGGAATATCCAGCACCGTCCCCACATCGAAGTTAAACAGGTAGGTATAAGTATTGCGGACCTCCTGCTCATCCACCATGTTCGTCAGATTCTTAATGGTAGCAAGGAATTCATCGGAGCCCTCAATGCCGGGCAGGGAGGGGGTCTGCGGCACCATACTGTCCATGGGGGTAAACCAGCAGTGGGGCGAAGCAAAAGCAAACTGACTGTGCCACAGGGTCAGATCGAACTTACCTTCCAGATAATCAGCGTACCACTGCATCTGCTCGGTGCCGTAGATGGTCACATCAATCCCCACCTCCGCGAGCTGGCTCTTGATGACCTCGGCGGTAGGCATACTGGTTGCACTATAATCAGATTCCAAAGTCAGCAACAGATTCAGCGGCTCACCGTCCTTCTCACGGATTCCGGTGCTCTCATTCATGGCCCAACCGGCCTCATCCAGAAGCTGATTCGCCTTATCGGGGTTATAGTCGTAGGTGGTTTCCAATTCTACATCAGCATAGGGCGTATCACGAGTAACAATCATATCTGCCGCAGGCTCATAACCATTAGAAGTAGCTTGGGACAATTCCTCTTTATCGATGGCGTAAGCCACAGCCTGCCGTACTCGGAGATCAGACATATAGGGACGGGTGGCATTGGTAGTGATAATCTGCACACGGGTGTCCTTATCCGCCATCTGGCCCGCAATACCGTCCATGGTAAGGGCCTGGTCGTATTCCTCATAACTCAGCAGACTGGCACCGTAGATCATGTCGATCTCGCCGGTCTGGAGTGCCTGCAGGCGGGAGGTGGAGTCAGGAATATACTTGACGATGATCTCGTCCCAATAGGGCTTTTCGCCCCAGTAGTCCTCGTTGCGGACAAAACGGGTGTACTCGCCGGCCACATACTCATCATAGATATAGGGACCCGTGCCAGCCACACCGGAAATGGTTTGGAAGTCACCCGGAATAATGAACTCCGGCGCGCTCATGGGGCACACATCCGACCAGCAAAAATCTTGCAGATAGGCATAAAAGGGGTGGTCATAGTGGAGTGTGATGGTGTAGTCATCGACGATCTCCATTTCCGTAATATCGGTGATGCCCTTCAGCGTGTAGAAAGATGGATTGGACTGCTTGTGTTCCAAGTTAGTCTTGACCGCCTCGGCGTTAAACGGCTCTCCATTGTGGAAGGTAACTCCCTGCCGCAGATAGAAAGTGAGTTCTGTCTGGTCATCATTATATTCCCAGCTCTCTGCCAGACCGGGGACAATTTCTCCGTTGTCGAAGTCCACCAGATTCTCATACACCAACTTGGATGTGCAGCAGAGGGAGTTGTTCATGTAGAGGGTGGACAGGGATGTGGTTTCCGCTCCAATGGCAAAGGTAAGGACTTTTTCCTCTGTGTCCGCCCCCGTACTGGAGGGCGGGGTGCTTTCGGATTCCGAAGGGGTTGGACTGCTGCAAGCCGTTAGAAGCATAGCGAAGCAGCAAGCCGTGGCAAGGAGACGAGCAAGTTTCGATTTTTTCATGGGTCATGTCCTTTCTTTTGAATTTATGTCAATGTTAGATTGACCGATACGGATGATTTGCCCGTGCTCCAGCTCGTAAATTCGCTGGGACAGGCTGTATGCGAACTTCATATCATGGGTAATCAGCAGGTAGCTGCATCGGTACTCCCGATGGTATGCCTCCAGCACCTCCCGGATCGCCTTTTGAGAAATCAAGTCCAGGCCGCTGGTCAGTTCGTCCAAAATGAGATAATCCGGCCGGACAGCTAAAGCCCGTAACAGAGCTACCCGGCGCTGTTCACCCCCGGACAGGTTTCTTGCAGGAGTGTCCAACAGCTTGCGGCTGGTGGCCGTCAGGTCCATCAGCTCCAAAATCCGTGCTTTCCTCTCTTGGGAGGTCAGTTTGGTCAGATTGCGCAGAGCCTCCTCCAGATTTCGGGCCACAGAGAACTGCCGGTTTAGGCTGCCGGTCGCATCCTGAAAAACAGCCTGTATCTTGGTCCTGTGTCTACGCCACTGGTTGTAGGTCCATTTGCCGGTGTCCTCACCATCTATCAGAATTTTGCCCTGGGTCGGGCGCTCCAGCCCAATCAGAAGGCGGGCCATTGTGCTTTTTCCGCTGCCGCTTTCACCCATCAGGCTGATATTTTCGCCTTTGGTCCAGGTAAAAGAAATGTCACGCAGGGCATGGAACGGCTTGCCGGAGGCATCCGGGAAATCCTTGCTCACATGGGTAACGGTGATTTGCTCCATGTCCAGCCACCTCCTTCCTCTGTACTGGCGAGCCGCACAAATTCTTTGGTCCATTCCTCCCGTGGTGAAGCAAACAGGCTGCCGATCGTCCCCCGCTCCACAATCGTCCCGTTCTGCATGACAAGCAGCTCGTCGCAAAGTGTTCGGATCGCCGCATCATCGTGGGAGACAAACAGAATTGCCGACTGCTGTTTCATCCGCGCCAGTTCCTGAATGAGATACGATTTATTCTCTTCATCCAGTGCAGAGGTAGGCTCATCCGCGAATATGTACCGCGGAGACAAGCCGATCAAAATTGCCATCGTAACGCGCTGGAGCATCCCGCCGGAGAGCTGCCCCGGATAAGCCCGGTAAACACGCTCGCTGTCAGTGAGATGGACCTTTTTCAGCGCCTCCATGCTCAATTTCTGCGCGGTCTTCTTTTCGATATGCAGCCGCTTGCGGAAGGTCTCAGTCATCTGTGCGCCAATCGACACATGGAGATTTAATGCGGCCATGGGATTTTGCGGGATAAACCCTAATGTTGTGCCGCAGAGTTCCCGCCTCACTTTCTCCGCCTGTTGAAGAAGGTCCTTCCCGTCCAGAAGAAGCTGCCCTCCGCAGATTGCAACATCTGGGTCCGAAACCCCCAACAAGGCTTTCAGAAGGGTTGTTTTTCCGCTACCGCTGGCTCCGGTCAGGCCCGTACAGCCACCCGGCTCCAGGACAAAACTCACATGATCCAAAAGGAGCTTTCCCTTGCGTGTCCGGGCGGTCAAATCCTTGACTTCCATCATGCCTGCTCACCTCCCTCCAACTGCTTTGCCAGCAGGTTAAAGGCCAGCGTGCAGAGAAAGATGAACAGGATCGGCAGAAACAGCAGAGAGGGATGAGTCATCAGCATACTGCGCCCCTCGGAGAGCATGGAGCCCCAATCAATCACATCATCGCCCAGCGTCAGGCCAATAAAGGAGAACGCCGAGATATTCATAATCATCTCCGCACAGGACAGGCACAGAAAATGCACCAGCGGCCGGATGATATTCGGTAGGATATGGACAAACAGCACCCGGCTCCGGGAAGCCCCGGAGGAGACGGCGCACAGCACATAGGCTTTATCCAGCTCCAGCTCTGTCTGCGTCTTGACCAGCTTAATCATTCGTAAAATGAGCGAAACGGTCAACGCCACCAGCATGGTAGGGATGCTGTTGCCCCAAATGCCCACGAAGATAATCAGGTATGCCAACGGCGGGATGGCTGTCACCGCGTCCAACAGGCTGCTGAACGCCAGACTTTTGGCGGCGTTTGCCCGTCCGAGCCATAGCCCGATTAAAGTTCCGAGGACAAGTACGATGCTGCCTCCCAGCAGGACGATTCCAAGCGTCACCTTCCCGCCATATAAGAGCCTGGAAAGCTCACAGCGCCCAAACTGGTCTGTTCCCAGCGGAAAGTCCACACTCGGAGCCGCATACTTGTTCACAATGTCCATCGCCTCTGGGTCATTGGGCGCAATCAGGAATCCGAGGAAGCAGAAGGCAATGATGAAAACAGGAATCAGCCATTTTAGATGTTTCATGCCGCGCCCCCCTTTCTGGTCTGGAGAAGCCTCTGGATAATATCTGCCAAAATATTAAAAATCACCAGGGCAAAGGCCAGAAACAGCACCGTGGCATAGATGACCGGTAGATCCCGGTTTGTCAGGCTGTCCACGATACGGTATCCAAGGCCCGGCAGGGAAAAGATGTTCTCTACAATGGCGGACCCCGCCATACACATCCCCATCATCTGCATAAAGGTGGGGACAATGGAGATGACCGCCTGGGGCAGAGCATAGCGCACTACGATGTAGCGGTCGCTGAGGCCACGGCAGCGGGCATAGAGCATGCTGTCCTCATTCATGGCCCGCTGAATGGCCTTGGAGAGCATCTGCCCGAAAAAGGCGATCCCGCTTACTGCCAGACAGAGCGCCGCAGGAAGGTATCGCATCAATCCTGTGTTTCCCGCTACATTTATAAGATTCCAGCGCACCGCTACCACATCAATAAACGATGTCGCCAGATAAAAGGCCGGTATGGAAATTGCCGCGATGGACACGAAGCCCAGCACTTTTCCAGCAAAATTCCTGCGGGCCAGGTAAAGCAGAGTACCTAAAATCAAAGCTCCAACGGCCTGAAGGACAGTCGCCAGCAGAACAATGCAGGCGGTTTCCTTTGCGGCCGTCCCCACAATGAGAAACACATCCTTGTTGTCCACAAGGGAAGTTCCCAAATCGAAGTGAAGCAGATCTCCCAGCCAGTCCAAATACTGCACGACAAGCGGGCGGTTTAAGCCCATTTCTTCCCGGATCAATTCAATTCGGGAATTGTCCACCGTAAAGACGCGGCGCGCATAGGCTTCCGCAGCATCAATCGGAGAGAGCTTCATCAGAATGAAGGCAATCGCCGTCACCAGGAATAAAGTCAGGAACAGTTGTAGGATTTTTTGAAGTAGGAATCGTTTTGTACTCACACCCCCGCCTCCTTGTACTATGCGTTGATTTTCCAGTCTATCGCCGCTCTCCGATTCAAAATGAAGTCGGCATAGATTCCTTGTTGCCCAATGAGCTGGTCATGTGTGCCGTGCTGAACGATTTCCCCGTGGTCCAACACCAGAATCTGATCGGCATTTCTTACGGTTTTCAGACGGTGAGCAATCATAATGATGGTCTTGCCTCCGGTCAAGGCTTCGATGGCCTCCTGCAGCTCCGCCTCGTTCTCGGGGTCAACATTGGCCGTGGCCTCGTCCAAAATGATGATCGGCGCGTCCTTAAGCATGGCCCGTGCGATGGAGAGCCGCTGGCGTTCTCCGCCGGAGATCGTGGCGCCGCTCTCACCGATGATGGTATCGTAGCCGTCCGGCAGGGCCGTGATGAAGTCATGGCACCGAGCCGCCTTTGCCGCGGCCACCACCTCCTCATGGGTGGCGTCCGGCTTACCAAATTTGATGTTGTTCTCAATGCTGTCGTTGAACAGGTACACGCGCTGAAAGACCATGCTGAAATTGCGCATCAAACTATCCAGCGCATAGTCCTTCACATCAATGCCGCCCAGCTTGACCGCGCCACTGTCCACATCCCAAAACCTTGCCATAAGACTGGTGAGGGTGGTCTTGCCGGAGCCGGAGGGTCCCACAATAGCAGTTGTTGTCCCTTCCGGGATAGTAAAGCTGACATCGCGGATGATTTTCCGCTCCCCATAGGAGAAGTCCACATGCTCGAAGGAAATATCGCAGTGTTTCGGTGTCTGTACGGAGCCGCCTTCGTCCATCCGGGGTGCGCAGTCAATCTCCTCCACCCGGTCGATAGAAGCGTCGATCATAGGCAGCATGAAGAACATCTCACCGGCAGACTCCAGCTCGCTGTATACCAAGAAAGCGGAAACCACCACCATCAGGCAGGCAAAAAGGGTCATACTGCCTTGCAGGAAAAACCAGATTGAGAGCAGAATCGCCACCACCGCCGTGACGCGCAGGACAATCTGCTCCAGCACATTGTAAGGAATACGCTTGCGCTCCAGCTTGAAATTCTGCTGTTCCGTCTCCTCAATCGTGCGGTTCAGCGTCTGATTAGCCGCCTTATCTCCATGGAAGGCGCGTACCACGCTCATGCCCTGTATGTATTCCAGCACAGCGTCCACAAGTCTTGTCTGGGCTGCCAGCCGTCCCGGAGACAATTCTCTGGATTTCTTCAGTAAAAGCGAATTGACCCAGAGGAACAGGAGCATACCAAGCAGGAAGATCAGCCCAATGCGCCAGTCAAAGCACAGGACCGCCAAAGAGAAGATGGTGGTCCGGATCATGCCCACCACCGTCCGGGCAATTACCGCAAAGGACATGCTCTCCAAGTCCTCCATGGTGGAGGTGGCCACTGCGGTGAGGCTGCCCAGGCTCTGGGCGTTGAAGTAGCCCATAGGCATGTACTTCATTCGTTCTCCGATATGGATGCGCTTCTCCGCACACATACAGTAATCGGCGTGCCCCTCGCTGTTGTGGGCCAGATACCAGCACAGGGCGGCCCCAGCCACGCTGACCGTCATGATCCCAAAAGCCATCCATGGAGTGGCCCCGGTCATGTTCTGCTCTACCAGAGCACGGAGAACAATCAGCAGCGCCGCAAACTGCAGAGCCTCAAAAATGCTCCGCAGCAGTTCAAAGGCCATTCCCTTATACCAAGTGCCTTTCTGCTCCCCGGCAAAACGGAAAAACCGTTTATATGCGTCAAACATGCTTGCCACCTCCTTCTCCCGTATCCGCATCCTTCGCCTGCGTGTGGGCCACCCACATCTGAGCGTAGAGGGGACACCGTTTCAACAACTCCTCATGTGTTCCCGCATCCAGGATTTTTCCCTGATCCACCACAGCGATTTGGTCTGCATCGGTTATGGTACTCAAGCGGTGGGCGATAACGATAAGTGTCTTTCCTCGGGTCAGCCTGCCGATGGCGTCCTGAAGCACCGCCTCGTTCTCGGGGTCTGTGTAGGAAGTCGCCTCGTCCAAAATCACAATCGGGGCATTCTTCATCATGGCCCGCGCAATAGCGACCCGCTGGCGCTCCCCGCCGGAGAGGTGTCCGCCTGCGCCGCCTACCACAGTGTCATACCCGTGATCCAGCCCCATGATGAATTCATGACAGCCGGAGGCCTTCGCCACAGCCTCCACTTCATCGTCGGTAGCCTCCGGTCGTCCCATGCGGATGTTTTCCCGGACAGAGACATTGAACAGGAAGTTATCTTGGGAGACATATCCGATGAGGTCCATTACTTGCTCTGGCGGCAGGTTTTTTACATCCTCTCCGCCGATAGTGATGCTCCCGCTGCCAGCGTCCCAATAGGAGGCGATGAGCTTGGCGATGGTGGATTTACCGGAACCAGACGGTCCTACCAGCGCAGTGGTCGTGCCTTGCCGGATGTTCAGTGTGACGCCGTTCAAAACCTGCTTATCTTTGTAAGCGAATCTCACATCCCGCAGGCCAATGTCCAGCCCATGCAGTTCTTTTCTCTGCACAGGCCGCTCCAGATCCGGCTCGGACAGCACAGCGCCGATTTCCCCGGTGATGGTCGCAATTTTGGAGAAATCATCAGTCAAAAAGATCGCCGCTACCAATGGCCCCACGATACCGAGGGACAGGATTGCAATCGTGATAAAATCCGGGGCGGTCAGGCTTCCATTCCGATAAAAGACGCATCCAATGGGCAGAACGCCGATCAGCACAGCGGGCCAAATAGTCATCATCAGGGCGGAGTAGCCCTGCGTGGACTTCATCCAGTCCAATATAAGATCCGCATTTTGTCGAACCGCATCGGTAAACTTCCCATAGGATGCTGCACTCTGGTTGAACGCTTTAATGACCTCAATACCGTTGATATACTCCACCGTGGTGGCACTCATGTGCTTTCCGGCTTGAACGACCGCACCATATTTTTTCGGATACTCTTTCATCTGGGCCATATAACAGAGCATCCCAATAGGGATGGTGATAAGCGATACTAACGCCATACGCCAGTCCAGGGCGAAGAGGCAAACCACAATAGCGAGAGGGACCAACAGATTAGAGGTCATTTCCGGAATGATATGTGCCAGTGGGACTTCCATCTGCTCCACGCGCTCCACCATGGTCGTTTTCAACCGACCCGATGGTGTATCAGTCAGATAGCCCATGGAAACATGAGTCAACTTATCCGCCACAGCCCTCCGCAACTCCGACAGCACATGGAAAGTGGCCTCGTGAGAGCATCGAGTAGAAATGCCGTGGAGGACGGACTTGAGCAGATAGGCGATCAGGGCTACCATTCCCCAAGTCAGATAAATCGAAAAGTTTTTTTCAGCAGAAATGAGTAGGTTGACCATCTTTGCCACGGCAAAGTATGGCACCATCCCGCTGGCCACGCTGAGAACAGCAAGGACAGTCGAGGCAATAAAACCTGCCCGGTGCGGTCTGATAAACGCCATCAAGCTAAATGGATTCTTTTGTTTCTGCATGGTATCCCTCCTGAAGTTAGCGAACTCTAACCAAATGCCAAAGAAAAAAGCCGATGACTCGCAGGATTATCCTGCACATCATCGGCTCTGCGTCTTGGCGTCTGGCTCTGACAATATGATGTTTTGTCCCTGCACATCAACAATGTGTTCCGTTCCGCATTTAGGACAGAACAGCGGAAAACGCTTTAGAATTGTGTCTGGATTCACCTTAGTACGAGTTTTGTTGCCGCAGGTAGGGCAATGAATCCAGCCACTCCGGTCGATCCACCCGCTCAATGGTTTTCACCTCCATCCCCGAAGAAGATGGATTTCCAGCCAGCGATATAGAAACGTCGCATCCTTTGGATATGCTCGACCGCCTGATCCTTTGGCATATCATGGATGACCACCTCGAACATCCCAGTATAAAAGGCGCTGGACAGTAGATGGCTCAACTCTGGTGTAAGGCGGCCGCTGGAGATTGCGTCGTTCCCAGATGCCTGAATATAGCGCATGGTACATTGATTGTCTATTTCCACGACTCGGTGGAGGAATTCCTGATATGTACTGTTCTCTCCACTGGTCAAAAGCAGCTTGAACTCGTCAAAATGGTCGTAGATATAGTCTACTGAGGCCCAAAAGCCATGATCAGAGAAAGAATACATTTGGCTGGTCTGTTCAGCTCCGGGTAACTGGTTAAACTGCTCCAACGCCGATTGTATCAGGCCACAAAAAGCATCCATGGCAGGCTGTACGAGGGAGCGGTACAGGCTCTCTTTGTCCGGATATCGAATATAGATTGCCCCTTTGCTGGAGCCAGCTTTTTCTGCTATCACTCTAAGAGAGGCATTCTCATATCCATTTGTGAGAAATTCTTCTTTTGCGCATTCCATGAGTTTTTCTGTCACACCTGCTGTTCTTTTCGCCAAGTGACCACCTCATCAATTAAAACCTTCGGTTTCAAACCAGTGGTTTTAATATAGCACAAAAGAAGCGAACAGTCAATAGTCTCCGCTAACTATCTTATATCCACTCCGAAAGACGGTTTTGATATATATAGGATGTCTGGGATCCTCCTCCAGTTTCTTTCTCAGCCGCCAGATGGTATTCTCCACAGAGTTTGTCCCGTGCAGATATTCCTCGCCCCAAGCGGCCTCATAGAGCTGCGCTTTGGAGAACACATGCCCTGGTGAACTGGCCATGCAGTAGAGCATGGCATACTCCCCATGATTGAGCTCCACTTCCCTGCCGGCCATGAGCACCCGGCGTTGCTCGTGATGGATCTCCAGATCCCCGATACGCAGCACGGAAGCAGACTGCTCGACAACATCGATCATCTCTGCCCTTTTACCCTTCAGCGCATCCATGATGGTCTGGAACACGCTACCGTCCGGATCGGCGGCCCGGATAACGATAATTTCATCCACGATTTCACCCCCAATGGCAAAGGGAGGCGGCCGCCTGCACGGCCTCCTCCCTTTGCTGTGCTTACGATTCTGTTTTCGCGGCGGCTTTCAGCCTCTCGAAACTTTCATCACTGATGACGTGCTCGATCCGGCAGGCATCTTTCTCAGCGGTTTCCGGGTCCACACCTGCTGCAATTAGGCGCTCGGTAAAGAAACGGTGCTTTTCGTAGATCTGCTCCGCCACTTCCCGGCCCACATCGGTCAAGTGCAGGAAATAGTCGCTGTCCATCGTCAGGAAGCCCCCTTCCCGCAGGGCCGCCACCGCATGGCACACGCTTGGCTTGGACACCTCCATGTGCCGGGCGACATCCACGGAGCGCACCATGCCCGTCTTCTTATGGAGAACAAGTATGGCCTCCAAGTAATCCTCACCGGACGCGTACAGTTTTTTATCAGGAGGCATTGCACGCACCATTTCCTTGCTCGTGGGAGAAGAAAGCCCGCAAGAGACTCACTGCATCCCCGTCCATCGGCCGATGCCACAGCACCTTGCTCCCCTGAATGAACAACAGGTAGGTGCAGCATT